>Ga0307405_10000134_pt1 | contig 29096 bp, 22 predicted proteins | sample 322Cmetagenome_2_FD_203311 | JGI IMG/M metagenome (GOLD analysis project Ga0307405, IMG submission 203311) | Maize rhizosphere microbial communities from greenhouse at UC Davis, California, United States - 322HYB-C-1 | ecosystem: Host-associated > Plants > Roots > Rhizosphere > Soil | place...
GAAAGCGCTGGCGTCTCGCCTATCGCTTCGATGGTAAGCAGAAGACCATCGACGGCGGCGAATACCCTGCCGTCAGTCTGCATCGTGCGCGGGTGTGGCGCGAGGAGATGAAAGCCCTGCTGGCGGCAGGCACCGATCCCATCGCGCACAAGAAAGAGGCCAAGTTCCAGGCCGTCGCCGACAAGGTGACTTTTGCAATGCTCGCGCGCGAATGGATCGAGGCCCGACGGCCGGCCTGGTCGCCGCGCTATGCCCGGCTGATCGAGGGAAGGCTGGAGAATGACGTTCTCCCCATCATCGGTGACAAGCCGATCCGCTCCATCCTGCCGCGCACGATGCTCGAAGCCTTGCGGGTCATCGAGGCGCGGGGCTCCTATGAGATGGCGCATCGCATCAAAAATCATTGCAGCGAGATCTTCCGTTACGGCATTCCTGACGGGCGTTGCGAGAGCGATCCGTGCCGCGACCTGTCGGCTGCGATGATCAAGCCCTCGCCGGTCCAGCATCGGGCCAAGGTCGAAATCAAGGATCTCCCCGAATTCTATGCCCGCCTGAATGCGGACGCGGGATCGGAACTCAGCCATCTCGCGCTGCGATGGACGATCCTCACCATGGTGCGCACCCAGGAGACGCGCTTTGCCCAGTGGAGCGAATTCGAAGGGCTGGGGAGCGACGAACCGCTCTGGCGAATCCCGCCAGAGCGCATGAAGATGCGTTCCGAGCATCTGGTGCCGCTGCCGCCGCAGGCCATCGATCTGCTGCGCAGGATCAGGGACATCAACCCCTATGGCAAGGCGGGCAATGAGCGGCTGGGTAAATATCTCTTCCCGGTCGCTGGCTCCCGATCGGACACGATCAGCGAGAACCGGATGCTCGACGTCATGTATCGCATGGGCCTGCGCGGCAAGGCGACGGTTCATGGATTTCGGTCGTTGGCGAGTACTGTGCTCAATGAGTCGGGGCATTTCATGCCCGACTGGATAGAGATGCAGTTGGCGCACATGCCCCGCGGCGTCAGGGGCGTTTACAATGCGGCGCGCTATCTGTCGCATCGGCGCAAGATGATGGCATGGTGGGCGAAATATCTGGACGCCGCCGAAGAGGCGGCGCCCATAGCGCTGGAGGGATTTAAAGTGGCCCAGCGCAAGCAGGAAAAGGCGCTTGCCTGGTTTCAGGCATCTTGGTGATAGCAGATGACATTCGTCCTATTTGTTAGTCGACAGGATGAGGGCGACCCATGCCGGCCGTTCGGGCGCGAAATTCCCTATTCCACGTGCTGACGTTCCGCTTTTGAATTAGCTCAGAGAATCAAGCTGGCTGGTTCAGCGGTATCGAACGCTGTTCATCGTGCCAGCAGTGACATGGTGGAAAAGAGCCGTGGTATTCATTGGTTCGGCTTGATTGTGGCAATATAATCGATGCGCATCTCGGCTCACTGGCGAATTTCCCAAATCAGAGCTGCAACAGCCTGCTGCATGGCTTCTTCGAGCTGTACGCTGTCTCTCGCACTCGCGCTTAGGACACCAAGATAATCTTTATTGGAATGGGTGACTTCGACATGGTCGCCGACACGTCGCAAGGGCCTGAATTCGACCCGTAAGTCCGCGTCGGTGCGCAAATATCCCTGTGGTGCGGAGGCAATTTCGCCAGATCTGGTCGTGGGGAAATAGCGAATGGCCGCAACTTTGTCGGCAAGGCTGCATTCGCCAAGCGCCTCTCCCAAATGAAGGCGCAGAATCTTTTCGAACAGCGCAATATCGAGTGTATGTTCCAGCATGAATTCCATATGATCGCCGACCGTTCGATAGTTGATTTCTATGATGCGCGGACCTTTCGGACCCAGCACGAATTCCGTGTGACATGATCCGAAACCGACGCCCACCGCGCTGATCTGGCGCAGGATTTCTTGCCGTTGCGCGTGATTCAGCCAGTCGCTCCACCGGCCTTCCATTTCCACGAAATTGGGCGGCGACCCCAAAGAGACGTGGAAACCGCCGAGGATCACGACATCCTTGCCGTCGCCCAGCGTTTCGAGCGTGTACAGTTCGCCGGCAAGAAACTCCTCGACCAGCATCGCCCGGCCGGGTTGATCGGCCCAGACCTGCCTGCAATGCGAAACCAGATTTCCCCGGTCTTCGCAAAGGCGGACCAGCTGACTCCCCACGCCTTCGCGGGGTTTGACGACGCACGGTAGAGGCAGGTCGGACAAGGCCGTCAATTCATCCTCATTCGTGACGACCTCATGCCATACGACGTCCATGCCCTGATCGCGCAGGCGGGCGCGCATCGCCGCCTTGTTCTTGGCGCGGTAGGTCGCCTTCCAGTCTTTTCCCGGCAGTCCGAAGAAGGTCGCCGCCAGCGCCGCGCTGGTTTGCAGATGATCGCTGTTGGAAAAAATGGCGGCTGGCCGCTCCTTATGACGGCTGATTTCCGTGATGACCGTGACGGGATTGAAAACGTCGCAGGCAATGATCGCGTCGGGGCGCGTCGCCGGATCGCTGGTTTCAAAATAGCGATGGTGGGCATCGGCCTGATCGGTCAGCAGTTTGACCGTCAGGCCCAAGCGATGCGCCGCTGGCAGAAATCCCTCATTGACGGAGTCGGTCGGAACATGGGCGAGCAGGATCAGAACGGGCATCGGCGTCTCCGGTTATCGCCAGTCTGCGGGTGGTTCGCGCAGAAGGCTGAAAAGAAATCAAACTGGTTCTTTATTGCAATTGACTATCAATAACGAATCCGCCTAATCCATTGTCAACGGCCAAGCAAGTAGGCTTGGCCATTCGTCGCAATTCGATGTCACTCCGTAGGGAGCAAGTCTGCATGATAGCGTCACCAGAACTGTGCGTCGGTAACACACCACTTGTTGCACTCGATCGAATATTTCCTCCCGAACATGTTCAGGTCTTCGCAAAGCTTGAGATGCTCAATATCGGCGGCAGCGTGAAGGATCGCACGGCGCAATATATGGTGTCGCAGGCCATAGAGGCGGGCCGGATCACTTCGGACAGCCATCTGGTCGAAAGTTCGTCGGGCAACCTTGCCATAGCGCTCGCGATGATCGCAAAGCGGGTCGGCGTCGCCTTCACGGCGGTGGTTGATCCCAACCTCGCCCCGGCCAACCGCTGCCTGATCGAGGCTTTCGGCGGTCATATCGACCTTGTCACCGAACAGGATGATGCGGGCGGCTATCTGCACACGCGGGTCCGCCGCGTCGACGAACTCGTCCGCACGATCCCCGGTGCGGTCTGGCTGAACCAATATGCCAATCCCGACAATTGGCGTGCTCATTATCATGGCATCGGTGAAGAGATCGTCCGCGACATGCCGTTCGAGCCGACCCATGTCGTGGCGGCGGTATCGACCTGCGGCACATTGATGGGGCTGGCCCGGCGCTTGCGCGAAGCCTGGCCGAGCATAGAGGTGGTGGCCGTCGATCTGGAAGGATCGGTGATCTTCGGCGGCGCGGGCGGGGACAGGCAGATACCGGGCATCGGGGCGAGCCGGGTGCCGGAACAACTCGTCATGCCGGAAGTCGACGCCGTCATCTACGCCACCGACTGGGAATCGACGCTGGCCTGCCGCCGACTGGCGGAGGTGCAGGGCATATTGGCGGGCGGTTCATCGGGAACGGTCATGGCGGCGATCGCGAAGCTCATACCCAACCTTCCCAAGGGTTCCCGCGTCGTCACGCTGCTTCCCGATCGGGGCGAGCGTTATCTCGACACCGTCTACGACCTGAACTGGCCCGCTCCCGATCGGCGGCTGACGCGGCCGTTCGAAGCCTCTTTCCGCCGCCTGGGCGCTCGCCCGGCGATGGCATGGGCCTCGCGTGGATCATCGCTGCACCAACCGGACAAGATGCCAATGCCGGAGCTTCGCGCAGGAGGCGCCGCACTATGACCGCCCGTAGCTTGCGCTATCTTTCCCGTTCGGATGTCGCGGCACTGGGCGGCGATCATTCGGACCTCTACATGGCGGCGGTGGAGGACGGTTTCCGCAGCCACGCGGCGGGCGACTTCGTACAACCGCTCAAACCCTATCTGCGCAGCCCGCACGCCCCGCATATCGCCGACCGCATCATCGCCATGCCCGCATGGATCGGCGGCGACCAGCCCATGTCCGGCCTCAAATGGATCGGATCGCGGCATGACAATCCCGTCAGGCGCGGCATGGAACGCGCCAGCGCGGTCATCATATTGAACGACCCCGAAACCAACTATCCCATCGCCTTCATGGAAGGCGGGCTAGTCAGTGCGATGCGGACGGCAGCCGTTACCGGCGTCGCCACCCGGCATCTTGCGCGGCAGGGCTTTGCAGAAGCGGCGATCATCGGCTGCGGACCGATCGCTGCGCGGCAGGCGCAGATGCTGGTCGAACAATTTCCAGACGTGAAGACGATCCGGCTGTTTGATCTCAACCAAAGCGCTGCCGAAGCCCTGTCCGCCCGCCTGCGCGCACGCGCGCCCAATGTTGCGGTAAGGATCGTTGCCAGCGCGGAGGCTGCGGTGCGCGATTGCCCTGTCGTCGTGACCTGCACCGTCACCGACACGCCCTATCTCGCGTTCGACTGGCTCAGCAAGGGCACTTTCCTCGCCAATGTTTCGATCATGGATGTAGAGCGCGACGTTTTTCTCCGGGTCGACAAGGTGGTGGTGGACGATTGGGATCAGTCGAACCGCGAGAAGAAGATCATCAACCTGCTGGTGGAATCGGGTGAATTTTCGCGCGAACGGCTCCATGCCGAACTGGGCGAGATCGTGGTCGGCCGCAAAAGCGGGCGCGAGAATGACGATGAGATCATCCTGCTCAATCCCATGGGCATGGCGATCGACGACATCGCCTGCGCGAAGGCGGTCTACAGACTGGCGGAGGAAAAGGGCGCGGGAACGGTGCTTCCTATTTTCTAGCCGAACCGGCCCGCCGCTGCCGCCGGTTTCCGGCGTTTCGCACTGAAGCAGGAATGAGCATGATCGAACCATCAGCGCCCCCGGCTGCCGCCTGCCGGGCGAACCTTATCATCGATCGCCTGATCAATGTGTGGCTGCGCGAATTTCAGCCCGGCGTCCTGCCCGGCGAAGATGACGTCAGCCTCATCGATGTAGGGGAAGCGCGGCTGCACGCGCATTGCCTGCATGTCTCGCCCGGCGGTTTTCACAGATGGCGCTTGCCGGTATCGATCGAAGGGAAGGATGGCGTCGCAAGGCCAACCAGCGCGCCTCGCGTCGTCGCCGATCTGCTGATCGATGCTTTGGCGCAAGGGGAGGATGATGTGGTGCAAGCCATGCGCCGTCGCCTCGCCCAGGCGATCGTTCAGGAGGAGCAGCATGCATCGGCCTGCGCTTCAAGGCCTGCCGATCTTTCTCCGCAGGGTCTGGAGCAGAGCCTGTGGCATGGCCATCCCTTTCATCCCTTCGCCAAGAGCATCGACGGCTTCTCGGTCGGGGATATGCAGAATTTCGCGCCGGAGCGCGGGACAAGCTTCCAACTGCGATGGATAGTCGCAAAGCCCGATATTTGCGCGTCGCTCTGGCGCGATGAGTCCGTCAGATTGGATGCGCAGAGCCTGCTCGCCGCGCTGTCGGGATTGCCGGAAAAGGCGATGGCCGGGCGCTGCCTGCTTCCCGTTCACCCCTGGCAGGCGGAGCGGCTGCTTCGCAATCCGGTTTTCGCCGATCTGGCTGCGCGGGGCGAGGCTATACTCACGCTACCAACCGGCGCGCTGATGCAGGCGACATCCTCTGTCCGCACCGTTTTCGTTTCTGGGTCCGCAATCGGATCGGTTCCTGACGCGGGTATCTTCCTCAAATTGCCAATCGAAGCGCGGATCACCAACTTTGCGCGCACCAACCCTCAGGATCATGTCGCACGGGGCATGGCGGCGTCACGCATACTCAATGCCATGCGGGACGAAATTGCCGGTTGCGGTCTGGACCTGCTCGATGAACCCGGCGCGATCTGGATAGATCACCCCGATCTTGCCGCCATAACGGGCGTCATCCTGCGGGAAGCGCCGTCCGTCGACGCATTCGTCCTCGCAGGCTTGCTCGAACCGGGCGCGGCGGATGGCCGACCCATGGCCGAGCGGATCGGATGCGCGCTTTCGACGCCCGATGACGCCGTGAACTGGCTGTCGGCCCATGTGCGCACCATCATCCTGCCACCGCTGCGTCTGTTCGCGCGCACCGGGATCAGCGTGGAGGCGCACGGTCAGAACAGCCTGGTGGCGTTGGACCGGGGGCTTCCCTCGCGTCTGGTCGTGCGGGATCTGGAAGGGGTCAGCATCGACCGTCGCCGGTTTGCGGCGAAAATGCCTGCGTTCGATCTCGATCCCCGCATCGTCTTTCCGTCCGAAGAGGCGGAGGAGCGCCTTATCTATCATCTCATCAGCAACCACCTGAATCATGTGGTTGCGACTGTTGCCCGTGCGTCCGGTCTTGCGGAGGCGCGCCTCTGGCGACTTGCCGCCGACATATTGGTGGTCGAAGCTGGTGTTGACGAAGATGGGGAAACGTCGCGGCTCATTCTGTCGCTCCTTTCCGCCGCTACGCTGCCCGCCAAGGCCAATTTCAACAGCTGTTTTGCCGGGCGCGGGGACCGGCCGGACTATGTGCGCATCCCCAATCCCTTACGCCGTGAACGGTTGGAAGAGAGGGCGGACACCCAGAGGATGGCAGTCCTGTCATGACGCTGTTCAGGCCATCCTCCGCGCTCGTCACGGAAAAGACGAATGCGAACATCCCGATATGCGCCTTCCTGCATGATCTGAGCGCCTTGCGTCGGCAGGCCCGTCGGCTGGTCGATGCACTGCCCGATGGGGCGGAGCTATTCTATGCGGTCAAGGCCAATAACGACCCGCGGATATTGCGCGCGCTGGCGCCCCATGTGGCGGGGTTCGAGGTCGCATCTGCCGGTGAAATAATCAGGGTGCGTAAAGCGGTGGGCACCACCGCTCGGATCATCATGGGCGGACCGGTGCGCACGCCGCGCGATATCGAGACGGTCCTGACAGAAGGCGTCGAACGGCTTCATATCGAAAGCGTGCAAATGTTGCACGTGGCGCAGAAGGTGGCGGCGCAGGCGGACCGGATTCTGCCGATTCTGCTGCGCGTTAATCTGGCTGGGCCGGTGCCGGGCGCGACGCTCACCATGGGCGGCGCCCCGACCCAGTTCGGCATCCCGCAAGCCGATGTGCCGGATGTGCTGAACCTGCTGAACCAATGTCCCGCCCTGCGTTTCGAGGGCTTCCATTTCCACACCGTGTCGAACAACCGCGACGCCGTCGGCCATGCCGCGCTGTGTGCGCTGGAGGTCGACCTTGCCCGATCCTGGGCCGCCCAGCATGGGCTGGACCTGCGCATCGTCAATCTGGGCGGCGGCTGGGGCGTCGATTATGCCGATCCCGACTGGCGTTTCGATGTCGATGCCTTCGCAACCGGCCTTGCGGCCTGCGATGCGGACGGCATTCGTCTGCAATTCGAATGCGGCCGGATCATGACGGCCTATCATGCCGCCTATGTGTGCGAAATCGTCGACATCAAATCCACCCATGGCCAGACGTTCGCTCTGCTGCGCGGCGGCACGCATCATTTCCGTCTGCCAAGCTCCTGGGCGCATGATCATCCTTTCCTGATCCTGCCGCGTGAGGATTGGCCCCACGACTGGCCGCGCAGCGAGGCTGTAAACACCAGCCTGACGCTTGCAGGAGAGCTTTGCACGCCCAAGGACGTTCTGGCGCGCAACGTCCATGTTGCCCGCGCCCGAATCGGCGATCTGGTCTGTTTCATCATGGCGGGCGCCTATGGCTGGGACATTTCGCATCACGATTTTCTGTCTCACGCCCATCCCGAACGCATCTTTCTGGGGGATGGGGGCGGATGACGCGGACCGTGCCTTTCCCCCCAAGTCACACAGCGGCTCAAGCGATTTCAGGAGAGACAAGGATGACCGTCGCCACCCTCATCAGATCATCGTCATCGGTTCGCGAACATGGCCGCTATATTTTGCGGCGCGTGGCAGACTGCTTCGTGCGCGAAAATTACCGGGATATGGCGCTGGGCGAAATCGTCGCCGCCGACGCCGTGCCGTTCGGCCATCTGGTGGCGCGTGCCGATCACTATCTGATCTTCGACACATCCGCTGAGAGCCGCCTGTTCCTGCCGGTCGAAGCGGATGGGTTCATGCAGGTCTGGCGCGTCCTAACGCCGCCTTTCATCCTCACCGATAAGCGCGGAATGACATTGATCGACAGCATCACCGAGTTTCTGGAGGTGATGAGCGCCGGGATCGACGGCGAAGAGTTGGACAATCTGACCGCCTTTCTGGGCGAGTGTCAGGCCGCCGTAGAACAAGGCGTCATCTGCAATGCGGCGCGGGTCGAACCGGCACCCGCTACGCAGGAAGTAGCCCATCACCCTATCTGGCACCAGTCGATGCTGGCGAACGATCGGCTCGCCTCCTTCCTCGATCACCCATTTTATCCGACAGCCCGTGCCAAGCATGGCTTTACCACCGACGACCTGATCGCCTTCGGCCCGGAGCATCAGTCGACATTCCGGCTGAACTGGCTGGCCCTGCCTCGGGAAAGCCTGTCCGTTCAGGGCGGCGTGCCGGACATATGGCCCTCCTTCGAGGAGGTCGGCCTGGACCCTGCCCTTGAACGCACCCACGCGTTGCTGCCGGTTCATCCCTATATGGTCGGAGAGCGGCTGGAAGCCATCATCGCCGAGGCTGGCCTTGAGGCACATGCCCATATGGCTCCGCGCGCGTGGCTGGAGGTCACTCCCACGCTTTCGGTGCGGGCCATGGCAGTCGTGGGCGAGCCGGGGCTTCACATCAAATTGCCGCTGGCCATCAGCACGCTGGGGCGGCTCAATCTGCGCGCCATCAAGTCCGTCACGATCAACGACGGCCATGTCGCCCATGCACTGCTGGAAGAGATACGGTCCAACGATCCGGTTCTTGCGCGCAGGCTGCTGCTGACCGACGAAAGCAGCGGCGCCCATCATGCCGGGAACCGTTTCCTTGCCTATATCCTGCGCCGCTATCCCGACGAACTGGCCGGGTCGGAGCCCGTACCTGTCGCCGCGCTGATGGCGCCGATGCCGGATGGCAGACCCTATGCGCTCCATCTGGTCGATCGCCACTATGCGGGGGATGTCCATCGCTTCATCGACCATTTTTGCGACCTTCTGCTGGGCGTCCATCTGCGGCTGGCGGCGCGCTACGGCATCGAGCTGGAGGCGAACCAGCAGAATTCGATCCTGCTGTTCGATACCGCGCGGAGCGGATTGCGCCTGCTGCTCAAGGACAATGACTCGCCCCGGATCGATGCCAAGACCCTGCGCGATGCTTTCCCCGCTTCGGCCGGATGGATCGCCCAGTTTCAGGACGAACGGATCACCTCAGGGGATGGCATCGCGCAAATGCTCATCACTATCACGATACAGCTCAATCTGGGCGCGATCGTAGAAGGCCTTGGCCGCCACCTGAACCGCACGCAGGAGTTTCGCCGAACATTCCGCCGCGCGGTGGACCGCGAGCTCGACGCTCTGGAAAGCGAGGGCATCGCGGTCGACGCGTTGCGCGCAGCCTTGCTTCAGGCGACCCATTTCCCGATCAAATATCTGCTGCGCGCCGCCACGCTGGAACCGCGAAAGGCGATGGGGGCAGCGGACGTCAACAAGGCCTATGGCTATTCGGCACCCAATTTCCTGCTGACGGACGCTGGCCGGTGAAACCGGGGCGGATCAAGGCGACGGTTCTCGCCTGCCATTTCGCCGGTGCGTTCGGCCCCATGGGGATGCCGCCCTTCCTCGCGCTCATTCTGGTCGGGCTGGCGCCACAGGCCAGCGAACGCCTGATCGGGTGGCTCTATATCGTGCCGACAGCCTGCCTTGCCCTGTCCGCGCCTTTCTGGGGCAGGATGGCGGACAGATGGGGCCGCAAACCCCTGCTGCTGCGCGCGCAGATCGGACTGGCGGTCAGCTTCCTGCTGGCCGGACTGGCGCAATCGCTGCCCCTGTTCGTCCTTGCCCTTTGCCTTCAGGGGCTGCTCGGCGGCACTTTCTCTGCCAGCAACGCCTATCTGTCGGAGGTCTTGCCCCGCAAGACCCTTGCCCAGAGCCTGAACCTGACCCAGGCATCGGCGCGGCTCGCGCTGATCGTGGCGCCCGCTGCCGTCGGCCTTTTGGCCGATCGCCACATCGCGCTGCAAAATATCTATCTGATCATCGCCGTCCTGCCGATGCTCGCGGCGCTGCTGCTGCTGCCGTTGCCAGCGAAAGGACGGGATGAGGAAGAAGGGATTGCCGTCGCCGCTTCGGCCGCTGATCCGGCCGGGTGGCTTTCGCGAAACGCCGTCATGGCATGCCAGACGGGCTTCACCCTCGCGATGATCTCCACCTTTCCCTTTCTGGTCCCCTACACCATGGGCACGTTCGGCGTCGGGGCAGGCACGGCCGGCTGGATCTTCGGCATGCCGCATATCGTCTATCTCTTCGCCTGCATGCCGCTGGGCCGCCATCTGCAAGACCGCGATCCCGCCCTCTGGTTCGCGGTCGGCAGCGCGCTGGTGGGGTTCGCCCTGCTGATGCAGGCGACAACCCAGTCCTTCAGCCTGTTCGTCGCCGCCCGCCTGCTGCTGGGGGTCGGCATGACGCTGGGCTACGTCGCCCTGAACGCGCTGATTGCCGGAACGATCGAGCAGGCGAGTGCAGGCCGGACCTTCGGCTGGTTCGACAGCGGGGCCAAGCTGGCGACGATCGTTGCCAGCGTCGGTGGCGGGCTGGTGGTCGCCGATGCCGGGATGACCCTGTTGTTCGTCGGGTCCGCGCTGTGCGGCCTCCTTACCGCCCTGCTGGTCCTGCTGCTGCGGCGACCAGCCCGTCACGCGCCGTCCGCCGCGCTCGAATAGACCGTAGCGGACCCGGTCCGCTTGCCACCGATAGAGGAGAAGCCCGATGCTGTTATCCGAATGTGTCGCCCCCGATTTCCAGCCCCATCGGGAGATGCGTCAGCCGATCAAGCTCAATCTGTACCGCGATTATGAGGTCGAAGCGGTGGCGCGCGCTATGGCAGGCAGCCCTGTCCTGCGCGCAGGAATTCGGCTCGATTGCCTGATGGTGTCGGATTCCTATCTCATGACGCATCTAGGGCGGGACAGCACCCGCCTGCCGCACGGCGAACAGACACTGTTTCTGGAGATCATGGCTGGTCTGGTGCGGGAAGTGTCCTGCCGGGCGAAGCAGCTTTTCACGGAAAGCCGCCCCTATATCGTGGGCGACATGCCTGACGGTTCGGTCGCCGATGGCGAAATCGCGCTGCGCAGCGCCGACCGGATGCGAAAGGCAGGCGCGGACGTGATCAAGCTGGAAGTGCATAATGAATCGGTCGTTTCCATCATAGACCGACTGAGAAGCGCCGGCTTCCGGGTCATGGCCCATCTGGGCTACATGCCGCAGGGCGGCGGCGGATCGCGGGTCGGCGGTTCCCTTGAAGGCGCGCATGCGCTGTTCGCGTCCGCCCGCCGGGTCAGGGATGCGGGAGCCGAAAGCATCGTGCTGGAGAAAGTCGATGAATTCGTGCATCGCGCACTGGTGGACCGGCCAGACGCACTGCCGAGCTATGCGATTTTCAGCGGGAAGTCGGAAAAGGGCGGCCAGTCGCTAAACATCTGGGATTCGGTTTTCAAGCCCGGCTTCCGCGCCCGCTATTTCCCGCCCACCGCGCAGGAGACGGTCGATGCCTTTCCTGAAGCTTATGGGGTCGATGCCATCACCGATCGCATCGCGGCCCTGCTTAGCCTGACGGCGGCAGGCGAATTTCCCTTGTCCCCGCCCACGGCGCTGTCGCCGGAAAATCTGGAGGAACTGCGCGCCACCGATCCCTGGGCAACGCCATCGCTCTTGCCTGCCTGAAGGCGGGACAGGATCATATTGTCCGCAAAGTTATATTGCGAGTCGTTCTCAATGTGGTAGAGACAGCGCTCATGTCTGTCTCTGCACACGCCCTTTCTGGAGATGTTGCGTTTCGATGTGAAGCGGCGGGGATCGGTCCGGCGTGAGCCATCATTATCGCGGCCGTCCGGGAAGAGGCGTAGCGCTGGGCATCACGGCGCTGGTGCATGTCGCCATCGCCGCCGTTCTGATCCGGGACTGGCGCTGGCCCGAAACCCCCAAAGCCATTGACGAAACCATCGTCGTCACGCTGCTGCCGCTTGCGTCGGATAGGCCCACCGTCGTATCTCCGCCCGCCGCTCCAGCAAAGCAGCGCAGGCCGGAACCGGCGCCTGCACCATCGGCGCCGCCGATCGTGCCTTTGCCACATGTAGCCCCCATCGCAGCAGTGGAACCCATCATCGCGCCCGATGCGGAACCGGCGGCCGCCACATATGGCGGTGCAGAGGATCGGATGGCGCAGGTGGCGGACCAATATCGCCGCGCCGTCTTCTCCCTGCTGGCAAGCCAGCGGCGCTATCCTGACACGGCGTTGCTTCACCGTTATGAAGGCGGGGGCATCGTGCGTTTCCGCATCGATCGGGCGGGGCGTCTGCTGGATGCGGCGATTGCCACATCGACGGGGCGTTCCAGTCTGGATCAGGCCGCGCTGGCCATGGTTCGGCGATCCGATCCCTTCCCCGCCATTCCGGCCGAACTGCCCGATCAACTGGGCATCAGTCTGCCGCTGCGTTTCCTGATCGTCGACCGTCAGACCAGCATGGTGTCCAGATGACGGCCAGGGCGCTCGCGCAGTTCGCGCGTCATCGCGCTGCCTTGCTGGCCTGCGTCGCGCGGCGCGTGCGGCCACCCATTGACCCCGCCGACATCGTGCAGGAGACATGGGTGCGCGCCATGCCCGCGATTGAGGCCGGACGCGTCGATAATGTGCCTGCTTTCCTCTATGGCATCGCCCGCAACCTTGCTGCCGAAGCGATGCGCCAGCAGCATCGCTGGTCGCGCTGGTTGGTCCATCATCCCGACACGGAAACGATCGCCGATGACGCGCCCACGGCAGAAGCGCATGTCGTGGGCCGCGACGAACTGGCGCGCCTTCATCATGCGATGGACCGCCTGCCGCCGCGCTGCCGCGAAGTCTTCTTCCTGCGTCATGTCGAACAACTGGAAAAGGTCGAGATCGCCGCCCGTCTGGGCATCCATATCAAGCAGGTGGAAAAGCAGTTGCGCCACGCCCTGATGCTCTGCACACGCATGCTGACCGATGATGATGGATAAAAATTTGCAGGCACAGGGCGTCGGATGCGAGCCAGTTCCGACAAGGGAAAGTGGACGGGGGCACTGCATCGCCCTGACCGGCCGGAGCAGCGGTGCGCGCTATGTCGACTGAGGATGATCATGATCCGATCGAAACGGTGGATGAGCAGGCCGCCGACTGGATCGTGCGGCAGGACGGCGAAGGCCTGAACCGGGAGGAACAGGCTCTGTTCGATCGGTGGATCGAAGATCCGATGCACCGGGCCGCCTATGACCGGCATAACGCCGTCTGGGCGCGATACCAGAGTGTCGGGGCGACGATGGCCGTCAGGCAGAGCCAGCCCGCGCCGCGCCGGTCCGGACGAAAAGCTGAACGGCGCAAGCCTGTTTCCCGCACGATCGCAGCGTCCGCCATTGCAGCCTGTCTGGCGCTTCTGGTCATCGGTCATGTCGAAGACTGGCCGATGCGGCTGCGCGCCAACTTTGCGACCGGCATAGGCGAGCGTCGAACGGTGAAACTGGCCGATGGATCGACCGCGCGGCTCGATGCCCGCTCCGCCATCGCCTTTGGGCAGACCGGCGGACGGCGTGTGGTGCAGCTATTGGAAGGCTCTGCTGCCTTCGATGTGGCGCCCGACCGGGCGCATCCCTTCACGGTCGAAACCGAATCGGGCAGCGTCACCGCGCTCGGCACGGCTTTTGCCGTGCGGCGAGAGGATGGCGCGGCGCAACTGGTCGTCACCCAACATAGCGTGTCGGTGCTGACGGCGCAGGGGCAACGGGCGATCGTGCATGAGGGTGAAGGCGCGGATTTCTCGCCCGATCGGGTGACGCCGCCCCGGCCCATCGATGTCGCCGCCGCGACGGGCTGGACCCGCGGCAAGCTGTTCGTGTTCGACCGCCCGCTGGGTGAGGTGGTGGCGCGCATCGCACAGGAACGCCGGGTCTACTGGACGGTGCGCGGCGATGCCGCAGCCATCCGGGTGAATGGGGTCTATGATCTCAACGAACCGACGCAAGCCATCGCCATCCTCCAGAGCACATTGAAACTGCACGCTTTCCGCCTGTCCGATCGTTTCATCATCCTCAGCCGCTGACTGGAATAATCAGCCGAAAAAAATTTCCGCGCCCTAGGCTCCAATTCCCTTTCTTCTCCGACATGCTTGATGAGAGTGCGTCGCAAGAGCGAATTGCGCTCCCGTTATTTTATTCGGGGGGTTTATAAATGTTACGAGTTTTTTCCCGTTCGCTGCTGTCTTCGGCTCTGCTTGGGGCCGGGATGTGGACCATAAGCGGGATGGTGCCAGCCTATTCCCAGCAGCGCGAAGCGGGCCATCTCTACAACATAGCGGCGGGCCCGCTGGCGCAGGTTCTAAGCCGCTTCGCCGATCAGAGCGGCGTGCAGATTTCCTATGAAGCGGAGCTGGCCTCCGGCCTGAACAGCGAGGGGCTGAAGGGCCGTTTCACCCAGACGGAGGCGCTTTCGCGCCTGCTCGCTGGACATGGCCTTGTCGCGCGTGATGCGGGTGCGGCCTCCGTCACCATCGTCAAGGCGACGCGGGGCGAAATGACGCTGGACCCAATGCAGGTCCGGGGCGGCGTGGCGAGCGGCGATGCGCAAAGCCGCGCCGATCTTGAACGTCAGCGCCGCAGCGGCGGGCTGGACACCATATTGGTTCTGGGCCGGAATCTGGAATATCGCGTCACCGACACAAGCGCGCTCAAGATGGACGTGCGACTGCGTGACGTGCCCCAAACGGTGGACGTCATTCCCGATCAGGTGATCCGCGACCAGCGCGCCCTGTCGTTGCAGGATGCCGTCCGCAACGTCGCCGGGATCGGCATGACCACGGGAGACGGCCAGCGCGACCAGTTCACCATGCGCGGCTTCATCGCTTATGGCGACCAGTTCGTAGATGGGGTCCGCGACGACGCGCTTTACTATCGCGACCTGTCGAATGTGGAGCGGGTCGAGATATTGAAGGGTCCGGCTTCGGTGCTTTACGGTCGTGGATCGTCGGGCGGCCTCATCAATCGCATCAGCAAGAAGCCCGGTACGCAGGGCGGCGAGATCGTGGTGAGCTACGGCAGCTGGGACGACCGGCGCGGTGAGATTGATCTGGGCCATGTGTTTGCGGGCGACGATGTGGCTGTCCGCGTGACGGGGGCCGTCGAGCGATCGGACAGCTATCGCGATCAGGGGTTTTTACGGCGCGAAACCATTGCTCCGTCGGTTCTGATCGCGCCGGGCGAACATAGCCGCCTGCTGCTGCAAGCCGATTATCTGCGAGACCGCCGTCTGACCGACAATGGCATCCCGGCATTTCAGGGACGCCCCGTCGATGTGCCGCCGTCGACCTATTATGGCGCGGCCAATGCAAAGCAGGTCGATTTCAGCCAGTCGGAAGTCTGGTCGACGACTGCGACGTTCGATCATGAATTTAGCGACCGGTTCAAGCTGCGCAACGCGTTTCGCTATTATGACTATACGCTTGACCGGCAGAACACGCTGCCCAACGTCGTGAACGAAGTCGCTCGAACGGTGTCGCTGAACCGGCAAAGCACCGATCGCGCCGAGCATGGCTGGTTCAACCAGTTCGAACTGTCGGGCAAGCTCGCGACCGGCCCGCTGCAACATACGCTGCTGGTCGGCGTCGAAGCGGGGCGTCAATCAAAATTTGAACTGCGCATCGATCGCACTAATGTCGCGACCATCGACCTGTTCAATCCGGTGCTGCCCGTGCTGCCGCTGGAAGTCGCCGCCGCTCCCGGCACGCACCGAACAGGCGTTTACAATACGCTGGGCTTCTACGCGCAGGATCTGATCGCATTGGGCGACCATTGGAAGCTGCTCGCCGGTTTGCGGCATGACCGGTTCAAGCAGGAGGTCCATCAACGCATCGCCGGTCAGCCCGATCTGTCGAGGACCGACAATTTCTGGAGTCCACGCGTCGGCCTCGTCTGGCAACCGACCCAGACTCAATCCTATTATATGTCGTGGAACAAAAGCTATCAGCCGTCAGGGGAAACCTTCGCGCTTTCCACCAGCAGCGTGGACATCGCGCCGGAAAGCACCATCAACCGGGAGATTGGGGCGAAATTCAGTCTGCTGGACGGTCGCCTGTCCACCACATTGTCAGCCTTCGACATCAAGCGTTCCAACATCAAGGCGACCGACCCGACGCTGGGCAGGGTCGTAGCGGTAGGCGTGCAGCGCACCCGCGGCATAGAAGCCTCTGCGCAACTCGACCTGTCGCGGGAATGGCAGGCGATCGCCAGCTATGCCTATCTGGATGCGTGGATCATTGAATCGCCCGCGCTGGACTCAGGCGTGCCGATTCAGGGCAACAGGCCGACGCTGACGCCGGTGCATAGCGGCAGCTTCTGGGTCATGCGCAGCTTCGAAGACCGTTTCGGGCTTGGGGGCGGCGTCAATTATGTCGGCGACCGCCAGGGCAACCTCGCAAACACGGTCGAACTGCCGCATTATTTGACGGCTGACGCCATGGCATGGGCGCGGTTGGGTAAGCTCAAGGCGCAGGTCAATGTCCGCAACATTTTCGACCGGGACTATATCGTCTCCGGCCATGGGACCGTGGGCAACCTCAATATTCCCGGCGCGCCGCGTTCGGTCATGCTGACCCTCCGCTACGCGATCGACTGACGGCTTGCGGGGCCACGACATGGGGGTGTGGTCCCGCCCGCTGCATCGCCATTATCGAAACGGAAGAATGATAACAGGTCGAGGAGGTATGAATGATGATCGTCAGCCCGGACGTGACGCTGAGGATGCTGTGGACCGAACTCACGGCGTCTCCCATCGACCTAGACGATCCGGGACTTGAACGTTATCTCATCGCCAGCATTGGGTCACTTCCACAAGAAACGCTCGGCATCCTGTGTCTGGACGACCAGCGGAAACTTATTGCGGATGCCCATCTTCCATTCGGTTCGCCTTGCCAGGGCATCATTCATCCACGCGCGATCTTCAGACTGGCGCTGGAGCATGATGCCGCCGCCCTGATCCTCGTCCACAATCATGTGAACGGAAATCCGACGCCCAGCGAAAATGACATTGCGGTCACGCGCATGATTGCGGGCTTTGGGCGGGCACTCCAGATCGATATTCTCGATCATATCGTCGTGACGGCGACGCAATCCCGCCATCTGTCCAAAACGCCGCAGGCATCTGTTTTGGGCGGCAGGCGCACTGCATTGGATCATGCGAGGCGAACCCTCCACCGAAGGCAAAAGCGCGCACGATTGACAGGCGCTCCTCAGCTTTTTGGCGATTCGGCGTGGGACATGCTCATCGAGCTTTTCATCCATCATCTGGAAGGCAAGCCTGTCTCGATGAGCGCGCTCTGCCTGACATCCGCTATGCCCGTGAGCAGCGCTTTGCGGCTCGTACATCGGCTCTGCGACAAGCACATATTGGTGCGCGTTCCGGATGTCGAAGACGGGCGACGCCATTTCGTAGAGCTTTCCTCCGATATGATAATACGGCTTAAGGAATACTTCATGTCGGAATATGAAAATACCTTCGCTGATATAAATCCTGTGCCAACCAGCACCGAGGTAGACTAATTTTCTTTAAGGAGAATAATCGAACAACAACGACCCTTTGTCGCCGTTTAGCATCCAATTCTTCATTCGCAGGTGCGGACCGTCTCCTTTCACCTCCACGGCATTCTTCTCTAGCACCTTCGGGCCTGTGACGCCGACAAGAGGGTGGTATCCTTCACGCTAGTTCAGGCGTACGCATATCAAGCGCGCTCACGCCGAAATCTCTGATAGTATTCCGATGACCTTAGCAGATACAAGTCTCCATCGATTGCAAATCCGTCAAGCTGATGCGCTAACGTGTACTCCGAAAGATCGGATGCCGTGTTGATGAATCCCCTGTGCTTGAAGTTCAGAGATGTGTTGCATAGAACCCCATAACCCGTCTTCGATTTGAACGCTCTCAGCAAATCGAACATTGGGCGATTACTTGATGCAGATACTGTTTGCAGCCGCGCAGTCTGGTTCACATGGGTTACCGCTGCAAGCTCAGCCGTTAAAGCGTGATACGTATAAAGCATAAATGGGCTTGGATTGCTGCAGCCGAACCATTTTTCAGCTTCATCTTCTAGGCAGATGGGAGCGATAGGGCGAAACTGTTCCCTCTGTTTGATGACATTCAGCCGCTCTCTGGTGCTTGCCTTGAAGGGCGCTGCTAGGATGGAACGATTTCCAAGGGCACGAGGTCCGATTTCGTACCGGCCGCTGACCCAGCCCAAAATCAGGTCGGCGGCCAACATTTCAGCTACGATCTCAGGGCTCGGTTCCCACTTTTTGTTGATTGCCGTTGAGAAGTGACCCGGGAAGGGGCGATATTTCCACTGAGAATTGACCCATGTTGAACTCACCCCTGGCTTTGACGAGCGAGGGGTCATGGAGTGTTGGACATGGCGTTATTGAGCGTTATCCGGCGCTGGCATTTCCGCGATCATCTTTCGATCCGCGAGATTGCGCGGCGTACCGGGCTGTCACGTAATACGATCCGTAAATATCTACGTTCGGACACGATCGAGCCGCGGTTCAAGGTGCCCGATCGGCCGAGCAAACTGGACCCGTTCGCGGAGCGGCTGTCAGCCTGGCTGAGACGGGAGATGGGTCGGACCCGCAAGCAGAAGCGGACGATGAAGCAGCTGCACGCTGATCTGGTCAGCCTGGGCTATGACGGCTCCTACAATCGGGTGGCGGCCTTTGCCCGAGACTGGCGCGATGATTATCGTCGCGAGCAACAGATGAGCGGGCGCGGGACATTCGTGCCGCTGTCCTTTGCACCGGGGGAAGCATTCCAGTTCGATTGGAGCGAGGACTGGGCGATCATCGGCGGCGTGCGCACCAAGCTGCAGGTCGCCCACTTCAAGCTCAGCTACAGCCGGGCCTTCCTCGTGCGGGCCTATTTGCTCCAGACCCACGAGATGCTGTTCGACGGCCATAATCATGCATTCCGCGTGCTGGGTGGCGTTCCGCGCCGTGGGATTTACGACAATATGCGCACCGCCATCGACAAGGTCGGGCGCGGCAAGGAGCGCAACGTCAACAACCGCTTCCTCACCATGGTCAGTCACTATCTGTTCGAGGCCGAGTTCTGTAATCCGGCAGCGGGCTGGGAAAAGGGCCAGGTCGAGAAGAACGTCCAGGATGCCCGGCACCGGCTATGGCAACCCACGCCGCAGGCGGAAAGCCTGGATGCTCTCAACCTATGGCTGGAGGAGCGCTGCAAGGAGCTGTGGCAGGATATCCCGCACGGGATCGAAGCGGGTTCGGTCGCCAATGCCTGGGCCGATGAAGTGGAAAGCCTGATGCCGGTAGGCAGACCGTTCGATGGCTTTGTCGAATATGGGAAGCGGGTCTCGCCAACCTGCCTGATCCACCTGGAACGCAACCGTTACAGCGTGCCGGCGTCGTTCGCCAATCGGCCCGTCAGCCTGCGGGTCTATCCCGATCGCTTCCTGGTCGTCGCCGAAGGGCAGGTCATATGCGAGCATCAGCGCATCATCGACCGATCCCATGATGGGCCGGGCCACACCGTCTATGACTGGCGTCATTATCTGGCGGTCGTGCAGCGAAAGCCCGGCGCCCTGCGCAACGGCGCGCCGTTCCTCGAACTGCCTGAGGCCTTCCAGCGGCTGCAACGGCATCTGCTGCGCAATCCCGGCGGCGACAGGGAAATGGTCGAGATCCTTGCGCTGGTCCTGCACCATGACGAACAGGCGGTGCTGACCGCCGTCGCCATGGCGCTGGACGCGGGCGTTCCGACCAAGACCCATGTCCTCAACCTGCTGCACCGGCTGCTCGACGGAAAACCGCTCTCGACGCCGCCGGTGACAGCGCCACAGGCGTTGAGGCTGGTCAGCGAGCCGATGGCCAATGTCGAACGCTATGATGCGTTGCGCGGGGAGAACCGTCATGCGTCATGATCCCGCCACCGGCGCCCTCGTCGTGATGCTGCGCGGTCTGAAAATGCCCGGCATGGCCCAAGCCGTAACCGACCTCATGCAGCAGGGATCGCCCGCCTTCGAGGCGGCGGTGCCGATCCTCTCCCAGTTGCTCAAAGCCGAGACGGCCGAACGTGAGGTGCGGTCCGTGGCCTATCAGCTCAAGGTTGCACGGTTCCCGGCCTATCGTGATCTGGCGGGCTTCGACTTTGCCAGCAGCGAGGTGAATGAGGCGCTGGTGCGCCAGTTGCACCGCTGCGACTTCATCGACGTCGCCGACAATATCGTGCTGGTCGGCGGCCCGGGCACCGGGAAGACCCATGTCGCCACGGCGCTGGGCGTTCAGGCCATCGAGCATCATCGAAAGCGAGTCCGCTTCTTCTCCACGGTCGAACTGGTCAATGCCCTGGAACAGGAAAAGGCCCAGGGGCGCGCCGGGCAGATCGCCAACCGGCTTGTCCACTCGGACCTCGTCGTGTTGGACGAACTGGGTTATCTGCCGTTCAGTGCCTCCGGCGGCGCGCTGCTCTTCCACCTGCTGAGCAAATTATACGAGCGCACCAACGTCATCATCACCACCAACCTGAGCTTCAGCGAGTGGGCCACCGTCTTCGGCGACGCGAAGATGACCACCGCGCTCCTCGATCGGCTCACCCATCACTGCCACATCCTGGAGACCGGCAACGACAGCTTCCGGTTCAAAAACAGCTCGGCCCAGCAGGCCAGACCCAGAAAGGAGAAACCCGCACCTTGACCCACATATGACATCCGAAACATAACCATCAGGCGGGTCACTTCTCGGTGGAAATCCCGGGTCACTTCTCAACGGCAATCAACAACTAGCGCTTGCGCTCGGCTCATCACCTGCTCCCGGCCGCCGGTCCGGATCTTCACCGGCTCGGTCATGACCTCCCGGACAATGGTGTGAAGGCTTTTCACGCGCTTCTTGGGGCCGCGCGGATTGCCCGACTGGCCCTTCTGCCAGCGGCTATGCATCGGCGGCTTTTTATAGCCGACGGCGTAGGCGGGAGCAGGATCGTCGAAGTCGCTATCATCCGCTGTATCAGGCACGGAATAGGAGGCGGTCTCTACCACCGGCCGCACGCGCGTGCGGACCCGGACGGGCGGGCGGGAGGGTGGAAAATTGTCGGAAGACATGGGATATTCCTTTGAAAGGCAGATGTGCAGAAGAGGGGAGGGCCGTTCACTCCGCCGCGTCGTCGATGGCGTCCTTCTGCGCGCGCGCGAGGGCGGCTTGGCTGAACGTCTGCCCCGTGCTGGCCAGCGTAGCTTCGCGGCCAGTCATCGCTTCCCATCGCCGGATTGCCACATCGATATAGCCCGGGGCGATCTCGACGCCGAAGGCGATACGGCCCGCGCGTTCGGCGGCGAGCAGGGTGGTGCCCGAGCCCATGAAGGCGTCGGTCACAATATCGCCTGGATCGGTGACGTCCCGGATCGCGTCGGCGACGAGTGCCACCGGCTTTACGGTCGGGTGATCCGCCAGGTCCTCCATCCGCGTGCTGGAGAAGCTGTTGGCGCCGCTATACGGCCAGATGTTGGTTCTGTAGCGGCCATGGGCGCCCAGCTGGACGTTATTCTTGTGGGGCGCCTTGCCCTTCTTACAGATGAGTACCAGCTCATGCTGCGAGCGATAGAGCGAACCCATGCCGCCGTTGCTTTTGCTCCAGACGCAGAGGTTGAGAAGAGTCAGCCCCACATTCTCCACCGCCACCAGCAGCTCCTTCAGGTGGCGCCAATCCATACAGACATCAATGATCGCGCCGTCGTCGGCATGGGTGGCGAGTAGGGTGAGAAACCGCGTAAGGAAGGTTGTAAACTCGGCCGTGCTCATTTCGCCAGAGGCCATGGCGAACTCGGCATGCTTAGCCTTGCCCAGCCCCGACACATGGCCGTTCACGGGGACATTATAGGGCGGGTCAGTAAACGCCATCGCCGCGGCTTGCCCGTGCATTAGAAGTTGCCAGACTTGATCGTCCAGGCAGGATCCGCAGAACAGCCGGTGTTTGCCAAGCAGCCAAAGGTCGCCTGGCAGCGTGACCGGCACGGCGGGGATCTCCTCGAGCACATCTACAGGATCTTCCACACCGTTCTCATCCTGCTCCTCCAGGATGACGTCGATTTCGCCAATCTCCCATCCGAGCAGGTCGAGCGAAACCTCGCCGATCTCGATGATGGCGGCGAATTCAACCGCTAGAAGCTCATTGTCCCAGCTGGCATGTTCGGCCAGGCGGTTATCGACCAGGCGATAGGCGCGCACCTGCGCGGTGGACCAGTTGGCGGCCACAAGTACGGGAATGCTCAGCATGCCCACATGCTTGGCCGCTTCGACCCGCGCCTCGCCGGCAATGATCATATGATCGGCATCGATCAGAACCGGGATGGTGAAGCCGAACTCCGCGATCGAGGCGGCAAGTTTAACGAGCTGCTTTTCGGGATGCCGGCGCGGGTTGCCGGGATAGCGCCTCAGCGCATCGATAGGGAGGTGGATGATCGGTCCCAACGATCGTTCGATGTTGGAGAGGCTAGGGGCTTTTGCAGCCCGGATACGCTTAGGAGAAGATGTCATAGCGGCTTCCTTCTTTGCGCGGCACGAAGGAAGCAGGAGTCAGAAGCCGGACACAGACGGACAGCCGAACTCCCGCTTCACATCGTGAAGCGACAGTGGTTGTCCTCATGCTGCGTCCTATAAACCGGTCGTTTCCGGGAGACTTGCTGCTCGAGGTGGGGCTCTCTTAGCAGACCGGCATGTCGCTGTCAGCACGCTTCTGAAGGAAGGGGGCGAGCGCAGGCAAAGGGATTTCCCTGCTGACTGAAGAATATTCCCTGCCAGGCGCTACAGGGAACTTGCCCGTTAAAGCCCCGGAAATCCGCGGCTTGCGAGAGGCGTGCGGCGCGTTAATTCCCAGCGATCGTGCAAAAATCCCTGCCAAAGGCCAGTCGGCAGGGAAATGCCGCCGGAGACGGGTTCGCTCTGGACTGACTCCTCAGCCAGCCGAATCCTCTAGTTTCGGCCTGTATTCAGTGACTTATCGAAAAATCGCGACAGCAGGGAGTCGGACCCGGTTGGCCTCATTTGGCCCGGATTCGACCCCTCTTTTATCGCGATTTTATCTGGATAGGGGCCGACCAGGATGTCGGACTATGAATCGCACCATCACGCTTACCCCTTCGCACATCGACGGAATGGCGAAGGATTCCCCCAGCGATCCGCTCACCCCCGGGCTGGCAATCCAGATGCTCTCGAGCGGCAAGAAGGTCTGGAAATATATGCGCTGGGTTCCGGGCAAGCAGGGGTTCCTGCGACGAACGCTTGGCACCTATCCAGCTTTTACCATCGCCGCCGCGCGGGAGTGGGCGAACGAACTGAACGCCATGATCGATGCCGGTTCCGATCCAAGAGATATCTGGCAGGAGCAGGAGCGCCGCGACACCATGACGGTGAACAGGGCGCATGCCTTATATATGGCGGCGGTTCGGGAAGGGCGGGCCTCCCGGTCCAAGCGCAAGAATAAACCGCGGGCGATAGCGGACAAGATCGCCATATTCAGCCGCGATGTGGAGCCCAAGCTGGGTAAGAAGATTATCTATGACGTCACCGAGGACGACCTGATCGCGCTGGTGGAAAAGAAGGGAAAGGCGGCAAAGGTTCGCGCCAACCGGCTCGCTGCGGAATTGAAGGTGTTCTTCGGCTGGACGGCGTCCCTGCGGGGAAAAGAGGTCGGGCTGGAGGTCGATCCGGCCCGCCGCTTGGGCGATCTGCGCTTTCCCGAAACGCCACGGGCGCGGAAGCTCAGCCTGGATGAACTGTCATGGTTTCTTCGAGCGCTTGCCGAGGAACGGCGGGATTTCCGCCGCGGCATGCTCCTGTGGCTGTTGACGGCGGCGCGCTTCTCCGAGGTCGTCTTCGCAAAAACTGCTGAGCTTCAGGATGGTATCTGGACCATTCCGGCGGAGCGTTCCAAGAACGGACAGGCGCATCGGATCGCGCTGGGGCCGTGGGGCCTTCGTCCGTTCCGTTCCAATTCGGAATGGCTGTTCCCAGCGGAAAAGGTGGAGGGGCCGCGAACGCAGGGCTGGTATGAGGCCAGGGATCGTGTCGTCGCCCGGATGGCGAAATTGGCCGGACGACCAATCGAGCGGTTTACGCCCCATGATTTTCGCCGGACGGCGCGGTCTAATACGAAGCGTCTGCATGTCGATTTCGAAACCGCCGAAGCGATGCTCAACCATCTGAAGACGGGACTGGAGCGGACCTATGACCGCTATGATCTCGAAGAGGAGAAGCGGCGCTGGTTCGCGCGTTGGGAAAATGAGGTGCTGGCGATCGCGCGCCGGGCTGGCGTGCATGAGCAACTGGAAGGGGTCGATGCCGTTTCAGGTGCAGCGCGATCACCACAGGGCCCGGCTGTCGAGCCAGGCTTGCACCTTTGAAAGTCGGAACCGGGGGCAGCGGCGGTGTTTGCTGCTCCCGGTGCCCAATTCATATTCTCGGGGGAAATTTCCTGGGCGGCGCGTGCGCAGGCGGTCGATCTGGCGGCGTGAAAGGCGTGCAATTTCTGCGAAATCGCTCACGGTGATCAATCGATCTATTTGGTCAGGCAGCGGCCTTCGGGGCATAGGGCATTCCAAATTTTTGCTACCCATCATTTTCCCACATTCAGATGATGTCACTGGTGCAAAACGGGCTGAATAGGCCCAAATTGATCCGTTGCCGCAAAGATGAAATCGCTTCGGTAGTCCCGGCGTAGGCGGTTGGCATTGGGACATTCCAGTCATTGGCAAGCACGAGTTGGAACGACCATTTCTAGGATTTAACCTGCCGCAGGCGAGGGAGTGATGCTCAGCCGAAAGGCGGATTCAGAGAAGCGGACGAATTCAGCCCATCTTTGACCCGCCCCTTTCGAACCGGCGAACATCTATATCGGTCCTGCTGCGATGCGGACATCGACGCGGGATGTTCAGGTTGGTTTCACGACGCTATCGGCGGACCGTCAACCCGAACGTGATCGCGCTGCGTGTGTAGCCGTCGACAAAGCGCCCGCCGATGAGGTCGAGGTCGACCGCCCCACCTGCGACGGTCCAGCGCAGGCCAGCCTGCCCCCCGACCTTGCCCTTGTCGCGGGTGAAGGTCTCGACCATCAGATTGAGGTTCTTTCTGAGCGTAATCTCTGCCTGCGCGCCACGAATGCGTCGTGATGATGGCGCGCGCGCGTCCAGAGCCAGCCGGCGTTGATATTGAACCGCAGTTTCTCGCCCGCCGGGATCGTCACTGGCACGATGACCGACGCAGTCTCGAACCGGCCTCGGTCGATGCCATACCCTAGGCCACGGAACGCACTTCGCGTTCAGTCGTCTCGGCTTTCAGCAACTGGAGAGGACGGCGCCGCCGCCTCGAAGGCGGCCGAAGTCGGGCTTCGTATCTCATCTGATGAGAAGTCGAGCGCTTCGTCCGCTGGTTTAACCGGAAAGTTTGGCCTAGTTTTATCGAGCCATCCTTGTTGGGAATTTGCAATGGATCTCCAGACTAGAAACAAGACCAAGGTAGCTATCATCGGCTCGGGCAATATCGGCACCGACCTGATGATCAAGGTGCTGCGCCTGTCGAACGTGCTCGAAATGGGCGTAATGGTGGGCATCGATCCGGCGTCGGATGGCTTGGCTCGTGCATTGCGGATGGGCGTTGCTACGACGCATGGAGGCATCGACGGTCTAATTGCCATGCCTGAATTTGCTGACGTGGAGATTGTTTTCGATGCCACCAGCGCCGGCGCGCACAAGCGCAACAGCGAGCTCGTACTGGCCGCGGGCAAGCGCATGATCGACCTGACGCCCGCAGCGATCGGCCCCTACACGATTCCGCCGGTCAACGGCGAAGCCAACCTCGACGCAGCGAACGTCAACATGGTGACCTGTGGTGGACAGGCGACCATCCCTATGGTCGCGGCAGTCAATCGCGTTGCCAAGGTCCACTATGGCGAGATCGTCGCCTCGATCAGTTCGAGGAGCGCCGGCCCTGGCACGCGCGCAAACATCGATGAATTCACCGAGACGACCAGCCAGGCCATCGTTGAGGTCGGCGGGGCGACCCGTGGCAAGGCAATCATCATCCTGAACCCGGCCGAGCCGCCCCTGATCATGCGCGATACCGTCTATTGCCTGTGCGAGGACGCCGATCGCGAGGCGATCCGCCAGTCGATCCACGATATGGTGGCGCAAGTGCAGAGCTATGTGCCGGGCTATCGCCTGAAGCAGGCCGTGCAGTTCGAAAGCATCGGCGGTAATCGTCCCTTGCGCATTCCCGAGATGGCCAGCACGGGACAAACCGAGTTCACCGGCCTCAAGGTTTCGGTCTTCCTCGAAGTGGAAGGCGCGGCGCACTACCTGCCGGCCTATGCCGGCAATCTCGACATAATGACTTCGGCTGCCTTGAAGACCGCCGAAAAGATCGCCGAAAGGATGGCGGCATGACCCTGAATTGCACTTTCAACGATCCCACGAGCCAGAAGCTCTACATCCAGGACGTCACGCTGCGCGATGGCATGCACGCCATTCGTCACCAATATGGCCTCGATCACGTGAAGGCGATCGCCAAGGCGCTGGATCGCGCCAAGGTTGACGCGATTGAGGTGGCGCATGGCGATGGCCTGCAGGGCTCCAGCTTCAACTACGGCTTCGGTGCCTATACCGACTGGGACTGGATCGGTGCGGTTGCCGAAGTGCTGGAGCATTCGGTGTTGACCACGCTGCTGCTGCCGGGCATCGGAACGGTGCATGATCTCAGGCATGCTGCGGAAATGGGCGTCAAGTCGGTCCGCATCGCCACGCATTGCACCGAAGCCGACGTTTCGAAGCAGCACATTGAGGCCGCGCGCAATCTGGGCATGGATGTTTCGGGCTTCCTGATGATGAGCCATATGACCAGCCCCGAAGCGCTGGCGCAGCAGGCTTTGCTGATGGAAAGCTATGGCGCTCATTGCGTCTATGTCACCGACAGTGGCGGCGCGATGAGCATGGACGACTACGCCGTTCGCGTTCAGGCCTATGACCGCGTGCTCAAGCCGGAAACGCAGCGCGGCGTCCACGCGCACCACAACCTCTCGCTCGGCGTGGCGAACTCGATCGTGGCCGTGCAGAATGGCGCGGTCCGTGTTGACGCAAGCCTCGCCGGCATGGGTGCCGGCGCAGGCAACGCGCCGCTCGAGGTGTTCATTGCCGCTGCCGATCGAATGGGATGGAACCATGGTTGCAATCTCTATGCGCTGATGGACGCCGCTGAAGATCTCGTCCGTCCGCTGCAGGACCGTCCGGTGCGCGTGGATCGTGAAACGCTTACACTCGGCTATGCCGGCGTTTACTCAAGCTTCCTGCGCCATGCCGAGAAGGCTGCAGGGGACTATGGCGTCGATACACGCTCGATCCTCGCCGAAGTCGGTCGGCGCAAGATGGTTGGCGGTCAGGAAGACATGATTGTCGACATTGCGCTCGACCTGGTCAAGCAGAAGGAAGCCCACCAAGGCTGACGACATGCGCATTGCGGTTGTCAGAGCGGGCGCGATAGAAAGTGCAGTCGCCGCCATCCTGGCGGCGGCTTGCGTGATGTCGTGCTCATTGCGCGCGGGCAGAAGTTGCGCGCGCTCTGCGCCGCCCCGCAGCTTATATAGAGCGGCGGCAAGATGATCAAAGTGCCGCTCCGTGTCGCAGCAGCGGATGACGGCTTGGCGCAGGTCGATCTCTCGATTTGCTGCGTGAAGATGCCGGATCTGGAACAGGCGCTCCGGCCAACGGGGCCGCTGTCATCTGACGCTTCAGAACGGCGTCGAAGCGCACGAAACGGCGTCGCGCCCGGTACCCGATGCACACAGAGCCGCAGGACGCGTGCATGGCTTCTTCGAGATGGACGGTGAACCGATGCGGTCTGCCATGTTCGAACTGCATACCGGCCGGTGGCGCCAGCAAGCCACATCAAGAAGCCTGACCCGCGACCGATGGACGCGCTAACCAAGTAAAGTCAGAAGATCCCTTACAGGATTGGGACAGGAAGCGCCATACAAGACCCTCAGCACGGCATAGCCATTCGTCATGTCGGAGGCGCTCTCCACGGTGCATTCCTCCAATGAGTTGGGCACGCCATTATCAGCCCGGATCCAGCTGCCACGATCCCCTCTATTGGCTTCCGGCGTCCAAGGGCGGGGCTGGCAGAATTTAATATGGGAGGTGCTTGACAGCGCAAAGAAAATCGACAAGTTTGGCCAAAGGCTAAAACTAACGAAATTAGCGCCCGTAAGTTTCATTCGTGCGAAATTACTCACGACGGCATCAAGGCGCCGTGCGAGGCAAGCCCATAAGGCGATTATCTACACGCGGCGTGTGAGAAGCGAACATCATCCGACGCTCTGCAAGGGGTGCGATTGCATCGAGGCATATTCGGGCAGATCAAGATCGACCGAGGCACGCACCGATAAGATCACCTGGCCAACAGTATCGTTGAAATGGTTCATCTCGCCATCGTCAGATACCGGCTCAAATTTATCCGAGGGTCCGGCAGAATCTCGAAATATTTCCTATTGATCTTGGTATGTCGACTCGATATCTCGAATATCGAGAGCTCGGATGGAACCGGGCTGATAAAAGGGGAATAAGCATGCGTTTAAAAACGAAGATTTTGCTTGGTATCGGCGCCACGACTTTCGCCCTGGTTTCCACAACCGGATATGCTCAGGCGCAGGCCCCGCAGTTGAAAGCCTCTGAAGGCGGTATGGACAACGGCGAGATTGTCGTGACGGCGCAGCATCGTGAGCAGCGTCTCCAGGATGTCGGCATTTCGATCACCGCCCTGGGGAGTGAGCAGCTGACCCGGCTTGGCGTGACGAGC
>Ga0307405_10000135_pt1 | contig 28594 bp, 44 predicted proteins | sample 322Cmetagenome_2_FD_203311 | JGI IMG/M metagenome (GOLD analysis project Ga0307405, IMG submission 203311) | Maize rhizosphere microbial communities from greenhouse at UC Davis, California, United States - 322HYB-C-1 | ecosystem: Host-associated > Plants > Roots > Rhizosphere > Soil | place...
CCAATAGCGAAATCGACAGGCACGTGCCGGATCCCGATCCACCTGCCACCGCCGCTCCCGGCCAAGGACACTCGCCAAAGCCTGTGTGACCCAGGGGCAACAGGAGCCCAACAAAAGATCCTATTCCGCCGAACATGCCAGTTCTGCCTGTCCTATTGCACGCTCGCGGGCCTATCGCCCACCCCTCTTTGTGAAAGGGGACAGGAGGTTCTGAAGTGCCGGGATTATCCGGGATCATGCGGGACCTCGCGGGATGGAGCCGCCAAAATCGGGCGTTTTCGACGTTTTAGGGAAAAATCGGGCGGCCTTCGCTGTGTCTATAGTGGGGCGCCGTTTAGACAGCGGCGGGACCAGACAATTTGGAGTGGCCGTCTTCTAAGAGGTTTTTGCGAGGCGTCGCGGCGGAGCCTTTTAAAGCCCGCTAAATCGGGGCTTTTGGCCGTCTAAGAGGGTCTTCCGGACGCCGAGCGACGATCCTTCGGGAACGAAAATGCAAAATTAAGTGGGACCAGTGGGGGCCCAGTTCGGGATTGTGGTCCCACTTTCTAAAATCGCCCGCATTGTCGGGCTTCCGGACAGGTTGAACAGCACGAGACCGCGAGGCAGGCAGCTGAGAAGTGGGCCGAATTTCAGCGGCCGTTTTTCAGGCCGTGTTCCAGCGCGTCGACGGCCGCATCGATCAGGCTCAGAGCGAGCAGAGCTTCGTCCCGATCAAGGGTGATGCTTTGCGCGCTCAGATCGCCCAGCATGGTGTTAAGCCGCTTCGACAGGTGCTGCCCTGCCTTCCACATGGCCGCTTCCAGTCTGAGCCTGTCGTCGTCCATCGTCGTCACCCATGTTCAGAACAGCGATTTCAGCGCCATACCTATTCCAATCACGAAAGATGCGGTGCCGCCGATCCAGACCAGGCCAATAACAATGTCGCCGAAGGTGCGCCGAGGGCGCGGCTCCGATTGCCGGTCAGACCATTCATTCAACACCGCGTCATTTCCCTTCGATCAGTAAGGCAGGATCTGGAAGCGATGCTATGATATCCGCTGGCTGGACGCCATAGGCCATGGCCAATGCGGCAATTTCCAACCTGGTGACGGCCGCGCCGCAGGACAGATCAAGAAGGCGATCCGCAGGAATGCCCGTGAGCTTCGCGAGGCGGACTGTGGGCAGCGAATTCTGGAATTGCCAAGCGTCGAACCATCGCGATCCCGTGCGAATAGCCAGTGCAATCGGATGGCTGTCACCAAACGGCATATAGAATTGGCTTTTCTCGATCGGGCGTTCACCCTTGCGTCTCCTACCAGGCATCAGCGGGTCCTTCCTTCCCGGCGCGCAATGATGCGGTCGATCCGGGATAGTTGCGCCTCGGCCTGGACCGGCCGTGGTTGTACCACCTCACGCGGGAGGACGGGCACCAACTCCTGCGTCGTCCAGACTTCCGCCAATGGGTGCATGTAGATCTGCCGGTCCTTGCCCGGCGCCGGTTCATGTTCATCCCAGTTGGCAAAACCGGCGTCGATCGCGTCGGCCTGGGCCTGTCGAAGGTCCGGTCGCCATGGCGCCTTTGCGACGCCCCCGACGCCGAAGCAATAAGCGGGATCACGACGGCGGTTCATCAGATCGCCAGCCAATCGGTTTCAGCTTCTGCCAGGGCTTCATGCATCTCCACCGATGCGCCAACGCTATTCAGATATTTGGAGGCCGCCTTATAGTCCCCTTCCTTGGGGAATCGCGGATCGGTGAACGCAACCTTTGCGAGGGCGCCGATATCGTCGTCTCGTTTCATCTGCGCCAGCAGCCAATGGCCGAAGCAGCCCTTGCGAGCCTCGAACTGAGATGGGCTTGGATGTTCCATATGTTCCTCCTTTGACCGACTCGGTGCCGGTGAACGAATGAGAACATATAGGGAACATGAGAGTCAATTAGGGGGAACGCGTCGTCTCGTTATGGAACGGCGATCGCAGTACCTGCCGCGACGGCGCGGTGGAAATTCTCAAGATAAGGATCGGCCCCTTTATAGCAGGCCAGAGAGAGCTGATAGGCATAACTGTATGTCTTGCCGTTGTTCGTCAGCGGCGTCTGCGAGTCGCTGAGGTAGCTAAAGCCGTTCACTGCATAGAAGTGCTTAAAGCCCGTGTAGGCACCGAAGCTGTTCTTCGCATTCACGTCACCTTCCACCATATTTGAATTGGCGGGACATTGTTTGACATACTGAAACTGGGCCGAGGCCGGGTCCTTTAACTGCGTGCGGATGCTGTCCTTTGCCAAGGCAACCGCCTGGGGAGGAATTGAACGCCAAACGACAAACCCAATCACAACGGTGGCAATGAGGACCCAATATTTAGCCGCGCCCCGTTCCGATTTTTCGTTAGACACGCTGCAAGAGCCTTCCGAGAACTCGGGCAATTGGGACAAACTGGTCATCGCTAACCTCATCTCCGTAGATCACGTCGCCCTCTTCCCGCTCACGGGATTGTAGCGAATAACGAGCCACCTTCAGGCCCTGCTCCCGTCGCCAAATCACGATGTAACCATCTACCAAATCTGACGGTTCGCATTCTCGGCAGAAAACCAGGTCGCCTTCATACAAATCCTTGTCGCCTCTCCTGCTCTCATAGTCAGACAGAAGGCGTACCAAGTATAACTCGGCCGCAGTTCCTAAAGTTCGGTTAAGCCAATCCTTCCGAAATGGCGTCCAAGACAGCGGTTCGCCTTTCCCAGTATCAGAAATATTGCGCAGATCGAAGTAGGGTATGCTGACCCATTCTGCGTCATCTATGGCCACAACCGGAGCGGCAACATGATGCTCAACGACGCGGCCGGTCAGCAACCGATCGACTGTCACGTCAAAGGCCTCTGCGATCTTCACCGCATTATCGGCTTTTGAAATGCCCTTCTGCACGTAGTCACTGAGCGTGCTGGCGGGAATCCCGGTCTTTTCGGATAACCATCCGAAATCTCGCCCACTCAATAGCTCCACCAACCGCTTACCAACCGAATTTTCGGTATGAAGCGATTGACGCTTACGACTTTTCGGATTATCCGAGTTCTCGTTACGAATTTTCGGAAGCGGCATATGAAACTTTCTAGAATGCACCCGGAGGACGTGAAGGCCGCGATACGCAAACGTTTCGCGAGCGTATCAGCCTTTGAGCGTCACTATGACCTCCCTCCCAAGTCGGTCACGGATTTGCTTCGCGGGCGCGCCAGCGAGCGCGTTTCCAATGCAATCAATTCCGTCATCTCGCGTCCCATATCCGATTTCTCGCAATCCGAATATTCGGAGAATAGCAGACGGGCGCGGAGACCGCACCGTCAAAATGCGGAGGCCCGCTAGACATGGCCACCGCTGCGAACGAAGCCACGAACGTGGCAGGCGTTATCCTCGCCCTCTCCCCAGGCGATGTTCTGGTCGGGGAACGGCTCGGCGCCTTTTGGCCTGATAAGGCGGCCGCCATCGGACGGTTGATGTCCGAAGATGGCCAGAACGAACCGATCAAGGTTCGTCAGAGCGGACCGCGTGCAAAGAAGCCGTGGACGCTGGTCGCTGGCCTTCACCGCCTGGAAGGGGCGAAGCTCGAACAGCTGGCAATTATCGACGCCATCGAAGTGACCGGCGACGAAGCCACGCTCCGGAAAATCGAAGCTTCGGAGAATATCGAGCGCGGCTCTCGCAGCCCTCTGGAGCGAGCTTGCTTTGTCCGCGCCATCGCCGATGCAGCCGAAGCGCGGCTCAAAGATCAGCATGGCAATCTGTCGCCTGAGCAGATCGCAATCCGGGCCCGCTGGGATGGGATGAAGGCCAAGGCTACTGGCGTCGAGCGCGACGATGATCTGAACGAGGCAGAGGCCGATCATACGAGTGCAAACATTGCACGCGTATATGGCTGGGCGGATGAGACCGCCGAAGGACTGGGAATGTCGAGGCGGGCGATGTATCTCGACCTCGCCCTCCATCGCGCTATCGTTGCCCCATTCCCTGGTCTCTGGCGCGATCTCGCCGTTCATCCCATCGTTGGGGAGAACGCCTCTGCCCTGCGCGATATCGCAGCCATCAAGGACGAGCGCACGCGCGGCGATTTGATCGAAGGCTTGATCAGCAATCCAGAGCTGACACTCGCCCAGGCGAAGGAGGGGCTTGGCCTCTCCACCCCTGCGGCGACCGGCGCGACCGGCGCGACCAAGTTCATGAACAACACCACGGCCAATCTCGCCCGCCTGTCGGCCGGCGACCAGGCCAAGATCGCCCCGGAAATCGTCAACACGATGAAGCCGACCGCTTTGCTCGCCTTGCGGGCGGCGCTGGAGGCCCGCATCCAAGCTGAAGGGATTGAGGCATGATCCGCCGCCACTATCACGTTCATTGCGCGGTCGAGGGATGCTCGACCCGCCTCAATGCTGGGCAACTGTTCTGCAAGGCCCATTATTTCAGCCTTCCGAAGGCCCTGAAGGACGACTTATGGGCCGCTTGGCGGGTCGCCATGAACGCCCGTCGCGGCTTCACGCCGCACGCCGAGCAGATCGCCGCAAACCGCGAGTACCAGCAAGCCTATCAGGCATGCTGCGAATATCTCCGCACGGCGCCGACGACCAGCGCGGCCGCGATGACCACCGTCGCGATCGCGGCGGGCGGTGAAGAGGTCCGCTTCGTGAACGGGAGGAGCCTGTGACCAAGGTCCTTGGCCATCCCACCCGCACCGCAGCGGCTATCGCTCTGCAAGAGCAGGGGTACAGCAACAGGCAGATCGCCGAGGCGCTGAATGTGTCGGTCAGCACGGCCTGCGCACTGCTGGTCAGCGGCCACCGCGCCAAGAAGCGCGGGGGAACCGGCACGCCCTCTCAGCGGGGCAAATATGGCATGCCGACCGCGCAGCTCGAAGCGCGGATCATGGACCTTTACGACGCGGGCCGCCGCAAGGGCGAGATCGCCCAGGCGCTCAACGTCCGGCCGGAAACCGTCGATAAGGTCATCGCCTATATGAGCGAGGGCGCGACGGACCTGGCCTTCGGCCGGGGGGCTGCGGCGCGCGCATCCGCTGCCCTGCTGGCGGCCCTCCGGCTCCATCATCCGGGAAGGGTCGCGCAATGATGCTTGGCCAGATCGTCCTTGGCATCCGCTCCAGTCTCGATAGCGGGGAATCGCCGCGCAAGATCATCGCGGCGCTGGAGCGCCACCATGGCGCCGAACTCAAGATCATCGGCGGCACCTATCATCTGTGCCTGGCAACCATCACGGGCACCAGCAGGGCGAGCGGCGATGTGCTGCTTGAAGCCTGGATGCGCGCCGCACAGCGGCAGGTTGAACTGGAACGCGCCCTGTGACCGCCGCGTCCCCGCGCCCTGATCGTCATCCGCAGGACTGGTATGTCGAGCCGAGCTGGACCGTGCGCACCTTGTTGCGCGAGACCAATCTCGACCGCGAATATACGATCTGGGACCCCTGCTGCGGGCTGGGCACGATCCCCTGCGCGCTGGCGGCTGAAGGGTTCACCACGATCGGCACTGATCTGGTCGACCGCTGGTTGCCGACCTCGCCGCAGCACCTGTTCATGGGTGAGCATAATTTCCTCGGCGCGCAGACACATCTTGCCGAGTTCTGGCCGCTGCTCAGTTTCGTCTTCAACTCGCCTTATTCCTATGAGGACGACATTGCGGAGCGGTTCGTCCGCAAGGCGCTGAGCCTCGCCAGCGGCAAGGTCTGCGCGCTGTTGCCGATCCGGTGGCGAGCCAGCGAGAAGCGTTATCGCTTCCTGCACGACGAGTTTCCGCCGCTCGAAATCCTTGAGTTCTGCGATCGCCCTTCGATGCCGCCCGGCACCGCGCTGCATGGGCGCGACGCGACGACCGGCAAGCTGACCGCGTGGAAGCGCGGAAAGACCGATTACGCCTGGTATGTGTGGGACCGGCATATTCCCAAGCCGACCACCATCACCCGCCTCATTGCCCCACGGACCTCCGCGCAGAAGCTGATCGATCGTGACTTCGATCTGCGCCGCGTCGGTGCGCTCCCCCAGCGGGAGATGGCCGCATGACGAACCAATCCGCCCAGGCAGAGCGCTTCGCCCGCGCCCGGCAGGAATTTGCCGAGGCCATGGAGCGCGGCTGCACGATCCTGCAACTGCGCGAGCTGAAGGCGGCTGAGCGCCACGCCCTGCGCCAGCGCGCTCACGCTGAAGTCGCAGATCACACCGCAACGCTGAGCGAACGCGAAATCGTTGGCAAGCGGGGGTTCATCGTCATCGACGAGTTCTTCGCTGATCCCAACTTCCTCGCCTTCGACGCCCCCTGGATGATGAGGGACTGACGATGGATCGCTCCAACATCAAGGCGGCAGCGCCCCACCTCTCATCCGAGCAGGTCGAGCAACTGCTTGACTGGATGGACGTTCGCAAAGGCGAACCTGTCGTGACGTTTCCCGACAACGCAATCAGCAGGGGGGATCAGATCAACGCCTGCCAGCGGTTGGGCGTTCGGGTCGAGCTTCCGATGCCGGGTCGACCGTTGAGCAAGGTACGCTGATGGTCGCCTATTCCTTCAAGGCTCAATTTGCCGAACCGATCGTGACGCTCAAAAAGCGCCAGACCGTTCGTGGCAACCGCGCACGCCATGCCCGTCCGGGCGAACCGATCCAGCTCTACACCGGCATGCGGACGAAATATTGCCGCAAGCTACTGGATCGCGATCCCATCTGCGTCGACGTCCGGCCGCTGCGCCTGATCCTGGACACTGACATCATCACGTCGCTCTGGATCGATGGCGCGTACCTCAATGCCGAGGAAATGGAGGCGTTCGCCGTCGCCGATGGCTTCGGCGCGGGACTGTCAGACGGTTGGGCATTGCGGCGCATGGGCCAGTTCTGGCGCCGCGAACATCAGTGGAATAATTTTTCCGGCGTTGTGATCCGCTGGGAGCCGACCGTTGGCTAAGACTCGCGTGTCCAGTCCTGCCCAGTTCGCCTCCACGTTCGATGCGCCGCAGCCCGCGACGCTTCCTGCGGCGCTGGCTGGCATGGATGCGCGCGTGGCCCGCACGGTCGGGGAAATCCTGAAGGATGATGATCGCGATCGGCGCGTCATCGCGGCGGAGATGACCGTCCTGCTGGATGAGGAGGTCACCAAGCTGATGCTGGATGCCTATGCCAGCCCAGCCCGTGACGGCCATAATATCAGCTTCGCCCGGATGCTGGCGCTGATCGCGGTCACCAACCGATTTGATCTGCTCGACCGCGAGCTGCGCGAGATCGGCGCGGCCGTCCTGGTCGGCGAGGAAATCCATGCAGCGCAGGTCGGTCATCTGCGCTCCGAAATCTCGAAACTCCAGGCCCAGCTCAAACAGATCGAGCGGATGGCCCCGACGATAACAAGGAACAGTCGCGCATGATTGAATTGGGGGGCGGAAAAAGCTGGTTCACCGCAGCGGAGATCGCCGATCTCTCCTTGCCGGGCCTGCCGAAGACCAAGCGCAAGGTCAATGAGCGAGCGGATATCGAGAATTGGGGGCTGAGCGTCGATGAAAACGGCGCACCGCGTGCCCGGCCGCGCAAGGGGCGTGGCGGCGGCCTGGAATATCACCTCTCGCTCCTTCCCGACGCGGCAAAGGCCGATCTGGTCAAGCGGGGAATCGCATGGGCTCCCGCCAATGACGAGGACGCCGTGTCGATCGCGCGCCAGGCGCATGGCTGGGCCTGGTACGAGATGCAAAGCGACAAGGTGAAGGCGGAAGCCCAGCGGCGTGCCGCCGTGATCGACATGGTCGACTGTTTCGAGGCGGCGGGCATGAACCGCACCGCCGCGATCAACGCCGTCCAGGCGTCGAAGAAGGTCAGCCCACAGACGATCTGGAACTGGCTGAAGCTGGTCAATGGCGTGCCGCGCCAGGACCGGCTCCCCGCACTGGCTCCGCGCCGCAAGGGTGGCGGCAAGGAAGCGGAGGTCGATGCTGGTGCATGGGAACAGCTGAAGTCCGATTATCTGCGCCCGGAACGCCCCACCTTCAGCAGCTGCTACTGGCGGACGGTCCACCTCTACGCCGCACCGCGCGGGATTGTTCTGCCCAGCGAGAAGACGATGCTTCGCAAGCTGGAGCGTGAGGTCGATCCGCGGCTTGTGATCGCCATGCGCAAAGGTGTCGAGCAGCTGCGCGCCATGGTCCCGGCCCAGCAGCGCACCGTTGCCCATCTCCACGCCATGGAGATGGTCAATATCGACGGTCACAAGTTCGACGTGTTCGTCAATTTCGGTACCGATCTGCGCGGCGAGCCGATCATCGCCCGTCCGATCCTGGTGGGCATCCAGGATATTTTCAGCCGCATGATGCTGGCCTGGCGCGTCGGCGACACGGAAAGCGCGCTGCTCACGCGGCTGGCCTTCGCCGATCTGCTGAAGCGGCACGGGATTCCCAATCGCTGCGTCATGGATAACGGCCGCGCCTTCGCCTCCAAATGGATCAGCGGCGGCGTCAAGAACCGCTATCGGTTCAAGGTGCGGGAGGAAGAGCCGCTGGGCCTGTTGCCGTCGCTTGGCATCGGCATCAGCTGGACGACGCCCTATTCCGGCCAGTCCAAGCCGATCGAACGCGCCTGGCGCGATGTGGCCGACATGATCGCCAAGGACCCGCGCTGCGCGGGCGCCTGGTCGGGCAACCATGTCGATAACAAGCCGGAAAATTACCGCGAGAAGGCGGTGCCGCTCGCCCATTTCCTCGAAATCGTCGAGCAGGGCATGCGCATCCACAATGAGCGCACCGGGCGCCGGACGGAAACCGCGCGGGGCCGCAGTTTCGCCGAGACCTTTGCGGAAAGCTATGCGGCCTCGCCCATTGGCAAGGCCACGGAAGAGCATCTGCGCCTCGCCCTGCTGACCGGCGAGCAGCTGCGCCCGGATCGCAAGAGCGGTGCCGTCACCATCGCCGATAATCGCTACTGGTCGCCGGAACTCAGCCGCCATGCGGGCCAGTTGCTGACCGTCCGGTTCGATCCGGACGACCTGTCGCTGCCGGTCCATGTCTACGATCAGGTCGGACAGTTTCTCTGCACGGCCGAACGTTGGGACGCCTCCCGCTTTGACGACATGGGCGCGGCGAAGCGTACCGCCAAGCTGCGCGGCGACCTGCGCAAGACGGTGCGCAAGGCCCGCGACATTGAGCAGCTGCTGTCGGCCGAGCAACTGGCCGATCGCATGCGGATGGAGGTTGCCGCCACGCCGATGCCCGAACCGGCCGTCCTTCGGCCCACGCGGTTCCGGGGAAATGCGGCCCTCAAAGCCGTTTCAGAGGCCTCTCCAAGGGCTTCTCAGGACAGTTTCATCGAGCAGTTTTCCAGCGCCGTCAGCGGCCTGCGGCTGGTCGAATGAGAACAGGCCGTGGCGCGTGAGTTGGAAGGCGCACGCCACGGCCTCCTACCGCGAGGCGAGACGCCCGCGACAAGCGAAAGGTGGTTAGCATGAACAATGTAAACGAAATAGAGGAGTCGCCGGAGTTCATCCAGGATCAGCGGGACTGGCTCAACGAGCATAAGCAGGTCCGGGGCTTGAGCTGGGCGCAGCTTTCCAGTCTGATCGGCCGCCCCGGCTCGACCCTGTCGGTCTTCTCCAGCGGAAAATATAACGGTGGTCCGGCGGCGGGCGGCAATGGCGAGATCGCGAAGCTGATCTATCGCTATCGCCAGACTCTCAGCCGCCAGGCGGAACTGAAGGTCGAAGCGCCGGAAATCCCCGGCTTCTTCAAGACCCGCACTGCCAGCGAAGTCATGCACCTTCTCGCCTGGGCGCAACGCGGCCGCATGACGCTTTGGGCTGGCGGTCCTGGTACCGGCAAGTCTTCGGCGGCCAAGGAATATGCCGAGCAGGCGAGCAACGTCTGGTATGTGGAACTCCTCAAGTCCACCGCATCGATCTCCGCGCTCTGCAATGAAGTCCTTGCGGCCATGCGCGACTTCACCGGCCCGACCGGCACCGCCCGCCTGTCCGCTTATGTCATGGGGAAGATGCGGGACACGCAAGGCCTGTTGATCCTGGACGATGCGCAGCATCTCAACATCGACCAGATCGAGGAGGTCCGAGGCTGGTTCGACAGGACGGGCGTGGGGATCGCGTTCCTTGGGAATGAACAGGTCGTCTCCCGCATGGAAGGCGGCGCCCGCAAGGCCGAGTTCGCCCAGCTCTATAGCCGCGTCGGCCTGCGCATGATCCGCTCGCTTCCACTGCGTGACGATGTGGACGCCCTTGCCACCGCGTGGGGCGTCGAGGATGGCGACGTACTGGCCATGCTCCAGAAGATCGGCTCGCGACCGGGTGGGCTGCGCAGCTGCACCTACGCCATGGAACTGGCGTCGATGCTGGCGCGCGGCGAGAACAGCGAAGTGGAACTGCGCCACCTGGAACGCGCATGGTCGCAGCTTTCGACCCATCCGGTGGCGGCATGAGTGTCGAGGCGGAGATCATGCATCTCAAGACGCTGCTGGGCGTCCGATCCGATAGCGCCCTGGCGGACGCCCTGCGGATGGGCAAATGCAATGTCTCGATGTGGAAGCGGCGCGGCCGGGTATCGGCAGGCGTGCTGCGTCGCGCCGAACTGATGGCGCGGCATGGCCAGATCGAGCAGGGCGACAGTCTTGAACGGATCGCGTCGGAGATCGCGCTGCTCAACAGTCGCCTGGCCGATACGCGGATGAACAGCGCAAAGCTGGCAGCAGACCTGGAACAGCTTGCGGCGCGGACCCGCGCCCTGGGATGCCCGGCATGAGCGCGGAGTTTGACAAAGCGCTCCGCGCGCTGCTGACCAATCCGGCAACGGGCGATCTCTACAACGAGTGCCAGGTGCGCATGGCCGGCGTCTATATGGCGCTGGCGGTCGCGAGCGTGATCGTGCTGATCGCGCTCGCCATGGGGCTGGGAGAAGGTCGGTGATCGGCGCGACGGAAGTCGCGGTGCGATCCGCCCTCAATCTGTTGGTCGCGCGCATCGCGAGCGCGGTGCCCCGGCCGCTTTATTCCAACCGCGTGCGGGTGATCGAGATTGTCGACCGCGTCGCCTGGGAAACCGGGTTGAAGGCCGGTGACATCACCAGTGCTTGCCGCGCCGCTCATATCGCGCGGGCGCGGTTTGCGGTGATCTGGCTGGCCCGTGAACTGACCAGGTGCAGCCTGCGCCAGATCGGCTCCGTTCTCCACCGCGACCCGTCCACTGTCAGCGACGCAGCCCGGCGCGGCGAGGGTCTGCGCGCGACCGACCCCGCGTTCCGGCTGATGACCAACCGCATTCTCACTCATTTTCGTGATCTTCAGGAGGATTGATATGCCCGCAAATGCAGCTGTCAGGCATGATGAAGACAAGACCCGCAAAATCCTGCTCGCCAAAGTCCATCTGGCGAAGAAGCAACTCGGCCTGGACGGTGACACCTATCAGGGCGTGTTGATGCGTGTCGCCGGCGTCACCAGCGCGGGGAGCTGCACGGTCCCCCAGTTGCGCATGGTCGTCGGAGACTTCGAGCGGCTGGGTTTCACCGCCAAGGCCCGCAAGTCGGCGGGAGCGCCGCGTGCCGACCATCCCGTTGCCCGCAAGGCCCGCACGATGTGGATCTCGCTCGCGCTGCTCTGCGCGATCGACATCAACCCGACTGCCGCCATCAAGAGCGACAAGGCGCTGGAGACCTTCGCCAAGCGCCAGCTCAAAGCGGAGCGTCTTCAGTGGGCAAACCAGAGCCAGGGCGAAAAGCTGATTGAAGCGCTGAAGGCGATGGCAGAGCGTCACGGCTGGGATCAGTCGCAAAGGAACCTGGCCAAAATCCACTATGTCCACGCCCTGAAGGTCCGCCTCTGCTTTGCTATCCTCGCCAAGCTCCAGCGGGCGGGCCTGGCGGGCGCGGACTGGACGCTGGGCCAGGCGGCGTTCCGGCTCTGCGGCATCGGAGCAGTCGACGACATGGTCTGGTCGACGCAGCAGCTGGAGCATATGGCAAACGCGCTGGGCCGCCATTTGCGCGCCCATGGCGGCCGGGACGTCTTCCAGGAGATGCACCCATGAGCCGCCGAGTTCGTGCCGGTTGCGGTAGCCACATGCATGCCGCCTGGGATTCGCAGCCGATCCTGCGTGCCGGTGGACAGCCGCGCCGCCGTCTGCCTTTGGGTCTGTTGCCGCTTGTCTTCATGGCCGGGCTGCTGCTCGGCCTGGTGATCTGAGGCCGCCACCCCGCAATGAGCGACCGCCTTGGACATGAACTGCTGGCCTTGCTGGGCGAGAGCGCGTTTGTCGCTCTCGCCTCGGCTTTCGGCGGCCGCCGTCTCTATGTCCCCGGCGCGATCGCGACCGACCACGAGATCGCCCAGGCCATCGGCAATGATGCTGCGGCCCGCCTGTCCGCCCGCATGGCTCCCGCCGTCATTCGTGTGCCTCTTGCCCGCGAGATGCGCGCGCGCCATTATCGCGCGGCCGGTTTCAGCAATGGCGAAATCGCCACCAAATTGGGCCTCACTGAAACGGGCGTCGACAAATTGTTCCGGAGGATGCAGAACGCTCCGGTGAAGGGTGAGGCGTCCGACCGCCAACCCTCTCTGTTTCCAGACGATCTTCCCGACCTATAGCCCGCCTTGGCGGGCATGTAACTGGCGGCGCTGAGACCGCATTGCTTGGGTATGGCCCAAGAGCAAATCCTTCCCCAATTCGCCGACGCGAGCGCCCGATCAGGAGCGCTCGTCCATGGCTGAAACCACCAACAGGCCGATAGCCGCGATTGTCGCCACCGCCCTGGTCGCGGCGCCGACGGCCGTGGTTGTGAATGACCAGGCGGCGGACGTGGCCACGGCGCTTACCGAGAAATGGGAAGGGACAAAGACCGTCCCCTACAAGGACCTGGTCAAGAAATGGACCGTCTGCACTGGGGAAACCCGCGTGGAGATGCGCACCTATACGCTGGCCGAATGCCACGCCTTCCTGCGCAAGGCGATCCGCAGCGACTATGGTCTGGGCGTTCTCAAATGCACGCCATCGCTTCAGAACAGCGTCTATCAGCTCGGTGCCGCAATCAGCGTCGCCTACAATATCGGCGTCTCGGCCTGGTGCGGATCGACCATGGCCAGGCAGTTCAACGCGGGCGACTGGTTCTCCGCCTGCCAGGCCTTCTCCCTGTGGAACAAGGCGGGCGGCGTTGTCATCACCGGCCTGGTCAACCGGCGCAACGACGAAATGCGCGCCTGCTTCACCAATCTTTCGCCTGCCTACACGCTGACCGTGAAGGTCGCGGCATGATGGGGCTGCTCACTTCGGTCCGCCTCGTCTTCGGCGTGGCAGGGCAATTGCTGGTCGACATCGCTCGCTGGTTGTTCTCGGACTGTCGCCGACTGGCGATCTTCCTCCTAATTGTGCTGTGCCTTTGGCTGCTCGGCCAGGCAAAGCACAACGGCAAACTGGCTGAGAGTCGCCGCGTCCAGGCGGCGGGCTGGCATGCGAAATTCCGCGACCAGAAATCCGAGATGCTCAAGTTCATCGACCTGGTCCGCGCTGCCCGAAAGGAAGCGGCACGCAAGGATCGCGAGAATATCGCCCGCGTCGACCGCGAATGGTCGCTCCAACTTCATGAGGTGAACAATGGCTATCGGGCGGATTTGGCCGCTGCTCGCGCTGAGCTGGCTCGCAGGCTGCGGGACGCTCGCCAGGGAACGGGTGCAACCAGCGCTGCCGGTGGTGAGCGAGCAACGGCGATGCCCGCCATTCCCACCTTGTCCGCCGGACCTGTGCGGGCCGGTGAAGCGGCCATCGTGGATGGCGCCGATCTCGACGTCTGCACTGCCAACACCGTGACGCTCGAACACCTGCGGGACGCGTGGAAGCGGGCGGCGTCCATCGACGTGAACGGCCAGCGCTGAAGGCGCGCCGGGAATTGTTTTCTGCACCTGACCAAACGGGGGAATTTGTGAGTTCTGGAGCCCTACCGGCAATCTTGGCGCTGCTGCTCAGCGCCGCGAACATGCTTTGGACGTGGCACGCAAAAAGCCAGTCGGCCGCCGCCGACAAGGTCAAGAAGATCGAGGATGACCAGGACGCCCTGGCGAACCGCGTTCTGAAGCTCGAAACCGACTTCAAGCATCTGCCGAGCAAGGAAGACCTGTCCAAGCTGTCGCTCCAGGTTGAGCGCGTCTTCGGCATGGTCAGCAAGCAGGAAAGCGAAATCACCGCCGTCGCCCGCACCGTCAACCGGATCGACGATTATCTGCGAGAGAGAGCATGAGCTACGACGACAAGGTTGCGGAAGATGGCCGCCTGGTCATTCTCAAGGAACTGGCCGCCCAGGTCGACGGCCGGTTGAACGAAGTGACGCTGATGCGCGTGCTGGACACCTTCGCGATCAAGCGATCGCGGGAATGGGTCCGGACCCAGCTTCGCAAGCTGAATGAACTGGAGGCGATCCGCCTTTCCGAGGCCGGGACGGTGATGATCGCCCAGCTCACCACGCTCGGTCGCAACCATGTCGAGCGCCGCGAAGTGATCGACGGCGTGTCGCGTCCCTCCGACGATGTCTAGGCCGCAGCGAAAGAAGCGCGGCCTGCGCAAGGTGCAGCTGGTGCCTGCCAGGGCGATCCCGCTGCTGAAGGAGGCTGGCGTCGTCCTGCCGGATGGCGAGCCGGAGATCGTCTATGGCTATCTCGACAACCAGGGCGGGCCGCGTCGGATCATCGCACGCTATCCGGACGGCTGGCGCGCCGATCTGCGCATCCGCGTCGACGGCAGCTTTTCGCTGACCCAATCCATCAAGATCAGGGTGACCGCCCATGAACAATGATGCCGCCGATCGGCGCGAAGGCCGTGGCCGCCTGTCGACCATCGATCAACTGCCGGATGAGGCGGATGAGGATATCGTCTGGGCGCTGGAACAACTGCGTGGCCGATCGATGCCGCAGACGGTCATCGTCAACGAGTTCAACAAGCGGCTTGCCGATCGGGGAATCGCAGGGGTCAGCAAATCCGCCTTCAGCCGGTGGGCGGTGCGCAAGGCCATCCAGTTCCGCAAGATGGACGAAGTCCGGCACATCACCGCCGAGATCGTCACCGACCTTGGAACGGACGGGGCGGACCAGGTGACGGTCGCTGTTGCCGAGATGCTGAAGGTCGCCATTTATGAGCTGCTCGAAAAGGGCACGGCCGACAGCAAGGGCGTCATGGAAATGGCCCGCGCGCTGACCTCCGTGGTGTCGGCGCAGAAAACGTCGACCGAACATCGCCGGAGACTGGAAGAGCGCGTCGCGGCCCAGATGGAGCATGCGGCGGACAAGGCCGAGAAGGTCGCGACGGAAGCGGGCCTGACGGCCGAACGCGCGGCGCAGATCAGGCGCGAAGTGTTGGGGCTTCGGATATGAGCGCGCCCGATGTTTCCCGGTTCTGGAGACTAGGGCCGTTATCCTATTCACGCTCTACCGACATGGATTGCACCGTCATCCTGATGCACCACGTCAGGCTGGAGCTATGGCGCTTCCGCCTGGAGTTTTCCTATCAGACGCGGGCATCGATAGATCGCATCAAACAAGCCGATGCTCGTGGCGCTCTCCGTCGAAAGGCGGTCAAGGCCTGGGGCGAACCCGCGCACGTCGAATGGGCGCTGGACGATCATTGGGCGGATGGTGGCACCCATGAAAGCACCATGGCCTTGATGCAGCGGATCGTGGACGGAACTGAGAAGAACCCCTGGGCCGAGGCGGAGGCGTCGCCATGATCCCGCCGAAGAAGGGCAAATCTCAATTCCTCATGGCTGGCGCGGCGATGCTCGGTGCGTTGTCCGGCGCGGCCCAGCCCATGCCGGTGAAGCCCGTGCCGATCGAGCCGGTGCTGTCGCGCGACGCGGCCAAGCTGCCGCCCGAACTGCCACGCGGTTTCGAGCTTCCCGCCGATCATGACCCGTTGGCCGATGGCATCCTCATGCTCCACCAGAAGGAGTGGCTTGAGGATCAGTCGGACCTGAAGCTGGGGGAAAAGGGACGACGCACCGGCATTACCTATGCCGAGGCGCTGGACGATACGATCATCGCGTCGTCAGCCCGGTCGGCCGGCGGCGACAATGTCTTCTACATTGGCGACACGAAGGACAAGGGCCGCGAGTTCATCGGCTATGTCGCCCACTTCGCGAAGATCGTCGCGAAAGAGCTGGTCGACGTCGAAGAGTTCCTATTCGAGGATCAGCTCGAAGACGGCACGTCGAAGTTCATCAGCGCCTATCGGGTCCGGTTCGCATCGGGATTCCGCGTCGAGGCGCTGTCGTCCAGGCCGGAAAATATTCGCGGCCTTCAGGGCGTCGTCGTCATAGACGAAGCGGCGTTCCACAAGGACGTGCGCGCCGTGCTGGACGCCGTCAACGCGCTGCTGATCTGGGGCGGCAAGATACGGGTCATCAGCACGCACAACGGCGTGCTGAACCCGTTCAACGAGCTGATCACCGAAGCGAAGGCGGGCAAGGTCAATTACAGCCTGCATTTCATCCCCTTTTCAAAGGCGGTTGAGAACGGTCTTTTCAAACGCGTCTGCCTCACGCGTGGGAAGCCCTGGAGCCAGGAAGCCCAGGACCAGTGGGAAGCGACCATTCGGGGCGCCTATGGCGTCCGCACCGCCCAGATGCGGCAGGAGTTGGATGCGATCCCCTCCGACGCGGCCGGGTCGGCGCTGACGCGGGTGATGATCGAAAATAATAGCGATCGCACCATTCCCGTCGTGCGCTGGGCTCTGGAAGACGCGTTCAAGAGCGCCCCAGCCAAAGAGCGCAAGCAGATCATGGAGACCTGGCTTCGCGAGAAGCTGCGCCCACATCTCGACAGGCTCAATCCCGATCGCCGCCATGACTTTGGCCAGGACTTCGCGCGCAGCGGTGACGGCTCGGTCATCATCGTCAACGAACTGGGCCAGGACCTGGTCCGTCGCGGCAAGCTGGTGATTGAGTTGCGCAACGTCCCCTATGAGACGCAGCGCGACGTCGTCTTCTTTCTGGGCAACGCGCTGCCGCGCTTTGGTCACGCCGCCTTCGACGCCACCGGCAACGGTGCCTATCTTGCCGAAGTGGCGCGCCAACGCTGGGGTGAGCGAGTCAGCGAAGTAAAGCTGAACGCGGGATGGTACGCGGCGAATTCGCCTGCCTATATCGAGGCGTTCGCGGACGGGACTATCGTCGTCGCCGGTGACGATGACATCATCCGCGATCACCAGGCGCTCCAATATGTGGATGGCATCATCCGCGTGCCTGAGAATTTCCGGTACAAGGGCGGCGACGGGTTCGACCGGCATGGCGACGCGGGCATTGCCGGCGTCCTCGTGTGGTACGCCTCGCGCCAGGGCGCGGCCGAATATGGCTATCAGGCGGTCGGGGGCGCGACGCGTCAGTTGGACGGCGCGGACGATGACGACTGGAGCGACGGCGACGATGAAAGCGCCTCCCGCGACTGGTGGCGCCCGCCGCTTGGAACCCAATTCCGGGGGGTGACATGATCGGGGCGATCAGGGGCCGCAGGAGCGCCGTGGAGCCCTCCAAGGCGCATCGGGCCATCCCAAACCCTCATATGGCCCTCAGCGGGCTCTTAGACCCTCTTAAATCGCTCTTGTTTGGAAAGGGGCCGCGTCCATGACGGTGCTGGTCGATCATCGCGGGCAACCGCTGCGAAAAGAAGTCCTTACCCGTGACGTGGCGGCGCCCACGCTCGCTGGCATCCGATCCCCCATGACGGGCTATCCGGCCGACGGCCTCAACCCGCGCAAGCTGGCCCGGATCATGCGATCGGCAGACATGGGCGATCCGCTGGCCTATTTCGAGCTGGCCGAGCAGATCGAGGAGCGGGATCCGCATTATGTCGGCGTCCTTGGTACTCGCAAGCGTTCGGTCGCGCAGATCGACGCCACGGTCGACGCCGCCAGCGACAGCGCGCGGGACGTGGAGATCGCGGACATGGTGCGCCGCTGGATCGACCGGGACGAGCTGGCGGACGAGACCTTCGATATTCTCGATGCGATCGGCAAGGGCGACAGCTTCACGGAAATCGTGTGGGACACCAGCGCGGGCCAATGGCAACCGACCCGCCTGGAATGGCGCGACCCGCGCTGGTTCACCTATGACCCATGCGATGGACGCACGCCGCTTCTGCGTGGGGGCGAGGAAGGCAATGGCCAGGATTCGCCGCTGCCGCCGTTCAAGTTCATTCGCCACCAGGTCAAGGCCAAGTCAGGCCTGCCCGTGCGGTCGGGCATTGCACGCATCGCCGCCTGGGGATGGATGTTCAAGGCATTCACCCAGCGCGACTGGGCGATCTTCACCCAAACCTACGGACAGCCCGTACGCATCGGCAAGTTCGGTTCGGGCGCCAGCAAGGAAGACCGGGCGACCCTCTACCGCGCCGTTGCCAATATCGCGGGCGACATGGCCGCGATCGTGCCGGAAGGCATGTCGATCGAATTTATCGAGTCCAAGAATGTCGGGCCGGGCAGCGACCTTTACGAGAAGCGCGCCGACTGGCTGGACAGGCAAACCAGCAAGGCGGTGCTGGGCCAGACGACAACGACTGACGCGGTATCGGGCGGCCATGCCGTGGCGAAGGAACATCGCCTTGTGCAGGAGGATATCGAGACCGCCGACTGCAAGGCCCTGGCCGCGACACTCAACCGCGACCTGGTGCGGCCCTGGGTCGATCTCGAATATGGCCCACAGGCGGCCTATCCGCGCATTCGCATCGCACGCCCAAAGGCGGAGGACGTCACCGGCCTGGTCGACGCACTGGAGAAACTGGTGCCGATGGGCATGCGCGTGCAGTCGAGCGAGATCCGCGACAAGCTCGGCCTGTCCGATCCCGACGCCAATGCGGATATCCTGCGAGCGCCATCCGCGCCGTCCGTGATCGCCCAGCCCAGCCCACGCCTGCTCCAGGCGCTCCAGGCAGCGCAAGAAAAGCCCGCGACCGTCCCCGCCGATGCGATCGGGGATCGCCTGGTCGATCAGGCCGGGCCGGATATGGCCGACTGGATCGAGCAGATCGAGGCGATGATGGCGGCGGCCAATGACCTGGGCGAATTTGCCGAGATGCTGCGTAGCGCCTTCCCCCAGCTGGACGCCGGGCGGCTGGCGGCGAAGATCGGCGCCGGACTGACCGCTGCCCAGGCGGCCGGGCGCTACGATGTCGAGGAAAGTGGCGCCGATGCCTGAGCAGCCGAGCGCCGCTTCAGGCGTCCTGCGCCGTCCCTTCACAGAGCAGGTCGCATTCTTCCGGGGCAAGCTTGGCAATCTCGTGCCGACGCAGCGCTGGGACGATCTGGAGCGCGACCAGCATGATACAGGGTTCATGGTCGCGGGCGCGGCCAAGGCGGACCTGCTCAGCGACCTGGCTGCTGCCGTCGATCGGTCGATCACCGAGGGCAAGAGCCTGGAAGCGTTCCGCAAGGATTTCCGGTCGATCGTCACCCGCAATGGCTGGCACGGATGGACCGGCGAGGACACGAAGGGCGGCCGGGCCTGGCGCACGCGCACCATTTACCGGACCAACGCGTCGACCAGTTACTCAGCGGGCCGCTTTGCCCAGCTGCTGGAGGGCAATTTCGCCCTCTGGGTCTACAAACATGGCGCTTCGAAAGACCCGCGTCCTGAGCATCTGGATTTCGACGGCCTATGCCTGCCGCCCGATCACCCGTTCTGGATGATCTTCTACCCGCCCTCCGATTGGGGGTGCAGCTGCTATGTCCTGGGCGCGCGGAGCGAGCGCGGCGCGCGGCGCCTGGGCGGCGATCCGGACAAGAAGCTGCCCGAAGGCTGGGACCGCATCAATCCGCGGACTGGCGTTCCCTTCGGCGCGGGGCGCAACTGGGACTATGCGCCTGGCGCGGGCGTATCGCCGGTCGTCCAGGCGGCGGCCGAGAAGATCAGGCATTGGGACTATCGGATCGGCAAAGGCTTTATGGAGGCTGTTCCCGAAGCGGCGCGGGATGCACTGGCGAGCAGCTATCGCGCCTTGCCTTCGGTCGCCGACGATGCGCGCCGCTACGCCAGGCGCGTCTGGGGCGAGAGCGTAGGAACCATCGAACCGATCCGGACACTGGGGCTGCTCGGCCCGCGCCGGGCGGGCGCGATCGCGGATGTGGCGCCGGATGACCAACCGCCGCTGGACCTGTTCGACTTCTCCATGGCGGGGCATGATCTCGACCATATCCGGGCGGCGCATGGCGCCGATTGGACAGAAGCGCCGCGCGGCCAGCGGGCAGTTACGCCGGATGATTTCGCGTTGCTCCCCGAAATCATCGAGCATCCCGACGCGATCGAAGCGGCGGGCACGGCCAATAGCGGGGAACCGCTGGTCAACTATGTGAAGCGGATCGGCGGGGAAACCTATGTCGCAACCTTCGCGATTCGTCGGCGGCGCCGGACTATCGCGCTGGTGACCATGTTCGTGCGGAAAGGGAAAAGTGGAAGCGCGTCCCCGGCCTAACGGCAGACCGTCCCGCGCATGAACGCGGAAGACCGATGCCCGTGCTTCCATGGAGGGTTATAGCGATGATGAAGGTCGAGTTCAAATATCAGGCTGTGGCGGGCGCGTTGCGCGAAACGTCCGAGCGCCTGGGCGACATGGCGCCGCTTTACCAGGAAATCGGCGATTATCTGGTTGGTTCCACGAAGGAGCGTTTCAAGAAGGGCGTCGCGCCGGACGGTACGCCTTGGGCGCCCAAGAGCCCGGTCACGCTCGCCAACTATCTCGCCCGTGGCGATGGCGCCCAGCCTAACCCGCTGATCGGTCCTTCCCGCCGCCTGTCCAACGAGATCGCATCGATCGCGTCGCCGGACAGTGTCGAGGTTGGTTCCTCGCTTGAATATTCCGGCGTCATGCAGGGCGGCGCGCGCAAGGGGGCGTTCGGCAATGACAGTCGCGGCCACCCGCTTCCCTGGGGCGATATTCCGGCCCGCGTCTGGCTGGGCCTGTCCGAGGTGGACGAGGTCAATATCATCGACATAGCGGACGAATATCTGGAAGCGGCATTCGAAGAGCGCGGCTTTAACGCGCCGCAATAGTCCGGAGCGTTTGATTTCAGGCGCGGCTGGTGGCAAGTTGCAGCGGCGCCAATCGCGCCGAAACCCCCTGAAATACTGACTATTGCCCGCCTTGGCGGGCATGTTTTGCCGTGCGCTGAGCAGGCAGAACAGCGGCATGACGAAGCCGTCCACCTCTGTTGCCCTCTGCTCCGCGCTCGCCATTCCGGCAAGCGACGAGGCGCCCGAGTGGCTGCATCTTCTGCCCGCTGGGGAAATCTTCACCAATGACGGGCGCGGCCCGTATCGGGTCGGTGATGTCGCGGCACTGATGGCCAATTCGCTGGCCGCAGGCGACAAGCTTGTCCTGGACGAAAATCATTCGACCGATCTGGCGGGACCGCGCGGCGAAGAAGCGCCTGCACGCGGCTGGATCGTCGAGCTTCAGCAGCGCAGCGACGGCGTCTGGGGCAAGACCAACTGGACGGCCACGGCTGCCATCAGGCGCATCTGGAACGAATATCGCGGCGTCTCGCCCGTCATCCTGCACCGCAAGGACGGCACAATTGATGCCGTGCTGCGCGCCAGTCTCACCAACAAACCCAATTTTCGGGGCCTGACGGCTCTTCATTCGGAGGAAAGCATGGATTTTCGTGCATGGCTGATCGAGGCGCTTGGCCTCGATAGCACGGCCGACGACGCCGCCATCCAGGCGGCGCTGAAGGCAAAATTGGAAGCGAAGGGCGGCGACAGCGAAACCGCTCTCCAGTCCGCGCTGGCGCCGATCGCGTCAGTGCTCGGCCTGGCCGCCAGTGCCGATGCGGCCGCCGTGCTGGCGGGCGTTCAGCAGCTGCGGACGGGCGGCGGGTCCGATGCCCGGATCACTGCGCTGCAGTCGGAACTGGCCAGCGTCACCAACCAGCTCAACACGTTGCAGAGCGATGGGAAGCGCACGGCGGCCACCAACTTCGTGGACGCGGCGATCGCGGCCGGTCGGGTCGGCGTGAAGCCGCTGCGTGACGATTACATCGCCATGCACATGGAGGACCCTGAACGGGCGACCAGGCTGATCAACGGCATGCCGATCCTGAATGGCAAGGCCACGCTGAACACCACTCCCGGCGTCGATCCGAAGCCCGGCGAACTGAACGATGCCCAGCGTTCCGTGGTCGCGCTGATGGGCATCGATCCCGAAGCCTACAAGGAAACGCTCGCCGCTGAGGCGGGCCTACAGGAGGCACGCTGATGGCTGCACTCACATCTGATCGCAACACGCCGAAGCGCATCGGCGGAATGGAAACCCATCCGGTGAAGGGCGCCACCACGATTTTCGGGGGAGCGTTCGTCTGCCTCGACGCGAGCGGCCGGGCCGTTCCTGGTTCGACCGCAACCGGGCTGATCGCTCGCGGACGCGCTGAAGAGCGCGTCGAGAATGACGGCGCGGACGGCGCCAGGAATGTGGACGTCCGCCAGGGGCTTTTCCGCTGGAACAACAGCGCCGCAGCCGACGCTATCACCCGCGCCGAGATCGGTGATCCTGCCTACATCGTCGACGATCAGACGGTCGCCAAGACGAACGGCACGAACACCCGATCGGTGGCTGGCACCATTCGCGACGTGGACGCCCAGGGCGTCTGGGTCGAGACCCTCTGAGGAGCCTCCTAGAATGATCATCAATGCCGAAAATCTGGCAGCCGTCCGCACCGGGTTCAGCACCGCCTATGCCACCGGGCTGGGCCGTGCGGAGTCGCAGTACGCGCGGATCACCACCACCATTCCCTCCAGCACAAAGGAACAGAAATATGGCTGGCTGGGCAAGTTCCCTCGGGTCCGCAAGTGGCTGGGCGGCCGTGTCGTCCAGAATATGTCGCAGGGCGACTACGCCATCAAAGAAGAAAAGTGGGAACTGACGATCGGCGTCGATCGCGATGACATCGAGACCGACAACATCGGCATCTATGCGCCAATGTTCGAGGAAATCGGTCAGTCGGCGGGCGATGCTTGGGATGAACTGATCTGGCCGATGTTGGCGGCGGGCTTCACCACGCCCTGCTACGATGGCCAAAACTATTTCGACACCGATCATCCGGTGTTGGACGAGGCTGGCAACACGATCTCGGTGGCGAACACCGATGGCGGAGCCGGGACGCCGTGGTTCCTTCTGGACGTCAGCCGGCCGCTCAAGCCGATGATCCTTCAGAAGCGCAAGGACTTCAAATTCGTTTCCAAGGACAAGGAAACGGACGACAACGTGTTCGACCTGAACGAGTATGTTTATGGCGCGGACGCGCGGGCGAATGCGGGTTACGGTTTCTGGCAGATCGCGTGGGGTTCCAGGCAGACGCTGAACGAAGCCAATTATGAAATTGGCCGCGCAGCAATGACCGGCATGAAGGGCGACTATGGCAAGCCGCTTGGCATCAAGCCGAACCTTCTGGTGGTGCCGCCCTCGCTCGAAGGCGCTGGCCGCCGCCTGGTCCAGTCGCGGATTGTCGACGGCGTAGAAACCAACATCTGGGCTGGCTCAGCAGAGCTGCTCGTTGCTTCGTGGCTCGCCTGATCATGGCGGGCGCAACGAGGAAGGCGACGGCCGGAGCGATTACGCCCCCGCCCGCAGCTGAAGCACAGCCGGTGGCCGCTGAAGTCAAGGTCGCCATTGAGGAGGCCCTGAAGGACGCCGTCATCCCGGTCATTCCTCCAGCGACCCCCGTTCATGTCTCGATCGATACGCTGATCGATGCTCTGAACGCCGGTGAAGGCCGGGCAGAGACCGCTGGCCTTCGCGTTGTCGGACCCCGCAAGGGCCGCCGCCGGGTCGGGCGGGCTTTCGGGCAGGAGGCCGTGATCATCCCGCTCATCAACCTGGGCGAGGACGAATTGCGGTCGATCGACGAAGACAAGGAATTGTCCTGGTCGGTCGTTCCCCTGGCCGAGGACGAAGGCGAAGACTGATGCCCTATGCATCGCTCCAGATGCTGGTGAAGCGCTTCGGTGAGCGGACGTTGGTCCAGCTCACCGACCGCGCCGAAGTCGCCACGGGCGAAATGGACGTGACGGTCGTCGACCAGGAACTGGCCAATACCGACGCGGTCATCAACGGCTATCTGGGGAATCGCTATCGCCTGCCGCTCGATCCGGTGCCCGACCAGGTCACCGATCTCGCGCTGTCGATCGCGATCTACAAGCTGCACGTCTTCGCCCCGGATCAGAAGATCAAGGATGATTATCAGGACGCGCTGCGGATGCTTCGGGACATTTCGTCAGGTGCGGTGAAGTTGGACGCGGCAGGGGTCGAACCCGCGTCCTCCGGGGCGAGCGGGGTTGAGTTCATTGATCGTGAACGCCCGCTCTCCCCGGAAAGCATGACGGGCTTCATCTGATGTTCGAAGCCGTGCGGGCGCGCCTGGCGGACATGGAGGCCTTGGCAGGGCGCATCGAGCCCGCCGCCAGCCTCAGTGACCTGATCGCCCAGAACCGCCTGCCCCAGGTGACGCCAGCCGCTTTCGTGCTCCCCTTGGGGCTACGGGGCGGCAAGGCTGATGCGGCGGCGGGTCTATACCGGCAGCAGCTGGCCGAGATGCTGGGCGTGGTGCTGATCATCCGGTCGGCGGGCGACGCCACCGGGGCCAGGGGCGCCGATCAGCTCACCCCGCTGCGCAACGCGGTGATCCGGCGGATCGTCGGCTGGGCGCCGCCATCGGATTGGACGGGGGACGAGACGATCGGCGTGTTCACGCTGTCGCGCGGCGAACTGCTCAGCCTGCGGGCCGGGGCGCTCGTCTACCAGCTCGATTTCGCAGTCGATGACCAAGTGAGGATTTGAGAATGGGTTTCGGAAAGACTTCCAAGGGATCGGACACCCCGGTCCAGACGCCGGACAATCCGGCTCCCGCCGCCGATACGGTGGCAGACACTGCCGCCGTATCCGCCCAGGCCGCGCCCGCGATTCCCGAACCAATCGTGGCGACCGACGCCGAGGGCAAAGAACGCCCGCTGTCGGGTGGCAGCTTCGTCCGCGTCGACGGCAAACTCCAGCGCAGGGAGGCGTAAATGGCCGATCCGATCAAATGGCGCAGCAAGATCATCCTGGTGAAGCCGGAAGTGACCTATGCGGTCGATCCGGTGCCGACCGGGGCCGCCAATGCGATGCTGCTGACCGATGTTTCCTTCCAGCCGATGGAAGGCCAGGACGTGAGCCGCAACCTGGAACGGCCCTATCTGGGCGCCCAGGAAGATTTGCCGGTGGGCCTTTATTGCGTGCTGACCGGCTCGTTCGAGCTGGTGGGCAGCGGCGAAACCGGCGTGGCACCTGGCTGGGGGCCGATGCTCCGCAGCTGCGGCGTGGCGGAAGTCGTGACGGCCGATGCTGTCCCTGGCGACGGTTCGGGCACTGTTGAATATTCGCCGGTCTCCGAAAATCACGAGAGTGTGGCGGTTTATTTCATGATCGGCATGAACCGCTATGTCATGCTCGGTTCGCGTTCGACCGCCGTGATCACGGTCAACGCGCTGGGCATTCCCGTCTGCCGCGTCACCATGACCGGCCTGTTCACGGTCCCCAGCGTCCAGGCGCGGCCCACGGTCAACCTCGACGCCTTCCAGGAGCCGCAGGTCGCAAGCAAGGCCAATACGCCGGTCTTCACGATCGACGCGATTCCCTTCGTCATGCGCAATTTCAGCCTCGACCTCGCCTGCGACGTCCAGGCGCGCATGCTGGTCGGCCTGGAGCGCATCGTCATCGTCGACAAGAACGAGCGCCTGACCTGTCAGGTCGAGGCGGTGTCGATGGCCACCTATAATCCCGTGCAGCGGGCGCTGACGCCCAAGCCGCGCCAGGAGATCATTCTTCAACACGGCACGGGAGCGGGCCGCCGCGTGAAGGTGGAAGCGCCCCTGTCGGCCCAGGCGCGCTTTACCGGCGGCACCGAAAGTCAGGGCGTCGAGGAATGGCCGCTGACCTTCTCGCCTCTCCCCAATGCAGGCGACGATCAGTGGAAGATCACGCTGACCTGACACGATTACCCAGAGGGCGTTGATTGCGGCCACCTGAAGTCTGGATCGGCAACCGCAGAGCCCGTGACCACCATCCGCCATGACGAACGGATGGCCCATTTTGCAAAAGGAGTCCCCATGTTCGTTGTCGATCCCGATCCGCAGTTCACCCATACCGTCAAGGTGAAGGTGCCCGTCGATGGCGGTTATGAAGAGCAGTCCTGCAAGGCCACCTTCCGCGTCATCCCGACCGAGGAAGCGGCAACCTTCGATCTGACCGACGGCGCGGAGTCCACCGAGTTTCTGCGGCGGGCGCTGGTGAGTCTGGACGATCTGGTCGACGGCAACAAACAGCCCGTCCCCTACAATGACACGCTGCGCGATCAACTGCTCAGCCGCGCCTATTTTCGCACGGCAGTCGCGCGCACCTATTTCGCCGCGATGACGGGCGCACAGTCGGGAAACTGAAGGCAGCCGCCCAGCACTGGGCAACGGGCGGCTCCACGGACTTGAGCGAGGCACAGGGGGACGCGGAACGCTTCGGTCTCCCTGCCGAGCTGATCGAAAAGCTGGACAGGAAAGAGGCGGGATTCCCCGTATGGCCGGAAAACAAGATGATCGTGGACGCGTTCATCGCTGTGTCCAGCCAGTGGCGAATGGTGCCGCTCATCAGCGGCCGGGTGCATTGGCAGGGGCTGGACTATACCGCCGTCGACGCCGGTCTGACGCGGTGCGGCATAGCGCTGTCCCCGGCACAATGGGTCGGCCTGCAAATCATGGAGCGCGCCGCCGCGTCTGTTCTGAACGGCTATCGAGGGTGACGGGCGCATGACGCTGAAAACCTCCCTCATCATCACTGGCGACACGAAGGGCGCACAAGCTGCGGTCGACGGGCTGACCAACAGCGTCGACCGCGCCAGCTCCAGCACCGCCAAGATGGCGCCCGAAGCGCGCAAGCTGGATCAGGCGCTCGACGGCGTCGCCGGCAGCGCTCGCAAGGCCGCATTCCAGCTCAGCGACCTGTCGACGCAATCGGAAGCGGAGGCGCGGCAGCAGGCCCGGCTGGCCGAGGGCGCGCTTGTCCTCAACAAGAACCTCGGCCTTCAGCGCGCTGGCTGGATTTCGCTTACCCAGCAGGTCCAGGACGTCGGCATTCAATACTCGATGAACACCCGCCTCAGCCAGATTTTGGCGCAGCAGTCGGGTCAGTTGTTCGGCGCCATCAACATGATTGCGCAGGCCAGTGAGAACACGTCGGGAAAGCTCGGCAAATTCGCGGGCGTTATGGCCGGCCCATGGGGTATCGCGGCCACTCTCGCCATATCTCTTGGCTCTGCGCTTTGGGCATCGCTCAGCAAGGTTGATGACACCAGCCAGGACGCGGCCAAGTCCACGATCGATTTTAGCAGCAGCCTGGTTGCGCAACAGAATATCGTTGCCAACTCGACCGACGGCATCAAGCAGTTGGAGGAAGCTACCAAGGGCCTGATCAACACCCAGGCCATTCTCCTCGACAATCTCCAGGCCGTCTCGAAAGCCAGCGTCGGACAGTTGCAGGGGCAGCTGGCCACGCTTGATCAGCAGATCGCGGACAAAAGCAAAGCCGCGAACTCGCTTCTCGCAAATCTGCCCGGTACGTTCGGCCTGTTCGGCGATGGTCCGTTCGCAAAGTCAGAGGTTGAACGACTTCGCGCCGAGCGTGCCGGTGTGGCAGAGAACCTCGCGCGGGCCCAAGGCGCCCTGGCCGATGCTCGTGTCAGCCTCGAAGAGCGCACCGCTGTGGAAAGCGCAGATAAAGACGCCCGTGCGCGCGGTGAGATCGAGCGTGAACGTGCCCGTCTGCGCGAGCGTCGCCAGTTCACGCTCAACCGGGAAAGCGGCAACGTGCCGTTGGCTGACGGCCCCAGCCTCGACTATCTGAGCGCGGACGATTTCAGCAAGCAGATGGCGGACCTCACCCGCCGCGAAAATGCCCTGAAGGAACGCGACAGGAAGCCGAAGAAGGACAACAGCGCGGCCAAGGCGGCGCGTGAGGCCGAGCGCCTGGCGCAGTTCGGCGAGAGGGCCGAGGACGCGATCGCGCGTCTCAATGATCAGTTCAATCTGGCCCCACGCGATATCGACCAGGCGCGCCAGGCGACGGCGAAGCTGGACGATATCATCGCCGATCTCGAAAAGCGGAAGCCCAAGAATTTTGAGGCGCTGATCGACCAGGCGAAGGCGATCAAGCCGCTGATCCAGGAAAGCCTGCAACGGCCGATCCGCGAAATGCTGGATGATCAGCAGCGCCAGGTCGCGCTGGGCGCGCTCCAGGTGCAGGGCCGGGAAGCCGACGCAGCCGCACTTCAGGTCACCTACCAGCTCATGGACAAGCTGGGCGTGGAGAGCGAGTCGCAGCTCGCCACCGAACTGGCGAAGCGCGGCGTCACGGCCGACCAGGTCCGCCAGCTCTACGGCAATCTCGAAGTGATGCGCGAGCAAACGCGCGAGATGAAGGCCCAGCAGGCGATCCAACAGGCGTTCCTGACCGGCGTTGCCGACATGCGCGAGAATGTCCGGCTGACGCTGGAGAGCCTGCGCAAGGACGGTCCCAAGGCGTTCGGGGATTTCTTCAAGCGCAGCCTGGACGTGGTCGACCGGC
>Ga0307405_10000136_pt1 | contig 28495 bp, 22 predicted proteins | sample 322Cmetagenome_2_FD_203311 | JGI IMG/M metagenome (GOLD analysis project Ga0307405, IMG submission 203311) | Maize rhizosphere microbial communities from greenhouse at UC Davis, California, United States - 322HYB-C-1 | ecosystem: Host-associated > Plants > Roots > Rhizosphere > Soil | place...
GCTCGGCGCTCGGCGCTCGGCGCGTGCGGTGTGAAGAACGGCTCGGCGTGCGGGACGTCCTCCTGCTACTCACGCCGAGCTGTTCCTGCCCTTCAACGCCCCAGCCGAGAGCCGCCGTTCAGAGCACCGCGGTTCAATCTGGGGCGGAAGCGTTCCACGACCGTTCCGCGAGTCCGTCCTGGAGGCCCCCCCGCGTGCGGGTAGGGAGGGTCGCAAGGAGGGTCGGTCGGAATTCCTGGGAAGTCTGCGCGTCCGCTCCTGCGGGAAGTTCGGCGACCACCGCCGCGATGAGGTCGCGCGCCTCGCTCGCCCCGTCGCCGTCGCCGCGCGCCAGCCGGTAGTGGAGCAGGCTTGCCGCGACCTTGAGCTCGAGCGACCGAGCGCCCTGGCGGCGCGCGACGTCGAGTGCCCGTTCGAGCTCGGCCTCGACGTCCTGTACTGGCGCACCGAGGGCGGCCAGCGACTCGGCGCGCCGGCGACGGATGTCCGACTCCCAGAGGCGCGCGGCGCCGCTCAACTCGAGCGCGCGGTCGGCGGCGGCGACGGTGGCGCGCGCGCCTCCCGTAGCCGCGCGCGCCGCGAGCAGCAGGTGGACGATGATTGCCCGCAGGCCGGGGGCGTGCTCGGCGCCCCGGGGATCCACGCCCTCGTCCAGGGCGCGCTCGATGCGGGCCACGCCCGCCGCCAGCCGCCCGTCGAGCACCTCGGCGTAGCCGTCGAAAGCATCGGCGGTAACCTGAGTGATCCGCGACGCGTACCGATCACGCCCGCCGACCAACGCGGCGAACTCCCGGAACCGCTCCACGTCGCCGGCGCCGAGGGACAGGATCGCGGCGAACACGAGCGCCGTGGCGCGGCTCTGCGGGTGGCCGACCTCCTCGGCCAGCTCGAGGGCGGCGTCCCGCGCCCGCACCGCTGCGTTAGGCATGCCCAGGAACCAGAGCGTGTTGCCGAGGCGGCTCAGGCAGAGGACCTTGGGGTCCTGCCCGTACTGGAGGAGGTGGGCGCGCCGGTGCTCGGGACGGTAGCGGTCTACGGCGGCCTCGAAGTGGCTCCGGGCGACCGCGAAGGCGCCCTGCCAGAATGCCGCGATCCCGAGCACGTAGTCGCTCTCGACGAGCAGCACGTCGTCGGCGTCGCGCGTGCCGCGGGCGCGCAACTCCTCGCCGGCCTGTCGCGCCCCCGCGAAGTCGCCGCGGGAGAGGCCCGCGACCGCCAGGGAGCGCAGGAGCGCCGGCGCCGGCTCGAGCCCGTGCGCCCGCACCAGCTCGAAGGCGCGCCGCTGCACCTCGGCGAGGCGGACGGATGCGTACCCCTCGGCCGCCCCGAGCGGCGCGGGGAGCGCGGTGAGGATGGAGAGCTCGACCGTGTCGCGCTCGGCCGACTCCGGGAGTGCGCCGAGGAGGTCGCGCGCGCGGCTCAGGAGCCGGACCGCCTCGTCGTTGGCGTGGAGCTGCTGTGCCGCTTCGGCCGCGCGTACGTACCACGCCGCGGCCCGGTCGACCTCGCCGGCGTGGGCGTAGTGCGCGGCGAGCTGCCCGCTCACGGGCGCGAGGTCGTGGGCGTGCCGCCACTCGAGCGCCTGCGCGACGCGCAGGTGGAGACGGCGTCGCCGCGCGGGGCTGAGCGTCAGGTAGGCGACCTCGCGGATCTTGTCGTGGCTGAAGTCGTAGCCGTCGGCGCCCTGCTCGCGGACGATGCGGCGCCGCCAGAGCTCGTCCAGGGCACTGACGAGCGTATCCTCGCCGGCACCGCTGGCACGCCCGAGGACCTGCGAAGTGAACTCTCGCCCGATCGTCGCGGCGACACCGACCAGCTCCCGGGCCGGCTCGGAGAGCTGCGCGAGGCGCGACTCGACCACGGCCTGAAGCCTGGGGCTCAGCCACCCCCCCTTGGCGCGTGCGCTTCCCCAACCGGCGCGCATCGCCTCGACGACGAAGAGCGGGTTGCCCTCCGTCTCTCCGTACAGCGCAGTGGCGTCGGCGTCCGTGAGTGGGCCGCCAGCCAGTCGTTCCGCGAGTGCGCCCGTCTCCTCGCGCGAGAGCCGCCCGATCGCGATCTCCGTGAAACACTCCAGCGCCCGCAGCCCCATGAGCGGCTCATGGAGCGGCGGACCCCCGTCCAGCTCTTCCGGGCGCGCCGTCGCGGCCACGAGCACCCGGGCGTCTGGCCGGACGCGCAGCAGGTAGTGGAGGAACTGGAGCGTCTCCCGGTCGCACCAGTGGATGTCGTCGGCGACGAGGAGCAGCGGCCGGCCTGGCGCGAGCACGGCCCTGGCGATGGCGTCGAACAGCTGCTGCCGCTGCTCACTCTCCGGCAGCGGCTCCGGGCGCGCCAGGTCGGGCGCCGCGGACCGGAGCTCCGGGAGCAGGCGCGCGAGCTCGCCGAGGGCCGCTCGGTCGAGTCGGGCGAGGCGGCCGGCGATCGCCTCGGAGCGGAGCCACGCCACGACAGGCCCGTACGCCAGCTCGCCCTCGGCCTGGTACGAGCGCGCTTCGGCCGTCCCGACGCCGCGGTGCGCGCACCAGGAGCGGAGCTGCTCGATGAGGCGCGTCTTGCCGACGCCCGGCTCGCCGGTCACGAGGACGAGCTGAGCCCGCCCGCCCTCCGCGGCGCGCCAGAGAGCGGTCAACTGCGCCCACTCGCGCGTCCGCCCGACGAGCGGCGGACCGTCAGCGGGCCGGCCCTGCCGCTCGGCGGCGCTCTGCCCGGGGGTCGGCGGCAAGCCCCGCTCCGGCACCACGAGTCCCTCGTATGCGTCGCGCGTGGGCGCCGACGGCCCGACACCCAGCTCCCGCTCCATCGTGGCCGCGCATGCGTGGTAGATCCGGACGGCTCCGGCCCGGTCGCCGCGTGCGTCGTGCAGCCGCATGAGGAGCCGGTACGATTCCTCCCGCAGCGGGTCCTGTCTCAGGAGCCGCTCGGCGTAGAGGATCGCCTCGGCGAGTTCGCCACGCGCTTCGAGGAGCGCGGCGAGTCGCTCGAGCGCCGCGCCGTTGAGCTGCCGGAGCCGATCGCGCTCGCGGACGAGCCACTCGTCGTACGAGCCCTGGAGGAGGTCGCCCGTGTACAGCTCGGCGGCCTCCCGCAAGGGGGCGAGACCGCCGTCGGCGGCAGCGGCCTTCGCGCGCTCGGTCGCCGCCTCGAAGGCGGCGACGTCCAGCCAGAACGGTGCGTCCGCCCGCCACTGGAGCGTCCGCGCCCCCGCCTCGAGAAACCGGTCCGGGTCCGGGAGGGCGCGCCGGAGGGTGTGAAGCAGGTGGCGCAGGTTCGTTCGCGCCTGCGGCTCGGTCGAGTCGGGCCAGAGAAGAAACGCGATGCGCTGCCGCGGCTGCGGCGCCTGGCGGTGGAGGAGCAGGTAGGCGAGCAACGACTCGGCGCGCGCCGAGCCGAGCGGCTCGAGAGGCGCTCCGCCCAGATCGAGCGCGAGCTCGCCAAAGAGCCGGATGCGGAGAGTCGGAGACCCCATGAGATGCTCTCCCTGCGCCGGACGTTCATCCACCTGGTCGGGCTCGTACCCGCGGCGGATCAGCCTCAGTCAGCCAGCCGCACCTTCCTCAGGAGCGCCTCGAAGCGCGGCTCGCCGCGCAGGGAATCGAAGTGCGGGTGGACTTTGAGATAGATGACCAACCCATGCCGCGCCTCGTGGCCTCGCTCCAGCCACGTGATCGCCTGCTCCCGCTCGTCGAGACTCGTGTAGAGCCGCGCCAGGTTCCACATGGTGAAGGCATTCGCCTCTCCCCGTGCCCACGTGCCCTTCAGCGTGTCGATCTGGTTTCGAGCCTCCCGCCGGCTACCGAGCGGCACGTAGGCCCAGCCCGGGAGAGGCCGCCGCGACTTCCCGTACATCGTGAGCGCCTTCGAGTACTGCCCCTGATGGAAGTACGAGTCGCCGAGATTGAAGTAGATGCGCGTGGAGTCTGGGACGAGGACGAGTGCCTTCTCGAACTCGCGAATGGCGTCGTCGTAGCGCCGGCAGTAGAGGTAGACCTCGGCGAGACCGCTCTGGTAGTGCGCGGCGCCCGGATTCTGCAGCACCGCCCGTTGTTCCTCGGCCACGGCTTCGTCGCAGCGCGCCAGGCGCATGAAAAGCTGCCCGAGTTCGTGGTGAGCCTGGCTGTTGTGCGGATTCAGCTCGATCGCGCGTCGGAACGCCGCTTCCGCCATCGGCCAGTCGTGATCGATCCACATGTGCAGCAGTCCGCGCGCGTCGTAGGCGTCGGAGAGCGACGGGTCCAGCGCCAGCGCCTTCGCGATCGCCCGCTCGGCTCTCGCCCTGTCGCGGGGGATCATGACGTACGAGAGGGCCACCTTGGCGTGAGCCAGCGCGAACGTGGAGTCCTTCTCGATCGCCTGCTCGAGGTACGCCAACCGCTGAGTCCCGTCCTCCATCCGGACCGCCTGCAGGTACAGCGCGAATGCCGCCGGGTTCACCTCGCGCGCCGCCGCGACCAGGCGCCTCTCCTCGCGCGGCGTCAACTGCACCCCGAGCTCCCGCGCGACGGCCAGTGCCACGTCACGCTGGAGTGTCAGCACTTCGCGTGTCGGGCGCTCGAAGCTGCGGCTCCACAGCACGCGCTCGGCGCCGGCCTCGACGAGGCTGACGTCGATGCGAGCTCGCCCTCCCACCCGCAGCACCGACATCTTCACCAGCGCATCCACGTCTAGCTCCCGGCCGATCTGGCGCGGCGACTTCCGCGTGCCCTGGTACTGCATCACGGAGGTTCGCGAGACCACCCGACGCAGGCCGCTGAGCTGGGAGAGCTGATCGATCAACAGGCCGGTCATCTCCTCGGCGAAGTCCTCCTCCGCCGCGTCTCCCGCGACGGCCGTCACGGGCAGCACGGCCAACGAGTCGAACCGGGCTTCTGGACGCGTGCGCAGCGCACTTCCGGCGAGCAGCAGGAGACAGGTCAACAGCGCCGCGCCGCCGTAGTGGAGCGGGGGCTTGCGCCGCATCGAACGCCGCACACTGCCGCCTGCCTGCACGGTCCGTATGTCGGCCAGCAGCTCGTCCGCGCTCTGGTAGCGGCGCGCCGGGTCCTTGTCGAGGCAATGGCTCACGACGACAGCCAACGCGGCGGGGATCTCCGCGCGGGAGCCGCGGACCGGCTTCGGCGCGTCGTGGCGGATGGCGTAGATCAGCGTCTCGTCGCTCTCGCCCGGGAACGGCCGCCACCCGGTCAGCATCTCGTACAGCACCGCGCCGAGGCTCCACACGTCCGTCCGCGCATCGACGGGGCCGCCGCGCGTCTGCTCGGGGCTCATGTACGCGACGGTCCCGATCGTGGTGCCTTCGCGCGTGAGGTCCGTACCGGCCATCTTCGCCAGCCCGAAGTCGACGACCTTCACCCGCCCGGCGCGGGTAACCATCACGTTGGCCGGCTTCACGTCCCGGTGCACGATCCCGGCGTCGTGCGCGCGCTGAAGCCCGTCGGCTACCTGGGCGCAATAGTCGAGGACTTCGGGAACTGGGAGCGGCCCACGCGCGATCTTCCGCTTGAGCGTCTCGCCCTCGTAGTAGGGCATCGCGATGAAGAGCCGTCCCCCGTCCGTCTCCCCGATCTCGTGGATGGCGCAGATGTTCGGGTGGTCGAGCGCGGACGCGGCTTTGGCCTCCTGGGTGAAGCGCCGCTTGGCCTCCTCGTCGGCGCTCAGGTGGGGCGGCAGGACCTTGAGCGCCACCGTGCGGCCGAGCCCGAGGTCCAGTGCCTTGTAGACGTGGCCCATGCCGCCGCCGCCGAGCTTCTCGACGACCTGAAAGTGCGCCATTCGCCGGCCGATGAGCGCGTCCGCGCCGTCCGCGGCGGGGGAGTCGCCCAGCAGGACGCCGGCGACGCGAGCGACGGTCGGCCCCGCGACTCGATCGACGAAGTCGTAGGCTTCCTCTGCGTGCGCCACCAGGGCCTCCAGCGTGCTGCGGAGTTCCGCGTCCGCCCCGCACGCCTCCACAAGGAAGGCGGCGCGTTGCTCGGGCCGGAGCGCCACCCCTTGCTCGAAGAGTCGCTCGAGCGTGTCTTCGCGCGCCGTGTCCATGGTCGCCTGTTAGGCTCGCAATTCGTCCTGGAGGTGCTGGTAGAGCCGCACCTGCGCCAGCGCCCAGCCGCGGCTCACGGTCGCCGTCGAGATCCCCAGCGCGGCAGCGGTCTCCTGCGCCGTCATGCCGCCAAAGAACCGACACTCGACGATCCGGCTCTGGCGCTCGTTCACTCGCTCCAGCTTTTCCAACGCCTCGTCGAGCGCGACCAGCAGATCGGTGCTGTCGGAAGACAGCGCGATCTCTCCTTCCAGTCGCTCGCCGAGCTCTTCGAGCGAGAGCGTTGGCCGATCGCCGCCACGCTTCTGCGCCCGCTGGTCCCGGGCGTAGTTGATCAGGATGTGGCGCATGGCCTTCGCCGCCGTCGCGAAGAAGTGGGCGCGACTTTCCCATCCGACCCGGCTCTGATCCACCAGCTTGAGGTAAGCCTCGTGGACGAGCGCCGTCGTGTTCAGTGTCTCGTCGCCCTGCCAGCGCTGGCGCTGCCGGTGGGCCACGGCCCGCAGCTCCTCATAGACCAATGGGAAGAGCGTGCCGAGGGCGGCGCTATCGCCCCGCTGCAGTGCCTCGAGCAGCCGCGTGACCTCGTCCCGCGTGACGTCTTCCTGTGACTCACGCTCCATGAGCCGCTCTCACTGGGCATCTACGTACTTCCCCGCCACGACGTGAGACGACGTGATAAGAAACGCGCCGTTCTCGTGTAGTCCTCAGTGGGGGGCTCCGGGCCGGCCCGCCGTCGTCGGCGTCGCCCGCCTGCGGGCGTGGCTCCAATATCGGGTGCACACGAGCGCCCCGCCATGAGTCCCATCAGCCACTGCTTTGGAGGGTCGTGACATGACGCTCGGGAGAAGGAGTCTCAGGCTGGTCTCCGCGGTCTGTGTATCAGTCATCGCGTTGGCGGCGTGTGGGGATGACACGCCCCCTGCCGCCCCGATCAACCCCAAGGACACGCCGCTCGTCGGGACGTGGCAAGGACCCGTGGGCGGTACCTGGGGGGAGTCGACGGTCACTTTGGTCTTGAACTCCGACTCCACGCTGACCGCGGACACAGACTACCAGGGCTCCTCCGGCGGAGTATACCGCGAGCACCTCGAGGGGGTGTGGACGGTGTCCGGCAGCCAGTTCACCGGGACGGGTTACGGGGATAATGGCGGACTCGTGGTGACGTTCCTCGCGGGCCTCTCGAGGCCGACCCTGCGTCTGAGCGGGACGTGGAGCGCCAGCAACGGGTCGCATGGGACGTTCGACACTGTAAAGCAATGAACGCCGGCGAATCACGTTGCCAAGTCCATCAACCAATGGGAGCCACATGTCCGCCTCCAGCATCGCCAGTCGTCTCCTAGTCTCCCCGTTCCTGCTCGCGCTCACCACCGCGTGCGCGGAATCCGCCGTAGGCCCGTCCACCTCCGAGGGAGGAGCGTCTGCGCAGGCGCGCCAGCAAGCGGCCGGCACTGCGGACATCACCGGGACGTGGAGCTTCCACGAAGACGCCACCTTCTTGCTCTATCATTTCGGCGGCCGAGGAACGAAGGCGTTCCGGTGCAGCACCGACGGGACGTACACGTTCGTCCAGACCGGTAAGACGTTCACCGGGTCGTACGATCAGACCGGCACCTGCACCGCGGCGGACGGGACGACGTTTCCTAACGACTTCACCGACATCGGCGTCGAAGGAACAGTCCAGGGGCACCACGTGAGCTTCGTGACGGCGGACGGCTGCACCCTCCAAGGAGGGCTGCGGGGCCCAACGCTGAGCGTGATGGGCGGGGCCAGCAGGTGCGGCGGGCCCAAGTTCGGCGGCACGTACCGGGCGGCCTGGACGGCCACGCGTTGAGCCCCTCACTCCATATGCCATCATCGCATCGTTCCGGCACCCCAGCGCGGCAGCCGACGCGCTGGCTCGCGCACCTCCTCGTGCTCGCGCTCGTACAGGTCGCTCTCGGGTGCGATGAGGGCGCCTCGCCCAACGCTACCAGCCCGGGCGCGGCCGTGCCTCGGCGCGCGATCGGGCAGGTCGGTGGGGCGCCCCTCGTCCTCCGCGGCACGGTCGTCACACCGAACGGGGTCCTCAGGCACGGGTACGTCGCCATCCAGGATGGGCGAATCATCGCGGTCTCCGACAAACCGCCCGCCATCCCCGACGCCGATACGATCAACACCCGCGGCATCATCGTTCCGGGCTTCGTCGACGTCCACAACCACATCCCGTGGAACGTCCTGCCGCGCTGGAGCGCCGGCCGCACCTTCACGAACCGGAACCAGTGGCGGTCGGACGCCGAGTACCTGCGAGTCGTCGGGGAACCGTTCGCCCGCCTGGCATCGTCGCACCTGTGCGACATGAACGCGTGGGGCGAGCTCCGCGCGCTCGTCGGTGGAACAACGTCGAGCATGACGACGCACCCCGTGCCGTGCATTCACGGGCTCGTGCGCAACCTGGACTACAACAGCGGGTTCTACGGCACGACGGAGCTCAACCGCGAGCACATCTTCAACGTGCTCGATCTCCCACCGGCCAGCGACCCCGGGGCCCGCGCCGCGTTCGTCGGGGCGGCCCAGTTCTTCATCGCCAATCCGTTCTACGAGGCGCTCGCGATACACCTCGCGGAGGGGACGGACGCCGCGGCCCTGGAGGAGTTCACGTTCCTGCAGTCGCAATCTCTCCTCAACCCGAAGGGCGTGGTCATTCACGGCATCCCGCTCGGCGCGAGCGACTTTCAGGCGATGGCCGCCGCCGGGACGGCGCTCGTCTGGTCGCCGCGCAGCAACCTCGAGCTGTACGAGACGACCGCGAACATCGATGCCGCGCTGGACGCGGAGGTCGAGATCGCACTCGCCCCCGATTGGGCGATCACCGGCAGCAGCAACATGCTCGACGAGCTCAAGGTCGCGGGGCGGTGGAATCGTGATCACCTGGGCGGTCGCCTCACCGACCGGCAGCTGGTGGACATGGTCACTTCCGTGCCCGCGCGCATCGTGGGTGTGGCCGACGACGTTGGCGAGATCCGCGTCGGCCTGCGCGCCGACCTGCTGGTGATCGGCGGGAGCCACAACGATCCCTACGGCGCGGTGGTCGCGGCAACTCCCGCCGAGGTGCAGCTCGTGTTCGTCGGAGGCGTGCCGCTCTACGGCGACCGTACGCTCATGAAGCGCTTCTGGGAGCCGACCGACCTGGAGGAGATACTCGTACTGGGCGCGCCGAAGACGCTCGCGACGCCGGCGGCGGACGTCGTGGCCTCCGGGATCGCCGGCCGGTTGCAGGCCGCCCTCGCCGCGGAGGGCACATTGCTGGCGCCCCTGACGGAACCCCTTGGGGGAAGCGTCGTGCATGCGTCCGCATGGCAAGCAGGGACGTCGCCGACGCCGTATCGGTGACGCCGCGGCGGGCGGGTGCCGTCTGCGGGGGCGTCGCCTCACCCCGCGACGGCAGGTGCCCGTTCGGCCGCCGCCCGTTCGTCCCGGCCCCCGAGGCAGAACGCGGCGGCCGCCTCGGCATGCAGCCGCGTCGTGTCGTAGACCGGCAGCGGCGAGTCTGCCGCACCGATCAGGAGCGTGATCTCGGTACACCCGAGCACCACGGCCTCGGCACCCCGGTCGGCGAGCCGGCCGATGACGTCGACGTAGGCGGCGCGAGAGCGAGGCTCGATCCGGCCGCGCACCAACTCCTCGTAGATGACGCGGTGCACGACCGCGCGGTCCTCCGCGGCCGGCACCACGAGCTCCACGCCGAACCGCTCGGCCAGCCGCTCGCGCCAGAAGGGGAGCTCCATCGTGTAGCGCGTGCCGAGGAACCCGGTGCGCCGCACGCCCGCGGCGTGGAGCGCCGCCCCCGTGGGGTCGACGATGTGGAGCAGCCGCACCGAGACGGCCGCCTCGATGGCGGGTGCGACGTGGTGCATCGTGTTCGTGCACAGGACGATGGCCTCGGCACCCGCCCGCTCCAGGCCGGCGGCCGCTCGGCCGAGCACCGCGCCGGCGCGGTCCCACTCGCCCGCGGCCTGCAGCGCGGCGATCTCGGCGAAGTCGACGCTGTGCAAGAGGAGCGGCGCCGAGTGCAGGCCGCCACGCCGCTCCGCGACGGCGCGGTTCACGAGCCGGTAATACTCGGCGGTCGACTCCCAGCTCATGCCGCCGAGCAGGCCGAGGTAGCGCATGGTCACGTCGGAGGGTAGGAGTGGGGCGTCGGTGACCGCTCGACCGCTCGACCTCAAGGCAGTGTCGTCGCCGTCCCCTGGGCGCCCGCGAGCGCCACGCGTGCTGCATGATACGCGCTGACCGCGTCGACGACGAGGTCGCGCGCGTCGTTCAGCGCCAGCGATGCCGTGACGACGTCGGCGTTGCCGGCCACGCCGGCGCGGAAGCGCTCGCGCGCCTGCGCCAGCTCCTGCTCGCCGAGCCGCAGCCGGACCCCGGCGGCCGCCACGCGCTGGCGCGCCGCATCGAGCTCGACGAGGGCGGAGCGCACGTCGATCTCGGCGCGGAGCCGGGCGTCCTTCCACCGCGCGTCGGCCTCGCGCTCGCGCGCCCGCTGCTCGTCCGCCCGCGCACCCCGCCGGAATCCGTCGACGAGCGGCAGCGACACCTGCACACCGTACGAGTAGGTGCCGAGCAGGTGGTCGGTGTCCTTCCCCATCGAGCCGTGGTCGGCGAACAGCGCCACGCTGGGCAGCCGCTCCGCGCGCGCGGCCCTCACCTGCTGGCGGGCCGCGTCGGTTTCGGCTTCCGCCGCGCGCAGGTCGGGGCGGCGCGCCAGGGCGTGATGCGTGACGTCGTCCGCCAACTCGGTGGAGTCCGCAGGCGATGGTAACGCGAGCGAATCCCGCAGCTCCAGCGGCGTGTCGAGCGGCAGCGAGAGCACACCGAGCAGGTCGAGCTTCGCGCGATCGCGCTCGCTGCGGGCGACGATCAACTGTGCCTCCGTCGAGGCGAGCTGCGCCTCGGCCCGCGTCACGTCGAGGCCGATGGCGGTGCCGGCGGCCAACTGCTGCCGCGCGATCGCCAGCAGCTCGGCGGCCAGCGACGAGTCGGCCGCCCGCGCCGCGAGGAGCGCGTCGGCGCGCTGCACGCGCACGTACGCGAGCGCTCCCGCCCGCGCGGCCGCGTCGGCGGCCGCCGCGGCGTCCCATTGTGCCGCGCTCGCCTCCGAGCCCGCCGCGCGCCACCGGATGACGGCGGGAAGGTCGACGAGGCGCTGCGTCGCCCGCACGCGCAGGTCCACGGTGCGGACGGGCCCGGTGACCTCGCCGTTCGGGTCGAAGAAGGACGGTTGCCCGGAGGGGGCGGGAAAGTCGAGGCCGAACGACGCGGTGTTGAAGGTGCGTGAGTCGAGCTGCGCGCCGGCGGTGAGCGAGGGCAGGAGGTCCGCCCGCTGCTGACGCGCGCGGGCCTCGCTCTGTGCCGCGCGCTCGCGGCCGGCCACGGCCGGCGCGCCGCGCTCGGCGGCGAGTCGGGCGGCGTCGCCGAGGGTGAGCGCGCGCGGCGCGCCCGCTTGCGCGTGGGCGGCGCGCGGCAGCGACGCGAGCGCGGGGAACGCGAGCGCGACCAGCGCCAGCATCGAGATGGGTTGGCGCGCCGGCCGGCCGCGCCGCGGAAAGCGGCAAGTCGTAGGCATGAGAGAAGTCCTCGAGTCCTTGGCGTATCGTATAGTCATCGCCCGGCGCGTCCTGACTGCGTCAGGCGATGGAGTGGCGGTAGCGACGGATGGCGAGCACGAGCGAGGCGGCAGCCATGGCGGCGAGCGCGGCGTACTGTGGCCAGAGCTCGCTCGGGCCGGAGCCCTTCAGGAACACGCCACGCAGGATCACCATGAAGTGCCGCATCGGGTTGACGAGCGTCACCCACTGGAACGCCGCCGGCATGCTCTCCACCGGCGAGAGAAAGCCGGAGAGGATGACCGCGGGAAGGAAGAAGAGGACGAGCAGCATGAACGCCTCCTGCTGCGTCTGCGAGACGGTGGACATGAGCAGCCCCAGCGCGAGTCCGGCGAGGATGAAGAGCAACGCCGCGAGGAGGAGCGCCCAGACGGTTCCCCGGAGCGGCACGTCGAACCAGAAGAGCGCGAGCGAGGTGAAGATCGTGAGGTGCACCAGTCCGACGCCCAGCACTGGAACCGTCTTCCCCAGCATGAACTCGGTGGGGGTGAGCGGGCTGACGAGGAGCTGGTCGAGCGTTCCGGTCTCGCGCTCGCGCACGACGCCGAGGGCGGTGAGCAGGAGCGACGACATCATGAGCAGCGTCCCCATGACGGCGGGAATGTTGAAGAGCCGGCTCTCGAGGCTCGGGTTGAACCAGGCGCGCGAGCGCAGCTCCACCCCGGCCGCCTGGCGCACCTGCCCCGAGGCCTTGGCCCCGAACGCGGACGTGATGCGCGCGACGTACCCCTGCGCGACGTTGGCCACGCTGGCGTCGGATCCGTCGACGATCGCCTGCACCTCGGCGCCCCGCCCCGAGCGCAGATCGCGCGAGAAGCCCGGTGGGATGATCAGCCCGACGACGGCGTCGCCGCGGTCGAGCGCGGCCGCGATTCGCTCGGCGCGGTCGGCGTACGAGATCACCTGGAAGTAGCCGGTGGACACGTGCGCTTCCACGAGGGCGCGCGAGTCGACGGTGCGGTCGTGGTCGACGACCACCGTGCGGATGTTCTTGACGTCGGTCGTCGCGGCGTACCCCAGGAGCAAGAGCTGGACGATCGGCGCGACGAAGACGATTGGGCGCGCCTTGGGGTCGCGGAGGAGCTGCTTGAACTCCTTCTTGATCATGCGCCCCAGTCGCACCGGCGAGAGCCAGCGACGGGCCGGGGACCCGGTCTCGGAGAACATCACGCAAGCTCCTTCTTGAAGGTGCGCACGCTGAGGGCGAGCACCGCCGCGGCATACAGCGACAGGCCCAGGAGCGGCGCCCAGAGCACGTCGAGGCCGACGCCGCGGAGGAAGACGGCGCGCATGACGGAGACGAAGTACCGTGCGGGGACGACCTGCGAGACGAGCTGCAGTACGGTCGGCATGTTGCTGATCGAGTACATGAACCCGGATAGGATCAGCGCCGGCAGCCAGGTCGCGAACAGCGAGGCCTGGGTGGCGAGGAGCTGCGTCTTGAGCTTCGCCGAGATGAAGATCCCCAGCGCCAGGACGCCGAGCAGGAAGACGAGGCTCGACAGGGCGAACATGACGAGGCTGCCCCGGAAGGGCACGTCGAAGACGTACAGCGCCCCGGCGAGCGCGACGGCGACGTCGACGGTCCCGATGGCGAGGTATGGCAGCAGCTTGCCGAAGATGACCTCGGACCGGCTCACCGGCGTCGCGGCGAGCTGCTCCATCGTGCCCCGCTCCCACTCGCGCGCGATCGTCAGGGAGGTGAGCATCGCCGCGATGATGGACATGATCACGGCGATGAGGCCCGGCACGATCATCGCCTTGCCGTCGAGCGACTCGTTGTACCACACGCGGGTCTCGGCGCGCGCGGGTGGGGTCACCTGCTGGTGTGCGAGCATCACGCGCGAGGAGAAGCTCCTGGCGATGGCCTCGGCGTACCCGAGCGCGACGGTGGCGGTTTTCGCATCGCTCCCGTCGAGCACCAGTTCCACGGGCGCCGGGCGCTTCGCTGCGAGGTCGGCAGCGAAGCGCTCCGGGATGATGAGGGTCACTCGAACCGTGCCGCGGTTGATGAGCGGTTCGACCTCGTCGGCGCGCGCCAGGCTGCGCCGCATGGTGAAGTAGCCGGACTGCGCGAACGCGTCCGTGAGGGCGCGGCTCGCGGGCGTGCGGTCCCGGTCCAGCGTCGCCATGTCGATGTTCTCGACGTCCGTCGTGATGGCGTAGCCGAACAGCAGGAGCAGGATCGCTGGCAGGAGGAAGGCGAGGCCGAGGCTGCGCGCGTCGCGCGTGAGCTGAATGGACTCCTTCCTGGCGATCGCCCACATGCGGCCGACGCTGAAGCGGCCGCTCGGTGTGTGTGTCATCCGACCACGGCTCCGCCGGCGCGCCGGACGTGAGAGACGAAGACGTCTTCGAGCGAGGGGGTGACGCGCTCCATCGACCGGCAGGCCAGGCCGGCCGCCGCGAGCAGGCCGCGCACCGTGGAACCGGCGCGCGCCTCGTCGTCCGCGACGAGGCGCAGCGCGCGGCCGAACAGGCTCACGTCCACGATCCCGCGGGCGCCGGCCAACACGGGCACGGCCCGCGGGGCGTCGTCGGTCTCCACGCGATAGATGGGCTGCGTCATCTCCGCCCGCAGGGCCTCGGGGGTGCCGAGGGCGATGAGCCGCCCGCGGTTCATCAGGGCGAGGCGGTCGCAGTACTCTGCCTCTTCCATGTAGTGCGTGCTCACGAACACCGTCGTGCCGGCCTGCGACAGCTCGTGGATGACGTCCCAGAACCGCCGGCGCGCGTGCGGGTCGACGCCGGACGTCGGCTCGTCGAGGAAGAGGACGGGCGGCTCGTGGAGCATGGCGCAGCCGAGGGCGAGGCGCTGCTTCCAGCCGAGCGGCAGCTCGGCGGTGAGCTTCGCGCGGTGCGCCTCGAGCTGGGACATCGCGAGCACCCACGCGCGGCGCCGGTCGAAGCGCTCTCCCATCACCTCGTGCATGCCGGCCGCGAACTCGATGTTTTCGTCCACCGTCAGGTCGGGGTACAACGAGAAGAGCTGTGACATGTAGCCGATGCGCCGCTTGATCCGCTCGCCCTCGGTGGCGAGGTCGAGACCGACGACGGAGCCGACGCCGGCGCTCGGGCGTACCAGGCCGGTGAGCATCTTGATCGTGGTCGTCTTCCCGGCCCCGTTGGGCCCGAGGAAGCCGAACACCTCGCCGCGCCGCACGGCGAAGGTCACGGCGTCCACCGCGACGAAGTCGCCGAACCGTCGCGTGAGACCGTCGACCCTCACGGCGTCGTCGGCTCGGGTGGTCGCGCGGTCAGTGGGCATCGGTCGCACTCGTCAGGTCGATGAAGACGTCTTCGAGGGACGGGTCGAGGGCACGCATGGCGCGGACGCTGATGCCGGCCTCGGCGAGCGCGTCCACCAGGGCGGGCCCGAGTCCGCCGCGCGACGTGGTGACATGGAGTGAGGTGCCGAACAGGGCGGCGCTCCGCACGATCGGCTGGGTGCGGAGGATGGCGACCGCGCGGCGCGGCGCGTCGGTGTCCACGACCAGCGCGCGCCCGCGGAGTCGCTCCTGCAGCGCGGCCGGCGTGTCGAGCGCCGCGAGCCGGCCGCTCTGCAGCATGGCCACGCGGTCGCACCGCTCGGCCTCGTCGAGGTACGACGTGGACACGACCGCCGTCATGCCGCGCGCGACCATCTCGTGCACGATCAGCCAGAGGTCGCGCCGCGAGATGGGGTCGACGCCGAACGTCGGCTCGTCGAGGAGCATCACCTCGGGCTCGTGGATCAGGGCGCAGCAGAGCGAGAGCTTCTGCTTCATGCCGCCGGAGAGCTTGCCGGCGAGGCGGGCCTCGAACGCGCCGAGGCTCGAGAACTCGTACAGTCGCTTCATCCGGGGCTCGCGCTCCCGGCGCGGTACCTGGTACAAGTCGGCGTAGAACTCGATGTTCTCGCGCACCGTGAGGTCCCCGTACAAGCCGAACCGCTGTGACATGTAGGCGATGTGGTGCTTGACCCGCTCCGGCTCGCGCGCCACGCTCGTCCCGGCGACGATCGCGTCGCCCGACGTCGGTCGGAGTACGCCGGCGAGCATGCGGAGCGTGGTGGTCTTGCCCGAGCCATCCGGGCCGACGACGCCGAACAGCTCGCCCGGCGCCACTTCGAAGGAGAGGGCGTCGAGGGCCGTGAGGCCGCCGAACCGCCGCGTCAGGTCGCGGAGCGCGACCATCGGGCCGGAGTGGAGAGTCGTGGAAGGCATGGTGGCGTCCGGGCGCGTCAGCGAGTCGAGGAGGATCTCGACGCGGCGGGCCGCATGTCGAAGCGCACGTCGGCTGGCAGCCCGGGCTTGAGGTCGACGGCGCTGTCGCCGACGATGCGCACCCGGACCTCGTACACCAGCCGCACGCGGTCCTTCGTCGTCTGAACGTTGCGCGGCGTGAACTCGGCGACGCTGGCGATGTACGAGACGGAGCCCGTGTACGTGCGGCTCGGGTCGGCGTCGGCGGTGATCGCCGCCCGCTGGCCGATCGTCAGGCGCCCCACCTCGTCGCCGGGCACGTAGATGCGCACCCACCGGTCGTCCAGGTTGCGGAGCGTGAGCACCGGCGCGCCCGACGCGACGGCCTCGCCCGGCTCGCGGTGGCGCACCGTCACCGTGCCGGTGAACGGCGCCTTCAGCTCCCTCTGGGCGAGCAGGGCGTCGATGCGCTGCACCATCGCCGCCGCCTGCGCCACCGCGGCACGCTGCGCGGCGATGCGCTCGGGGCGCGGGCCCTTCTCCAGCAGCCGGAGCTCCTCGCTCGCCCGCGCGACCTCGCCCTCGGCGACGCCGACGGCGGTCTCCTGGTGGTCGAACGACTCCCGGCTGACGAGCGACTTCTCGGCGAGGTCCCGCAGGCGCTCGACGTCGCGGCGGGCGACGTCGCGGCGCTCGGTGGCGACGTCGAGCGCGGCGCGGGCGCGGGCGATCTCCTCGCGTCGCGAGCCGGCGGTCAACTCCGCCAGCAGCGCCTTCGCCGCGTCCACCTGCGCGAGGGCGACCGCGCGGTCGGCGAGCAGCTCGGCGCGCTCGAGCGATGCGAGCTCGGCGCCCGGGCTCACCCTGGCGCCCTCGCGCACGGCGATCTGATCGAGGCGGCCGGACGCCTGGAAGCCAAGGTCGGCCTCGGTCGCCTCGACCGTGCCCGACGCGAGAATGAAGGCATCGGCCCCCTTGGCGGCGCTGCTGCGATGAATCACGAACCCGCCGATCGCACTAAGCACGACGGCGGCGACGGCGAGTCTCTTTCTTGGTGGCATGATCGGTCCCCGGAGGAGGTGCGCCCGGCGTGCGGGCGGTCCGTCACGAGGGTGGTCGCCTTTCGCGAACGCCTCTCGGCGCGGCACCACGGTGGCGCCGCACGGAGCACTGAGAAGGCAACGCGGGGACCAGGCGCCGGGCGGCACGGCCCGGCGCGGGCAACGCGGGGTGTGGCTTGCGGTTAGGCCCGCAGGCCGGCAGGCGGGTCACGCCGGCGGGCGCGCGCCGCCGCCGCGGAGTGTCGCGAAATCGCGAAATGCCGCGACTCCGGGAGTCACCAATCCTTACGGCGCGTGCTTGGTGAGCTTGAGCTTTTCCATCCGCGACCGGAGCGTGCTCGGATTGATGCCGAGCAGCGCCGCGGCGCCGCCCGGGCCGTAGATCTTGCCGCCGGCGGCGGCGAGCGCGCGACGGATGTGCACCCGCTCGGCTTCGTCGAGGGTGAGGATCTGGTCGGTGCCGGCGGGAAGGGTGCCCTGCCGAGCCGCCGGCCCGAGCGACTCGGCGACATCGACGACCGGGCCGGACGCCAGCACGCAGGCGCGCTCGAGCACATTCTGCAGCTCGCGAATGTTGCCCGGCCACGGGTAGCGCTGGAGCAGCTCGATGCTCTCCGCGGTCACGCCCCGCAGGGGCTTCGCGAGCTTCCGCTGCAACTGGGCGAGGAAGTGTCGGACCAGGAGCAGAACGTCGCCCGGCCGCTCCCTGAGTGGCGGGACGCGAATCGGGAAGACGTTGAGCCGGTAGAAGAGGTCGGGGCGGAAGCGCCCCTCGGCCACTTCCTTCTCGAGGTCGCGGTTTGTCGCCGCGACGAGGCGCACGTCGGTCTTCATGGAGCGCGTGCCGCCGACGCGCTCGAACTCCTGCTCCTGGAGTACGCGCAGCAGCTTCACCTGCGTGTCGAGCGGCAGCTCGCCCACCTCGTCCAGAAAGAGCGTGCCCTTGTCGGCCAGTTCGAAGCGGCCGATCCGCTTCTGCAGCGCCCCGGTGAAGGCGCCGCGCTCGTGCCCGAACAGCTCGCTCTCCACGAGGCCCTGCGGGATGGCGCCGCAATTCACCTTGATCATCGGGCGAGCCTTCCGTGCGCTCGCCTCGTGGATCGCGCGGGCGATCAGCTCCTTGCCCGTGCCCGTCTCGCCGCTGAGCAGGACGGTCGTTTCCACCTGTGCGACCTGCTGCACCTTCCGCAGCACCGAACGGAGCGCCGGGCTGTCGCCGATGATGTGCTCGAAGCCGCGCTCGCCGCGAATCTCCTCCTGCAGGTACTCGTTCTCCGCGCGGAGGCGGTTCTTGTTGCGCTCCAGCTCCTCAAAGGCGTACGCGCTCTTCACCGCCATCGCCGCCTGGTCGGCAAAGATGCCGAGCAGCTCGAAGGCGTCCTGTGGGAACGGCTCGCGGCTCAACATGCCGATGACGCCGATCAGCTCACCGCGGAAGTCGAGGGGGTACGCCCCGGCCGCGACGACGCCGACCTCGACGTACCTCCGTCTCAGCTCGGCCGTCGCGCCGTCGTCGCCGGCGTCGCGCAGCAGGTCGTTCGTGAGGAAAGGCCGCCGCTCGCGGGCCACCCTCGCCGGGGGCGCCGCGGCCCGCAGCGGGATCAGGTGGTCCGCGCCCGTCACGTCGGTGAGGACGCCGGCGCTCGCGCAGAGGTGCAGGCATTTCTCGCCGTGGGACCCCGTCGCGCCGGCAGGACTCAGCGTGCGGCACGTCTCGCACTCGTCGTCGGACAAGTACAGGAACACGCGCGCCATGACGGCCCCGGTGTGCTCCACCAGCGCCGACACGATCGACGCGAGCACGGCCTGGCGGTTCGGCGTCACCGCGATGTGGCGCGTGACCCGACGGAGCATGTCGAGGTGCGGACTGGTGCCCGCCGGCGGGGAATAGCTGCCTATCCGGGGACCGGACTGGCTGGTCGTACCATGCTCGTGCTCCACATTCCCTCCTCAGGCGCGCTCGCCCGGTGGGGTCGCCGGTGGGCCTGCTCGCAGCTCCTCCAATGTGGGGAAAGGGCGGGGGGCGACAAGAGTGCGTGGTGTGGGCGGTCGTGGGGCGAGGTCCGCGCCTGCTGCGTACTCTTCCGTGCATTGGCTGGTCGAACCGCCGGCCCCAGTGTACTGTTGCGGACCCACTCCCCGCTGGAGCTCCGATGCCCCGCCTGCCTGTCGCTACCCTCACCCTCGCGATCACCGCCTCGCTCGCCGCCGGCACCATGGCGGCCCAATCGGCGCAGCCGCCGGAGCCGCTGCCGCTCGCCGAGTACCAGGCCAGCCGCGACTCGTTGGCTGCGCACATCGACAGTGGAGTAGTCGTAGCATTCGGCGCCCGGGAGCCCGTCTCGTCCTGGGGGGCCTTCCGGCCGCTTCCCGCATTCCGCTACCTGACCAACTTCCGCGAGCCCGACGCGGTGCTCGTGCTCGTCAAGCGCGGCGGCAAGGCGACCTCGTACGTGTTCGTCGAGCCACCGGGCCCGCGCTATCAGCTTTACGTTGGCATCCCCGCGGATTCCGCCACGGTAGCGCGCGAGACCGGGTTGGCGCGACGTCACATGGCGGCGCTGCGCCCGGCGCTCGACTCACTCGCCCGCGCCGGGCTCCCGTTCTACACGCTGCGCGACTTCGCGTCCGCCGACGCCGCCGGCCGCGACACGGTCACGCTCGGCGCGTCGTTCCTGCGCGACTTCGCGGCCGCTCACCCCGGGCTCGTCGTCCACGACGCGCACCCGATCGTGGACCGCCTTCGCGCCCACAAGTCGCCGCGCGAGCTGGCGCTCCTCCGCCGCGCCATCGAGATCACCGACAGCGCGCACCGCGCCGCCCTGAAGGCGGTCCGGCCGGACGTGAGCGAGCGCGAGGTGCAGGCGGTCATCGAATCCACCTTCCTCGCCGGGGGCGCCGAGGGGCCGTCGTTCTCCAGCATCGTCGGCTCGGGGCCCAACTCGACGACGCTGCATTACTCGAGGAACGACCGGGTGATGCGCGCTGGCGAGGTGGTGGTGATGGACATCGGCGCGTCCTACGCCGGCTACGCCGCGGACGTGACGCGCACGCTGCCGGTGAGCGGCCGCTTCACCGCCGAGCAGCGGGCCGTCTACCAGATCGTTCGCGACGCGCAGAAGGCGGCCGAGGCGGTGGCGCGGGCCGGTGCGACGGCAGCCGCGTGGCAGGCCGCGGCCGACTCCGTGATCGCGCGGGGGCTGGCGCGGCTCAAGCTCATCGACTCGCCGGACGCCGGCTTCGACGCCCCGTGGGCCGACCAGTGCCAGGCGCGCCCGCGGTTCTGCAAGCAGTACGCGCTGTTCATGCCGCACGGGCTCGGGCACGGCATCGGGCTCGAGGTGCACGACCCCGCCATGTACTACTTCGACGACCGCACCTTCCACGAGGGGGACGTCTTCACCATCGAGCCGGGCATCTACGTGAATCCGGAGGTGCTGCGCATCCTGCCCAGCACGCCGCGCAACCGCGCCATGGTGAGCCGCATCCGCCCCGCGGTCGAGCGCTACCGCAACGTCGGCGTGCGCATCGAGGACGACTACGTCGTGACCGCGACGGGGCTGGAGTGGGTCTCCCGCGCCCCCCGTGAGATCTCGGAGATCGAGACGCTGATGGCCGCGAGCCCCGAGCGGCCGCCCGTGCCGTGACCAATCCTGATCGGGCGCGAGCGGCCGCTCGGCGTTCCTCAGCGGTCCCTCAGCGGTCCCTCAGGGGTCCCTCAGCAGTCCGTCAGGGGTCCGTCAGCTCGCGCGCACGTAGTGGCACCCGGCCTCCTGCGCCCGCACGACCGAGAACACGCCCGACGGCTGCAGGACGACGCCCGGCACCATCAGCGCGAGCGCGCGCTTCCGCGCGGCCTCGTCGCTCACGCCGTGCTTGGCCTTGATGAGCTGGATGCACTCCTGGAGCGCGAGATCGCACGCCAACACCACGCCGCCGCGGGCGAGCAGCTTGTCCAGCGCGAAGCTGGCGAACGGCTCGGCGACACCGTCGCGCTCCGACAGGAGGACAGGGTTCCGGTCGGTGGGCTGCAGCGTGATCGGGTGCGTGACGTTCTTCGCCTTGCCGATCCCGTACTCGTCCCAGAACGCTTGCTGCATGGCGAGCATGATCCCGTTGTGCCGGAGGACGACGGCCGCCGACAGCGCGCTGGCCGGGACGTCGAGCACGTCCTGGTACTGCCTGGCCCAGATCGACGCGCGCCAGACGCCGTAGCCGCTCTCGACCTCGGGGACGTCGAAGACGACTTTGTGCTTTCCGTTGAGTCGCGTGACCCAGCTCAGGTCCCACTCCGACTGACGGCGTGGAGCGGGCGCGGGAGACGTCGCGGGGGCGGCGCCGAGCGAGCGTGCGGCGAGGCCGAGTGCTGGGGGCAAGCCGCCGAGGACGGCGGCGCCCACGGCGAGCCGGTCGAGGAAGTCGCGGCGAGAGGCGTTCATGGGTCGCTCTGGGATGGGGTGGGGGCTCGGGGAGGTGACTCCCCGGGGGTACTGGCTGCCACACTATAGTACGTGAAGTGTCGTCCTCTCCAGTACGTAAAGTGTCGTCCTTTCCGGACACGAGGGTCCAGACCCACACCGCCATCGCGAGGATCGCTACGACGCGCGCCCCACGACCGACGCGAGCTTGTCGAGGCAGCCGGTCCAGCCGTGCTCGTGGTCCTGCCGCTCCTTGGCGGTGGTGAGGCCGTCGTGGCGCAGCACGACCTCGGTGGCGTCGCCCACGTCGTGGAACTCGACCGTGATCACGGTGTCGGTGACCTCGGGTTTGTCCTCCCAGCTCCAGGTGTAGACCAGCCGCCGCGGCGGGTCGATCTCGCGGTAGACGCCGAATGCCCGGTGCATCGCGCCGTCGGGCGCGCGCATGTGGATGCGGTACGCCCCGCCGACGCGGAGGTCGATCTCGGCGACGGCGACCTCGATGGGTCCCGGCGCGCTCCAGCGCTTCACTTCCTCGGGCCGCGTCCACGCTTCGAAGACGCGCTGTCGCGGCGCGCGGATCGTGCGGCGGACTTCGAGCGTCGGGGGGGCGCTGCGGGCCGAGGCGGGGGAGTGGGCTGGCATGTGGTGGTCTCCGCGGTGGTGGATGTGGTGGACTGTTCCAGGTAGGCCGCCAGCTGGTCCAGCTGATATTCCCAGAAGCGGCGGTAGCGCTCGATCCACTCCAGTGCCTCGCGCATCGGCGCGGCGGCGAGGCGCGTTCGCCGCACGCGACCCTCGCGCCGGATCGTCGCGAGGCCCGCGCGCTCGAGCACGCGCAGGTGCTTCGACACGGCGGGCAGCGTCATGTCGAACCGAGCGGCGAGCTCGCTGATCGTCTTGTCGCCGCCGGCGAGCCGGGCGAGGATCTCGCGGCGCGTGGGATCCGCGAGGGCACCGAACGTGAGATCGAGCCGATCCGGGTGGTAAACCATATGGTATAGTATTGCTCCTGCGCCGCGGCGTCAACGGGACTGCGAACCACCCCTCGCCCGCGACGGCTGACGCCGATGCGCCGACGACGGCTCCTTGCACCCCCACCCGCGGGCGGCGCATGATCACACACGCCACCACACTCACCACCGCAAGGCTCCCCAATGCTCATCGTCCACGTCTTCGTCCACGTGAAGCCAGAGTCCGTGGACGCGTTCGCGACCGCCACCCGCGACAACGCGCGCCACAGCGTCCGGGAGCCCGGGGTGGTGCGCTTCGACGTCGTGCAGCAGGAGGACGACCCCACCCGGTTCGTGCTCGTCGAGGTCTACCGGACGCCAGAGGACCCGGCCCGCCACAAGGCGACCGGGCACTACGCGATCTGGCGCGACGCGGTCGAGCCGATGATGGCCGAGCCGCGGCGCAGCGTGAAGTATCGCGCCCTCTTCCCCGAGCCGGCCGGCTGGGAGCTCCCGGGCGAGGCGCCCCGGTGAGCTTCGAGTTCGCGGCGCCGGCGCGGATCCTCTTCGGGGAAGGGAAGCTCCGGGAGGTGGGCCCGCTCGCCGCCGCCCTGGGCTCGCGGGCGCTCGTGGTCTCGGGGAGCAGCGGGCGCACCGGGCCCCTCGTCGGGCTGCTCCACGCGAGCGGGATCGCGACCGCGGAGCTCCGCGTTTCCGGCGAGCCCACTACCACGCTGGTGGAGCAGGGGGTGGCGCACGCCCGCGGCGAGCGATGCGACCTGGTGGTGGCGCTCGGCGGTGGGAGCGCGATCGACGCCGGCAAGGCCATCGCCGCCCTCCTCACCAATCGCGGCGCGCTCCGCGACTACCTGGAGGTGGTGAGCAGTGGGCGACCGCTCACCGAGCGCTCGGCTCCGCTCGTCGCGATCCCGACCACCGCGGGGACGGGCGCGGAGGTCACGCGCAATGCCGTCCTGATGGTCGAGGAGGAGCGCGTAAAGGTCAGCCTGCGCAGTCCCCTGATGCTCCCCGCCGTGGCGCTGGTCGACCCCGAGCTCACCTACACGCTGCCGCCGGCGGTCACGGCCAGCACCGGGCTCGACGCCTTGGCGCAGTGCGTCGAGCCGTTCGTCACGCCCCACGCGAATCCGCTCACGGACGCGGTGGCGCGCGAGGGGATGCGCCGAGCCGCGGGCGCGCTCCGGCGCGCGTTCCGAAACGGAGGCGACGTGGACGCGCGGCGCGACATGGCGGTGGCGAGTCTCTGCGGCGGCCTGGCGCTCGCCAACGCCAAGCTCGGCGCGGTGCACGGCTTCGCCGCGCCGCTGGGCGGGATGTTCCCCGTTCCGCATGGCATCGCCTGCGCGCGGCTCCTTCCGCCCGTCGTGGAAGTCAACGTGCGCGCCCTCCGGGCCCGCGCCCCGGCGTCTCCCGCCCTCGAGCGCTACGACGAGGTGGCGCGGATCCTCACCGGCGACCCGAACGCGCGCGCCCCGGACGGCGTCGCGTGGCTGCGGGAGCTGGGCGACGAACTGAACGTGCCGGCACTTTCCGCGTACGGCGTCGCGGCAGCGGACATACCACAGGTGGTCGACAAGGCCCGCCGCGCCAGCAGCATGCAAGGCAACCCGATCGCGCTCACGGACGAGGAACTCGCGGAGGTGCTGGGAGGGGCAATGTGAACGGCGGCCCTCGGCTCTCGGCCCTCGGCTCTCGGCTCTCGGCCCTCGGCTCTCGGCTCTCGGCCCTCGGCTCTCGGCTGGGGCGGGACCGGCAGGGGGACGTGCCTCGCGCCGAGGCAGTTCCTCACACCGCAGGAGCCGAGCGCCGAGGGCCGAGCGCCGTTCAGCGACCCGAGACCCCCGACCCCAGCCCCTCCGCCAGCCGAGGCCGTGCGCCGCGCCGCGCGAGGGGGAGCCAGAGCGTGAAGGTGGAGCCGCGCCCTGGCGTGCTCTCCACCGTGAGGTCGCCGCCGATCGCCTTGGCGAGGTCGCGGCTGATGGCGAGTCCGAGCCCGGCGCCCTCCGCGGTGCGCGTGAGCTCCTGCTCGACCTGGACGAAGGGCTCGAACACCGACTCGAGCTTGTCCGCGGGAATCCCACACCCCGTATCGCGCACGTGAATGGCGACCCGATCGTCCACGCGCTCGCACGAGATGCGGATCGCGCCGTCCGGGTCGGTGAACTTGACGGCGTTCGACACGAGGTTGAGCAGGATCTGCTGCGCGCGCTGGCGGTCGGCCCGGACGAGCTCACCGTCGCACCCCCGGCAGCACTCGAACCGCAGCCCTTTCGCCCGCATCTGCGGCGTGACGGCGTCCTTGACCCCGTCGAGCAGTGCCGACGCCACGACCTCGATGACGTCGAGCCGAAGCTGGCCGGACTCCAGCCGCGCGTAGTCGAGGATCTGCGTCACGAGCGAGAGGAGCCGCGCCTGATTCGTGTCGATGCGGTGCAGCGCCTCGCGCTGCGCCTCGGTCACGGGCCCGTGCAGCCCCATCTCGAGCAGCCGCGTGTAGCCCATGATGGCGTTGAGCGGCGTCCTCAGCTCGTGCGACATCACGGCCAGGAACGCGGACTTCGCGCGGTTCGCCGCCTCGGCCTCCGCGGCCAGCCGCACCAGCTCGAGGTTCGCCTGTTCGGTGCGCATGCGCGCATTCTCCGCCTCGGCGCGTGCCGCGCGCTCGCTGGCGAGGAGCCGGCCGCGCTCGATGGCGTAGCGGATGGTGCGCCCGAGCACGCCGCCGTCCACCCGCCCCTTGACGAGGTAGTCTTGCGCACCCTCGCTGACGGCGCGGGCGGCGAGCTCGTGGTCGTCGAGGCCGGTCAGCACGAGCACCGGCGTCAACGGCGCCGCCTCACGCACGCGAGCGAGCGTGCCGAGTCCCTGCCCGTCCGGGAGGGTCAGGTCGAGCAGCACCACGTCGAAGTTGCCCGCCTCCAGCCGCTCGAGCGCTACCGCGAGCCGGTCGGCGTACACGAGCGCGAACGCGCCCGACCCCGCGCCGCTGCGCTCGACCTCGCGCAGCTCCTCGCGGATCAAGCGGGCGTCGCCGGGGTTGTCCTCGACGAGCAGGACCGTGATCACCGGGCCGCTCATTCCCGTGGCGTCGACCCGGTCATGCGGACGCCGTCACTCCGGCGGCAGCTTCACGACCGTGAACCAGAAGTCCTCGATGGACTTCACGACCGTGATGAACTGGTCCAGGTCGACCGGCTTCGTGATGTAGCAGTTGGCGTGGAGGTCATACGTCCGGTAGACGTCCTCCTCCGCCTTGGACGTGGTGAGCACGACGACGGGGATTCGCCGGAGGTCCGGGTCCGCCTTGATCTCGGCGAGCACCTCGCGGCCGTCCTTGCGCGGCAGGTTCAGGTCGAGGAGGATGATGTCCGGCCGCGGCGCGCCGGCGAAGCGCCCCTCCTTCCGCAGCGCGGCCAGCGCCTCGACGCCGTCGACCGCGACGGTGAGGGTGTTGAGCACCTTGGCGTCGTGCAGCGCCTCCTTGGTGAGGCGCACGTCGCCGGGATTGTCCTCGACGAGCAGGATGTCGATGGAGGCGCTCGCCGTTGCAGCCATCATCATGACTCGCTCGCGTGTTCGCGCGTTGGGACGGTGAAGTGGAAGGCCGAGCCTCGGCCCGGTGCCGACTCGACCCAGATGCGCCCGCCGTGGCGCTCCGCGATCTTCTTGCAGATGGCCAGACCGATGCCGGTGCCGGGGTACTCCACCCGGCCGTGCAGACGCTGGAAAATGATGAAGATCCGTTCCCGGTACGCCGGCTCGATCCCGATGCCGTTGTCGCGCACCGCGAACACCCATTCGGTGCCCCGCCGCTCGGCGGACACGTGCACGCGCGGCGGCTCGGCACCCCGGAACTTGATGGCGTTGCCGACGAGGTTCTGGAAGAGCTGCGTGAGCTGCACGGGGTCGGCGACGATCGTCGGGAGCGCGTCGTGGGTCACCGCGGCGCCACTCTCCTGGATCGCCAGGCGCAGGTTGGCGAGTGCCCGCTCCAGGGCCGCCTCGCTGCTCGTCGGCTCGAAGTTCCCGCCCTTGGTGCCCACGCGCGAGTAGGCGAGCAGATCGTTGATCAGCGCCTGCATGCGCGACGCGCCGTCGACGGCGTAGTGCATGAACTCCTGCGCGTCGGCGTCGAGCTTGTCCTTGTAGCGACGTGCGAGGAGCTGCGTGTAGCTTGCCACCATGCGGAGCGGCTCCTGCAAGTCGTGCGACGCCACGTAGGCGAATTGCTCCAGCTCGGCATTCGAGCGCGCGAGGTGCTCCGCCCGCTCAGCGAGCTCCTGCTCCGCGCGCTTCCGCTCGGTGATGTCGCGGAGAATCTTGGCGGCGCCAACGACGCGGCCGGTCGAATCCCGCAACGGCGATACGGAGAGTGACACCGGCACCCGGCCGCCATCCTTGCGCACCCGGACCGTCTCGTAGTGCTCGATGCGCTCGCCGCGCTTCAGCCGCTCGACGATCCTGGGCTCCTCGTCGTGCTGCTCGGGCGGGATGAGGATCGTCACCGGCCGCCCCAGCACTTCCTCGGCTGCGTAGCCGAAGAGCCGCGCGGCGCCGGGGTTCCAGGTCTGGATCGATCCGTCGAGCGCCTTGCTGATGATGGCGTCGTCAGACGACTCCACGATCGACGCGAGGTGGGCGCGCGCCGCCGCGATCTCGGAGCGCGCGGCAATCTCGCGAGCCGCGGCCTGGTCGAGCCGATCCTTCAGGCGGCCGGTGGCGAGCGCGATGGCCGGCGTGGTCAGGAGCATCACCACCAGCATGCGCCGCCCATCGTCTTCCTGGAGCTGCGGGCCGCTGACCGCGAAGAAATACGCGGAGTACGCAAGCGTGATCCCGGCGCTCACCATCCCGGCCCGCACGCCGCCGCGGAAGCCGGCATAGGCGACGACCGCGATGAGCACCGACCCGGGGTTGGGAACGTAGAGCGGCGTGTCCGCCAGCAGTGCCAGCGCGGCGACCGCGACGAGGGTAAGGAGCGGGCCGCTCAGCGCCGGGGAGCCGAGCAGAGCCGGTGAGGGTTGAAGGTGCCCCAACCTCGCGATCGTGCGTGGCGACTCATCCGGTGACGCCGTCGTCGCATCCGCGCGAGCCGAGATCGGGAGGGCGCGGTCTGCCGCGCTCGTACCAGGGTCATCCTGGACCGTTTGCTGCGAGTCGAGAGCGGTGTGCATCGAAGTAGACAGGGACGCCTCTGCGTCGGGGGCGCCCATCGTACGACGCTCGGTATGATGGCGCAAGAGGCGCAGAGTTGGTCCCGCCGTGGTCCACTGTACCGCGTCATTAGGGGCACCGGCAGCTTGGGTCCGGTCGGTGACGACGCCTCTGCTCGCGCCGACTCACCAGCCGACTCACCAGCAGTCGCGCTGGCTCGCAGACGGCTTCGACTGTATCTTTCCGGCCCCGCAAACATCTGCCTGCCAATTTGGAGCGATCGACGTGGCCAAGACCAAGATGTCCGAGATTCTTTCGCGCTCCGAGACTGACCTGCTGTCGGACTGGCTGAAGGAGCAGTCCGCCAATGGCGGGCGCGCTGTGAGCCTCATGTCGAGTGGCGAGCTCCGGGAACAGAGCCGTGAGTTCCTGAGCGCGCTGGGGAAGGCGCTGTCGAACGGCAACACAGGCTCCTCGATTGACGGCGCCGAGTGGAGTGGTGTCCGCGAGCTCCTCGGGAACGTCTCCCGATCGCGCGCGCGCCAGGGGTTCAGCCCGACGGAGACGGCGACGTTCGTCTTGTCGATGAAACAGCCGCTCTTCGCCCGGCTGCGACAGGAGGTCGGCGCGAACGCCGACGCTCTCGCCGACGAGACGTGGGCAGCCACGCAGATCCTCGACCGGCTCGGTCTCTACACCACCGAGGTGTACCAGAAGAGCCGCGAGGAGCTGATCGCCCGTCAGCAGCGGGAGATGCTCGAGCTCTCCACGCCGGTGGTGAAGCTCTGGGAGGGGATTCTCGCCCTCCCCATGATCGGGACGCTCGACAGCGAGCGCACGCAGGTCGTTATGGAGAGCCTGCTCCAGCGAATCGTCGAGACCGGCGCCGAGATCGCGATCATCGACATCACCGGCGTGCCGACGGTCGACACGCTCGTCGCCCAGCACTTGATCAAGACAGTGACGGCGGCGCGCCTGATGGGCGCGGAATGCATCATCAGCGGCATCCGCCCGCAGAT
>Ga0307405_10000138_pt1 | contig 28431 bp, 26 predicted proteins | sample 322Cmetagenome_2_FD_203311 | JGI IMG/M metagenome (GOLD analysis project Ga0307405, IMG submission 203311) | Maize rhizosphere microbial communities from greenhouse at UC Davis, California, United States - 322HYB-C-1 | ecosystem: Host-associated > Plants > Roots > Rhizosphere > Soil | place...
CGCCCGCTTGTCCGGCGCCCGTCTGCACGACGCCAACCTTCAAGCCGCCGACCTGGAAATGGCTTGGCTGAGCAAGGCCGACCTCAAGGGCGCCGATTTGCGCGATGCCAACCTGCAAGAGGTCAAGTTGGGTGAAAGCAATCTGGAACAGGCCAACCTGACGGGTTCGCGCCAGCATTACGGGAATTTCCAGGATGCGAATATGCAGGGGTGTGTCGGGTGCCCAACGTCTTGGGAGCGCTGAACACATTACCCGTGGCGAGGGGATAAATCCCCCTCACCATAATTTATCTTCATCGCCTGGTTTCACCCCGCCACCCGCACCACCCCCATATCAATTCCCAAATGCACCAACTCGGCGTGGGAACTGACCTGCAATTTGCTCTTGAGCAACGTCAGGTGGTTGGACACGGTCTTGGCGCTGATGCACAGCTGTTCGGCAATGGTCCGCGCGGGGGTGCCCTTGGCGAGCATGACGAAGATTTCCAACTCCCGCTGGGTCATTGATTGCAGGCGCGGATCGCTGTCGTGGCGGTTGGTTGCGCAGGCCAACTGAGTGGCCAGGGCCTGCTCGATGTAGGCGTGGCCGGCCAGCACCCGCCGCACCGCCTCCACCAATACCTGCGGTGCCGAGTTCTTGGTCAGATAGCCCGCCGCGCCCGCCTCCAGCGCCTGGCGCACCAACGGCAATTCGTCGTGCATGCTGAAGAACAGCACCCGCAGTTGCGGCAAGCGTTGGCGCAGGCGCCGGGTGGTTTCCAGCCCGCTGATGCCCGGCAGGCCGAAGTCCATGATCACCAGGTTTGGCACTTGCTCCTGCACCTGGCTCAATGCCTCTTCGCCCGAAGCGGCTTCGCGAACCTGCAGCTCCGGCATCAGTGCCCGCAACAGGCTGGCGTAGCCTTGCCGGACCACGGCGTGGTCATCCACCAACAAAATGTTCATGACGCCTCCAGGGGAATGTTCAAGTCCAGCGCCCAACCCGCGCCGGGCCGGCTCATGACCCGCAGCTCACCGCCGAGGCTGCGGGCCCGTTCGGCCATCGAATGCAAGCCCACGCCGGCCCGGGCGGGCTGCTTGGCACCGCGTCCGTTATCGCGCACCCATAGCCGCAGGCGACCGGCGCGGTGCTGCATGCGGATCCGCACCTGGCTGGCGTCGGCATGCCGGGCGATGTTGGTCAGCGCTTCCTGCAACAGGCGGTACAGGTGGGCTTTGTCCGACCCGGCCAATGGCGGTATCGCGCCATCGACCCGCAACTGGCAGGCGATGCCGTGGCTGTCCTGCCATTGCCGGGCCAACAACTCGATGGCCTCGCCCAACGGCAAATGCTGGAGCACGACGGGGTACAAGTCGTTGACCAAGGCGCGAAAGCCTTGCTGCAAATGGTCACAGTGTTCTTCCAACTCGCTGGCAGTCTGCTCCAGCGCCGGCGGCTGATGGATTACCAGCCGCAGCAGACAGGCCCGCGCTCGGATGCCCGCCACATATTGGCCCAGATCGTCGTGCAAGGTTTGCGCAAGGGATCTGCGTTCCTGCTCTTGTACCGCCAGCAACGCCTGGGTCAGCCGGGCATTGTCCGCCCGGGTCTGGGCCAGGGCGGCAGTCATCCGATTGAAATGCTCCGCCAGTTGCTGGGCTTCCGAAAGGCCTTCGGTCCGCAGATTCACGTGCAGGTCGCCCGCGGACACCTGGTGCAGCGCCCGCAGCAAATCGTCCAGCAAGCGCATGCCCCGGCGCACCGCCCAACGGATTGCCAGCAGGCTGAGCAGCCAGGCCATCGCGCAAACACCGAGCAGTTGCACCAGGGAATCGAGGATTTCATCCACTTCATCCCCGGGGTCAACGGCGATCCAGGCTCGACGACCGTCCTGCAATTCAACGACCTGGGCGACAGGACCGTCGTGCAAGAGTCGATGCCCCAGCCAGGCGTTCAAGCCGGGCTCCTGGGCCGGCGAATGCTCTGCGGCGGCCAACCAACGCACCCGCACGTGACGCAGGCTGCCGGTGAGCCGCGATTGAAGGCTGGCCGGATCGCGCTGGGCGGTCTCGCGCAGGTAATGCACCACCGACTCGGCCGATTGCAGTTCGCGTGTCACATCGGCCGTGGCCTGGTGCAGCAGCAGCGTTGCACAGGCCAGGGTGACCAGGGCAAAGAACGCTGAGACCCAGAGGTTGATTCGCCAGAGGGCTGACATGGTCAGTGCTCCAACCTGCGAATCACGCCGGCCCCCTGTGGGAGCGCGCCTGCTCGCGAAAACGGCGGCACGTCCAACATCAAGGCCGGCTGAACCACTGCTTTCGCGAGCAGGCGCGTCCCCACAGGGGACACTTTGGGTCGATCCACTCCAATCAAGCTCAGGATCAGCAATAACGGCAACAGCAGCGTCTTGAAAATCCGCATGACCTGTTCGCTCCCTGATCAATGACGATTGGAAGCATCCTAAAACCCCGGCGCCCGGACCGAGCTACTACCTTGGTACTGCCCCGGCGGTACTTTCTGCATATTTCCCCAGGGCCGTGGCCTTCCTATGCTGGCGCTACCTGCTGCAATGGAGGACGTCATGCGCCGGCTTGTCAGTTACGCCCTGGTTTACCTGTTAGCCGCGGCAACCGCCCAGGCAGGCGATACCGTGCCATTGCAAGTGCGCATCGGCTACCTCGGTTACCGTCCCGATCCAGGCCCGCTGTTGTCCAATGTCATCGCCGAGCCCACCGACGCCGGGCTACGCGGGGCCGAGCTGGCGATTATCGACAGCAACAGCACCGGACGCTTTCTCAAGCACGACTACCGCCTCGACAGCCCCACCGTCGACAGCCCCGAAGCGCTGCTCCAGGCCGCCCGCGCCCAGCATGAGCAAGGTCTGCGCCTGTTCGTGGTGAATGCGCCTGCCGCCAGCCTTCGCCAGCTCAGCGCCGCCCTCCCCGACAGCCTGTTGTTCAACGCCGGCAGCCCCGACGACAACCTGCGCACCAGCGACTGCCTGGGCAACGTGCTGCACACGCTGCCCGACCGCGCGACCCTCGCCGATGCCTTGGTCCAATTCAGTGTCGTGCGCAAATGGCAGCGGGCCTTGCTGATCGTCGGCCAGACACCGGAAGACCAGGCCTACGCCGCCGCGTTGCGCCGGGCGATGAAACGCTTCGGCATGAAGATCGTTGCCGAAAAACCCTGGCAGTTCGACAACGACCAGCGCCGCAGCGCCCAGGCCGACATGCCGCTGTTCACGCAGACCGCCGAATACGACGTGGTGCTGGTGGCCGATGAGCGCGGCGACTTCGGCGAATACGTGCCCTACCAGACCTGGTTTCCGCGCCCGGTGGCGGGCACCCAGGGGCTGACGCCCACCGGTTGGCACAAGACCGTCGAGACCTACGGTGCAGCGCAGTTGCAAAAGCGCTTCGAAGCCTTGGCTGGCCGCTGGATGAACGACCGCGACTTCGCCGCCTGGATCGCTGTGCGCAGCATCGCCGCCGCCGTCAGCAAACTGCGCCAGGACGACCCGTTCGCCATCCGCCAACTGGCCCTCGGCGACCAGTTGCCATTGGACGGATTCAAGGGTCGCAAGCTCAGCTATCGCCCCTGGAATGGCCAGTTGCGCCAGCCGATTCCCCTGGTCCAGCCGCGGGCACTGGTCAGCACCTCGCCCCAGGACGGCTTCCTGCATCCCTCCAACGAAATGGACAGCCTGGGCTTCGACCGACCCGAAGTGAGCTGTCGCTACCCCTGATCGATAACAACAATAAGGAAAACGCCATGCGCCGCCCCCTGCTAAACCCGGCTCTGCTGTGCCAAGCCCTCGCCCTGGGCGCCTCGCTGCTCCTTGCCGGTCCCGCTGCCGCCAGCATCGCCTGGGTCTCCAACGAAAAAGACAACAGCCTCAGCCTGATCGACCTGCAGAGCCTGGAAGTCATCGATACCTTGGCGGTAGGCCAACGTCCCCGGGGCCTGTTGCTGTCCCACGACAATCGGCTGCTGTACATCTGCGCCAGCGATTCGGACCGCGTCCAGGTGATGGACGTCGCCACCCGCAAGATCGTCAAGGAGCTGCCTTCCGGCAAGGACCCGGAGCAATTCGCCCTGCATCCCAATGATCGCTGGCTCTATGTGTCCAACGAGGATGATGCCTTGGTCACGGTAATCGACACCCAGACCTCCGAAGTACTCGGCCAGATCGGCGTCGGCGTCGAGCCCGAAGGCATGGCGGTCAGCCCCGATGGCAAGTGGGCGGTCAATACCAGTGAAACCACCAACATGCTGCACTGGATCGACACCAGTACCCAGACATTGACGGACAACACCCTGGTGGACCAACGGCCACGCTTCGTCGAGTTCAATCGCGACGGCACGCAGCTCTGGGCCTCGGCGGAAATCGGCGGGACGTTGACGATTCTCGACGTCGCCACCCGCCAAGTCTTGAAGACGCTGACGTTTAAGATCAAGGGCGTGCACCCGGACAAAGTCCAACCAGTGGGGATCAAGCTCAGCGCCGACGGCAAGCTCGCGTTTGTTGCCCTGGGCCCGGCCAACCATGTAGCGGTCATCGATGCCAGGACCTTCGAAGTGCTGGATTACCTGCTGGTGGGCCGGCGCGTCTGGCAACTGGCATTCACCCCGGACCAGAAACAATTGCTGGCGACCAATGGCGTGAGCGGCGATGTCTCGGTGATCGACGTGCAGAGCCGCAAGGTGCTGAAGTCAGTGAAGGTGGGACGTTATCCGTGGGGCGTGGTGGTGACGCCATGAACGCCTTGGAGGTCAGCGACCTGAGCTTCGCCTACGGTGCCCGGGAAGCTTTGCGCCAGATCAACTTCAGCGTACCCGCCGGACACTTCGCCGCACTCCTCGGTCCGAACGGCGCTGGCAAGTCGACGCTGATCGCCCTGCTGACGCGCCTGTACGACGTGCAGCGCGGCGAGATCCACGTCGGCGGCCAGTCGCTGCGCGCGTCACCGCGCCAGGCCTTGCGCCAGTTGGGCGTGGTGTTCCAGCAAAGCACCCTCGACCTTGACCTCAGCATTGAGCAGAACCTGCGTTATCACCTTGCCCTGCATGGCATGTCACGGCGCCAGGGCAGCGCGCGGATCGACGCCGAGCTGGCCCGCCAACAGTTGACGCAAAGGCGCCACGAGCCGGTGCGCAACCTCAATGGCGGGCACCGGCGCCGGGTCGAAATCGCCCGAGCGCTGCTCCATGAACCGCGCCTGTTGCTGCTGGACGAGCCGAGCGTCGGCCTCGATCCGGCCAGCCGCCAGGCCCTGGGACAGCACATCCGGCAGCTGTGCCGGGAACAGGGCATCAGCGTGTTCTGGACCACTCATCTGCTCGATGAAGTGCAGCCCAGCGATGACTTGCTGATCGTGCATCAGGGGCGACTGGTCGCCAGCGGTCGCGCAGAAGACGTCAGCCTGGAGCACGGCGGCAACCTCGGCTCGGCCTTCCATCGTCTGACCGCCTCGGGAGCCGCCGCATGAGCGCGTATTGGCATTGTTTCAGCGGCATCGTGATGCGCGAATGGCTGCGCTTCGTCTTGCAGCGCACGCGGTTGCTCAGCGCCCTGGTCCGACCGCTCCTGTGGCTGCTGGTGTTCGCCGCCGGGTTCCGGGCGGCGCTGGGCATCGCCATCATCGCGCCCTACGACACCTACATCCCCTACGAGGTGTACATCGTGCCGGGGCTGGCCTGCATGATCCTGTTGTTCAACGGCATGCAGGGCTCGCTGTCGATGGTCTACGACCGGGAAATGGGCAGCATGCGCGTGCTCCTGACCAGCCCCCTGCCCCGTGCCTTCCTGCTGGCGAGCAAATTGCTTGCGACCTCGCTGATCTCGCTGTTGCAGGTCTACGCCTTTCTCGCCATCGCCTGGCTCTACGGCGTCCAGCCGCCGGCCATGGGCCTGCTGCTGGCATTGCCGGCCCTGCTGTTGGTGGCGTTGATGCTCAGCGCCCTGGGCCTGTTGTTGTCCAATGCGATCCGGCAGTTGGAAAATTTCGCCGGGGTGATGAATTTCGTCATCTTTCCGATGTTTTTCCTGTCTTCGGCACTGTACCCGCTGTGGAAAATGCTCGAAGCCAGCCCCTGGTTGTATTGGCTGTGCGCGGTGAACCCGTTCACCCAAGGCGTGGAACTGGTGCGGTTCGCGCTGTATGGACAGTTCAACGCGCTGGCGATGGCCGTGTGCGTGGGGTTGACGCTGGTGTTCGCGCTGCTGGCAGTGTGGACGTTCAATCCACAGCATGCGGTGTTGCGCAAGGCCAATTGAGCAGCCCACACACACGGTCCCACAGGGGATCGGTGTGATCGCTGACGCAAATTACTACTTTAGTACCGGTTTTCCTGTCTATGGTCGCATTCACAAGACTTCCACCCTGGCATGTAATGGGCGCATAACAAAAAGGATAAATCCCATGCCCCGTTTGCTGGCGATCGTCATGCTGGGCCTGTCGCTGAATGTCGCGCAGGCCGACACTACGCTGTTTTCTGCGCAGGGCTATCGCATTACCCAATACCGCAGCCCGACACCCGCCTGCGCCGAAGGCGCGCAAACCCTCGACACTGAAGCCCTGCAGCGCTTGCTCGGGCAGAAACCCGCCCCGGTGTTGATCGACGTCTACCGGCGCCCCTGGGTCCAGGGACGTTTCATCGACACCGAGCCCCACGCCAACCTTCCCGGCAGCCTGTGGCTGGCCAATACGGGCGATGGCGAGCTCGAACCGAGCTGGCAGGATTACTTCACCTTTCACCTGCGCAAGGCCACCGCCGGACGCCTGGATCAACCATTGGTCTTTTACTGCCGCTCCGATTGCTGGTTGAGCTGGAACGCGGTAAAACGCGCCGCGTCCATGGGCTATAAAGAGGTGTATTGGTACCGCGACGGCCTCGATGCCTGGGAGGCGGCCAACCTGCCCCTGCAAGCCGCCCGCCCCGAACCTTTTCCCTGATGCAGCGACTTGCGTGCAACTGCCCCAATACGACAATAACGAGGTGAATGGCCATGTATAAAATCCTGATAGCCGACGATCACCCACTGTTTCGCGAAGCCATCCACAACGTCATCAGCGACGGTTTCGCCGGTAGCGAAGTGATGGAAACCGCCGACCTGGACAGTGCCCTCGCACTGACCCGCGAACACGACGACCTGGACCTGATCCTGCTGGACCTGAACATGCCCGGCATGCACGGCCTCAATGGCTTGATCAACCTGCGCAACGAAGCGCCGACCATCCCGGTGGTGATCGTTTCCGCCGAGCAGGACAAGCAAATCGTCCTGCAGGCCATCACCTATGGCGCGGTGGGCTTCATCACCAAGTCGTCGCCGCGCTCACAAATGACCGACGCCATCGAGCAGATCCTCAATGGCAACGTGTACCTGCCGCCGGACATCATCCGCACCCAGAAAAGCCCCACGGGCCGGCGCCTGAACGAAACCCCGGCGTTCCCGCCCGAACTGCTCCAGGCCCTGACCCGTAAGCAACTGCTGGTGCTCGAACGCATGACCAAGGGCGAATCGAACAAGCAGATCGCCTACACGCTGGACATCGCCGAAACCACGGTCAAGGCCCACGTCTCGGCAATCCTGCGCAAGCTCAACGTGCACAACCGGGTGCAGGCGATTCTCAGTGCCGGAGATATCGATTTCGGGGCGTACTTGCGGCGTTGAACGGCTGGACGCTACGGGGACAGGGTGAACACCCCTGTGGCGAGGAAGCTTGCTCCCTCGCCACGAAAAGCGGCTCGACTCAACCGCTGGTTGCTTGGCCCAACAGATGACTCATCGCAATCTTGAGCTTCATCGGCCGCACCGGCTTGTGCATCAGCGTATGCCCACGTTCGCGGATCTGCTGCTTGAGCTCGTTGCTGTAGTTGGCGGTGATCATCAGGGCCGGGATCGGTGAAGGGCGGCAGGCGTTGATCCGCGCCACGGCATCCACACCGTTCTGGTCGTGATCCAGATGATAATCGGCGATCAGCAGATCGGCGTCGGCGCGGTAGCCGTCCACCTGCCGCGCCAGGTCCTGCTCCGACAGCGCCGTCACGACCCGGCAGCCCCAACCTTCCAGCAAAGTGCGCATGCCGGCGCAGATCGCCGCGTCGTTATCCAACACCCAGACCCTTGCCCCGCGCAGGCGTTCGAGCATCGGCTCGCTCATCTCCAGGCAAGGCAATGGCTTGGGCGCGGTGGCGCTGAGAGGGACTTCGACGGCGAACACCGAGCCCCTGCCCGGCCATGAACGAACCTGGATCCGGTGCCCAAGGATCCCGGCGATTTTCTCGACAATCGCCAAACCCAGGCCCAGGCCACGGTCCTGATCCGGGCGTTGCACGTCACCGCGCTTGAACTCCTGGAAAATCTCTTCCAGGCGATCCTGGGCGATGCCGATGCCGGAATCCCAGACTTCAATCGACACACGACTGCCGCGGCGACGGCATCCCAACACCACCCGGCCCTTCGGCGTATAGCGGATCGCGTTGCTCAGCAAGTTGCGCAGGATCCGCGCCAACAATTGGATATCGCTGCGCACCAGCACCGAGCAAGGCACAAATCGCAACTCGAGGCCTTCGCTGCGCGCCACTTGGCAATATTCGGCCGCCAGGTTATCGAGCAGCTCACTCAAGGCGAACGGCGCGACATCGGCCTTGATCACGCCGGCATCGAGCTTGGAAATGTCCACCAACGTGCCTAACAGATTTTCCACGTCCTGCAGCGAGTTGCTTACGTTGCGCACCAGTTGCGCGTTCGCCACCGGCTCGCGGCGTTCGAGCAAGGCACTGGTGAACAGCCGCGCCGCGTTCAACGGTTGCAGCAGGTCATGGCTGACCGCCGCGAGAAATTTGGTTTTCGACAGGTTAGCGCGTTCGGCCTCGCGCTTGGCTTCGCGCAAGCGCAACTCCACCCGGCTGCGCTCGTCGATCTCACGCAGCAACTGATCGTTGAGGGTGGTCAGTTCGGCGGTGCGCTCCTGCACCCGATGTTCCAGGTTCTGATAGGCCTGGTGGAGCGCCTCGGCGGTGCGACGGCGTTCGGTGATGTCGCGGATAAGCACGAAGATCCCCACCACTTCGCCGTTGGCCAAGCGGTTCGGCACATAGGAGCGCAACATGTAGCGCTCCTGGTTGTTGATGTTGGTCTCGGCGAACTCGAACGTCACGCTCTCGCCCGCCAACGCCCGTGCCACGTACGCTTCCAGGCGCTGATAATGCTGTTCGCTGTGGGCTTCGCGCAGGCTCTGGCCGAGCATCACGCCGCGTGGCCAGCAATACCACTGCTCGTAGACCTTGTTGGTGAACTCGTAGACCAGATCGGCATTGAGGTAGGCGATCAGCGCCGGCACATGGTCGGTGATCAGACGAATCCAGCGCTCGCTCTCGCTCAACGCCTCGGCATGCTGGTAGCGCTCGGTGATGTCCGTGAAAGTGTTGACGTAGCCGCCGGTAGGCAGCGGATGGGTGCGGATCTCCAGGACCCGGCCATCGCTGAGGCGCTGCTCGCATTCCTGGATCAGCCGGCCATTGCCATCGCGACTGGCCGGCGTCAGCAGTTGCAACTCGCTGTCGGCGATCACCTCGTTGAACGGCCGATGGGCCGCCACCGGCGCCAGTCCGCTGAGTTCCAGGAAGCGCCGGTTCCACAGCTCGAGCACACCCTGGGCGTTGACCATCGCCACGCCCTGGGACAGGTTGTCCACGGCGCGCTGCAACAGATGGGATTTCTGCGCGACAGCTTGCTCGCGGCGCACGGTTTCACTGAGTTTGACGTCGGTGATGTCGGTGAACAGGATCACCCGCCCGCCTTCCTGGGTCGGCCGCTCGCTGACCTGCAGCCAACGCCCGTTCTGCAAGCGATACAGCACCGGCTCGTCAGGCTGGCCGCGGGTTTCTTCGCTGAACAAACCGTTGGCGGTCATCAGGCGCTTGACCTCGGCAAGACGCATCCCCGCGATGATCCGCACCCGACTGTGGGCCCAGAACGCCTTGAAACGGCTGTTGAACAAGACGATCCGTTGTTGTTCGTCAAACAGCACGAATGCATCGGAAATGCTCTCGATCGCATCGATCAAGTGCCGATGGGCCGTCTCCGCCCGCAGCCGCGCTTCCCCCAGCAAATGGTTGCCGGCCTTGAGTTCGGCCATGGCCTGGTTCAACGCATCGGTACGCTCACGCACCTGCTCGGCCAGCACCACCGAATGCTGGAAGGCTGCGTACGGGTCGTTGCCACGAGTCACGCCGGATTCCACCCGCTCGATCAGCGCGTCGTTGATGCGCCGCAGCTTGTGGTTTTCGTGTTGCAAGGCGGCGAGCTGCGCCTGCAGCTCAGCGATGGCCGGGGACGCGATGGCGGGCAATGGCAACTCCGGTGAACGTCTGGTTGATGTGCATGCCATTGAACTGTTCTCCATAGGTGTTGAACCCCATCACCCGATGCTCCCGCAGGAACTGGCCAATCTGTTCCAGGCCATCGCGATCCTCCAGCTCCAGGCGCCGCAGGAAACAGTCGCAGCCGAGGGTCAGCAGCAAATCCCCGAGGCGGGCCTGCAACCCGTCGAACAGGTCTTGCAGGTTGTGCAGCAACGGCCCCGGGCTCATGGCGGTGAGGACGATGCCGTTCTCGACCGCGCAATAGAAACTCAGGCTCAGGTCCGAGTGGACCTGCTGAATGGCGCGCACGTAGTACTGGTCGTTGATCCGCACCGCCAGTGGATGGGCGGCGAAGACCCGGTAATCCAGCGCGCTCACCGGCACGCCGATGTGTCGCGCGTATTCCTCGGCGGCAGGCTCGGCGTTGAGCTCGTAGACCCGCCGCGAGGCGCTGTCGGCGCCGGTGACCACCAGTTTTTCTTGCCGGGGCAAGATGTGATGGGTGGTGAACACCTCGAATTCCAACCAGGTGTTGATCAGCACCACCACGGCAGCGCCGCTGTGGAACTGGCCTTCGAAGTAGACGTGGGTATGGGTCAGGTAGTTGTCATCTCCGGCCGAGCCGCCGAAATGCGGGATGTCGCCCAGTGCCGCGCTCAACGCCGCCAGCACCATCTCCTCGCGGCTGGACAAGCCATCGAGCAGGGTCAAGGCAAAACTGTGGCCCTTGATCGGCGCCAAGGCGTTGCTGCGACAGCCGCTCGCCAGGCGCTCGACCATCTGCTGGGCATCGATCAAGCAGAAGTGCTCCATCTCGCCGATCAGCTCGGCAGCGATGGAAAAATGCCGGTGATCGAACCCCACCGCTGTCACGCAATTGCGGCCATAGCCTTGCGGGGTGATTTCCCCGGCGCTGGTGCAGCCCACCAGGCGAATCCCGCCGAAGCTCTGGGACAGCGCCTTGGCCAGGCCAGGCAAATCGTATTCGGCGGAGCAGAAAAACAGCACGAACCCCAGGTACGGGTGCAACAACTGTCGCGCCAGTTCCTGGGCCACTTGCTCGACATCTGTTGCCTGGGACATGGCGCTGACCACACCCTCGCTCTGGGCCTGCTGCATCTGCGCCTCCGACGGTGCGTGATAGAGGCTTGAGTGTACGAATCCGCGTCGGGCCCACGAATGCTACTTGGGTAGCGGGTGGACGCTTCCATGGGATGAGAACCGTGGCGCCCCCCGCCGCGATGCGCACGGTTGGGGCCGCCACGAAAAAACCCAGGATTTGCTCCGGACCGCCGTTGGGGCGGGCCGCTGCGTCCTTACCAGGTCAACACCGCCCCCACCGCGAAGGTGTCGGTGTCTTCGTCCTGCGCGCTGGTGTCATGGCCGTTGATTTCGAACTGGTTGTACTCGGCCACGAGCTTGAGGTTGTCATTGATGTCGTGGAACAGCGCGACTCCACGCGTCTCATAGTCGGCGCCGCTGCCGACCACGCCGTTGCCGTCGTCCTCGGTCTTGCCGTAGGACAGCGCCAGGCGATTCTTGCCCAGTTTGTAGGAGCCCTGCAGCAGATAGCCCGTACTGTCGACGTTGCGCAACGTGGCTTCGCCGGCATTGTTGGTGAAGAACGGGTTGATGCCCTTGGCCTGGAAACCGGAGCCGGTGAGCGACAGCCCGCCCATCTTCGCCTGGACCCCATAACCCAGCCCTTTGGAGGTGACGGACTCGACGCTGGAATCGGTGTTGTCGGAGGTCTGGTAGCTGCCGTTCAGCCAGCTGTAGATCTTCGCCCCACCCAGGTCGAACTGGTAGGTGACTTCGCTCTCGGTGCGCGGGTTTTCCTGGTAGGCCTTGCCGGTGGCGCTGCTGTCGTTGGTGTCCACCGGGTCCATGATGCCCACTGCCACGCGCAACCCGTCCATGATGGGGGTGCGATAAGTGATCTGCGACGTCGGGAACGGGTACGGATAACCGCTGCCGATATTGCCGAACGACACGCCGCCACCGTCCACCAGGCCCAGGGTGTCGCTGACCTGGCCATAACCGGCCAGCAACTCATCGAGCAGGATGTTGGAGCGGGCGAACAGGCCGAAGTCCTTGCCGATCAGCACCTCGCCCCACTCCGGGTTGGCAACGGTGCCGTAGAACTGCCGTACGTCGATCGCGGTGTCGGTGCCGTTGGTTTCACTGTCGTTGATGGTCACCCAGAACGAGGCCCGGGCGCCGAGCTTGAGGTCATCGACCTGCTTGCCCATGTTGAAGCCCAGGTAGTTGGGCAAGAACCCCATCTTGACGCGCGACTGGCGCCGGTCGAACTGTTCCCCGGCGCGGTCGACGTCACTGTTGACGTAGAAAGCGTTGATATAGCCGTCGGTGGAAAAAGTCGTCTGGTCCTTGTCGTACAGCATGATTTCGGCTTGGGCCCAAGGCATCGAGCCGAGGGTCGAGAGGCCGGCGATGAACGCAGGCAAAAAACGCAGGCAGGTATTCTTATTGTTGTGCATGGCGCGCTCCGCAACAGGGGACGGGATGTCGGAGGCGATTATCGAAAGGCACTCGGGCGCGTCATACGCTGCCTTGGAGGTGATTGTCGGCTGCTTTGGCAGCGCCGGCCCGGCGCGGCAGTTTTGAAGTAAGACCCCGATGCCGCCGGGCGCGGTACTTTGGGTGTGGGCCGGTGGGTGGGTCAGGAGGATCAACCCATTGGGCAGTCAAAGTGAGTTGCTGGTTTGGGCCTGCTGCGCAGGCCCCTCGCGGTCTCCTCAGAACCGCGGCTTGACGGTCTTCCAATCCGGCTTGTAGCGCCGCATCTGCCGCACGTCATCGCGCTGGCGAATGCCGCAGCTGAGGAACTGCTCATGCAGCTTGCCCAACTGATCGCGGTCCAGCTCCAGCCCCAGGCCCGGCGCCCGGGTGATCTTCACGCAGCCGTCGATAAACGGCAGCTTGCCACCCTTGATCACTTCTTCATCCGGCTCCTGCCAGGGGTAATGGGTGTCGCAGGCGTAATCCAGGTTCGGCACCGACGCCGCCACGTGAGCCATGGCCATGAGGCTGATGCCCAAGTGCGAATTGGAATGCATCGACACGCCAAGGCCAAAGGTGTCGCACATTTTCGCCAACACCTGGGTATCGCGCAGCCCGCCCCAATAATGGTGATCAGCCAGGACAATCTGCACGCTGTCCTGGGCCACGCTGCGGCGCAACTCGTCGAAATCGGTGACCACCATATTGGTCGCCAGTGGCAGGCCCGTGCGCCTGTGCAGCTCGGCCATGCCCTCCAGCCCAGGCGTCGGGTCTTCGTAATACTGCAGGTCATCCCCGAGCAGCTCGGCCATGCGGATCGAGGTTTCCAGCGACCAATTACCGTTGGGGTCGATACGCAATGGGAAGCCAGGGAAAGCCTTCTTCAGCGCCTTGATGCAGGCCACCTCATGCTCCGGTTCGAGGGTGCCGGCCTTGAGCTTGATGCTCTTGAACCCGTATTCCTCGATCATCCGCCGCGCCTGGGCGACGATCTGTTGTTCGTTCAGCGCTTCGCCCCAATTGTCCGCCGGGTACGGCGAATCGATGTGCTCGGCGTACTTGAAAAACAGGTAGGCGCTGAATGGCACTTCATCGCGAATCGCACCGCCCAGCAAATCCACCAGCGGTACGTTCAGGTAATGGGCCTGCAGGTCCAGGCAGGCCACCTCGAATGCCGAATAGGCATTGCTGACGGCTTTGCTCGCGTGTGAACCCGGCGCCAACTCGGCTCCGCCAACGCTGGCCGGCTTATGGGCCGCCACGGTGGCCTGGACAATGGTCCGCAGTTGGTTGAGGTTGAACGGATCCATGCCGACCAACTGATCCTTGACCTGCTGTTGGATCGCCAGGGCCGGCGCATCGCCGTAGCTCTCACCGAGGCCGATGTAGCCATTGTCGCTTTCGATCTCGATGATCGAGCGCAGCGCGAAAGGCTCATGGATGCCGCTGGCGTTAAGCAATGGAGGGTCGCGAAAAGCGATGGGGGTCACAGTGACGCGTTTGATCTTCATGCAAAGGCTCCGGAAGTTTTCCGCGCCGATGATGGACGCCGTCGATTGTTACCGTCTAATCTAACTTGGCACTTGATTGATACCTGGATTGAATCAATGTTTGAGCTGGCCCAACTGCGCTGCTTCACCACCGTGGCGACTGAACTCAACTTCCGTCGCGCCGCCGAACGCCTGAACATGACCCAACCGCCCTTGAGCCGACAGATCCAATTGCTGGAGCATCACCTGGGTGTCGAACTGTTCACCCGAAGCACCCGCAGCGTTGCCCTCACTGCCGCCGGCCGAGCGTTTTTCATCGAAGCGCAGAACCTGCTGCAACAAGCGCAGCAGGCCGCCGAGGCCGCCAAGCGTTTTGCCCAGGGCGACATCGGCTCGGTCACCATCAGCTTCGTCGGCAGCGCAGTGTATGAGTTCTTGCCCAAGGTCATCGCCGAGGCACGGCTCAAGCAACCACAAGTCAAAATCGTCCTGTCGGAAATGAACACCTACCAGCAACACGAAGCCCTGCGCGCCCGGCGTATCGACCTGGGCATCGTCCGCTCGCCCCTGCTGGAAACCGGCTACGTCACCGAATGCCTGGTGCGCGAACCGTTTGTCCTGGCGGTACCTGCGGACCATCCGCTGGCCAACGCCGAGACCGTCGGCGTGCAGGATCTCGACGGACAGCCGTTCCTGATGTACGCCCACTCCGCCTACCCGCCCTTCAACGAACTGCTCACCGGCATGCTGCGCTCGGCCCGGGTCGCCCCGCAGTTCGTGCAATGGCTAGGCTCCTCGCTGACCATCCTGGCGCTGGTCAACGCGGGCATGGGCCTGGCACTGGTGCCGCGTTGTGCGACCAGCGTGGCGTTCCGACAGGTGGTGTTTCGTGAGATCGACTTGGGCGAAGGGGTGCAGAGCGAACTGCATCTGGTATGGCGTCAGGACAACGACAACCCGGCGTTTTCGATGTTGCTGGAGGGGATTCGCGGGGCGGTTCGGGAGGGAATGTGAAAACGGAGCCAGAGGCTTGCGCTACCGACTGACTCCGCACTAGGCAAGGATTCGAAAAGCAATTCAGGCCTTGAGATGAAGCGCATCGGCGATGGTTTCAATCTCCTGTCGCATCCACAACTTCTGCAACCAATCGGAGGGAATAGCCTGTACTCCATAAAACGCCCCGGCCAACTGCCCGACAATGGCGGCGGTGGTATCAGCGTCGTCGCCCAGGTTCGTCGCGGCCAGCACTGCTTCAGCGAAACTGTCCGTATGGAAAAAACACCACAACGCCGCCTCCAGAGACTCGACAGAATAGCCGGTGCCCGACACCTCACTGCGGGCTTTTCCCTGATACTGGCCTTGGGCGAGCGCGATTACCTTGGCCTCGGTCAGTTGCTCGGACGACACACGCAACACGTCCATCTTTGAGTCACCGTTCAATGCGTTACCGATGACATCGGCCAACACCTGGCAACACTCCACCGCCTCCGTTGCCCCGTGAGTCGTGCGCGAACTCAGCGCGGCGAACTCACGGATACGGTTGCGATCCGGATAAAAGAACAGCACAACCGGTGCCAGTCGCATGAGCGAGCCATTGCCAGCCGTTTGAGGATGGGTGCTACCCGCGAATGGGTCTCGATGTGACTGATAGCGCTCCAGTGCGTCGCGAACGGTCATGCCGATGTCAAAGCAAGCGCCCGTGGAACTCAGGTAACCCCAATGCCACCAGTTGAGGTATCGGCCCATTTGGTCAGCCGCATCAAAGCCACGCTTTTGCAACAGACTCTCTGCCAGACACAACGCCATGGAGGTGTCATCGGTCCATTGGCCAGGCTGGAGGTTGAAAGGCCCGCCACCTACCATGTCGGTTACCGGTGGAAAGGAATTCCGTGGTTTGAATTCAACTGTCGTGCCAACGGCGTCGCCACATGCCAAGCCCAGCAGGCATCCGCGATAGCGGTCCAAAAGTGTCGAGGCCATTCTGATTCCTTCAGTTTCGATTTCGTCCGCGCCCAAACAGCGCACAGTCGGCGCAATGATAGCGGCTGGGCGCGTTTAGGAAACCCGACTGCAATCTTCTCTATCAAATTCATGGCCCACGTCCACTTGGCTATTCCCGCGCACCACGACAGGTTGTACGATGACCGATGAGCCTAGATGCTCGAACTCCAGATACCTACAAAAACAAGGAAAAAAACCCATGAAAAAAGCATCATTGCTGATCGGTTTCGTTTGCCTCTTCAGCGGCTACGTCGCAGCCGCCCCCGCACCGGCCGAGAAGGAAGTGGCCGAAGCAGTCGACCACCTGACCCAGGCCATGCTGCACAAAGACATTCCCCAGCTTCAGGCCTTGGCCGCCGAGAACCTGACCTACGGCCACTCCAGCGGCAATATCCAGGACAAGAAAGCTTTCATAGCCGACATCGAGACCGGTAAGAGCGCGTTCAAGACCCTGGAAATGAAGAACCAGAAAATCACCGTCTCAGGCGACGTAGCCATGGTGCGCAACCACTTCTCCGCCCAAGCGCTCAAGGGCACCGAAGTGGTCCCGACCGAAATCGAGAATTTCCAGATCTGGCAGAAACAGAACGGCAAATGGCTGTTGATCGGGCGTCAGGCGTTCCGGTTCTAACACTCGGACAGAACCTCATTGGCGAGGGAGCTTGCTCCCTCGCCACGGGAATCCAGTCGAGGCAGGTCTTTACTTCACTCCGCCGCCCACTGTTGCCGGTGTTCCAACAGGAAATCCACAAACGCCCGTACCCGCTGCGGCACGTACCGCCCATGGGGATACAGCAGCGTAAACGGACGCGAGCGCCCCGCGAACGGCGCCAGCACTTCCACCAATCGCCCGTCCGCCAATTCCTGTTCGACAATGAATCGGTAGGTCTGGAACAGCCCGGCGCCATGCTTGGCCAGCGTCACTCCGCCCAGCACATCGTCGGAGCAGCAATACCCGCCCTGCCCGAACACCTCTTTCTCCTTGCCCTCGACATTGAACAACCAAGAGATACGACGACCGCTGCTGGGCAGTTCGAATTGGATGCACTCATGCAGGTCGAGGTCTTCCAGGGTTTGCGGCGTGCCGACTCTTCGCAGGTAATCCGGGGAAGCGACCACCACCAGTTTCGCGTCTTCGAGCAACCGGGCGATCATCGACGAATCCGGCTGGGCGCGCACTCGTATCGCCAGGTCATAGCCCTCGGCAACAAAGTCGATATTGCGGTTGCTCAGGTGAACATCAACGGTGACCTGCGGGTATTGCGCGCGAAATGTCGGCAGCAACGGCAGGATGCGGTGATGGCCGTAGGTGGTGGGCACGCTGATGCGCAATTGTCCGGACGGCACCGATTGCGCGCCCATGACTTCCTGTTGCGCCTCGACCAGTTGCGTCAGCGCCTGACGACATTGCTCGAAAAAGGTCCTGCCGGCCTCGGTCAGGCGGATGCTGCGGGTGGTGCGCACAAACAGCCGCGAACCGAGGCGCTCTTCCAAACGAAAGATCGAACGGCTCACCGCCGCTGGGGTAACGCCCGCTACCTGCGCCGCCGCCGTGAAACTGCCCGCCTCGGCCGCCAGGCAGAACAGTTCGATACTGCCTAACTGCAAGTCTTCGAAGTGACGCTTCATGATTCATTACACCGCGTATCAACTGAAGATTCCCGATGCCTGTTTATCAGGCCGTGGCGTATAAATACAGTGGTCCTCGATTGCGCGGGCTTCTCCTGCGCAAATGTCACCCACCGGAGTGCAGCATGCCTTTCGTCAATGTGCGTATTACCCGCGACGGCGTTACCCGCGAGCAGAAAGCCCAGGTCATTAGCGAAATCACCGAAACCTTGCGACGCGTGTTGGGCAAGGACCCGCACCTGACCCATATCGTGATCGAGGAAGTCGACACCGATAACTGGGGTTATGCGGGCATGACGACAACCGAGTATCGAAGTAAACCCAAGGAGTAAGGCTTCACCTTACCGAGCCCGGCCTCAATGACCGGGCTTTTTAATGCGCTTGATAAACCTGTGGGAGCGAGCAGGCTCCCACAGGAAGCTGCGCGGGCTCCGATAATTGATTACACCGAGTATCAACTCAAGTACCAGAACCCCCATTTATCAAACCCAAGCGCATCAATACCCTGATCACAACCAACGCCCAGACAGGCGCAGCGGTTCCAACTCAACGTGATCAGGAGTCAACATCATGAGCAATCAGAAAACCGTCATCATCACCGGCGCTTCCAGCGGGATCGGCCTTGGCCTGGTCAAGGCGTTCCTGGCGCGCGGTTACAACGTGGTGGGCAATGCCCGCTCCCAATCCGGCCTGGACGATGCCGCCGGCCAATTGGGCCATCCAGCGAGCTTCATCGGCGTGGCCGGCGACATTGCCGATCCAGCGACATCTACCGCCCTTGTCGACAAAGCCATCGCGGCATTCGGCGCGGTGGATGGGTTGGTCAATAACGCCGGTTTCTTCCTGCCCAAACCCTTTGTCGAATACAGCCCGCAGGACCTGGAATCGCTGCTCGACACCAACCTCAAGGGTCTCGTCTATGCCAGCCAGGCAGCTGCCGCGCACATGATCAGCCGCCAGCAAGGTTTCATCATCAACATCTCCGCCTCGGTGGCCCTGCAACCGAACATCCAGGTGCCGGCGGCGCTGCCCGTGTTGATCAAGGGCGGCGTCAACCAGATGACCCGCGCCTTGGCACTGGAACTGTCGCCCCACAACATCAAGGTCAACGCCGTAGCACCCGGCATCATCGACACACCGATGCATGACCCGGCGCACCGCGACTTCCTCAACAATCTGGCCCCGGCCGGCCGGGTCGGCACCATCGATGAGATCGCCGACGCCGTGTTGTACCTGGCGGCCGCCGACTTCACCACCGGGGCGATCCTGCCGGTGGACGGCGGGATGAGCACCGGCAAGTGGTAAAAAAAAAACCCCGAAGGCAAGACCTTCGGGGTTTTCATGCAGCCTTGAATCTACAGCGTATAGGAGATGCCCGCCTGCACCGTCCGCGGTGCGCCCGGGTAAGCGTAGACGCCACCAAATGCGCCTTCTTCGTAATCGGCGTCAAACAGGTTCTTCAAGTCCAGATTGAGGCGGATGCGCTCGTTGACCTTGTAGTAGCCGAGCAAGTCGACCACCGTGTAGTCGTCCATGGTGAAGGTGGTGGCTGCGGTGTTGCCGGCCCGCTCATCCACGTACCTGGCGCCCAGGCCCAAGCCCAGCCCCTTGAGACCGCCGTCCTGGAACTCATAGACGTTCAGCAGGCTGACGGTGTTCTTCGGCACGTTGAGCAAGCGCGTCCCGGTGGGGATGCTGGCGTCCTTGGTCACTTCGGCATCCACATAGGCGTAGCCGCCGATCACGCGCCACTCCGGCGTCAGGTTGCCCGCCACGTTCAAGTCGAAACCACGGCTGCGCACTTCGCCAGCGGCAACGTTGAAGGTCGAGTCCAGTGGATCGGGGGTCAAGACGTTGCGTTTTTCGATCTGGTAGACCGCCGCATCGACGCTCAACTGGCGATCCAGCGCCTCCCACTTGACGCCCACCTCGTAGGATTTGCCTTCTTCGGGCTTGAATCCCCCGCCCTCGCGGCTGGCGCCGTTGTTCGGTTTGAACGAGCGGGCGGTGTTGGCGTAGACGGCCACGGTGTCGGTCAGGTCGTAGATCACGCCCAGGCGCGGGGTGACCGCATTATCGGTAACGTCCCAGTTCCGGCTGCCGGGGCGCGCCTGGGGGACGAAGGTCTCGTACTCATGCTCGAACCGCTCGAAACGCGCGCCCGCCAGCACCTTCAGCCGCTCGGTCAACGCCACCTGGTCCTGGATAAACACGCCGAAGGTCTTGAGGTTTTCCTCGTCATGGGTCGGCGTGCGGGTCAACGCCGGGCGTGGCTGGCCATACACCGGATCGAAGATGTCGATCGGATACGCGCCGGTGCCGGCGGCGGAACGCCGGATGATGGACTTGTAGTCGTAATCTTCGTACTCGATCCCGGTCAGCAGCGTGTGCTCGAACCCGCCCGTGGAGAAATGCCCGGTGAGGTTGAGCTGGGTATCACGGTCGGTCCATTCCAACTTGCGGTAGTTGAAGTTACGGCCCAGGGTGCGCCCATCGGCGGCGATGCCATTGCCTTCCACCGCGTTGCCCTGCAACGTGCCGTCGAGCCACTGGGTACCACCGGCCAGGGTCCAGTCGTCGTTGAGCATGTGCTCGAAACGCACCTGCAGCATGTTGTTGTCGTTGTGCAGTTTGCCGGCGTCCTTTTCGCCGAAGAACGTATCGCGCGACGCGGAGCCACGTTGGCCGGCGTAGTGCGTCAGGCCACGGTCCAGCGGCGCATTGTTGCGCATGAAATCGCCCTCGAACGTCAGGCGCGTGGTGTCGTTGACTTGCCAGGTGACCACAGGGGCGACGCCATAACGTTCGGTCTCGACATGATCACGAAACGTGTCGCCGCCCTCGCCCACCACATTCAAGCGATAAGCCAGGCGGCCTTCATCATCCAGCGGGCCGGACGCATCCAGGGTACCGCGACGCATCCCCTGGTCGCTGACCTGGCTGCCCAGGGTCACCGTGCGCTCGGCCAACGGTTGCTTGGACACCACGTTGAAGGTGCCGCCCGGGTCGCCACGGCCATAGAGCATGGTTGCCGGCCCACGCAAGACCTCCAGGCGCTCGATGGTGTTGGCATCAGGCATGTTCGGGTAGCCGCGGTTGATTGGAAACCCGTTGCGGTAGAACTCTCCGGTGGTGAAGCCGCGCACGGTAAACGTGGTCAGCCCCTGGCCGCCGAAATTGTTCCCCCTGCCGACGCCGCCAGCATAATCCAGGGCATCTTGCAGGCGCGTGGCGCTGAGGTCTTCGACGACGTCGCGGGACACGACCGAGATCGACTGCGGCGTTTCATGAATGGCGGTGTCGGTGCGCGTGGCGCTGGCGGAACGGGTGGCGTGGTAGCCCTTCACCGGACCCTGTGCCGTCTCGAAGTCCGAGGTGCCAACGATATCGGTGGCTTGCAACTCCAGCGGCGCCTTCGCCGTGGAACTGGGCTCTTCTGCCCAGGTGGAAATGGAATAAGCCTGGAGCACACACAGTGAAACGAGTATCCGACGCATCGACACACAATCCTAATGAAAGAACGCCGTTCCCAGGGAGGCCGGCAAGAATGTGTCGCGAAAGATACAGCAACTCATTCCTATTTGATATTTATTCCCATTAGCACTGCCGTTCCAATTTTGACGTTTGTTCGATTTGCCTGAAAAAAGCCTGGGCCCGAACGTCCTGGCTGTACGCCACGTTCAGCCGCAACCAGTCGCATGCCTCCCCCTCCGGCAAGAACGTCGAGCCCTGGGACAATTGGATTTGCAACTGCTCGGCGATCTGCCGGACCCGCTCGGACGCTACGTGCCGAGGCCGCGCCCACACGAACAAGCCTCCACTGGGCTCGGCAAACACTTCCCAGTGGTTGGGATCAAGCAGGCGCAACGTGCTCGCCATCTGCTTGTTCAGGCGCCCGCGCAGGCGTTGGATCAGCTTGCGATACGCGCCGTTCGCCAACAAGGTTGCCACGACATTTTCCGAAAGCAGTGAACAGCCGATGCCGGTGACCATTTTGATGTGCGCCAGGCGCTTGATGATTTCCGGTTGCGCGACGACGTAGCCGATGCGCAACGAACTGGACAAGGTCTTGGAGAAGCTCGCCAGGTAGATCACCCGATCCAACGCGTCGAGGGACGCCAGGCGCGATGTCGGGCCGTTCTGGAAATCGGCGTAGATATCGTCTTCGATGAGGCGAAAGTCGTGCAACGTCGCCAGTTGCAACAGGCGATAGGCAACGCTCGGCGCGAGGCTGGTGCCAGTGGGGTTCTGGTACATGCTGTTGATGAAGAAATACGCCGGCTTGTGCCCATCGAGCAGCCGTTCCAGATGGGCGATGTCAGGGCCTTGGGCAGTCCTCGGCACGGCCAGGGTCTTGACCCCGTGCAGCTCCAGCAGGTTGAACAGGTTGTAGTAGCCGGGGCTTTCCACCAAAACCAGGTCGCCCGGCTTGAGCAACGTGCGCACCAGCAGGTCCAAGCCATGGCTGGCGCCCTGAGTGGTGATGATCTGGCGCAGGTCGACATGAATGTCGATCAGGCCCAGGCGTTTCTGGATCTGCGAGCGCAGATCAGCCGAGCCCAACGGCGTGCTGTAGTTGAACAGCGCCTGATTGTCGCTGCGCACCACCTGGCGGATCGCCTGGCCCAGGTCGGTGTCGTCGCGCCACGCGTCTGGCAGCCAACCGCACCCCAGCTTGAGTTGGGTCGATGCGTTATCGAACAAGGGCCAGGCGGTTGCTTCATCCTCGGCCTGCGGTGCCGACGCCTGGGACATCTGCTGTGCCACGAAAAAGCCCGAGCCATGCCGGGACTCCAGGACGCCGCCGGCGACCAACTGGTCATACGCCTTGATCACGCTCGACAGGCTCAGGCCGTTTTCCGTCGCCAGTTGGCGGATCGAAGGCATGCGCGCGCCCGCACGAATGCCATGGCTGTGGATCCATTCGGTGACACTGGCGACCAGTTGCCGGACCACGGATCCCGTGGCGTTTCGATCGATGTTCAGGTCCATGGCGCGGGATCTCGGCTAAGTGTTCTCGAATTTCGAGCGAACAGTTAAGCATAAAAGACCCCGCTCTGTTCCTTGTTTGCCTGCGGTGCGGCATTGATAGTCCGTCCAGACTCTCACTTGCAAGGAACACTCTTGGACGCACAGCAGCGACATTCATGGGGACTGGCCTTTGGTCTTTGCCTGATCACCCTGGCGGTCAACCTCCAGGCGCCGCTTTACACCACCTATGCGCAGCTTTCCGGTTACGGCGCAGGCGCCACGGCGGTGGCGTTTTCCGGTTATGTCCTGGGCGTATTGCCGGTGTTGCTGGCGTTCGGCGGACTGGCCGACCGCGTGGGTCGCAAACCGTTGATCCTGGCGGCGCTTTGCCTGTCGATGCTGGCGACGGTGATCACTTCGATCTGGCCGAACCTGACGGCGCTGGGCGTGGCGCGCCTGATGATGGGCGTCGGCACCGGGTTGGCCTCGGCGACATCCACCGCCTACATGGTGGAACTGATGCCGACCGGCGACGCACGGGCGCCGGCCAACCGAGTCACGGCCAGCACCTCCCTGGGGTTTGGCCTGGGCGCGGCGCTGACCAGCCTTTTCCTGTTCGCCCATCACAGCGTTACGCCAGGCAGTTTCTGGTTGCAGCTGGGGTTGGCTGCCCTAGCGATGATCGTGGTGGCGCGGCTGCCGGACCCTGCCCCGAGATTCAGCCACGCGCCGCTGTTGCGCCTGCCGTTGTTTCCCGCTGGCAGCCTGCCCTACAGCTTCTCCATGTTGCTGGCCTGGGCGACGTCGGGGCTGGTCATCGCCATCCTGCCTTCGGTGCTTGCTGCCCATGGCTTGCAGCGCTGGTCCGGCCTGTCGACATTTACCGTCATCAGTTGCGGATTGATCTTCCAGCCCTGGGTGAAACGCATGCAGCCGGCCAGGGCCACGGGGTTGGGCCTGCTCGTCTTGCCTTTGAGCTATGCGTTGCTCGCCTGGGGCGCAAGCCGGGGTTCGCTGCCCGCCGTGCTGCTCGGGGCGCTGGGCGCCAGCAGTGCATGCTACGGCTTTCTGTACCTGGGCGGACTGTCAGCAATCACGGCCATGGCCGGTGCGCAAAAAGCCCGGGTCAGCGCCGGGTTCTTCCTGTTCGCCTATGTTGGATTCAGTATCCCGGTCGTCGTGACCGGGTGGTTGGCCGACCAATTCGGCGCTGACGTGGCGCTGACGGTGTTTGGCCTGGCACTGTTGGCAGGCGCAACGATTACCGGGGTGCGCATCGTCCGGACAGAGGCCTTTGTCGCCCAACCTTCCCCCAGCTGACGAATCCCCTCGCCACAACGGCAGACGTCACTCGACATCGCGATAGCCGGGTCGTATACCATATCTCCACCTCAGCCAAACGACCGCCGCCGTGACTTTATCCAAGTTCAACCTGCCCGACCTGGGCAACACCCCATCCACCTCGGAAATCATCACTCGGCACCTGCGCGACGCCATCGTGGCCGGGCACTTCGCCGAGGACGAGCCGATTCGCCAGGACGACATCGCCCGGCAATTCAACGTCAGCAAGATCCCCGTGCGTGAAGCGCTCAAGCGCCTGGAGGCCGAGGGCCTGGTGATGTTCCAGCGCAATCGCGGGGCGATGGTCACGCGGATCTCCGAGGCGGAGCTGGCGCAGATGTTCGAGGTGCGGATGCTGCTCGAGGACAAGGTGCTGCGCCTGGCAATTCCCAACATGACCGAAGCGACCTTCACCCGCGCCGACAGCATTTGCCGGGAATTCATCGGTGAGGACGACGTCGGTCGCTGGGCCGAGCTGAACTGGCAGTTGCATGCCTGCCTCTACGAACCCGCGCAGCGGCCCTTCATGGTGAGCCTGATCCGCTCGGTCCACGACAAACTCGAGCGTTACCTGCGCATGCAAATGAGCCTGTCGGCCGGCAAGGAGCGCGCCGATCATGAACACCGTGAAATCCTCGACGCCTGCCGCGCCGGGGATGTGGAGCGTGCGGTGAAACTGTTGGACGAGCATATCGCCGGGGTCTGCAAGACGCTGTTCGAGTTCCTGCCGACGAGCCGGTGACGCCATGGCGCTGTGCTGATTTCGTCACCGACAGCAGCTAAATCCATCAAGCCGACAGCCCCCGGCGCGCGCCACGCTTGTGTCCACTCATCTGAACGGACGTGGCACCATGAAACGCATCACCGTGATCGACTCCCACACCGGCGGCGAACCGACCCGGCTGGTGACCGACGGTTTCCCCGACCTGGGCCAGGGCAGCATGGCCGAGCGCAGGCAGCGCCTGGCCGAACAACACGACGCCTGGCGCACCGCTAGCGTGTTGGAACCTCGCGGCAGCGATGTGCTGGTGGGCGCGTTGCTGTGCGAACCGGTGGACCCGGCCGCCTGTGCCGGGGTGATCTTTTTCAATAACAGCGGCTACCTGGGCATGTGCGGCCACGGCACCATCGGCCTGGTTGCATCGTTGGCTCATCTGGGACGAATCGGTCCCGGCGTGCATGGTATCGAGACGCCGGTAGGCACGGTACAGGCGACGCTCCATGAAGATCGCTCGGTCAGTGTGCGCAACGTGCCGGCCTACCGATATCGCCAGGCCCTGCGCCTGGAGGTGCCGGGCATCGGCCCGGTGACCGGCGATGTGGCGTGGGGCGGCAATTGGTTCTTCCTGATCGCCGATCACGGCCAGCGTGTGGCGGGCGACAACCTCGACGCATTGACCGCTTATACCTTCGCTGTACAGCAGGCCCTGGAGCAGCAAGGCTTTCGCGGCGAGGACGGCGGGCTGATCGATCATATCGAGCTGTTCGCCGACGATCCCCAGGCCGACAGCCGAAATTTCGTGCTCTGCCCCGGCAAGGCCTATGACCGCTCTCCTTGCGGCACCGGGACCAGCGCCAAACTGGCGTGCCTGGCGGCCGATGGCAAGTTGCAACCTGGGGAGGTCTGGCGCCAGGCCAGTGTCATCGGCAGTGAATTCGAAGGATCGTATGAGCGATCGGGCGAGCGCATCGTGCCGACGATTCGCGGCCGGGCCTATATCAGCGCCGAGAGCACACTGATTATCGAGCCGGACGATCCTTTCGCCTGGGGCATTCGCCCGTGAACGAAGGCCATGCCGCAGACGTGATCGTCATCGGCGCTGGCATCATTGGCGCGGCCTGCGCCCAGGCCCTGGCACGGCGTGGTTTGCGGGTGCTGGTGCTGGACGCTGGATGGCACGGCGCCACGGCGGCCGGCATGGGGCATTTACTGGTGCTCGACGACAACCCGGCGGAGCTGGCCCTGAGTCAATATTCCTTGCGGCGCTGGAGGGAGTTGGCGCCTGCGCTGCCCGATGCTTGTGCCTGGCGCAACAACGGCACTTTATGGCTGGCGGCCAATGCCGAGGAAATGACTGTCGCCCATAGCAAATACCTGAACCTGATGGCCCATGATGAGCCCTGCGAACTGATTGGCCGCGCCACCTTGCAGCAGCGCGAGCCGGAATTGCGGGCGGGCCTGGAAGGTGGGCTGCTGATCAAGGGCGACGGTATTCTCTACGCGCCAGCGGCCGCCCGCTGGATGCTCGATCACACCAATATTCGTCAACAACACGCGCAAGTCAGCGAAGTGGACGGCGACCGCGTACGCCTCGCCGATGGCCGTTGGCTCAGCGCCGAAGCGGTGGTGCTCGCCAATGGCATCCAAGCCACCGAGCTGTGCCCGGAGCTGCCGATAGAACCCAAGAAGGGCCACCTGTTGATCACCGATCGCTACCCCGCCACTGTCGTCCACACCCTGGTTGAGCTGGGTTACGTCACCAGCGCTCATAACGCCAGCGGACCGTCGGTGGCGTGCAACATCCAACCGCGCCCGACCGGACAGCTGTTCATCGGCGCTTCGCGGCAGTTCGGCAACGTCGATCCGCAAGTGGAAGGTTGGATGCTGGCAAAAATGCTCAAGCGCGCCGTGGACTACATGCCAGGGCTGGCGGACCTCAACGGCATTCGCGCCTGGACCGGTTTTCGCGCGGCGAGTCCCGACGGCTTGCCGCTGGTGGGGCAACATCCGCAGCGCAAGGGTTTGTGGCTGGCGGTGGGTCATGAAGGGCTTGGCGTCACGACTGCGCCAGCAACGGCCGACCTGCTGGTCGCGCAACTGTTCAACGAAACCGCGCCGCTGGCCGCAAAACCCTATCTGCCGCAGCGTTTTTTGGGAGCACCGGTCCATGCCTGATTTGTTTGTCGATGGCCGCGCGCTGTCTGTCGTCAATGGCACCAGCGTAGCGGCGGCATTGGCCATGGGCGCCGATGGCTGCAGTCGCACCTCGGTGACCGGCCAGCGCCGCGCGCCTTTGTGCGGCATGGGCGTTTGCCAGGAATGCCGGGTGATGATCGATGGCCGACGGCGCCTGGCCTGCCAGACCTTGTGCCGCGACGGCATGCACGTGGATACCCGACCATGACCGAATTCGTCGACCTTCTCATCATCGGCGGTGGCCCCGCCGGCATGGCCGCCGCCCTGGCTGCAGCGAACAGCGGCGTGCGCATCGTGTTGCTCGATGACAACCCGACTCCCGGCGGACAGATCTGGCGCGCCGGACCACAGGCCCACTTGCCTGTCGAGGCGCGACGAATGCGCGAGCGTTTGCTCGCCTGCGCCAACGTGCACTGTCACACGGCAACCCGGGTGATTGCCAGCGCTGCCGATAAGACCTTGCTGGTGGAAAACGCCGAGCAGGGTTGGCTGATCAGTTACGACCGCTTGATCCTGTGCACCGGCGCCCGGGAACTGCTGCTGCCCTTTCCCGGCTGGACGCTGCCCGGCGTCACCGGTGCCGGTGGCTTGCAAGCGCTGATCAAGGGCGGCCTGCCGGTGCGCGGCGAACGCCTGGTGATTGCCGGCAGCGGCCCCCTGCTGCTGGCCAGCGCTGCCACGGCGCGGCATCACGGAGCCCAAGTATTGCGCATCGCCGAGCAGGCCAGGCGCACCGCCGTCATGGGTTTTGCCATGCAACTGCCACGTTGGCCGGGTAAATCATGGCAGGCGCTCAGCCTGTTCGATGCCCGTTACCGCACCGGCACTCATGTGTTGGAGGCCCTGGGACGGGACACGCTCGAAGGCGTGCGCCTGCTGCAGCAAGGCCAGACGGTGGAATTGGCTTGCGACCGGTTGGCCTGCGGCTTCGGTCTCATTCCCAATACCCAGTTGGGCCAGGCGTTGGGTTGCGAACTCGCTGGCCAGGCCCTGGCAGTCGACGCCTGGCAGGCCACCACTCGCCGCGATCATTACGCCGCGGGTGAATGCACCGGTTTCGGCGGCAGCGAACTGTCCTTGGTGGAAGGCGCCATCGCCGGCCACGCCGCCGTCGGTGATACAGCGGCAGCCGAGCGCCTGTGGGCGCGTCGCGGGCGATGGCAGGGGTTTGCCCGGGCGCTGAACGACGCCTTCGCCCTCGA
>Ga0307405_10000140_pt1 | contig 28154 bp, 26 predicted proteins | sample 322Cmetagenome_2_FD_203311 | JGI IMG/M metagenome (GOLD analysis project Ga0307405, IMG submission 203311) | Maize rhizosphere microbial communities from greenhouse at UC Davis, California, United States - 322HYB-C-1 | ecosystem: Host-associated > Plants > Roots > Rhizosphere > Soil | place...
CATGTCCGTCCGCTCCCGATGGCTGATCGGACGCGAACGCCAGGAACGATAGCCGCGCTCGCTCACCTGCAGGACACGACACATCAACTCCACCGGCCAGCGATGCCGCCAGCTGTGCACAAAACCGTTACAAGTCCAACTCGTGATGATAGGGCATTGGAGATGGAGCGTCAGGCAGACCCAGATAGGCCGCCCAGAGTTCGCCGTGGCCGGCGAGTTCGGCGCCGGTCCCCGAGAGGCGGATCGCACCGTTTTCGATGACATGGGCCGTATCGGCATGGACCAGCGCCAGGCCGGCATTCTGCTCGGCGAGGATCACTGCGACACCTTGATCACGATTGAGCCTGGCGACACCCGCGATGATCTCCTCGGCGGTCTGCGGAGCCAGTCCCATGGTCGGCTCGTCGAGCAACAGAAGCCGCGGTGACCCCACCAGCGCTCGCGCCACTGCCAGCATCTGCTGCTCGCCGCCCGACAGTAGTGCAGCGGGCGTCCGGCGGCGCTCGGCGAGCCGCGGGAACAGCACATACGCGCCATCGATCGCGTCGCGTGTCCGGCGCCGCGACAGGCCCTGAGCGAAGGTCGCGACCCGCAGATTTTCCTCCACAGTCATCGGGAGGAAGCAGCGCCGGCCTTCCAGCACCTGACCGATTCCTCCTGTCGTGAGCATGCTGGGAGAGCGCCCGGCGATGTCTGCGCCGTCGAACAGGACATGGCCGGCGGTTACCCGGCCGCGCTGGAGCGCCACGAGGCCGGAGAGGCTGCGCAGCAAGGTGGTCTTGCCCGCCCCGTTGGCGCCGATCAGCGCGACGAAGGCGCCGGCCGGCACGGCAAGCGAAATGCCGCGCACGGCCTGGACGGTCTCGCCGTAGCAGACCTCCAGGTTCCGCACTTGGATGATCGGCGCGCCGGTCATGCTGGCCTCACGACTCCTTCGCGCAGTTGCGCGGGTTGATGCCCTTCTCGCGGGCATATTTTCGTGCGGACTCCTCGATGATGGGCCGCAGAAACGGACGGTCGGCCTGCACCCAGTCGCTGATGAGGCTCCATTTGGCGCCGTCCCATTGCTGGAAGCGCACGGCGCCGCCGCCTTCATGGTCGGCACAGCTCAGCTTCAGGGGCTGAACAAGCCCGACCGCACCGAGAGCCTGGAGGCGGACCGCGTCGATGTTCAGATGTTCGAAGCCCCAGCGCACTTCCTCGCCGGTAAGCGGTCGGTGGCCGAACTTCTCCTGCGCGACGCGAACCGCTTCCACATTGAGAATGCCGTTCACGACACCGAGATTATAGTAAACGGTACCGAAGCGCTTGGGATCCGCGAGGTTACCCTTCCCCTTCTCAATGACCTCGGCCTTGATCTGCTGGAGAACGGGGAAGTTGGTTCCCGAAGGGTGGGTGGTGATGGCGATATAGCCCTTCGCCGTCGCGCCAGCTGGAACGACGTCTTCTTCCGAATTGCTCCAGATGTTGCCGATGATGCGATCGGTGGGGAAGCCGACCTTCCGCGCGGTCCTGATCGCCACCGGATTCATCACCCCCCAGCCGCGCAGGATCACCCATTCCGGAGCGAACTGCTTGATCTTGAGCCACTGCGACTGCTGCTCGTTGCCGGGATGCGGCACCTCGATCTTCTCGACCGTCACGCCATAGCGACTGGCAAGCCTGTCGATGACCCCATTGGTCTCCTTGCCATAGGGCGAACCATGGTAGAGCACGGCGATCTTCTTGCCGCGCAGATGATCGAGCCCGCCGCTACGGGTGCCGATGAAATTGAAGATTGCCGAGACTTCGCTGTAGGGGTTGAGTTGCAGCGGAAAGACATAGGGGAAGATGCTGCCGTCGGTGGAATCCGTCCGGCCGTGATTGATCGTGATCAGCGGGATCTTGTCTGACGTCGAACGATCGAGCGTCGCATAGGCGATCCCCACCGACAGCGGGTTGGTCGCCGCCGTCGGCGATCCGTCCGAGCTCTTCTTCAGTCGCTCATAGCATTCAACGCCCTTCTCGACATCATATTCGGTCTCGCATTCCGCCCAGCTGAGCGGAACGCCGTTAACGCCGCCACGCGCATTGACGAGCTGCATATAGTCGATGAAGCCGCCGAAGAACCCGCTGCCGCCAGCGGCATAGGGACCGACGCGATAGCTCTGAAGCGGGAAATATTGCGCCTTGCCCTGCGCCGCGGGCGCCAACTCCTCCTGGGTGGGCTCCGCTTTCTTGCCGCAGGCCGAAAGGGTCAGCAGCGTGCCGGCGGCGGCCAGCAGCAACAGGGGCTTCGAACGAGAATTATGCATGCAGTTACTCCTGGTTCCCGGACTTCCTGGAACCGATCCAGCGGAACTGGGTACGGAGCGCTCGGTCGACCAATGTTGTCAGACCATCCGGTTCGACGATGAGAAAGAAAATGATGAGTATTCCGAAGATGACCTTCTGAATGTTCTCGATTAGGGCAGGATCGACTTGCGAACCCGCGAGCACGCCTGCGGCGATACTTAATCCGACCGGCAGAAGAACGATGAAGGCTGCCCCGAGAAAATTACCACGGATACTTCCCAGTCCACCGATGATGACGATGAAGAGGATCTGGAAGGAGCGGTCGAGATCGAATCCGGCCGGCTCCACCGTCCCGAGATAGGTGAAGGCCCAGAGCCCGCCAGCGACACCAAGGATGAAGGAACTCACGGCGAAGGCGAACAGCTTCGCGCGACCGGGCGCGATGCCGATAGCCGCGGCCGCCAAGTCCATGTCGCGCACGGCGATCCACGCCCGGCCCGCCGGCCCGCGCACCAGGTTGGACGCTCCCCAGGTGACAAGTGCGACGATGGTCAGGGTCAGGGCATAGCGGCCCGCAGGGCTATCGAGATCCAACAGCCCAAGCTTTAACGGGGGTGCCGTGACGACACCAGAATCGTTGCCGTTGGAGAACCAGGAATATTGGGACAGAAGCCAGGGGATGAAGAACTGCGCCGCAAGCGTCGAGGCGATCAGATAAAAGCCTTTGACCCGAAGGCTCGGCAAGCCGAACACCAGCCCTGTGCCCGCCGCCACGATGCCGCCCCCCGCCATTGCAAGCGGCATCGGCAGTCCTGGCAAGCGCAGCTGCAGATTGTACGTCGCAAAGGCACCCACCGCCATGAAAGCCGCGGAACCGAGCGAGAGCTGCCCCGCGTAGCCAGTCAGGACATTGAGCCCCAATCCCGCCAACGACAGGATCAGCAGCGGCACCAAGATTGCACTGAACAGGTAATCCGAGCCGATGGCGAAAGGCAGGAGTGCGACGGTGAACAAGGCCAGCAGCCACAAAGGCCAGCGTCGGCCCGTCCTGACGGGTGCGACCTGCGTTGCTGCCGGATCGGAGGGAAGTATCGCCGCCATGCCGGTCAGATCCTCGCGAGGTCGCGCTGGCCGAACAGGCCCGTGGGACGGATCATCAGGAACAGGAGCGCAAGGACATAGGCGAACCAGTTCTCGATCCCGCTACCGATGACTGGTCCGAGGAATATCTCGGCAAGCTTCTCCCCTGCGCCGACCACGATCCCAGCGACGATCACGCCGCCTACGGAGGTGAACCCACCGATGATGAGGACAGGCAGGGCTTTCAGCACGATAAGTGCGAGCGAGAATTGCACGCCCGAACGTGCACCCCAGAGCAGGCCCGCGACCAGCGCCACGAAGCCAGCGAGACTCCAGGCGATAACGGTCACGCGCTCCTGCCGGATACCGATCGAAAGCGCCGCCAGCGGGTCGGCCGCGACGGCGCGCAAGGCAAGGCCAAGACCCGTCCGCCCCGTCAAGAGGGCGAGGCCGACGACCAGAAGCGCCGCAATAGCCGTTGCCGCGAGATCGAAGCTGCTGATCGACAGGCCGAAAAGATCGACTGGTTCATCTGGCAAACCGATGTCGAGCGAATGGACCTGCGTGCCCCACGCGATCTGGGCGACGCCCTCGAAGATATAGCTAAGGCCCAGCGTCGCGAGAAAGAGCGTTATGACAGACCGGTTTGCCAAGGGCCGCAGCACCAGGCGCTCGGTCAGGAAAGCGCTCCCGATCAGCAGGGCAAACGTTACGAGGAAGGCGAGTAGCATCGGCGCGCCCATTTCCACCAGATTGGCAAAGGTGAGCGCGGCGAAGAGGATCATCGTCCCTTGCGCGAAGTTGAAAACGCCCGACGCCCGGTAAATGAGGACGAAACCGATCGCCACGAGCGCATACATCACGCCGGCGAGAGCCCCGCCGACCAGGACATTGAGGAAAAAGCTCATGCCGCTTTCTTCCCGGCGGTGTTCCGCGCGGTGCCAAGATAGGCCGCCATCACTTCGGGCATCGCCGCGACGTCCGCGGGCGGCCCGTCGGCAATCTTGCGCCCGCGATCCAGGACGACGAGCCGATCCGAAAGCCCCATGACGATACCCACATCATGCTCGATCAGGATGATCGTCGTGCCGTGTCGGCGGTTCGCCGCGCGAATGGCCTCAGCCATCTCCGCCTTCTCGGCCGGATTCATGCCCGCCAGCGGCTCGTCGAGCAGCAGGGTAGCCGGTTCCATCGCGAGGGCACGAGCAAGCTCCACTCGTTTCTGCGCGCCGTAAGGCAGCGTTGCGGCACGTTGATCTGCATAAGGGTCGAGACCAAGGAGGGTGAGGATCTCCATCGCCCGTTCGCGGTTGACCCTCTCCTCCTTCCGGGCCGCAGGAAGGCGCAGGAGATAGTGCGGCCAACCCGCACGGATGTGCAGCGTGCGCCCGGCGAGCACGTTATCGAGAACGCTCATCCCCTGGAACAGGCCGAGATTTTGGAACGTCCGCACGACACCGGCACGCGCGGTCCGGTGCGGCGCGAGCCCTCCCGCCGTCCGGCCATCGATCAAGACCTTGCCCTTATCGGGACGGTAGAAGCCGCTCATCACATTGAGAAGCGAGCTCTTCCCGGCCCCGTTCGGCCCGATCAGCCCGACCGTCTCGCCGCGCTCCACCGTCAGGCTCACGTCGCTCAGCACAGAGAGGCCGCCGAAGCACAGATGAATCCCCTCGACCGCGAGCGCCGCGGGAAAATCCACCCGCGCGCGAGCAACGGTTTCGCCTTCGGCCACGGCCAGCTCGGCCATATCCAGTAGCGGTGCCAGAGAGACGTTGCCGAGCATGGCGGTCAGACTGAGGGAGGTCTCGTTGGATGATAGGTGGTCCGTCGTCATCTTGCATGCTCCATTTTGCCCGTCCGGCAGCAACCAAAGGAGGAAGAGCAAGCCCCGTGCCATTCGCAAGAATGGCGGAAACAGACGGGTTTTCTCAGTCCGCTTGTCCTAGCGAACATCGAGTTGCCGATAGACTGCTGCCATAGCAGCAGTCTATCGGCAGCGCTCAGAAGGCATAGAGAAGCCGGACGTTGATCCGGTTGGCCTCCTTGAACCCGTTGTTCACGTCGAGATCCCGCCCGTAGGTCAGGATCAGTTGCGTCGGCCCGAAGGGCTTGATCGCCGATCCGACCCAGAATTTCGTTTGGGTCGTCGCCGCACTGATAATGCTGGCCTGGGTCCACTTACCGAAGTCTGCGTGGGAAATGCCCGCTCGCAGGTCGACCGCGCTCGACAGGAAGTAGCGAAGCGAGCTCTGGACCTGATAGCCCACTTTCTGGCTCATCTGGCCGCCGGCATAGTCATTGCCGGTTTTCCCGTAGACGGTGATGTCCGCGCCCGCATCGAGCGCCACGCGCGGAGCAATGCGGACGCTGCCCGCAGCCTGTAGGTTCAGCTTCCACCGATCCTCCCCAACATTGAGCGTCCGCGAGTTTTTATAGTCACCTGTCGGCAGATAGAGATAGGGCGTGATGCCGAAATAGGTGTTGCTCTCCGGCTTGTTCACGAGCCAGATCGGCGCCGCGAGAATGATGTCGCCAAGTCCGCTGGCTTTCCCGAGCGTCGCGCGATCTCCGCGTCCCCGCAATCCAGCGACCGGAACCAGGACCTGCGGGGCGACCGTCACACCACCGATGTCGACGTAGTGAACGACACGAACGATCGTGACATCGCTATTGAGGCGATTGTCGCCCGGCAGCTTTTCGTCATCGATACGCCACTCGTCCCGCTCTGCGTGCTGGAGATAGACGAGCGCCAGCGTGGTGCCGGGCTTGGCCGGATCGTAGTCTCCAGCGTCGAGATCGACCGCGGCAGCCGGCGTACTTGCAAGGAGTGCAGGGGATGCAAGAGCGGCAAGGGATAATATGCGCGCACGGGGAAAACGATCGGCTCTGCGAAATGACGAAAGTGGCATGAATGGCTCCGGCTGAGGGCACAGGAACCTGCCTGCAAGCAGCAGGATCGGCTCCATGCTCATCCAAAGAGCAAAGGGCGTGCCATTCATTGATTCGCCGCCAAATAGCGGGATAGAATGACGCTCCGTCGCCCAATAGTGCGCTTAGAGAAGCACGTTGCTGTCAAGCTGTATTTGGTGCAGCACTGACCTCCTCGTCCAAGCCTCGCCGCTGGAGTTATCTTTGGCCAAAATCCTTAGCGTAGGATTTCGCCCCCTCCCCCTGGAAAGCCTTCCCCTGCGGCCGATACAGGTCTCGTCCGTAAGCGTGGGCTGGAGGCCGCAGAACAGGCGGCTTCGGCGATCTGTTGCTGATCGGGCCGCCAGTTCCAGGGCATGAGTTCATCCCAGCGGGCAGCAGACCAATCACCAGCAATTTTGGCGATGACATCGGCGATATAGGCCTTCGGTTCGAGGCCGTTGTCCCTCGCGCCAATATAGGCGCGCAGCCGTTCGACAACACTGTCGTGAAGAGGAAGCAGGCGCTTCTTGCCGAACTTTGCGAACCAGATACGAACGACGCCGGTATCCAGATCGACGTCGCCCGTATCGAGGCTGAGCGCCTCGTTGATCCGCATGCCCGTCACCGCGATCAACCCGAACAGGGTCGAGCAGGTCAGGCCACGCATGCCATAAATCGACGGCAGTCGTGCCGCTTCCTCGACGATGGTCGTTATCTGCGCCGCGGTGAAGATATAGGGATGCGTCCGGCAATAGCGGTAAGGGACCAGGCCACGAGGTAACTCCTCATGGGAATCGTCCCGACCATGCGGCCATTGGCTGAACAGGCGCACGATGATGAAGCATGCGCCCCATGTTGAACTTCTGGCGTTTAGGGAGCCGCTTCGAGCGGTCGAATGTCTGCAATCGGGGCGTCAATGATCAGGGCTACCACGAAATGCGCACGCCAAGCGCGCCATTGATACCCTCGCCAATATTTGTCTGGGTCCAGTATTTTTCGTTGAGCAGGTTGTTGACGTTGCCCATGAGCGTCACCTTGCGATCGCCGACCAGCGTTTCATATTGAAACCCAGCATTGGTCACAGTGTAGGACGGAATGACGAGACTGTTAGCATCGTTTGTCGGAGCCTTGCCAATGTACCGGACATTGCCATGGACACTGAGGCCTGGAACAGCCGGGACATCATATTGCGCGTTGCCGGTTAGCTGCCATTTGGACGCGCCACCGGGAGTATTGCCCCGCAGCGTTTCATTTCCCGCCGTTACATCGCGGATGGACGGATCGAGCCGAAGAACGCCAAGACCCAACTTGAGGTGAGGCGTGAACCGATAGCTGGCAACAGCCTCCACGCCCTTGTAGAGCGTCAGGCCGTCCTGTGTCAGGCGGCGAGCACCGTTGACGATCTGGTCGATTGTGGCAGCACGTTCGATGCGGAAGCCTGCGAGCGACATGCTCAAACCTTCATGCTCATATTTTGCCCCGAGCTCATATTGGCGGCTGCGCGTGGGCTTCAGGACCTCGCCGACATTGACATATTCCCCGCTGACACGGCTGCCCGGCTCCATCGCCTCGGCATAGCTGCCGTAGATCGACATATGAGGTGCAGGCTTGTAGATGAGCGCGAAAGTGGGCGTCACCGCAGAAGTACGATAGGATGAATCCACTGACGGATTTCCATCCACATCAAGTAGCTTGTACCTAGTATAGCGTGCGCCGATTACAGCCTGCACATGCTCGCCAAAATGCACGGTGTCACTGAGAAAGACACCGCGTTGCCGGTCTTTCGTAGGCCAGCCCTCGGTATCAAAATGCAAAGCGCGCGTCACGCGGAACGGCTGATCCTGATAGATTGAGCCGTCGAAGTCATTGCTCCAGTAATAATTTCGGTCGTTGAAACCGAACAGGCTGTCGGTCGCGAGATAGGACGCCCCAGCAACGATCTCATGGCGGATCGATCCTGTCTCGAGATTGCCCTGCGCGAGGAACTGGGCAAAGTGATTTCTGTCCAGTTCGGCGAAGTTATAGGCATAGCCATTATAGTCTCCGTCCGCGTTCTGCATATAGACGAACATCTTGTTCGAATGATGCCGCTTGCTGGTATATCCATAGGTCAGTCGCGCAGCCCAGCCGGGAGCAAAGGACCAGTCGAGACCAGTCGCGGTCGCGAGTGTCCGCGCCTTGTAGAAGCTGTTGGCGACGTGCAGCTTGTCATAATCATAAGTCGGCCGGGGGAGCTTGGTCCCGACATATTCGTCCCAGTAAAACTGGAACGGCTCGTGCTTCAGATTGCTGTCTTCATAGGTGGCGCTGGCGTACCATTTGAGATCGGGGCTGAACGCATAATCGAGCGCCAGAGACGCCACGAAGCGATTAACCCCTGCCCTATTATAGGCCGTGCCCTTTTCTCCGGCCAGATTGACGCGATAGCCAAGGCGGCCGTCCTGTGTCAGCGGCCCGCCTGCATCGGCTTTTGCATAAAAGACGCTGTTAGCGCGGTAGCCAACCTCCGTGGTCAGCATCGCTTCGGCCGTAGGGCGCTTGGTGCGATAGGCGATGACGCCGCCTGGCGCGCCAATACCGTACATGAATCCGGTCAGGCCCTTGAGCGCGGACACGCTTTCGATCGGTTCCAGCGGGAAGTCCCCACCCCAGTACAGCAGGAGGGGAACATCATCGATATAATAGTTTCGAACGCCTAATCCTCTGATTTGGGTGCCCCACCAGTTGACCGATCCCGATGGTGCAGAAGAATAAACAGACGGGTCGTTCTGGAAGACCTGCCCGATGCTCGTGACCTGACGGCGGGCGATATCCGTCTGATCGACAAGGGTTATCGAGTAAGGCGTGTCGAGCAGCGTTTTCGTGCCCATCGCACCGTTGCTTGCCGCGCGAGTCTGGGCTTCGTCAGAGCGATGACCGTAAACCAGTATCGTTTTCCTCGCGTCCTCCGTCCCCTCTTCGTCCGATGCCGTCGCCTCGGCGGCATGAGCGAACGGCGCAATTACCGGCACCAGCACGAGTGGCAGAGAGAGAATTGGCGCAATAAGCTTTTGCATGAACAGCCCCGGAAATGTGAGGGGCGCAATACAATTAAATATATTGCGAGTCAATATCATTACCGTCCGTGACCTGCCCTCGAAAGTTCCCTCAGTCTGATGTAGAGTCTGCCCACGAAGGAGCAGACGCATGACGAAGCCGCATCGAAAGGCCGCGCACATCGCCGCCTCGACCAGCAGAATGCAGAACTTCGATAAACTCCTTGCCAACAGGGCCGTCCACGCACGGTCCAATTTCTGTCACACTGTGATGAAGGTCAGGAAAATGCTGATCATCGGCTCCTGACAAGCGCGGCCATTCGACCTAGCGGCCGCTTTGTCCCGAGGCTGTGTGAAAACGCTGGAATCTGGTATGGTTTTCTCGCGTTTCGGGAGGCTTGGGATGGGTCGTTTCGTTCAAGGGGAGGACCGCCGGCAGGACTATCTGCTGCCAGCATCGCTTGATGATTATGTGTCGGCAGACAACCCGGTTCGGGCAATCGAGGCCTTCATCGACGCGCTGGATCTGAAGGCGCTGGAGTTCGCGGGTATGACGCCGGCTGAAACCGGTCGCCGGCCTATCATCCAGCGACGATGCTCAAAATCTATCTCTACGGCTATCTGAACCGGGTTCAGTCGAGCCGGCGGCTCGAGCGCGAAGCGCAGCGCAACGTCGAGTTGATGTGGCTGACGGGGCGATTGGCGCCCGACTTCAAGACGATTGCCAACTTCCGCCAGGCCAATGGCGCTGCGATCCGGTCTGTATGCAGCCAGTTCATCGTCTTGTGTCGGAAATTGAGGCTGTTCACGCGCGCGATCGTCGCGATCGACGGCAGCAAGATGAAGGCCGTCAACAACCGCGACAAGAATTACACGGCCGCCAAGGTCGCTTCGCGCATGAAGCAGGTGCAGGACAACATCAATCGGTATCTCGACGCGCTTGATCGTACCGATCGCGAGGAGAGCGACATTGCCGAGCCAAAGGCCAAGCGATTGACGGAGAAGATTGCCCGGCTGCGTGCGCAGATGCGCGATCTTGCGGCGCGAGAAGAGGAAGTCCGCAGCGCACCGGACCAACAGGTGTCGCTGACCGATCCGGACGCACGCGCCATGACGAGCGCGGGCCGCGGCACAAGCATTGTTGGCTATAATCTCCAGGCGGCCGTCGATGCCGAGCATCACCTCATCGTCGCGCACGAACTGCTGAATATCGGCAATGACTGCGGTCAGCTTTCTTCCATGGCGGCGAAAGCCAAAGATGCCATGGGCGTCGGGGCTTTGGATGCCATCGCCGACAAAGGCTATTTCAAAGGCGAGGATATCCGGATCTGCGAGGGCATGAGCATCACCGCCTTTGTGCCCAGACCGCTGACCTCAGGGGCAAAGGCACAAGGCCGCTTTGGCAAGCCAGACTTCGTCTATCTGGAGCAGGAAAACATCTATCGATGCCCCGCTGGCGAAGATCTGACCTATCGTTACACGTCGATCGAGGACGGCCTAACGATGCATAGCTACTGGAGCTCGAACTGCCAGACATGCGCCCTCCATGACCAATGCACGACCGGCAAGGAACGCCGCGTCCGAAGATGGGAACATGAGGCGGTCGTCGAGGCGATGGAGCGGCGCCTTGATCGTGCGCCAGAGGCAATGCGGATCCGCCGACAGACTGTCGAGCATCCGTTCGGCACGCTGAAAGCCTGGATGGGCTCGACACACTTCCAAATGAAAACACTCAAACACGTCAAAACGGAGATCAGCCTCCACATCCTCGCCTATAACTTCAAAAGGCTGATCGCCATCCTCGGCGTCCAGCGGCTGATCGGCGCGATCCAGACCTGAGCGTCAATGCTCAACCTACAGCGCCCAGCTTCAAAACCATGGACTGGTCCCCGATCCCGTTTTTACACGGCCTGTCCCAGGTCAGGTCGCTCGTTGCCGCACGCCAGCCCGATGAACGAAGGGCAGGTTTTCGGGAGCCGTTTCGAGCGGTCGAATGTCTGCAATGTCGGCGGGGTCTGCCGGCAGCTCGCGACCCTTATGAGACGCTCATGATTTGATTTTCGATTTCCCAATGCTGACGGTCTGCTTTTCGCACCTGAGTGCTTTACGCCGGCGGCTTGCGGACGTTCCGGTGTGAGTAAATTCGTCTGACCTATTTCTCGTTCAGAAGGCGGAGGCTTGGCTGACGTTTAAGAAGGGAAGGGAGGGCTGTAGTCGACCGACCCAAGGAAGACAGCACATATAACATGCTATTGCAAATGACTTGCAAATTCCAGTTCGTATGGCTAGGCAGCGGGGGAACCAAAAAGGGGAACCCGCTCTCTCATGCCTGTCTTGCTGACCATCCTTGCAGCTACCGCTGCCGTCGTTCCGGCAGCCGAAGCCCCGGCAGCGCCAGGCGATACCGAGATCATCGTCACCGGCGAGCGGACCGAAGGGCAGGATGATTATGCGGTCCGGAAGCAGACCACGACGATGCGCTTTCCTCTGTCGCAGCGCGAAACACCCCAGTCGGTCAGCGTCGTCACCCGCGCCCAGATCCAGGATTTCCAGCTCAACGACATCAACGATCTGCTCAAGACCGTGCCGGGCGTCCAAGTGCAGGCGCAGGAAACCGACCGCATCTATTATTCGGCGCGCGGTTTCGACATCCAGACCTTTCAGATCGACGGCGTTGGCCTGCCCTTCGCGTTCGAGGTGCAAACGGGCTCCATCGACACCGCCATCTACGACCATATCGACGTGGTGCGCGGCGCGCCGGGGCTGCTCTCCTCCACCGGCAACCCGTCCGCCGTCGTCAACTTCATCCGCAAGCGCCCGACCAGGGCGTTCCAGGCAAGCGGCAGCGCGCAATATGGCTCCTACGACCATCTGCGCCTCGACGCCGACGTCAGCGTCCCCCTGACGTCGGACGGCAGCATTCGCGCTCGCGCGGTCGGCGCCTATCTCGACGAGGACAGCTATCTCAACCGCTACGGCCTGCGCCGCTGGACCGGCTATGGCATCATCGAGGCCGATCTTGGCCCGCAGACCACGCTGACGCTCGGCTACGGCCATCAGGATCATCAGAGCCGCGGCGCGACCTGGGGGGCGCTCCCGCTCTACTATACCGACGGCACCCGCATCGACCTGCCGCGCTCGGCCAACAGCGGCCCCGACTGGGCCGGCTGGAACGTCATCGACCGTCAGATTTTCGGCGACATCGTCCATCATTTCAACGACGACTGGCACGCCAAGCTGACGGTCGTGCGCCGCGCCGTCAGCGAGGATGACCGGCTCTTCTACGTCTACGGCAACCCCAGCGCGGCCTTTCCCGACGGCATCGACCCGGCCTTGAGCGACACCGGCGGCAACATCCGCAGCTATCCCGGCGCCTTCCGGGCGGAGACCCGCAACCTCACCATCGACGCCTATGTCGCCGGCAAGGTCGCGCTGCTCGGGCGGGAGCATGACGTGATGTTCGGCGTCAATCGAAGCGCCCAGCGCTATGTCCAGACGTCGGGCTATGATTATGGCGCGATCGGACTCGAACTCTCGATCGACGACGTGCTGAGCGGCAATTCACCCGAACCCAATTTCCCGACCGTCTTCAACACCAGCTTCCTCGAAAGCGGCGATCGCACGACCAAGCGCGAGAGCGGCTACGGCCTTATCCGCTTGAACCTCGCCGATCCCTTCAAGCTGATGCTCGGCGGCAACCTCACCCACGCCACCAGCGAAGGTTTTTCCTACGGCGCGACCATGGTCTATGACTGGACGCGCTTCCTGCCCTTCGTCGGCGCGACGCTCGACCTTTCCGACAGCATCAGCGCCTATGCGAGCTTCGCCACCATCTTCAATCCGCAGACGCAGACGACCGCGAACCGTGAACTGATCGACCCGATCAAGGGCGACAATATCGAAGCGGGCGTCAAGGGCGAATGGATGGGCGGCCGCCTCAACGCCAGCCTCGCCCTCTTCCAGGCGCGGCAGAAGAACACCGCCGAGGCCGCGGGCTTCGACGCGACCATCGGCCAGACCATCTATCGCGGCATCGATGCCAAGTCGCAGGGGATCGAATTCGAGTTCGCCGGCCTGCTAGCCCCAGGGCTTCAGGCGACCGGCGGCTACACCATCATGCGCGTGCGCGGCGAAAATGACGAGCCGGTCCGCACCTTCGTCCCCCGCCAGCTGGGCCGCCTCACCCTCACTTACTCGCCGCCCGCGCTCCCGGCGCTCAAGGTCGGGGCGGCGGTGCAATATCAAAGCAAAATCTATCTGGAGCCGGCGGGCATCACCTCCGTGACCACCGGCCGGCAGGTTCGCATCACCCAGCCCAAATATGCGCTGCTCGACCTGCTCGCCAGCTACAGGCTCACCGACAACCTTCAGATCAGCGCCAACCTGAAAAACGTAACCAACGCCAAATATCTGACCGCCTTGAATTACGACCAGGGCTATTATGGCGCGCCGCGCACCATATTGGGCACGATCAGCCTCAAATATTGAGCGGGGAGGGGAACAGGATGACCGACACGTCCCGCCGCTGGATCAGGATTGCCTTCGCCGGGCCGGGCGCGGTCCTCATCGCGCTCGTCGTGATGGCGGGCATGGCGCTGTGGTTGCCCGGCGGCGCAGCGGGCATCGACAATCTGGTACTGCCGCTCATCCTCGCGCCGCTCCTCTGGGCCGGCCTCTTCTTCCACGCCTGCCTCGACCGCAGCCTGGGCCGGGTGGCGACCGTTGCCTTGGGGCTGCTGCTGGTCCATTCTGCCCTTATCGCCCACAAATTCCTCGATAAAAGCCCAGCGTCCACGGAGGCCCATCGATGATCCACCTGCCCAGGGAAGAGACCAAGGCGATGGTCGCCGTCCATGGCTGGTCGGGCATCCTGCTCGGCCTGCTTCTCTATGCCGTGGTGCTCACCGGCACCGCCGCCGTCTTCGCGGAGGAGATTGGCGCATGGTCCGCCGGCCATGTCGCCACCCAGTCCGCCTTCGAGCGCCCGATGGCCGACACGCTGCGCCGGTTGGGCGACGAGACCCCCGCCCAATATCGGGAGGCCGTCGACCTGTTCGAGACCGGCGACCATGATCTCGGCCTCTTCTTCCACCGGCACGAGATGGACGGCGGCGAACTCATCAGCCGCGGCCTCTTCTATGTGGTCGGGCAGGACGGCCGCGTCACCCATCCGCAGCAGGGCACAAACGAGGATGTCTATGGCGCACGTAACGACAATGCCTTGAGCGCCTTTCTGGTCGACACCCATGTCCGGCTGCACGTCCCCAATCCCTGGGGCCTGCTGCTGACCGGCATCCTCGGCCTGTCGATGCTGGTCGCGGCCATCTCCGGCCTGCTGATTCACCGCCATCTCTTCAAGGACATCTTCACCCTGCGGCGGTCGGGCAGCGCCGTGCTGGCGAACCGCGACGCGCACAGCGTGGCGGGCACATGGAGCCTGCCCTTCGCATTCATCCTCGCCTTCACCGGCAGCTTCTTCTCCTTCTTCGGCACGGTCGGGATGCCGGTGGTGGCGATGGCGGCGTTCGGCGGCAATGTGCAGGCGCTGACGGAGGCCGTCTATGGCAATCCCGGCAAGCCCGATCCCCGCCCCGCCGCGATCGGCAATATGGACCGGATCAACGCCGACGCCATCGCGCGGGCCGGCGCGATCCCGACCTTCGTCACCATCGAGAATTTCGGCCGCGCCGACGCGAAGGTCACGACCTATCACCCGCCCAAGGCCGCCGCCATCGCCCCCATGTCGCTCCTCTATGACGGCGCGACCGCTGCCTTCCTCCACGAAAAGCCGCTGATCGGGCCAAAGCCCTCGGCCGGGGGCACCCTCGCCGCGATCATGTCGCCGCTCCATTTCGGCAATTTCGCGGGATTGCTGTCGAAGGCGATCTGGTTCGGCCTGGGCTTCGCCATGTGCTACGTCACCTATACCGGCATCCGCCTCTGGCTCGTCCGGCGGGAAGGGGGCGTGCGCTCCTTCGCCTGGCTGGAGCGGACCAACATGGTCGTGGGCCTGGGGCTCCCCTTCGCGCTCGCCGCCTCCGCCGCCGCTTTCCTCCTCGCCATGCCCTTGGGCAGCGCGACCTGGTGGACGCCGGCCGGCTTCCTCGTCGGCGCGGCGCTTGCCGTGGGGGCAGGGGCGATCGCTCCCGACGCCGCGCGCCTGAGCGCATGGCTGCGTAACGCGACCGCCGTACTGCTCCTGGCGCTGCCGCCCATGCGCCTGCTAACCGGAGGCCCAAGCTGGGGAAGGGCGTTTGCTGCAGGCCAGCCGATCATCGTCACGCTCGACATCGCTTTCCTGCTCGCGGGCGGATGGATGCTTTGGAGTTTGCGGGACAGGGCGCATGCGCACCGTCCATCGATCGCGCTGCAACCGGCCGAATGATGACCCTGCTCACCCTCACCGCGATCCTTATATCGGCCACCCTCATCCTGCTCCTTGGCCTTGGCGATCCCAAGCGCCGCCGCGCCGCGCGCCAGGGAGAGGGGCAAGGCAGTCCTCTGCGCCGACTACTGGCGGTAGGGGCTTTTCTCCCCGGCCTGACCTTTATTCTCTTTAGCGACGCCGCCGCCATCCTGCTGTGGTTAGGTGGAACAGCGGTTGCAGGCTGGGTCGTCACGCTAGTGTTGGCATCCAAGAGTAACGCCAAGGGCATGCGCCGTGAAGGCGCTAACGCCAGCAAGAAGCACAACTGACCACTGATCGCCGCGCCCGGACCTTAGGAAATGAATAAGCTGGGGAAGAGAGGCGAACATTCTTTCGTCGTGCGACGACCCATTCCAGACGCTCAGATGCCAACTTTCCCGTCTCAGATGCAGACCGTCCGGTTATCGCAGCGGCCGAGCGTGAACTGGTCGCTTGCATGTGCGCCGAGGAAGGTCCAGTCACGACGCTCGTTACCCCTCGGCGAATTCTTCGCCAAGCTTTGCTCCAATCGGGCCGACCGCGTAGACATGGCGGTACTGCCGCTTCCAAGCTGACCTATATTATGGCAGCACCAACGGACAGGACCGTCTGCCCGCCAATCACGTCAACGATATCGGGATGCGACCTCGCGCCGGCTCAGATTTGGCGCCATGGCCAGCCGTGCATCCTGCAGGGCGTTCCATTGTGCCTCGTCCGCAAGTGGAGGGATGGTCACAACCTCGCCCCGGTCGAAGCCTGCAAGCGCGGCATCGACCAGATCACCGGCATCCATGACCCAATCACCGGGAAAGGAATCGACATCCTTGCCCGAGCGCGCCCAGATCTCGGTGCGGGTGGCGCCGGGCAGGACCGCTTGGACATGGATGCCCTTGTCCACGACTTCCTTCGCCAGGCCTTGCGTCAGGCTGAGGATGAAGGCCTTGGTTCCACTATAGGTGCCATCGAACATTTCCGGCGCGAGCGCGAGTACCGACGAGAGGTTGATGATCGCCCCCTTTCCACGGCTTGCAAAGGCCCGGACAGCGGCGGCGGCGAGCAGCGTCGGTGCTGTGACGTTTACGGCTATCAACTGCGTTAGGCTATCGCGGGGCGTGTCAATCAGCGTACCTGCCAGGCTGATGCCCGCATTGTTGACGAGCAGCGTCAGCGTGTCGTCCGTCGCAATGCGGTGCTCGACCGACTGCATCTGGGCGAGGTCGGACAGGTCGGCGGAAAGGATATCCACCCGCACGTTCGCCTCCCGCCGCAGCCTATCGGCAAGAGCGTTCATACGCGCAATATCGCGCGCGACGAGGATTAGGTCGTAGCCGCGTCGGGCGAGGCGGTCGGCGTAAACGGCGCCGATGCCGCTCGATGCGCCAGTGATGAGTGCAGTTCCTTGAGACATGTCGTTTTCCTTTCAAACGACGGCCATGCCGTTTGGAAAATGAGTTGGGATGTAGGGGGCCGTTGCGGGGCCGTCGTCGGGCCTGATGCGGAACCAGAGCGCGTAGAGCGCGGGCAGGAAAATCAGCGTGAGCGCCGTGCCGCCGATCGTCCCGCCGATGAGGGTGAAGGCGAGCGAGCCCCAGAAGACTGAGAAGGTAAGCGGGATGAAGGCCAGCACCGCCGCCAGCGCGGTCAATATGACGGGCCGCGAGCGCTGCACTGTCGCCTCCACCACGGCATGATAGGGGGCCAGCCCGTCCTTTTCATTCTGGTGGATCTGGCCGACCAGGATCAGCGTGTTGCGCATGATGATCCCCGCCAGCCCGATGAGGCCCAATATCGCGTTGAACCCGAAGGGCTGCTGGAAAAGGATCAGCGTGGGGACGACGCCCACTAGTGCAAGCGGCGCGGTGAGCAGCACCATCGCCATGGCCGACAGCGATCGCACCTGGAAGATGATGACCACCATCATCAGCACGATCATGATCGGGAAGACCGCCGCCAGCGCGACATTGGCCTTGCCCGCTTCCTCCAGCGCCGCCGCCGTCTCGATCTTGTATCCGGCGGGCAGGGCCTTCACGATCGGCTCGATCTGCTTGATGACCGAAAGGGAGACGTCGGGCGGCTGAAGCCCTTCGCCGATGTCGCCGCGCACGGTGATGGTCGTGTAGCGATCGCGCCGGCGCAGGATCGGATCTTCCATCGTCACCTCCGCGCGGCCGATCTGGTCGAGCGGCACACGCTGACCCGATGCGCCGGTCAGGGTGAAGTCGCCCAGCTTCGCGGGATCGAACCGGTTCTCGCCCGCGCTGCGCGCGACCACCTCGACGGAGCGGATATCCTCGCGCACCTGCGTCACCGCCACGCCCGTCAGCAGGAATTGCAACTGCTGCGAGGCATCCTGCGAGGATAGGCCGATGGCGCGCAGCCGGTCCTGGTCGAGCACGAAATGCACCGTCGGCACCCGTTCACCCCAATCAGTGTTGACTTGCCGCATGCCGCCATTCTTCAGCATCACGGCCCGCACCTGTTCCGCGATCGCGCGCACCTTCGCCTCCTCGGGTCCCATTACGCGGAACGCCACGGGGAACGGGGAATAGGGACCAAAGACGATCTGCGTCGCGCGGATGCGGGCCTCGGGCGCGAGACCATCGGCCGCCGCCTGCCGCACCCGCCGCTTCAGCATCTCGCGCGCCTTTTCGTCCGGGGTCAGCACGACGATCTTGGCGAAGCTGGGATCGGGCAATTCGGGCGAGATGGCGAGGTAGAAGCGCGGCGCGCCCTGGCCGATATAGCTGGTGACGATCTTCGCCTCGGGCTGCTTGCGCAGCCAGGCCTCGACCTTCGCCGTCGCGGCGCTCGTCGCTTCGATGCCGGTGCCTTCGGGCATCTGCACTTCGACAAACACTTCGGGACGGTCGGAGATCGGGAAGAATTGCTGTTTGACGAAACCCATGGCCATGATCGCGATGACGAGCGCGGCGACCGTGCCCAGCATCACCGTCTTCTTGCGCGCCACGGCCCAGCCTATGATGGAGCGGAGCTGGCGATAACGCGGTGTGTCGTAGATGGCGGCATGGCCGCCTTCGACCGGTTTGATGTCGGGCAGCAGCTTGACGCCGAGATAAGGGGTGAAGACCACCGCGACGACCCAGCTCGTCAACAGCGCGAAGCCCACGACCCAGAAGATATTGCCCGCATATTCGCCGGCGCCCGATTTGGCGAAACCGACCGGCATAAGGCCGATCACCGTCACCAGCGTGCCCGCAAGCATGGGCGCTGCGGTATGGCCCCAGGCATAGCTGGCGGCAAAGAGGCGGTCGCGCCCTTCCTCCATCTTCACGACGATAGTTTCGATGATGATGATCGCGTCATCGACCAGCAGGCCGAGCGACAGGATCAGCGCTCCCAGTGTAATGCGGTCGAAATCGCGCCCCGTCGCCAGCATGATGACGAACACGCCCGCCAGCGTCAGCGGCACCGCCAGCGCCACCACGATGCCCACACGCCAGCCAAGCGAGATCAGGCTGACCGCAATCACCACGACGAGCGCGACGAAAAACTTCAGCATGAACTCGTCATAGGCTTCGGTGATGTTGATCGCCTGGTCGGTCACCTTTGTAAAGGAAAGGCCGAGCGGCATCTCGCCGGAAATGGCGGCGGCCTCCTTCGCCAGATCCTCGCCCAGTTGCAGGCCGTTATAGCGCTCCTTCATGACCACGCCCACGATCAGCGACGGTTCGCCCTGATGGCGGATCAGGAAGGTCGCGGGATCCTCATAGCCGCGCCGCACCTGCGCGATGTCGCCCAGCTTCAGCGTACGGCCCGCCGCGACCACGGGCGTGTTCCTGATCTTGGCGAGATCATCAAGCGCCCCGTCCAACCGCACCTGCACCTGCGGGCCGCTGGTCTCGATCGAGCCGGCGGGGGTCAGGGCATTCTGGTCGTTGAGCGCGGCGAAGATGTCGCGTGCCGATAGACCGAGCGTCGCCAGCCGCTCGTGCGAGAAATCGACGAAGATGCGCTCGGGCCGCTCGCCGATGATGTCGACCTTCTTGACGCCCGGCACATGCAGCAACCGCTGGCGTATCTGCTCGGCTTCGCGCACCAGCAGCCGCTGGGGTTCGCCTCTGGCCTTGAGCGCGTAGAGCGCGAAGGTGACGTCGCCATATTCGTCGTTGACGAACGGGCCGAGGACACTGCGCGGCAGCTTGGCCGCCTCGTCGTTCAGCTTCTTGCGCGCCTGGTAGAATTCCTCCGGTACGGCGGCGGGCGGCGTCGAATCCTTCAGCGTCACCGTCGTGAAGGCCAGCCCCGGGCGCGTGAAGGTTTCGGTGCGGTCGTACCATTTCAGCTCCTGCATCCGCTTTTCCAGCGGTTCGGCGACCTGATCCTGCATCTGCTGCGCGGTGGCGCCCGGCCAGGTGGTGACGACCGTCATCGACTTGATCGTGAAGCTGGGGTCTTCCGCCCGGCCAAGATTGAGGAAGGCGAACAGACCCGCTACGGATATGGCGATGATGAGGAACAGCGTCACCGACCGTTCGCGCACGGCCAGCGCCGACAGGTTGAACCCACTGCTCACCGGCCGCGCTCCGCGGGCGTTGCCGCCTGCTCGCGAACGGCCTGGCCCTCATGAAGCAGATGGGCGCCGAGCGCCACAAACCGTTCCCCCTGCCGCAGGCCACCGCTGATGGTGGCGGTCTCCTCGCCCAGTCCGGCGAGCCGAACCGGCCGCCAATGCACCTGCGGGCGTGCGCCCCCGATCACCCAGACGCCCGGCCCCTTGCCATTGTCGTGAATGGCGGCAAGCGGGATCTGCTGCGCGTTTCCGCCGCGCCCTTCGGCGAGCGAGATAGTGACCGTGGAGCCGAGTGGCGCGCGCGCCGCCGGTCCTTCCAGCACATAGCGTGCTTCGAACGTGCGGGTTTGCGGGTCGGCGGCGTCGGACAATTGGCGCAGGCGCGCGGTCCCGGCCGTCCCGCCGCCGAAACGGGTCGCGCGGGCCGTCGAACCGATGGCTGGGCGGACCGTTTCAGGGAGGGCGATCAACGCCTCGCGCGGGCCCGACCGGGCCAGCCGCACAACGGTCTGTCCGGCGGTCACGACCTGTCCCGGTTCTGCCAGCGTTTCCACGACGATGCCGTCCGCATCGGCGACAAGGATGGCATAGGCTGCCTCATTACGCGCGACGCCGGCCTGCGCCTGTGCCGCCGCCAGTTGGGCCCGGCCGGCGTCGGCGGCGGCCTTCGCCTGGTCATAGGCGGAGGCGGAAACCGCGCCGGCCGAGACGAGATCGCGCAGTCGCCGCTCATCGGCCGCCGTCTGGATCGCCCGGGCCCGCGCCGCTTCGACGAGGCCCGTCTGTGACAGCGTCGCCAGCGCGAGGTCGGTGCGGTCGATCCGCATCAGCGGCTGGCCCCGCCGAACTGCCTGCCCGGTATCGACCAATCGGGCCACGATCTTACCCCCGACCCGGAAACCCAGATCACTCTGCACCCGGGCGGACACGATGCCGGTGAAACTGCGCACCGCATCGCCCGCCACGTCGGCCGTTGCCACGCGCACCAGCGGCGGAGCGCTGCGCGGGTCCGCCTCCGCCTTGCCACAGGCGGTAAGGGCGAAGGGCAGAGTGATGGCGATCAGAAACGGGAGAAGAGATGACGTGCGATTCATGGACACTCTCCAGGGAGGATCATGTCGAAATCGCATCGAGTGACCAACTTGTCAACTGGTCACAAATTTTATTCCGCTTACGGTGCTAGGCTGCGCAGGATCAGGCTAGTCACCTCGTTGGCTGCATCGGGCAGGGCATCCAGATTATGCTCGAGCATGATCGGATGCATAAAGGGCTGCATGGCTTGAAGAATGGCGCGACAGGTTTCGTCCAGCGGCGTCTTCCGCTCGAACTCGCCCGTCTCTCGACCTTGCAGGATGATCGCCCGAAGCATCTCTTCGACGCGCGCGATGTAGCGCCGTGACGATCCCCACCGCTCCAGCGCCGAGGCGGCGGCTATGTCGTACAATTTCCGATCATCGAAGAACAAAGCGCTGCTTTCTTCGATTATCGTTTTGAATAGCCGCCTTAGTTTTTCGGTCGCGCCCAAATCGCCGGCCAGTGCCTTCTCCACGGCCGCCAGCACCGCGCTCAGGGTGTCGGCGCAAATGGCTTCACCGATCGCCTGCTTCGATTCGAAGAATTTGTAGATATAGCCCTTGGAATAGCCGATTGCCTTCGCGAGGTCGGCGACCGTGGTCTTGTTGTAGCCGTAGAGGCTGAAATGATCCTTCGCGGCGGAGACAATGGCGTCACGCTTCTCCGTTTCCGCCGGGCCGCGCAGGCCGGATGCGACTTTGCTTATCTCGTTCATCGCTTCTCCATAGCCGTATCAGTCGCAATTGACAACAAGTGACCGAAATGTATATCAGTCACAACCTTATTGATTGCTGCAGATCGGGATGACCTTCATGCTCGGAAGCCCACTATCCGCTACCTGTGTCCGCGCTATCCGTTGGACGCCGCTGTTCGCCGCCACCGCGCTGGCGGGATGCGCCGTTGGTCCTGATTATCATCGTCCCGCCATCGCGTCGCCCGCCGCTTTCATCGGCGCGCCCGCTGTCGCCGCCCGGTCAGCGCCCAAAAGCGGCGATCAAAGCTTGTGGTGGTCGCGCTTCGGCGATCCGCTACTCACCAGTCTGGTGGCGGAAGCGCTCGACGGAAATCTCGATATCGCGCAAGCCGCCGCGCGGCTGTCGCAGGCCCGCGCTTCGTTGCGCTCCGCCGACGCCGCCCTGCTTCCATCCGCCTCGATCGCAGGGTCGGCGGCGGCCGCGCACCAGTCGCTCGACACGCCGCTCGGCCGCCTCGCGAACGCAACACCAGGCTTCGACCGTGACGGGGAGCAATATGACCTCGGCCTGGGCGCCGCCTGGGAAATCGACCTGTTCGGCGGACTGCGCCGGGGTCAGGAGGCCGTCCGCGCCGAATATCAGGCCTCGCAGGCCGGGGTCGCCGCCGCGCGCCTGTCCGTCGCCGCGCAGGTCGCCGACAGCTATATCGTCATCCGCACCCTCCAGGCCCGGCTGGCGGTCGCGCAGGATCAAAGCCGCACGCAGCAACGCCTGGTCGATATCGTCCGCCTGCAATATCAGAAGGGCGTCGCCGCCGAGCTGCAGCTTCGGCAGGCCGAAGGCGCTCTGGCGCAGGTGCAGGCCGATATTCCCGTTTTGCAGGCCGGGCTTGAGGCCGCGATGAACGCGCTCGATGTGCTTGTCGGTACGCAGCCGGGCACGCATCGCGCCGCGCTGCTCGCGCTCGCACCGATCCCGGCCGCGCCCGCCCTGTCCGACATGGGAACGCCAGCCGATCTGCTGCGCCGCCGTCCCGACCTGATCGTCGCCGAGCGCAGGCTGGCCGCGAGCAATGCCCGCGTCGGCGTCGCGGTCGCCGAATATTTCCCCAAATTCTCGCTCAGCGGCCTGATCGGCACGGCGACGACAGCTGCCGGGTCGCTTTTCTCCGGCAGTGCTACGCAGGCGCAGGGCGCGCTGGGTCTCCGCTGGCGGCTGTTCGACTTCGGTCGGGTGGAGGCGGATATCAACGCCGCCAAGGGCGCCAATGCGGAGGCGTTGGCCGCCTACCGCCTCGCCGTGCTGCGCGCATCGGAAGACGTTGAAAACGCCTTTTCCGCGCTCCTCCAGCGGGAGGCACAGGCAAGGACGCTGACCGGAGGAGAAACGGCGCTGGTCCGTGCACAGACGGCTTCGCTCGCTGCCTATAAGGGCGGCGTGGTGAGCCTCATCGAAGTGCTCGATGCCGACAGGCGGCTGCTGGACACGCGCGACGCGCGCGTGCAGGCGCAGTCGGAAGCGACGCGAGCCGCCGTGGCGTCCTATCGCGCGCTGGGCGGCGGATGGTCGGCGTCCATGGCCACCGCCAAGCAGGCTTCCGGCCTCTTGGCCGGGCTGTCCGAAAGCATCGCTCGTCCATGAGCCACCCCGTCGCCCCCGTCGTGCCGATCGCCGCCACCGCGTCGCGCCTCGTCCGCGATCCTGAGCGTGACGTTCGCACGGAGCATATGCTCAACGCGCCGATCGCGCCGCTGCTGATCCGTATGGCGCTGCCCAATATCCTCATCATGCTTGCGCAGGCGTCGACCGGGCTGGTCGAGACCTTCTGGGTGTCCCGGCTCGGCACCGATGCGCTGGCTGGCATGGCGCTGGTCTTCCCCGCGGTGATGCTTATGACCACCATCTCCGCGGGAGCGCTGGGCGGCAGCATCTCGTCGGCGGTGGCACGGGCTTTGGGCTCCGGGCGCGGTCATGACGCGAACGCGTTCGTAATCCACGCCGTCGCGGTGAACCTGCTGTTCGGCATCGGCTTCTCGGCGCTGTTCCTGCTGTTGGGCGAACCCATCTATCGGCTGCTGGGCGGCACGGGTGGCGTGTTGCAGGCAGCACTTGTCTATTCGAACTTGGTTTTCATCGGGAACGGCTTCGTCTGGGTGATGAACGGATTGGCGAGCGTGATCCGAGGCACGGGCAACATGCGCTATCCCGCCATCGTCACCTGCGCGGGCGTGCTCTTCCTAATCCCCGTGTCGCCGCTTCTCATCTTCGGCGTCGGGCCGGTGCCCGGGTTGGCATTGCCGGAGGGGGCCTTGCGCTCGTCGCCTATTATGTTGCGGGCACCATCGCAATGGCCTGGTACATCCTGGCCGGTCGCACGCCGGTGCGCTTTCACTGGACCCATATCCGCTGGAGACTCCTCTCCGGCATTCTGCGGATTGGGTCTCTTTCCGCGATCAATTCCATCCTGACTAACCTGGTGATCGCCGGAACGACGGCCCTCGTGGCCTCCGTCGCAGGGGTGGCGGCGGTGGCGGGCTTTGGCACCGGCGTGAGGCTCGAATATCTGCTCATCCCGTTGATCTTCGGCATCGGTGCGCCGATGGTGGCGCTGGTGGGCACCAACCTCGGCGCCGGCCATCGCGATCGCGCCAGGCGGATCGCCCTGACCGGCGCGGGTTTCGCCTTTGCGGTCACCGAAATCATCGGCCTAGTCGCGGCCTTGTTTCCGGCAGCCTGGATGCAGTTGTTCACGCATGATCCCGTCGCAATCGAGACGGGGAGCGAGTACCTCCACATTGTGGGCCCTTTTTACGGCTTTTTCGGTCTGGGCCTGTCGCTCTATTTCGCGTCGCAGGGGGCGGGGCGACTATTCTGGCCGGTGATGGCGGGATTCGCCCGGCTCACCGTCGCGGTCGGAGGCGGCTTCCTCGCGCTGTACCTCAGTGGATCTATGTCGCTGGTGTTCGTGGCCGTCGCTGCGTCACTATCAATCTATGGCCTGATTGTTTTTGCAGCTGTGCGCACCAAAGCCTGGATCGGTTGATTCCGTGTGCCAGCTCGTCGGGTATTTACGCTAAGAATGTCTGCTGCTGACAACCCTCACGCTTGGGGAAGGTCGTCACGGTAGCAGCTTCGTCCCGCAACCCGGCAATCGGCCTCGAATCGACCCTTTGTCGCCGTTCAGTCGACCATTTTCTGCTCCCAACTGCGGACCAGCCGCTTGTCAACATCGTGGGCTCAAATGTCCGTTAGCCGATTGACCGAGGCCGTCGGCGAACATCTGATCATCGTCTAATTGAGATGGACGTGACCGGTCGAATGCACATTGGGCATCCCCGATCCCGGTCGAGAGACGCTAGGACCGGTCAAACAGGCGCAGTCTCTATCGGCTCTCGGGGAAACATAGCCGGGGATACCCTCAAACTGGTCAGCTGAGTTCTTCCTTGATGATGATCCCGGACAGACCTTCGCGCATCTCGCTGAAATACAAGGTGGATATCGTACCGCTGCGGGCTATGAAAATATCATCATTGCCGAAATGGAAAGTCATCAATGGTCCTCTTGTCAACCATCTCCTTCTTCCTGACCCAGCATCCCTTCTGGTCTTGGCTGCTGATCCTGATCTTTGGAGTGCTGTTGTCCCATTTGCTGGCGAGGTGGCGCAGAAGCGGGCGCTGGTATTTTCTGATCCTGCCGTTCTTCATCTACGGTCAGCTCAATATCTTCGTCGCACATGTCTTCAATACCCTGTTCCTCAACGCCTTCGGGGTCCTTGGAACAGGCGTCGTCACGCATTCGGAGGTTACCAGTTCGACCTTGAATGACCAGAATGTCTGGGCCTACAGCTCGGCGCTCAAGACGGCGGATGGCAAGGATGTGGTGGCGGAGTTCGATACGATGTCCGCCAGCATTTATCCGATCACCAACGCGATCCAGATCCCGCGGGAGGGCGAGCGGTTCATTATCAAATATATTCCCGGATTCCCGCAGAACTTTGCCATCATGCGCACTCTGTCGCCCTATGGGATCAGGCAGATGGTCGATGAGGATCGCGGGCCGGTGGAGAAGGCCGCTAACCAGCTTGCGGCCAGCCCCGCCAATCCCGATTTCCTCGCGGAATATCGCGGTGCCCTGAAGAAATTCCTCGACAGGCACCGGACGGATGCCGATCCTGCGCTGATCGAGAGATATCAGCGCACTCTTGATGCTCTGCCGCGTAGATGACGGATTCACCGACCGAGCCCGTTCCGATGAGGTGAGGGATGATCGCAAGAAAACTGCTCGGTATCACCGTCCTGCTGACCATGGCGCCGTCGTCATGCTCGGTCTGTCGGGAACACCGAACGAATATCGGGCCATGGGCATCGACGCCGTCGATTGCGACGACCCGATTTCCGTGCTGATGTTCGCAGTGCCAGTCCTGCTTGTTTATGGCATCGCCAGCGTCATATTCCTTCACCGATGGAGGCAGATGCGCTTTCTCGCTCCCGGTCTCCTCTGTGCGCTCCTGTCCGCTGGACTATTGTGGAATATCGGCCGTGCGGGGGCGGAACTAAGGAAAAACAGCGCTGAGTCCATATGCGCATCCGGGTAATAGGGGGCACAGCGCCGCGTCACAGCAAAGCCGCGTTATTTCTGCTCCGCAGCTTCCTTGTCCCACGCTTCCATCGCCTTGCGATCGGCCGCATCGACAAATTCACAGGCCAGCAACGTCTTGCCTTTGAGCGCATCGCCCTCCCGCGCGATGATGGAGATCAGCCCCATCTCTTTCATGCTCTGCTGGGCGTCCGGCAGCAGGCGGGAGAAGCCTCTGGACGAGATCCCCAGCAAATGGCTGGTCTCCGGCGTTAGTTCATAGCGCTTGGCAAGCTGGTCCGCGACGTTCCCTTCCATCAGCACGCCGATGGTCATGTTGGCGAACAGAACATCCTGCGTCGTGAAGCCATCCCGCTCGATCGGCGCGGGAAGGTGATAGACGGCCGCTCCCAGGGAAGATTGGTCGGGCTTGGCGAGCTTTTCAGCAGCTTCGTAAAGGACCGTTGCACGATCAATCGAATAGGGAGGTAGGCAGAGTGCGGCGTCGAAAAAAGCCGACATGGGTAGCGCATCTTCAGCCGAAGCGTGCGTGGCTAGCAGCAAGCCAGGCGCGAGATACAGGGAAGAAAGACGAATCGACATGGTGGCAGGCTGCCCCACACATCTTGCCCGATCAAGCCGTGCGGCACATAGGCTGTTGATCTATATATCTCCCATGGGAAATTCCGGCCTTCCCCAGCAATCGTCAGAGGGCCAGCGACCATGTCTGATCGGCCAAATCATGCCCGAACGAATGATGCGGTGCTTCGTCCATCAGCGGCTTTCAGGAAATGACCACGCTCACCGTTTGCAGATTGGCGGCTTAGTGGCGGTTGAACCCAAGCAAACCGCCATTGCTCACCGGGGAAAGTCACCCAGCCGCAGCCGACCAGTTTCAGTCGTTCTGGAACGAAGGTATAAATGACTGCTAATTCGTATCTCGGACGGCGCTCCCTGCGCGCGCAGCCTGACAATCGATAAGGAACTTTCATCATGATTATACGACAAGAACAAAAGCATGATTATGACGCGATCAAGCAGGTGACCGCTGACGCTTTTGCGTTGATGGAACACAGCAATCAGACGGAGCCAGCGATCATTGCCGCCTTGCGTGATGCAGAGGCGTTAACGATTTCGTTAGTTGCCACGGATGGAGATGAGATCATCGGGCACGTCGCATTTTCGCCGGTCACGATCGACGACGAAGATTGCAATTGGTTCGGGTTGGGGCCGGTATCGGTCCGGCCTGACCTGCAGGGCCGTGGCATTGGAGGCGCTCTGATCCGGCGAGGTCTCAACGAACTGCGCGCACAAGGTGCGGCAGGGTGCGTAGTCCTCGGAGATCCCGGCTATTATCGTCGCTTTGGGTTCGAGAATGAATCCGATCTGCGGTACCCGGGCCCGCCGCCAGAATATTTCATGCGACTGACTTTGGATGGCAGTGATCCAGCTGGCCATGTCGAATACCACGCGGCCTTTGGCGCTCAATAAAATGAGGGAGGCGGGCCACAACGTGTAACCCGCCTCCACTGACATAGATGTCCGCTTTGTCGGATTGTTTCTCACCACCA
>Ga0307405_10000141_pt1 | contig 27923 bp, 27 predicted proteins | sample 322Cmetagenome_2_FD_203311 | JGI IMG/M metagenome (GOLD analysis project Ga0307405, IMG submission 203311) | Maize rhizosphere microbial communities from greenhouse at UC Davis, California, United States - 322HYB-C-1 | ecosystem: Host-associated > Plants > Roots > Rhizosphere > Soil | place...
CTACGCGGTCGCCGAGGTCGCGCAACAAGCTGTGGAGCTGATTATCCGTGCCGCCCGCAGAGCGGGACAGCCCCTCGTCCAGCGATTGCACCACGCTTGCCCAGAAGTCCGCGGCGTCCAGTAGGGAGACGAGGAAGAAGTAGCCGCCGCGTGCGTGCACCTGTTCCCGTACCCAACCCAGCATGTGGGTCTTGCCTGTGCCGCGCTGGCCCTGTAGGGCGAGCCCGATCGGACTCGCGTCCGGGCTGCGTTGTGCGTCGTCGATGCCCTGAACCACCATGTGTTCGGTGGCGCCGTGCAGGCCCTGGACGTGAAACGGCGCCGGGCGCCACACGTCGTCGGGTACCGGTGCCCAGTTGAAGCGCAGCGACTCCAAGGCCTTGATCTGGTTCTCGGTCATCACACTCCGATCGCCAAGAAGTGCTTGGGCTGGTCGCCGATGATCACCGCCGCCCGCCGGTCCTCTTCGGACAGCGCCTTCTGGTTCGACTCCGGCACGATGTTGACATCGGGAGACTGTTCGAGCCGGCGCAGCGCGGCATCCAGGTCCGACCGCTCCACGTCGCCGAGTTTGCGCCGGATCTCGGCGATGCTCACCCACGCCCGCGGCGCGCTCGCGATGGCCGTGTAGGCCTCTCGGATGCGGTCAGTCAAATCTGCGCGGGCCGCGGTCCGCGGCGCCGGCTCGGTGATATCGGGGGCAAACGCCATGGCCAGGCTACGGTGGTTCCGCTCAAGATCGCCCTGTACGGCGGCCAACAGCGACCCGATGGCCGCGCCGACAACCCGCGGCCGGACCCCTTCGAAGGCCAGCGGTGTCCGGAACCGGTCCCACGCCGCATCGCCCAGCCGATGCACCATGACACCCCCCTCGGTGTTGGTCACCACATAGTTGAGGCGGTTGAGCTTGTCGCGGCTCGGCTTTTTCAGTTCGAAGCCGAACTCCACCTTCAGGTCGGGGTTCCGGATAGCGCGGTTCTCGGCCATGAGCACGATCAGGAACGCGCTCTCGCTCGCAGTGAGGTCATCCTTGCCAGGCATGCCGCCGTCCTTCCACGATCGCGCGCCGTCGCGCCGTAACGAGTTGTTCGATGTGGGAGATCACAGCCGATAGGTCCCCGGTCACTTGAGCGTTGGTGAAGCGATCAACGGCGAAACCGGCCTGCCGCAACAGTCGATCCCGGCGCCGGTCGGCCTCGTAGCGCAACGGCTCCAAGTGCTCGGGACCGTCAATCTCGACCACACATCGCTCCACCCGCCACAGTAGGTCCAACCGCACCGGCGGCTCCAGCGGGCGTGCCTGGTAGGTCTGATTCCATGCCCGTCCGGCGGCCCACGGCAGCGACGCGAGCGCTCGCTCCAACGCGTTTTCGGCACGGCTCGCCGGGTGTGGGCGGCCCGCGACCGGTGGATAGGTCAGCACGGGTTGTGCTGGCCACGATGCGACTGATCCCGAACCGGCCGCACGAGCGATGCTCACCACCGAGTCCGGCACCTGCACCCTCCGGCTCGGAAGCCAGTCGACCGTGGACAACGCTGCTCCGGTGAGCCAGACGCCGAGCCCACCCCACCGCGCGAGCCATTCGCAAGCCGTTACAAGCGCCTGCTCTTCGCCGGCCGAGAGGTCGGCCGGCACGTCGACGAGGAGTGCCGCGGCGGACCTCTCATAGCTGCGGGCGATCACCTTCGCCAGGCCGGCCGCGCGTACCTCTAACGCGAATCGACTCGGCCGACCTCGCAAACCCCGAAGCGCACGCTCGGCCAGATCAGCGAGGAACGGGCCGAACTGCGCGTTCGCGGGTGCCGACCGCATCGCGAGTGCGCGTACCGCGTCGACGCCAGCGCCACCCGGCCCGCCGATGCCAGCGGCGCCGGGCAACCAAGCTGGAAAAAGCCCGAGCGCCGCCGCTTCCATCTCGATGAGGGCACCCACGGCCACCTCGCTGGCGTTGTCCGACGGCCGCGGCCGGTAGATCACGACGGCCGGGGCGTCGACGGGAAGAGGAATCAAGGTGAGGGCAAGCGCCGCCGGGGCCGCCCCGGTCAGGCTGACCACGCGGCCGATGGGCAGGTCTCCCCACAGGCGCATTGCACCGGCCCTTCCGACATCGCGATCACGATTCTCGCGTCGCTACAACGACCTGACAACCCACCGTGCGGCCGGTCACGCGCCACACAAGGCGGCCAAACACCGTGACCTTTGTCGATCATCTGCCTGAAGCGCGGCGCAAGATCGCGGTGCCGGAGCAACGGCTTTGGGCCCCGTTTGTCACGAATTGTGATTGAGCGATTCTGCTGCCGCCGAGATCAGGCAATGGCTCCGCGACTAGACGCTTTCGTGTCGACACTCGCGTTGCGCGCGCACTCGCCGTTGCGCGGCCCGCCGCATAGGCGCGATCGCCTGCTGGTGAGATGACGACGATTCGCCGCCCTGTCGCGCTCGCCGTTCTGCCGACAGCCGTCGTGCGGGCCACGAAGCCGCCGCGTTGACGGGAGTAGCGAGCCGTACCGCGTCGGTGGTGCACGGTAGTTCGTCGGCGCTCGTGATGAGTGCAGGGCATTGCCTGTTACGGGACCATGGACGCGCATCCATAGCTGCGAGAATGTCGCGGTGGAGAATGTTAGCGTCGAGCTGTTCGGTCACCCAGGGAACAACGCCATCGTGCGGATGCCCGGTCGAGCCTTTCCTGGGGTACTGGTCCAGGGCGACACACTGGCGAGCCTTCGCGATCACCTTGCACGTGCGGAACGGACCCTCTACGACCACACGGACGTCGACGCCGTCGATCACATTGGGCTGGCTCTGGACCAGATCGATGAGATGCTCGATCGATACGAGCGTGCACTCACCGAGCACGGCCTCCAACGGCCGTACGACATCCGCCGGCCGCGATCTGGGACCTCAGGCGGCGCCGAACAGCAATCTTGACCTCAGCTTGGCACCAAACTGAGGAACGTGCTCAGTGTTCAACGCAAGCGATCGAGAGCCCGTTGCCCAGGGATGATCAATAAGCCGGTGTCAATACGTCCCGGGAGGTGTTCCGGTCGGCTGGCGCATCTGGGACAACAAGGCTCGCCGCTCCTGGGGCGGGCAACAGACATGTGCACGGGTCGATATCCTCCTGGTCGTGGATCGTCAGGGTGACTTCCCAGCTTGGTCCGAGGTGCACCAGTCATGGCGTCGGCGCATCACAGTCACGTTCACCATCGTCGCGGCACTCGTGGTTGCCGGCGTGGTCATGCTGGTGGTCCGGCCGTTTGCGTCGGCGCCAGCGCCGACGGTGGCCGCGTCACCGACGCCGGGTGTACTGGATATCGCGAGCGCGTTGAACCGGCAGGCCGCTGCGCTGGTCGCCGGTGACGAGCAGGGCTGGCTCGCGCCGGTGTCCTCGCGCAACCGGCAGCTGCAGGCCGAGTACCGCAAGCAGTTCAAGCAGTTGCGGGCGCTCGGGGTGACCAGCTTCCAGCCCGTCTTCGACGGGCAGGAGCTCGATCTGTTCCGGCTACCGCCGGCGCCGGCGAAGGTGGAGGTGCCCCTGACGGTCTTCTTCGGCTACTGCGCGCAGACCGCCGACTGCCCGTATCCCGGCCGAGGCGGCTCGTCCTTCGTGGCGGACACCGAAGGGTTCACCGCGAAGCTGCTGTGGATCCTGGACAACGGCCGGTTCGTCATCTCCAGCTTCACCCGCGTCACCGACGATGTACGCGCCAGGAGTGTCCCACCATGGCTCACCGACGACCTGCAGACCCATACCGGGCGACGGGTCACCGTCGCCGCCTCCGCCGCTCTGGCCGGCCACCTGACCACCGTCGCGGCGCTGGCCGACCGGGCGGCCGGTGTCGCGCAGCGCTACGCACGGTGGACCAAGCCAACCAGGTACATCGTCTACCTGGCCGACGAGTCCGAGTGGAGGCGGTGGTACGGCGGGCCCGGCAAGGACGCCGACGTCCTCGGATTCGCCCTCACCAACAGTCTCAGCTCGGTACCAGTCGTGCTCAACTACACCCACATCAGCGCCGAGGATCTCTCCTCTGTCCTACGCCACGAGTTCGGCCATGTCGCCACACTGATAGGGACCCTGGGCGGGCGGGACTACCTGACCGAAGGCATCGCCGAGTACGTCGAGGAGCACGGCCAGCCCGTCGCCTCCTACCACCGCCTCGGCGACCTGCGACGCTACCTGCGCAGCGGGGCCTGGGACGGCGATATCGACTCCGCCAAGCTGGCCGTCTATAGCGACGCTCCGGGCGAATCGTCCGCCGCCTACGCCGTCGGCTACCTCACCCTGCGCTGCATCGCCAACCGATACGGCGAGAAAGCCATGTTCACCTTCGTCGACCACACCGTCCGTCGGGCGAGCGGGCCTGCCGAGGCGGCCCCAACCGCGCTCGGCCGGGCGTGGTCCGCTGTCAAACGCACCTGCGGCGCCTACATCCGCACCGTGGCCGGATAGCCCGCCAGGCTCGGCGCGCCGGCTCACAGCCCAGCGACATGCGCAGGGCGGCAATAGCGCACGCCGCCGGCGACGCCGTCGAGCACAGGATCGTAGATGAGATCGCCGAGGAACGAAGTACCGGCACCGGGCCATAAGGAGCCCTCGCAGGGAAACGAAGTAGCCGTGCCGTGACCCCGCCGTAGGGCGTACGGAGCCGTGGCCGGATCGCACGCTCCACAAGGGTGCGGTACCGTCCGCTGGGTGACAGCGTCGATCATGCCGGTCGAGAGGACGGAACGCCAGCGTGGGGTTCTTCGACGTCCGGCGTGAACTGGCCCGACGACGCCTGCCGGCCCGGGCGGGCAGCACCATCGCGACGATCCGGGGGCGGGCACGGCAGCATTCGGTCTTGACGGAAGTGCCGGGACCGGGAAGGGAGACACCATGTCTGCAACCGTTCTGTACATGTCCATGTCCCTCGACGGCTTCATCACCGGGCCCAACGTACGGCCCGACAACGGGCTCGGCGATGGCGGCGATCGCTTGCACGAGTGGGCTTTGACGGGGACCGACGACCCTTTGGCCTCGCTCCGGTCGGGGGGCGTAAACGGTCAGGTGATCGACGAGTTCATGTCCACCGGAGCGGTCGTCGCCGGCCGGCGGACGTTCGAGCCAGCCGGCGGTTGGGGTGGCGACCACCACGACGGCGTCCCGATCTTCATTGTCGCCCGCGATGAGCCCGGCATCGACATCACGCAATGGCCGTTGGTCACCTACGTCCCCGACGTCACGACGGCCATGGGCGAGGCTAGGCGGGCCGCGGGAGAGAAGAACGTGCTGGTCCACGGTAGCGGCATCGCGCGGCTCGCGCTCGCGGCCGGCGTACTGGACGAGCTCGAGCTTCATGTCATCCCAGTGCTTCTCGGCCAGGGGACCCGTCTCTTCGACAACCGCGACGCCAACCACATCGAACTCGAGCGGACCCGGATCCTCGAAGGGGAGCGTGGCGTCACCCACATGCATTACCGCATCAAGCGCTGAACCTCGATCGACTGCCTCCACTTCCGGTGTACACGACATCGGCGGGCACGTCGGCTTCGAGGTGGTCACGAGTATGCCCGACCCAGTACGGTCTCTGACCTCCCCCAGCGATCCGGGGGCGAGCTCCTCGCGGCTATGAGCGAAAGTGTCGCCCTCCGGCGAGGCCACCCGGTGCCGTTGGAGGGGCCCGCCGGCCGCGGTCGGCCCGCCGCTCGTCGCGAGGCAACGACGAGAAAGTCGCGCCCGATCAAAGATCGTGACGCCGGTGGCGCCGCACGGAAACCGTTTGTGCCACAGTCTCAGCGCTGCTGTAGTGGAACGAGGTGTTGTCAAGAGGAGGTGAACGTGCGCGGGAGGCCGCGTCCACACGCGGCGACGCGCATCGTCGACCGCCTGAAACTGCACCGCCGCCGACTGCGGCTGGACGGTCGGGAATACACGATCGTGGGGCTACGCCCGGGCATGGACGCCCGGTTCAGCACGAACCACTTCCATGGGACCTGGCACGTGCTGTCGGACTGGCGTGGGGCGCGGCTGCTCGGGCGCCTGCTGTGGGGCCTGGCCTATCAACGCATACCCGGCACGCTGGTGCTCATCGACCGCATGTTCCTGGATCCGAACCCGTTCGACGGAGAACCAGCCGATCCGATCGTTCTGGTACCGGTGCGGATCACCGCTCTGACCGCACAGGCCGGGCGTGCGCTGCGGCGACGCCTGCCGCTGGAGGAGACGGCCGACGGTACAGTCCGCTGGCACACACCAGGCCTGGACGCCGCAGTCGCGGCGTGGCGCGCGAAGTCCGACCGGTCGGCGCGCCCATGCCTCTGGTCGTCCGCGCCGTCAGGTACCGCAGGTGCGCGCGCCGGGCGCGTCGGCGGTCTGATGACCATCGCCGGCGACCCAGACGCACTCAGGGAGGCCGCCGTGTCCGTCCACACGCTAGGCGACCACGCGCATGAGGGCATGGACTACACCGCGATCGACTGGCCCAATGGCGAGGTACAGGTGTTCCGGGACTATCGTCAGCGCGTGTCGGCGGCGCGAGTTGCTCGCCAGGAGGTGCTCGCAGGACTGACCGCCGTGCCCCATCCCGACGACCTTCGCCCGCTAATCTGGCACCGGAGCACCGAGGTCAGGCGGCGCCAGCGGGTAGCGCCAGGACCTCACAGCTAGGGTGTAAGCGCGCTACGGACAGCCGGCGAACGGCCACCCCCGGACCGGTACGGGCGACCGCGACCACCCGGGGACCGGCCTCGGCCAAGGTGCTGGCGATTCCACGCCCCAGACCGGCTTGCGCCCACGACGACTGCAGTCTTCCCGTCCACCTGAGTCACGGTCTCACCTGAGCCCGACATAGTTTGATTCGCCGAGAAGGGCGCCTGCGTGGCGGCGCACGAACTCCAGGAACGGGTTCGGCGGGATCTCCAGTGCCTGGTGTGTCTCCAGGTGTACGGTCGCCTCGGCCCCCTTCAGCCGCTCGCCCGCCTGTACGTCGAGCGCGTCGACGAAGAACGCGGGGACGCCGGCCGCCCGCAGCGCCTGACTTCTCTGCTCCCGGGAGACACTGACGTATCCCACGCTCTCACCGAGAGCGAGCGAAATCTGTTCGGCAACCTCCGCCATGCTCAACGCCTCGGGCCCCGACATCGCGTAGGTTCTTCCCTCGTGGCCGGGCGTGGTCAGCAGTCGACAGGCCGCCTTCGCGATGTCCGCGACGTCCACCGGGACCAGTCGAGCGTCTTCCAACGGCAGGAAGAGCGTGCGCTGGGCCAGGATCGTTGGCCATTCCCGCAGGTATTCGGTCATGAACTGGCTCGGGCGCAGATGCGTCCAGGAGAGCCCGGACCGCTCCAGGTAGCGCTCGATTTCGGCATGCATTGCGCCGAAGATGAACGGTGTACCCACATCCGCCGCGCTCAGACCGGAGAACTTCACCACGTGCCGTACCCCGGCCGTCGCCGCCGCGTCGATGAAAGCACACTGCGTGTCGACCAGAGAGGGGTTGGGCGAAGACACCAGCAGGGCGCGGTCAACACCGTGCAGCGCCTGTGTGAGGGTCTCCGGGCGGAGCATGTCTCCGACTGCGATCTCCACGTTCGGAAACGCCTCAAACTGCTGCGCCTTGGTCCGGTCCGGGACGAGCGCCCGGACCGGACGACCCGATCGTACGAATTCGCGGATCACGGCGGAGCCGGCCAGTCCGCCCGCACCGGTGACAAGAATCGTGCCTGACGCTGTCATGCTCTCATCTCTCCTGTACTGGGTGCTGTCACCGATGTGGACACCGCTGCGTGCGGAAACTGACCGGGACTGGGCCGCCCAGTTCGCCCGCCAGCCGGTGTCTTAATCAGATGGGGCTGCGCGAGGGGGAGTCGGATGACGGACGCACTGGTCGAGCCGTACCGGCGGGAGCTGCAGGTGCACTGCTACCGCATGCTCGGATCGTTCCAGGATGCCGAGGATGTCCTGCAGGACACGCTGCTGGCCGCATGGCAGAGCCTGGACGGGTTCGAGGGACGCGCGTCAATCCGTACCTGGCCCTACCGTATCGCGACCAACCGGTGCCTCGACGCGCTCCGCTCGTCCAGCCGACGACCTGCCAAGCCATGGGATGTTACGGGGATCGAACCGCCCGAACCGACGCAGCTCGGCGAGGTCATGTGGCTGGAGCCATATCCAGACGCGCTTCTCATCGAGGTGCCCCACAGCCCACTCCCCGGGGGCCCGGCACGAGCAGAATGAAGCCGTCTCGCTGGCATTCGTCATCACGCTGCAGGCCCTGCCGGCCCGCCAGCGCGCCGTGCTCATCCTGCGCGACGTCCTCGGATACCGCGCTCGGGAGGTGGCCAACCTGCTCGACACGACCGTCGAGTCCGTGAACAGCGCTCTCAAACGCGCACGGGCTACCCTGCACCACCGCCTGCCACGGCGCGGCGACCAGGAACCACCTGCACCGCCCGACTCACCCGCCGAACAGGCGCTCGCCGCCAAGCTCACCCGCGCCTTCCGAGCCGGCGATGTCGATGCGTTGGTCGCCCTGATCACCGACGACGTCGTCCTGTCCATGCCGCCGATTCCCCTCGAGTACCGGGGACGCGACGCCGTGGCGAACTTCTATGCCGGCCTGATGGGCCGGGGCCACCGGTACGACCTGGTGCCGACCAGGGCGAACGGCCAGCTGGCGTTCGGGGCCTACCTCCACGCCGGTAACGGCGGCATCCGGCACTGCGCCGGGCTCGTCGTCCTTACCCTTACCGGTGACCGGGTCTGCGCACTGACCCGTTTCGGCACCAGCGTGCTCCCGTGCTTCGGGCTCCCCAGATCGTTGCCTGGCTGAGGCTGTCCGGGCACGGATCGGCGACCACAAAGGCGAGAGGTGTGATGGGTTCAGACGGACGAAGCAGCGTGGACCTGCCCCACGAAACCCTGCCCGCGCGGCTGGGTGGTCGCATCGAGGCGGTGGAGGTCCTGACGCATAACGAGGGCAACGCGGCGACCGGCGGAATCTGGCGGGTACACGGCCCAACCGGCAGCGCCGTCATGAAGGTCGCCAGGCCGCCGAGCTCGGACCCTGTCGGGTCTCCCGCCTGGCAGACGAGCGACCAGCCAACCCACTGGAACTATTGGCGGCGGGAGGTACTCGCCTACACCACCGGCTTCGCCGGCACCGTCTACGCCGAGGCCGGGATCGTGGCACCAGAACTGCTGGATGTCGCTCAGCGGCCGGACAGCGCGATCGAGTTCTGGCTGGCCGACGCGAAGGGCGCACCTGGAATGTCGTGGCCGGTGCCACGGCTGGCTCACTTCGCCCGGCAACTGGGCGCCGCGCAGGCACGGTGGGTCGACCGGGTACCGGACCTGCCTTGGCTGTCCCGCCGCTGGCTGGCGCAGTACCAGGCCAACGGGCCCGGCCGCGGCGTCTGGATCAGCAACGACGAGCACTGGAACCACCCCGTCGCCGAGGCCTGGCCGGCCGCCGTGCGCGACCAGCTCCAGCGCCTCTGGGCACACCGCCACACCATCCTCGCCGCGGCCGAAGCAACCCCGCGGACCCTCTGCCACCTCGACGTCTGGCCCACCAACCTCATCGAGAACGGCGCGAACACCGTACTGGTGGACTGGTCTTTCACCGGCGACGGCGGCATCGGCGAAGACATCGCCAACCTCATCGTGGACAGCGTCGCCGACGGCCTGATGGACGCCGCTCTGCTCCCGGACATCGCCGCCGCCGTCAGCGAGGCGTACATCACCGGTCTCAGCGACGGCGGCTGGCACGGCTCGCCTGACACAATCCGCCATGCAATCGCCGCCAGTGGCGCAGCAAAATACTGCTGGTTCGCCCCACTCGCGCTCGGCCGCGTGATCCGCGACGGCACCTTCGGTCACCCACAATACGGCCGCGACGCCTCCGTAGAATCAGCCCTACAGCGGCTCCGAGGCCTCGTCACGCAACTCGCGGACTGGGCTGAGGCCACCCTGCCCTGACCAACGTCGCCCGATACTCAACAAGGGGTGAAGCCTCCGGCAATGCCCACTGGCTGCACGCCGGCTTCCACTCGTAGACCTCAACAACCGTGCCGTGGGAGACGCCGAGCAGCTCGGCCAGGCGCCAGGATCCGGCTGACCACCAAGTTGGCCCGCGACGGCCGCGTGCGGTCTCCTCGCCGGGCACGAACAGTCTCGCGATCACGCGCCGGACGTCGGGGATGAGACGGTGTCCGGTCCGTACGGCGAGATCGTCAGAGACGGTTGCTCTTCAGGCGGCCTCCATGCTGGAGGGCGGTGATCAGGGCCAGGGTGGATTCGGCGCCCTGGTTGTCGCTGCAACCGGACTCGTGCAGGCCGTCGCTGCCACCACCCGTCCGCCAGTCGGCAAGCTCCACTTTGGAGTCATTCTCGCCGAGAAACCAGCCGATGGACCGGCGCAGCCCTTCGGCCCAACCTTCGTCGCCGGTGAGGCGCAGGGCCCGGGCGCAGGCATCGGCCAGGGCCGCCGCCTCGATCGGTTGCTGGTCAAAGCCGGGGCGGACTTCACCCGGACCCCAACCACCGACGGGAACCGGTGACAGGTGCCCGTCCAGCGTCTCCTGATCGAGGAGCCAGCCCAGCATGTCGAGCCCGGCGACGGTCGCCCGAGGGTCTTCCAGGTGTTCACCGGCGGCCAGCTGTACCTCGGCCAGGGCCGCGTTCGCATACGTCAGCCGGGGCTCAGGCCAGCGCCAGCCGGCGGACGGGCCGGGCTCGCCCACGGTCGTGACCGCGTCGGCCAATATGCGGCACGCCCCGGGGTGGCCCGGTAGCACGGTCAGCACCTCGGCCGCGCCGAGTCCAGCGTAGGCCATCGAGCGGGACCAGCGACTGCGTTGGTGGACGGCACGTTCGAAGGCGACGAACGCGGCGTCGCGCAGAGCAGGGGCCGCCGCGCGGGCCACGGCCGTTCCCAGACCCCAGATCGCCCGGCCCCACCAGTCACCAGTCTCGGGCCGGTCGAGCCAGACCCGTTGGTAGCTCAGTCGATTGTGGAACGCGCCGTTCTCGGCCTGGGCGTGGATGAGGAAGGCCAGATAGCGGTCGGCCAGTTGCCGCAGCGTGGCCGACGGGTCGGGCTCACGGCAGATCGCGATCAGGCCCCGGGCCACGTCGTCGACGCAGTATCCGTGTTGCCGCATGGGAATCGTTCCGGTGGCGTGCTCGAGCAGACCGGTGTCGTCGCTGAGACGGACCAGATGGGCGAAGGAGGGCTGGGGGTACGCCGGTCTGCTCACGGTGACACCGAGGCGCCGTCAGTGCGGCGGGAGGCAGCGAGCACAGTGTCGGCCAGGGACCGGTATTGCTCCGCGACCGCGGACCACCGGAGCGAGGGCGCCAACCGGCCCGCCTCGGTCGACATCTGGCGGGCCAAACCGGGATTCGTCAGAATCTCGCGCAGAGCATCGCCGATCGCCCCGCCATCAAACTGCGCCACGAGCCGACCGGCCCCGCCGGAGAGCAGTTCGACAGCGTGGGGAAACGCCGTGGCCACGACCGGCTTGCCGGCGGCGACCGCCTCGACCAGTACCCCCGAGGTGACCTGCTCCCGCGAGTCGTAGGGCAGGACGACAACGTCGGCTTGGCCAACCAGGCGGGCCAGCGCCGTGTCGTCGAGATAGGTGCCGACGAACCGGAGCAGGTGGCCGACACCACCGGCGCTGGCCCGCGCGGCCAGCCCGTTTCGGTAGGCCTCGCCCGCGTGCCGAAGGACCCGGGGATGAGTCTGGCCCGCAACCACGTACTCCGGGGTGGGTGTCAGGTCGCGCAGCCGCTGGAGACCGTCGACGGCCCACTCGATGCCCTTGCCCGGGCCGAGCAGGCCCCAGGTCAGGATCATGGGGCGGCGCCCGCGCGCCGGGGAGCTCACGCCGAGGCGTGGGCTCGCGCCGTGGTGGATCACGCGCACTTTGGCGGGTGACACGTCATAGAGCCGGACGAGTCGGTCCTTGGCCGCATCGGTCATGGTCACGACGGCGTCGCTGGCCGCGGCGACCTGGCGCAGCACCTGCGCCTGATGGCGGGTCGGCGTCTCCCGGACGGTGTGCGCCACGACGACCACGGGGACCTTCACCTCGTCGAGCACCGCCAGGACCTGATCTCCGTCCGAGCCGCCGAAGATGCCGTACTCGTGCTGAACCACGGCGAGGTCGAACGTGTTCAGCGCCGTGGCCGCAGCCAGGTGGGAGTCGCGGCCGTGAACGTCCAGATGCTCGACGACCTCCACCGCCGCCGTCGGGGTCGGCCGGTCGCCGGTCGGCCGGCTCACCACGCGAACGATTCCGGCGGTGTCGCCGGAGTCCAGTGTGGACAGGCTTCGCATCAGCGCCTGGGAGAAGCTCGCCAAACCACACTGGGTCGGCGGATATGTACCGAGAAAACCGAACGAGCGGGGCACAAGGCCACCTTTCGTGGGCGACGGTGGCGGGCTCTCGCCGCGGAGTCATGTCCGCGACTCGTCGCGTCATTCCACGGACGGCGCGACGGAGCACAGTGGGCACATCGCCCATGGAGTCGGAAAGGCACTGCGACGTCTGGCCAGCGCAACAGTTGGCCGGCGCCCGCCCGCCGAGGCCTCTCACCGCCCAGCCGTTGGGCCGCACGAACAATCGCGCCGCCGACCCTGGTAGTCTACACGCCGCCGGGCCCCCGCCGGTTTGTCCGTAATCCGCCGGGGCGTAGGGTGACGCGGATGACTACCGCCAGGTTCCGTTGAGGGTCGCCCTGCTCGGGCCGGTGGCGTGGCGAACGCCACCACGCGCCTATGGGCCGTGGGAATTGGTGGTGTCGCTGCTCGCGGAGGGGCTGGTCGCCCGGGGCGTCGACGTGACGCTGTTCGCCACGCTCGACTCCCGCACCACGGCGGCGCTCGTTGGTGTGTGTCCGCGACCGTACAACGAAGACCCCGGCCTTGACGGTCGCGTGTGGGAGGCCATGCACATCGCGTACTGCCTGGAGCGCAGCGGTGAGTTCGATCTCGTGCACAACCATCTGGACTGGCTACCGCTGGCGCTGTCCCGGCTGTGCCGATCCCCGATGCTCACCACGATCCACGGCATCGGTGATCCCCGGATCCTGCCAGCGTACCAGGCTTCCCGGTCCGCTTTCGTGTCCATTTCGGACGCTGACCGGGTCGCCGGGCTGAACTACGTCGGCACCGTGCATCACGGAATCGATGTGGCGCAGTGGCCGTACGAGCCCAGCCCGGGACCGGGTCTGGTCGCGGTGGGCCGGATCCACCCGGACAAGGCCACCGCGGACGCCATCGACATCGCCCGGCGGGCCGGACGGTCGCTGACGATCTGCGGACCCATCCACGATCAGGCCTACTACGCCGAACGGGTGGCGCCGCAGGTCGACGGTGAGCTGGTCCGTTACCTCGGCAACGTCGGCGGCGCGCAGCGGGCGGAGGTCGTGGGCCGGGCCGCCGCCCTGCTACACCCGCTCGGATTCGATGAGCCGTTCGGGTTGTCGGTGGTCGAGGCGATGGCGTGCGGAACGCCGGTGGTCGGCTACCGCCGAGGAGCGCTGGTGGAGACGGTGACCGACGGTGTGACCGGCTTTCTGGTTGACGACGTCGACGGTGCGGTGGCCGCGGTGGAGCGGGCGGTGCGGCTGGATCGGGCGGCGATCGCCCGGGAGGCCCGACGTCGGTTCGCCGCCGAACGCATGGTCGCGGACTACCTCGCGCTCTATCAGTCCATCGTAGATGGGTAAATGACGGTGGAACGCGAGGTCGACGTGGGCGGCGCCGCGCGGATGGTGTCGCTGGGCGAGCCGGTCGTCCGGTTTCCCGGCAACCCGATCCTCGTCCCCGAACAGGTCAATGCCATGTGGACCCAGCCCCACCGGCGGGTGGTAACGGTGCACAACGCGGGGGTCGCGGTTGTGGGCGACGACACGGTCATGCTGTTCCGGTCCCACCTGCGCAGTGGCGTCAGCGTCATCGGGCTGGCCCGCAGCGCCGACGGTCTCACCAGTTGGCGGGTGGAGCCGGAGCCATTCCTGAAACCGGCCGTCCCGAACGACCTGATGCGCGCTGGCCTTGACCGAGCGGCCGTGGTCGAGCTGGAGTCCGGTGGTGTGGAGGATCCCCGGATCAACCCGGTCGACGGCACCTTCGCCATCACCTACAGCGGCTACGCGGCGCAGGCTCGCAACCGGGTGCGGGTCGGGCTCGCCATAACCGACGATTTCGCCGCGGTGACCAGGTTCGGCCCACTCCTCGACGTTGACATGCGCAACGTCGTGCTGTTCCCGGAGCGGATCGGCAGTCGGTACGCCGGACTGTTCCGCCCCAACGACGACGGCGACGCCGGCGGCGTCTTCCGCGAGATCCGTATCGGGTACACCGACGACTTCCGCACCGGCCCCTGGGAGATCGGGCCGGAGCCGGTCCTGCGAACCCACGGCAGTCCGGGCGCGTTCGCCGACAAGATCGGCCCGTGCGCGCCGCCCGTGCTGACCCGCCACGGCTGGCTGAACCTCTTTCACGGCGTACGGGCCACGATGGCTGGTCACCCCTACGTGCTCGGCATCGCGCTGCACGACCGGGAGCGGCCGGAGTCCGTCCAGGTGTCGAGCATCCCGATCCTGTTCCCGACCGGCGCCGACTGCCGGGTGGCGGAGACCGACTACGTGCACGTTCCCAACGTGGTCTTCTCCTGCGCGATGCTGCGGCGCGACGACGGCTCGCTGCTCATCTACTATGGCGGCAACGACACGGTCATGAACGTGGCCGTCAGCCACGAGGATGTGCTCGCCGCCCTTTGTCAGCGGTACGGCCAGGATCCGCGTACCGCCCGGCTGCTCTATCCGATCTGACGGTCCACCGCATGGCTGATCTCGTGGTAGCTGGACGTCCTGCCGCGTACGCCCCACCCCAGGGCAGCGTCCCCGGCGAGCGCGGTGAGCAGGGCGTTACCGCAGAAGAGCCAACCGATCGGGTTGCGCGGGTGCCGTGCGGCGACCAGTGCCCCGGCGCCAGCCAGCAGCACCGCGGAGACGGCGTACATGACCGTGTTGAACCGCGACGTGAGGTTCCAACTCAGCAGCACCGCCGCCACCTCGGACACCACCGTGAGTCCGAGCAGCAAGCCCGGGACCAGGGTGAGGTGAGGCCTGCGCACCACGTCAGTCTGACGGCGGCGCACCGCCCGGCCAACAGTGCTGGCACTTAGTTGCGACGCGCGTTTCCGCTGCTCCTCGTGCAGTGCTGCTGCCGATGACCGCCGGCCGGCCCGAACCCTAGCGTCGAGAGCAGATCACTCACCGCATTGGAAGCAGGTGCATCGTGCGCATCCCGGAACCCAGCAGTATCCGCCGGGCGGGACTCCTCGGCGCCATCGGTGGCGTCCTCACCGTCATCTCGGGCGTCGTCGTCCAGGGCTGGACGACACCGGCGCCGGACTCGTCGGCGCCTGCTTCAGCCTGGGCAGCCTTCTGTCGGCCATCGGGTTCATCGTGGCGGGCATCGCAACGGTGCGGGCCCGACGATGGGACGGCTGGCGCCGCTACGTTCCCCTTGCCACCGGGATCTCCTTCGCGGCCCTCATCGGCCTCGCCGTCACCCCCGCCCTTGCTATCGCGGTCGCACTGTACGGAACGTGCCTCACCGCCCTCGGCGTCGCTCTCTGCACTCAGCCGACACCGTCGACCCCCCGTCCGCGCACGGAAGCTGTGCAGGTCAAGTTATGACCGCGCAAGCCGACGCCGCCATCGAGACGACAACCACGCCGCCACCACCGGACCAAGGTCCCCGCGCCTCGCTGCAGGTGCTACGGGTCGTCGCTGTCCTGCACTCGCTCGCGTTCCTCGCCCAACCGGTGTTCGCCGGCGGGTACCTCATGGGCGACGTCGACTCGCTCGGCATACACCGGATCAACGCCGGCATCGTCACGGCTCTCGACGTGGCCCAGCTGATCTGCGCCATGGTCTACTTCTGGGGCGGGCGCGGGCGGGCGTGGCCGATCTGGACCAGCCTCGCCGTCGCGCTTGCCGTCGAGGTCCAGGTCGGCGTGGGGTTCGAACGCCTGCTCGTGGTGCACCTGCCACTGGGCGTCGCCCTCACGGTCGGCCAGATCGTACTCACCATGTGGCTGTTCCGCGCGGCCGCGGAGCAGCCACGGCCGCGTAGGGAGCGCCGGTCCCGGACGGAGCCCGCGCAATGAAGCGGCGACACGTCCTCGGCGCGCTCGGACTATCGGCGCTGGGCGCGGCCAGCCTGGGCGGCCTCGCCCTCGGGATCCCGCGCGGGCAGACCGGCGAGCTGGTGCACAGCCGGGTCCCGCTGCCGCGCCCGTTCCGCGTGCCGCTGCCGATCCCGGCACTCGCCCGGCCCGTCCGCACCAACGGCACCACCGACTTCTTCGAGATCGTCCAGCGCGAGGCGGACCTGGAGATCCTGCCCGGGGTGCGCACACGCGTCCTCGGCTACAACGGGACGTTTCCCGGACCGACCCTGATCACCCGCAGCGGGCGCCAGGCCGTGGTCACCCACCGCAACGACCTGCCGGTGCCGGTCGCCGTGCACCTGCACGGCGGTCACACGCCCGCCGACAGCGACGGCTACCCGACCGACCTCATCCATCCCGGCGGCCGCCGCGACTACACCTACCCGATGCGGCAGCGGGCCGCGACGCTGTGGTACCACGACCACCGGATGGACTTCACCGGCCAGCAGGTGTACCGCGGGCTCGCCGGGTTCCACCTCATCACCGACGACGAGCAGGACACGCTCGGCCTACCGTCCGGCGAGCGGGACATCCCCCTGATGATCACCGACCGCTCCTTCGACGAGGACGGCTCGTTCTCCTATCCCGCGAACCACCACGGCGCCGGCGTCACCGACGCGCACATGGAGGGCGTCCTGGGCGACGTCATCCTGGTCAACGGCGCGCCCTGGCCGGTGCTGGAGGTCGCGGCCGCGCGCTACCGGCTACGGCTGCTCAACGCGTCCAGCGCCCGCCGGCACCGGCTCGGCCTGGACCCGGCACGCACGCCGCTGGTGCAGATCGCCTCGGACGGCGGCCTGCTGGAACAGCCGATCAAGCACACCACCGTCCTGCTCGCACCCGGCGAGCGGTGCGAGGTGATCGTCGACTTCGGCGCCGTTGCGGCCGGCACGGAGCTGACGCTGCGCAACGGCCTCGGCAGCGGGCCAACCGCCGACGTCATGCGGTTCCGGGTCACCGGGCGCGGCGGCGACGACAGCCGGATCCCGCAGCAACTGAGCCGGATCGAACCGCTGTCCGCCGACCGGGCGGTGCGGAGCCGCACCTGGACCTTCCGCCGGGCACTCAACGACGAACACCCGGTCTGGCGGCTCGACGGGCGCGCCTTCGACCCCGATCGCATCGACGCCGACGTGCGGCTCGGCGAGATCGAAGTGTGGCGGTTCCAGTCGGACCTGCACCACCCCGTCCACGTGCACCTCGACCCGTTCCAGGTGCTCTCCCGTCGCAACCAGGACCCCGGCCCGCACGACAAGGGCTGGAAGGACACCGTCGACCTCGCGCCCAGCGAATCGGTGGACGTGGCCGTGCGGTTCGCCGACTACCCCGGGCGCTACCTGCTCCACTGCCACAACCTCGAACACGAGGACATGGCCATGATGGCCGCCTTCCGGACCAGCTGAAGGGTTTCCCTGCTCCGCCGCGCACCACGAAGGGTGGAAATCGACAATGTCCACAATCGACCGTATCGACACCTCCGCTCCCCCACGCGACCTCCGCCTGGCCGGCATCGCGGGATGGGCCGCCACCGTCATGGTGTTCACCGGCGTGATCATCATCTCGAGCACCGGTGCGCCCGAGCCCAACTTCGACGCATCGGCCGACAAGATCCAGCAGTACCTGCAGACCCAGGATCCCTGGGCCGTGGCCGTGGGTGGCTTCCTGCTCGCCTTCGGCCTGGTCGCGTGGTTGTGGTTCGTCTGCGGCCTGGCCGCCGCGTTGCGCCGGCCCGGCGCCCGCCCAGATCTCCTCTCGACGGTCGTGCTGGTGTCGGGCACCGCCGCGGTGGCCGTCATGCTCAACGGCGCGCCGCAGGCCTCCGAGTACCGCGGCGACGGGCTCGATCCCCACGCCGCGCAGTTCGCGTTCGACCTCACCAGCGTCACGCTGGCCAACATGTGGGTGGCGCTGGGCAGCCTCGGTCTCGCCGCCGGATGGGCCATCCTCGTCGGCCGGCGCGAGCCCGGCACGCCCGGGCAACCCGCCTGGCCCGCCTGGCTCGGCTGGTGGGCGCTGGCCGTCGGCGCCGGGTACCTGGTGGTCCGCATGGCCTTCCCGTCGCCGCTGTGGTACCTCCCGCACATACTGTTCTGGGTGTGGGTACTCGTCGTCTCCACCCGGATGCTGCGGGTGCGGCCGGCTACGGACGCAGAAGCTGTGTGAGCCGCTCGGCCTGCAGCCCAGATCAGCGGTTCGACGGCGACGTCAAGATCCCACGACGCAAGGACGATCTGCCGACCGACGGCGACCTCCGGCTGGTCGCCTGACCGCAGTGCGGCATCCCGGCGACTGCAACCACCACCCCACCGCGGCTCGCCCGACCCTGAACCCGGCCGACTGCGATCATCGAAGGAGTCTCAATGGCCACCAACCTCGGCGCGCCAGCCGCCAAACCGGCAGCCATGAGCCGCCGCACCATGCCTGTCGTCGTGTCCGGAGCGGTCATCGGGCTGACCTGGGCCGCCGCGCTGCGCGGCTGGATGATCCAGATGGCTGGGTTCCAATCGACGGTCCACTGGTACGGCACGTTCGCATTGGTACTCACGCCGGGACTCTGCGTCGGTGCGCTGTTCGGGTTGGCCGAGCACCGGCGCCGCACCGGCGGGCCGAGGAGCCGATGGCTCGCCCTCGCCCCGTGCCTGTTCCTCGCGGCGCTGGCCGACCCGGTGATCTTCAAGGCGCTGATCACCCAGGGACTCGGCGGCGGTGCGATCGGCGTCGTGTTGTTCGGGATCGCCGGCGGCTACGCCCTTTCCGGCCGCGGCCGCGCGTGGTGGCGTCGGACCTGCGGCGTCTTCGCCGTCCTCGGGATCCTGCTCATGCTCGTCATCGCGTCGGACAACGCACCACTGGAAACCGCGCGCGGCGCCTGGGTCGGCCTGTACGCCTCCTCGCTGATCGCCACGCTCTGCCTGGCCTGCGCCATTCCGCAACGGATCGGCCGACCCGCCCTCATCCCGACCCGATGGATCGCCGGAGCGGTCGGGGCGCTGTGCGGGCTCGCCTGGGCCTGCGCACTGCGCGCCTTCATGTGGGAGGTGGCCGGCCCCAACGCCGGGGTCGAATGGGCCGGAACGTTCCTGTGGATACTCCTTCCCGGCGCGCTCATCGGCGCATTGCTGGGGCGGGCCGAGTACCACCGGTGGACCGGCACCGTGCGACACCGGCGCTGGCTCATCTGGTCGCCGATGCTGTTCGTGGCCGTTCTCTTGAGCGACCCCCGCGAGCTGCTGGACGGCTTCGAGGGCGGCATCGGTCTCGCGGCCGTCGGCGTCCCCGCAATGTGCATGCTCGGCGGTTACGCGATCGCCGGAACCGGGCCGCGCTGGGTACGCGGCTTGTGCGGATTGGTCGCACTGTCGGCGATCCCGATCTGGTCGGTGACCGCCGTCGACGTGGGCGGTGCGTCCATGTCACTGCGCGATCCCCAGGGCGCCTGGGCCGCCACCCTCTACTGGGGACTTCTGGCAACGTTCTCGATGGCGGCCGCGATCCCGTACCGCGGGTCGCCGACAGCATCCGATCGTCCAGGCCGGCTCGCCGTGCCTTCCTCCCACCCGACTCTCAGCACGACCACATCGTCCGGGGAACCACCCGCCCCTGCACAGAAGGGACCCCATCGATGAGCCGCACACCTGGCACCGTGACGCGCTCCGCCCCGTCGACCAGCATCGCGAAGGCAGGTCTGTCGCACGCCGGGCGGACGCCGTGCACATGTGCCGCTCTGCGCTCAGCGCCGCCCGCCTGACGGCGGTCCCGTTCGGACCCTGCCAAAGGTTGGCTTGTCGTCCGACCGCTCGACGCCCTGGTCCCCGCGCTTTCTCGGACGCGAGGCCAGGGCTTGGTGGGCATCAGAGGTCTGGGCGACTGTGGAGGAGTTCAACGACGGTGAGGGTCTGCGCCGGGGTGGAGGTGGAGGCGGCGTAGGTGCTGTCGCCGTTATAGGTGGCGGTGATCTGGTAGGTGCCGACCTTGAACAGGCTGGGCGGTGGGGAGCAGCTCGCATTGGTGGCGAGAGAGATGGTGCAGATCGCCACGACCCCGGCCTTCACGGTGACGTTGCCGGTGGGGGTACCGGCGGTGGCGGGGTCGACCTCGACGCTGAACACCTCGGCGTCCTCTGCGCCGACGGCGATCGTGTCGGCCGACATGGTCAGGACGGTGGTGGTGGGTTCCTTGGCCACGACGAGCGTCTGGGAGGTGTCCGAGGAGGTGGTGTTGGTGGTGTCACCGCCATAGGTGGCGGTGATCGGGTAGCTGCCGGGCCGCAGCAGGCGCCCGCTGGTCGGCCTGCATGTGCCCGTGCCGCCGGACAAGGTGATCGTGCAGATGGTCGTCGTACCCGTCCTGACCGTGACCGTGCCGGTCGGTGTGCCGCTGGTGGCGGGCGTGACCGTGGCGGTGAAGATCTCGGTCTGCTCGGCGTCGAAGGGTACCGAGGGAGCGGACAGCGTCAGGGTGGTGGTGGTGGGTTGCACGGCCAACACGGTGATCGTCCGCTGCGTGGACGAGCCGAGGAAATTGCCGTCGCCGCCGTAGGTCGAGGTGATCTGGTTGCTGCCGACCGGCAGGGTGTTCGGACCCAGGAAACAGAAGCCGGTCGACCCGGTGCGGTCCAGGGTACTGCTGCAGATGGTGATCGTTCCGGAAGCTGTCGTGTCCGTGATGGTCACCGTCCCGGTCGGTGTGCCGACATGGGAGGCAACGACGGCGCCGCCGAACGAATAGCCTTGCTCGCTGCCGTAGACGAGCACCGGATCATCCGTGACGGTCGAGCCGTTGGGATCGAACAGCAGCATGGAGACGCTGCTCGTTTGCCGGACCACGGTGAGAGTCACCAACGTGGAGACGGCCGGGGACGAGTTCTCGTCGCCGGTGTAGTACGCCCAGATCGAGTAGGTGCCGACACCCAGCCGCGAGGCCGGCATCGAGCAGGTTCCCGTGTAGCCCGCGACCGGGCCAGAGCACAGCCAGGCCGACCCGAGACGGACGCCGAAACTGCCGCCCCCGTCACCGCCGAAGACGTCGACCCGCATCTGGTCCTGATCTTCATAGCCGAGATACGCGGTGCCGCTCCGGGGAGTCAGCGTCACCGACGTCGGCTCCTGGTCCGCCCAGGCCGGACCGACGGCGATCGACTCTGCCGCCAGCGCGGCACACGCCGTCATCGCGAGTCCTGTCAGGACTCTTCGCAATCTCATGGTTCGCCTTCCCCCCAGTCCCGCGCGAATAGTTCGTCCACCGTGCGCGAGCAGGCTGACACGGCGCTGAAGCCGCGCTGAAGGCGTTGACGAGAAGCGGGTCAGCGGTCGCTCGGAAGCAGAACGATCAGGGTGTCATCGAGTTCGGCGGCGGAGGTGGGGCTGACGGCGCCCGACTCCGACAAGGCCGGCGAGGGCGTCTCGGCCCGGGGACAGCCCGGATGCGCCCGTAGTACCTGGATCTGGTCGCCGTCGGTTGCCACGTTGACGTACCGGACGAGGCGTTGCCCGCGCCGCGCAGAGTTCCAGGTCAGGCTCCGTTCCGTCGGAGACACTGCGGCCTGCGGCGATCTTGGCTCGCGTTGCCACCCCGTCTGTCATCAAAGCCTGTCGATGATGAGTTTGGCCACCCGGAATGACGCCTCCCAGGCCACCATGTCCTGGGTCGTCAGGCCGGGCCCGGCGGCGTCGCGGACGTTCGGGCTGATCGACCCGTCGGCCACCGGCGCGAGGCTACCGGCCACGAATGAGCTCTTCCCGCGCTTCACGAAGATCCGGTCGTAGCTGCCCAGGTAGGCCTCCTCGCCGACACCCGCCACGAGACGCAGCGGTGACGAGCCGAGCTTGGCGGCCTCGTACTGCGCCGTGTCGAGCAGGTTCACCTCGACCAGGCTCAGCCCGCCGCTGTTGTCGTACCACCTGCACCCCGAGTCGGCGTCGCGCGCGTCGGCCGACGGTCCAGACCGGACGATCGTCCGTCCGATGATTGACGTGAGTTCTGCGTACGACACGAGGCCGCAGGTGCGACCCTCGCCCCGGCCGTCTACCGCGGGCGGTGGCGTCCCGCCGGTCGTGGCGGGCGCGGACGCCGCGGCCTCCGGCGCCGCCCCACCGTCGCCGCCGTCGCCGCCAGAGCACCCGACGGCTCCCACGGTCATCAGGATGGCCGCGCCGACCCGAAGCAGCACGGCCCTCATGACGGCGCCAGCCTCGTCACGAGGAGTTTGGCCACGCGGTACGAGGCCTCGTACTTGGGCGGCGCGTCGGGGAACTCCTCGGCCGTGGCCTTACGGATCTCGTCGCTGATCCGGCCATCGGCGACCGGGCGGTAGCTCTCTGCCACGAAGTGGCCGTTGGCCGTCTTGACGAAGACCGACGAGTGTCCGGCCAGATACGACTCCTCCCCGAGCCCGGCCAGCGGCCGGGGCTCCCGGCCGGACTCGTAGTGGTCGGCAGTCACCATGATCAGGCGGAACGCGTCCTGGTCCTGGCCGTCGTACCAGATGCAGGCCGGTTCGCCGATCGCATCGACCGGGCTGGCCTTGGAGATGGGCGGTCCGATGACGGCTTCGATTTCGGTCTGGGAGATGAGGGCGCACGGACTGCTTGGCGCGCCGGCCGGCGCCGACGTGACACGGGCCGATACACCGACCGATGTGGACTGTCCGGCCGGTGCGCCCCCGCCGGATCCACCGGAGCAGGCGGCCAGCGCCGCGGCGAGCAGCGCGACGGCCCAGCTGCCGGCCAGCCGACGCACGGCAGCCTCGCCAGCACGGCCTGGGGCGAGGCTGGTCATCTTGTCATGCGACGAGTACTTCCACGGGCGTCGTAGTTTCACGACGACGTACCGTACGGGAGCCGGGGCGGCCACACCACGAATGACCGGAGGAAGCCCCGGCGGAACATCCGGCAACTTCCACGCCGGGACTATGCGGGCAGGGTCTGGATGATGCCGAGCACGTGGTGCGGGCTGAGCACGCCCAGCGGAGCCCCGCCGTTGCTGACCAGGACGATGTGCCGGCTGAGTCCAGCGCCCAGCGATCCATGCGCGGCGATGGATCAGCGATCCGCACCCGGCCGCCCTCGAGCGCCTTGAAGATTGCGACCGCCTCTCGCAAGCGCTCACCGAGACGGTGCGCGTGGTAGCGGTTCCTACGTCCGTTAGGGCGACGCGGTAACGGTGGCGCTGGCGGGCGCTTGCACGTTGGTGCCGTCGTACGTGACGGCTGCGGGTGGCGCCGGTCGGTCCGACGTAGTTTGACGATGACCTGCGGGTTGATCTGGGTGACCCGGGCCAGGGATGCCAGCAACGTGACCAATGTGGAGCGGGCGGCCGGCGTGGGTCCCTGGTTGGTCAGATTGCCGAGCAGGCAGACGCCGAGGTTACCGGTGTTGTAGCCGCCACGTGACCTGCGGTCACCACGCCCGGGCGCGTGCCGGCCGGTACGGCGTTGTTGAAGACGCAAACGGGATCGGGACCGGACCATCGGCCTTCGTACACCCGCCCATGTTCGTCGATGAGTACGTGGTACCCGATGTCGCCCCAAGCCTGCGTGACGGCCTGGTAGTAGTAGATGGCCCGGACCGTTCCGGCGGGATCGGGATCGCTGTTGGCGCCCGCGGTGTGGTGGACGGTCAGCGTCTGGGTCGGGGTGTATTCGGTTGGCCACACCTCCGTACCGCCGATGAAGCGGAGCCCTTCATCGGCGCCCCACGCTGCCCGCGGCAGGTAGGTGACGAGACAGGTCGTGCCATCGGGCAGCGGCATGGCACCCAGGGGCTCCGCGGCCAGACCCATGACCGGACCGTCGACCGTATTGATCTCGGAGACGAACCCGGAGGCGGCCTCGCCCTCGATGACAACGTCGTATTCGCTCACGCCGCGGGCGACGAGGAGCAGGTGGCGCCATTCGTCGGCCGATCTGGGCCTCCGTGGCAGGCGTCAGGTGCCGCCACGACACTCCATACGCCGGCCGTCTTGGTCCTGATCGAAACACCGGATCCTGACCAGGAGTCCTCAACGACCTCTAGGCGACCGGCGATGTCGTATTGATGACGCCGTACGCCGCCGGTGTCCGGCACACGTCATGGGTGCTCCGCGCCACTGGCACCGGGTGCTGCGGGGCGTCCGCCGTCCCCCTCTCTGCGCGACTGATCAGCATGACTCAAACAGCGCGACACATCAACGCGGGCATCTGGTCATCCCATCGTGTCGAGGTCGCGGACGGCGAAGCTGTGGTGTGCCCACTCCTCGGTGAAGATGACCCGCAGGCACGCCGAGGCGGCGCGAGGGGTCGGCGAAGGCCAGCCGGGCGGGGCGTTCGGCTCGCGTACCCGGTCCAAGTCCTCCTGGGTGACGGCGGCGAGGAACTCCCGCACCTCGGCCATGCGGCCGGCCCGGACCGCCACCACCTCGGCGAAGCTCGGATCGGCACCCAGGTCGATGCCGAGGTCCGCGCCGTTCGTGATGTACGTCGCCGGCAATCCGAGCGGGTGGTACGGCCGATCCCGGCCCAGTACCGCCTGACCGAACCACAGGTCGGTCGCCATCACCAGATGCCGCAGTGTCTGGACGAACGACCACTCCCCGTCGACCGACCGGTGCAGATCCTCCTCCGGCAGCGACCCGGCCCGCGCCATCGTCGGCGCCCAGAACGCCTCCACTGTTTCCCACGCGATACGCATACCGTCCGGTGTGGACGGACGCAACCTCGTGCGCTCCGGGTACATCCGGTCCAACTCGGCCTCGACGAGCGGTGCCACCTCGACGCCGTTGACCCGCAGCCCGTCAATGACCCCGTCGATGTCGGCGCCGTTGAGCAGGGCACCCCGGATCCGGGTACCGCTCAGATCCACCTCGCGGAACACGCTGCCCGCGAAGTTCGTCTCGATGAACTCGGTGCCGCTCAGGTCGTTCGGTCCAGTGTAGGTGGCCATTGCCGGATCGTAGTACCCCGGGCCGACAGCGACCGGCGTACGTGTCAACAGAATGGCCGTACGGCACCACCCGCCCCGACAGGAACGGGAGAACCCGGACGTTCCCGCGAATGCAACATGCAGCCCCCACCCGTTGCACCCAACGAAGCCGGACAGAACGCACGCCCGGCACGTGACAGCAACCGGCTGCCTACAAGGGCAGCCGTACTTCGAGATGGTCGCCTGCTGTCACTTCGGTCCACAATCGAGCTGGGTGCTCCGCCTGGGGACCTCCCGTGGTCGGCCTCCTGGTGCCCTGCCGGGGCGGGAACGCCGGGGCGGGGTAGAGCAGACGCAGGCCACCTAGGTGATCATCCGGTGTTGTGTCGACAACGAAAAGTTCAGGAGGTGGCCGCTGCGGCTATCGGTAGCGACGCGCAAGGTAAATCCGAACGGTGCAAGATCATGCGCAGGCTATTTCCGAACGGTGCAACCTCGGCGCCTACGGGACACGGACCGTGGCGAGTGCTGCATCGGATGCAATCCGCCGCGCTGGTGAAATCTTGTGCGGTCTGGTGCTCGACGGCGTCGCAGCGGCCGTGCGCTTCTTGCCGATGACAGCCGTTTCGATCTGGATCGATGCGATGTCAGCCTCGGGACTCGCGCAGGACCTGCCACTGCAGCCAGGCGAGCTCGGGCTCGAGGTCTGCGTAGCCGCGGCTGCGTTCGAGCTGCTTGGCATCGGCGTGGTTCATCATCATGCAGATACCTTCGCTGGTGAGGCGCTCCACCTCTCCGCGGCGGAGGGGCCGGCCGGCTCTTTCCTCGGCGGCGGTGAGGAGGGCCACCAGCGCGGGAATGAATACGGGTCGCAGTTCGCTCCGCGAATCTGCCTCGCCTCCCTCGGTGCCCAGACGCCAGGTGCCAAAGGGGTTGTGGCAAGCGTGGCCCGGCGGATACCCGTCATCGGGCCAGCGCTCAAGGCGGCGGCGAGGGGTCTCCAAGTCGGGACTGAAGGTGTCGCCGCTGACCAGCACGGGGTCCTCCGCCAGTTGATACACGTTGAGCGAGCCAAGCAGCTGGTTGGCCTCGGACGGTGGCGCCTCGACCTGCGCATCCGGCAACCCGAACGCGTGCATGCCGCAGGAACGCGACACACCGCCGTCCTGTAGCACCACCACGGCGCAGCGGTAGAGCATCCACGGGTCGCCGCCCTCGAGAGCCTGAATCCAGCGTATGACGGGCCAGCCCAGCTTCGACTGCTCGAGTCGCACTCCCAGCGCTCCGGCATCGCCCAACGCGGCGATCAGCATCGCCACTTCTCCCACCTCAGCACCGAGGTACCCCGGCAAGTCCAGGACCAAGGCGCTGCCGGCCCCCGCGACGGTGCGCTGCTCCTCCACCGACATCGTGCCGTAACCGAACGCCTGGCTGAACGAGCCGTCGTTCGCTACCCACTCCGCCAGCGCACGAAGGCCGAGAGTCTCCGATGTGAGCACCTGGCCGTCCAGCGTCAGACCTGCACGGCCGAGCGAGTCTTGCCACTGAGCCATCGTCGCCGCAGTCCCTGGGACGAAAAGCCGCACACCGTACACACGATCGGCTGTCACGTGGTGGAGGGTAGTACCCCTCTGCGGGCCGCCGAAGCCACGGGCCCGTTGCGGGCGACCGCAGGGACGAGGCGATCGCCGCCGTGGTCGCGGCGCAGGCGCCCGTGGACGCGGTCAACTCGGTCGGAGCGGCGCTTCGGGCTCAGATCGCCACGTGCGACGCCAAGATCGCCCGGTACAAGGCGCCGCTCGATGCGGGCGCCGACCCGGCAGTGGTGGCGGGCTGGATCACCACCTCGCAGGCGAGCGGGCTGCGGCGCTGGCGCAGCTGCGGCCGGCTGGGGATCGTGTCCCGAGGCGGTTGACCCGGACGGAGATCGCCGACCTGATCGACAGGCTCGGCGACCTCGTCGCCACGCTGCGACAAGCCGACCGACATGACAAGGCCGAGGAGAACCGCCACCTCGGCCTCTACCTGAGCTTCGACCCCAACCGCCAGATCGTGCGCGCGGAGGCGCGAGCGGGATCTTGGCGTAGGGAAAGGGTTCGTGTCGGAGGCCGGAGGCGACCCGGATGGATGCGGCCCCGCCTGGACCGAGTGGATCGCGATCCGAGCGGCGTAGTCGGGCACGGCGACGTTGGTCGGCTTGAACTGGTACGCCGCAGACGTGGTCAGAGAGGTGTCAGGGCCGTCAGGCATCGGGTCCGCGTCGTCGTCGGCCGTGATGGTGATGTCACGTCGAACTTGGCGGCGTCCTTGGTCCTGAGATCACTGTAGGGTCTGTCGAGCAGTCCGATGGATGCCGCGTGCCTCTTGGGCGATGGCACAAGTGGAGAGCGTTGTGTCCTGCGTACAGGCCTGATGCCGAGGATCGCGTAAATCACGCTTTGCGGTGGCGAATGGAGCCCTTGTCCCGACCGCTGTCGCCTTGTGCGCCGTCAATACATTTCATCAAGCCGTTCGACGACTCGACGCAACTCGCGCGCGCTGTGCTCGGACATGGACCCTATGACGAGCTCGAGGAGATCGCGGGCCTCCCACCGGGACCCACAACACTCAAAGATCCACAGCCGCCGTCCGCGTAGTCGACCCAGAGGCGCCGGTAGGGGTGGCGGACGAAGTGCGCCCACATCCGCAACGCCGCGCTGACCTTGCCGGGCCATAGATCGTCGCGGGTCACCTCTAACCGCCCAATCACGGCCAGAGCGTAGGGTGATAGACCAGGGATCATCGAGGTT
>Ga0307405_10000142_pt1 | contig 27845 bp, 37 predicted proteins | sample 322Cmetagenome_2_FD_203311 | JGI IMG/M metagenome (GOLD analysis project Ga0307405, IMG submission 203311) | Maize rhizosphere microbial communities from greenhouse at UC Davis, California, United States - 322HYB-C-1 | ecosystem: Host-associated > Plants > Roots > Rhizosphere > Soil | place...
GCCGGAGCCGGGGCCTGCGACCCGTCCGGCGTGCAGCGCTACATCTACAACGCGTGGCCCAACGTCGGCGCGACCCAACTCGGCAGCTATATGGTGGAGAACGGGCGGTCCACGCTGGAGACCACCAGCGAGTCCCGCGCCGCTACCGCACAGTGGCTGACGCTGGTGGGCGCGGACTATCTGCCCGCGGGGCTGGAGCTGGATCTCGACGAGCACTGGCTGTGGAACGTCACCACCAGCGAGCCGCCGACGATCGCCTGCGACCCGACGACCCTGGCCGCGTAGCACCCCGCTCACGAGCCCGGCCGTCCACATACCGGCCGGGCTCGCACGATCCCAGGAGGGGGACCGATGGCGCTCGCCCAGTACAGCGAACTGTTCTGGGTCCCCTCAGGGGCCGTGGCCGCGAACGTCCCAGCAAGGGTGTTCCTACACGACACGAACACCCTCGCCACCCTGTACGCCGACGCCGGCGGGGTGACGCCGCTCGCCAACCCCGTCTCCACCAGCGGGACAGGCCGGCTGGAGTTCTACGCCGAAGAGGGCCGCTACTGGGTCCACATCGACAGCGAAGCCTTCGAGATCGCCGTCGGGGCAGCCGCGCAGCCAGCGACCCAGCAGGACATCCTCGACGAGGAGGCCCGGGCAGACGCGGCGTACGCCGCCCTCCTGCACGCCGCACGCCACGCTGCGGCTGGGGCCGACCCGGTCACCCTGTCACAGGCCCAGATCACAGGCCTGGCCGCCGCGCTGGCCGCGCTCGCCCCGCTGTCCGGCGCCACCTTCACCGGCGCAGTCATCATCGACGGCGCGAACCTCACCGTCATCGACACCGGCACCAAGGGCTACCGACTCCGGCAAGACGGCAGCGACCTCGACCTCGAAGCCACCGGCACGGCCCTGTTCCTGTCCGTGTGGTCCGGAACCAACTTCGACGGCACCCAACGCCACTACCTGCGCCTCGAATCCGGGGCACACATCGCCCACGCCAGCGGGACGTGGCAGTTCGCGGCAGGCCCGTTCGCCGGGGCCGTGCACACCATCGACGGTCTGAACAACCAGCTCGGATTCCACGGAGCGGGGCCGGTCGGGCAGGCCACCATCACCGGCTCCCGTACGGACGGCACCGCGCTGGAGAGCCTTCTTGACGCGCTGGCTGCACGCGGCGACTTCACCGACAACACGACCGCATAAGGGGGCGTTGTGCCGGTCATCAATCCCATCGTCAGCCAGCCCACCGGGACCGGGGGCATGCGTGGCCCGTGCGCGGACTGGCCCGTGCAGTGGACGTGCGAACTCGACACACTGAACCCGGCCGTGACCGGCGTCGCCGTGTCGACAGCCACGGAGACGCTGTACGCCCTGACCGGGATGCGGTTCGGTCTGTGCGAGGTCACCCTCCGGCCATGCCGCGACGACTGCGGAGACGGCCGCTTCTACGACGACTTCGGGCCGCCATGGACCGCCCAGCACTGGCCGCAGCCCGCACTGATCGGCGGCCTCTGGTTCAACCTCACCTGCGGCTCCTGCTCGGGTGGCTGCTCGTGCGGTGAAGTGTCCGAGGTGCGGCTCCCGGCACCGGTCTACGACATCACCGAGATCGTCATCGACGGGGTGGTACTCGCCGCGTCCGCGTACCGCCTCGACAACAACCGCATCCTCGTCCGGACCGACGGCCAGCGCTGGCCGCGCTGCAACGACCTGTCCGAGGACAGCGGGGCCGGCACGTGGTCGGTGACGGCCCGCTTCGGAGAGCCCCTGCCAGAGGGCGCAAAGCTCGCGATGGGCGAGCTGGCGTGTGAGTTCGCGAAGGCAGCGGACGGGCAGGACTGCCGCCTGCCAGCCGGTGTACAGCAGCTCGTGCGCCAAGGCGTGACGATCTCCTACCCAGACGTGGGCGAGCTGTACAAGAAGGGCCGCACAGGCCTATACCTCGTCGATGCGTTCATCGCGACGTGGAACCCGTACGGGCTGCGGCAACGCTCCCGCGTCTACCGGGTCGACGCACCGACCGTACGAAGGGCAGGCACATGATCACAGGCGAGTTGAAGTGGTACACCGTCGCCTCCCGCCTGGAAGCCGCCGTGTACGAGGCGCTCACCGACACCCCCGACCGGCATGGCGTCGTTCCCGGCGCCATCGCCTGGGACGCCTGCGACTGCGGCATGCTCGCCGTGTCCATCGCGCAGGTCTACCCGAGCGAGACTTTCCCCGCCCCTCAGGCCGCCCGGCTCGGCACCTGCGACGCCCCGTACGAGGTCGCCGAACTCGTCGTACAGGTCATCCGCTGCGCCCCGAACGCCGAGGGGCAGAGCCTGTACCCCACCAGCGCGGCGCTCGACGCCTCAGCCCGACAGGTGGCCCGCGACGCGTACGAGACGATGCGCGCCGTCTCGGTCCGGCTGTGCGAGATGAACGAAGCCCGAGACATCTCCGACTTCCTCGTACGCCCCCAAGTCACCCAAGGACCGCAGGGCGGCTGCGTCGGCTCCGAACTGCGCGCCCTCGTCTCGCTGCTGAGGAACTGACCATGGCCGCCATCCTGCGGATCGACTGGGCGGCCGTGGACCGCATGCTGAACTCGCCGACCGGCCTCGTCGGCCAGGACTGCCAGCAGCGCGCCGACCGCACCGCCGCACAGGCCCGCCAGTTCGCCCCGGGCAGTATGAGCGAACGCATCGCCCCACCGGTCGTGCAGCGCGGCGCAGGCGGCCCGTCAGCGGACATCACCGTCCGGCACCCCGCGGTCGGCTACGTCATCAACGGCACGGGCCTGTACGGGCGCAGCGGCCGAAGGATCACCCCGGTCCGGGCTCAGGCCCTGCGGTTCGTCCTCAACGGCCGCGTCGTCTTCGCGAAATCGGTAGCTGGCCAGAAGCCGAACGACTTCCTGAACAAGGCACTGCCCGCCGCCCTGTAGCTCCGGAATGATCAAGGGCGGTGCGTGCCTACCGTCCCCACCATGACCGAGACCCTCACCCTGCCGAACGGAATCGCCAGCTTCGCTGCAGCCCCTCCGCCGCCTCCTGCAGCCAAGGACTTCAGCCGCAAGCGCAAGCGCCTCGACTTCACCATCGACAGCGACACCTTCGAAGCCGCCCCCGCCCTCCCCGGCGACGTCTTCGCCGAGTTCGTCACCCTCTACACCAGCACCGGCGACACCGAGACCTACCAGCAGCAGCACGACCTGCTGAAGCAGGCCCTCGAACTCGCCCTCCTCCCAGAGTCCTGGCAACGGTTCGCCACGCGCCTCGCCGACAAGACCCGGCCGATCGACGACGACCAGATGTCCGACGTCGTCCTGTGGCTCCTGGAGGAATACGGCATGCGCCCTACACAGCCGTCTCCGTCCTCATCGGATGGGCCTGCCAGCCCGGAATCTGGCACGCCCTCGACGGAGAGTACGCAGCCCGCGGAGTCGACCTCACCGACCTCCCAGCCGACCGCTTCCTGAACGCGATCTACCACGAAATGCTCCAGCGGCTGATCGTCCACAACGGACAGACCGAGGAACAGGCACGCGCAAAGTTCGACGCCGACCTCGGCGTCTCGGCATGGGCACTGCCAGGCCGTGACCGCCGCGAAGCCGACCCAGTGCAGGACCCCGGCGCCCCGTACTGGTGGCACGGCGCCGAAGACGCCAGCCAGTCCTTCCTCGCCTCCATGGGGGTGAGCCTCAATGGCTGACCTGATCGGCAGCGCCAGCATCCGCGTCGACATGCCCACCGCCGCCGCGGTGCGGTCCATCCGCCGCATGGTCAGCCAGGCCGACGGCCCCCTACGCCAACTCCAGCGCCGCATCAACCAGACCAGCGCCGAACTCGGCCGCCTGCGCGGCACATCCGTCGCCGTCATGGTGGACGACCAGACCAGGGCCGGCGCCGCCGCCGTCCGCGCCGCGGTACGCGACCTGCAACGCCTCGGGCCTATCCAGATCAGCGCCCGCCTCGACACCGACGCCACCGACATTGCGGCCACCGCGTCCGCGCTGCGCGGCCTACAGGACGCCGCCCGCAGCACGGGCCGCACCCTGGCCACCCTCACCACGCGGGCCACCACCGCCGCGGCTGCACTCGCCGCCCTCGGCGCAGCCGCCCGCACCCTGCGCGGCGAGATGGACGATGTGGACGGAGCGATCCGCCGCACCGGCGACGGCATGACCGCACTGCGCGCCCGGCTCGGCACCGTCACCCTGTCCGCCACCAACTCCAGCCGATCCCTCCGCGGCCTCAAATCCACAGCGCTGCTCCTGGCACCCGCGCTGATCCCCATCGCCGTGCAGGCCGCACCGATCGCAGCCGGACTGACCGCGGCAGGTGTGGCCGTCGGCGTGTTCGGCGCCGCCATCGGAGGACAGATCGCCAAACTGTCCGAGGCAGCCGACGCGGAGAAGAAGCACAAGGACGCCGTCGAGGAACACGGCGCCACTTCAGCAGAGGCGGCGAAGGCGCAGCTCGCCTATCAGCGCACCGTCCAGGACATGCCGCAGCCGACCCGTACGGCAGCAGCCGCCCTGTCATCGCTGAAGGACACCTACCGGCAATGGTCAGACAGCCTCGCCTCCGACACCATGCCGGTAGCAACCCGCAGCTTCGCCCTGTTCGGCGCCCTGTTCCCCAAGCTGACCCCCGTGGTCCAGGGCGTGAGCCAGCAGCTCAACCGGTTCGTCACCATCGCTGCTGGTGGCGTACAGTCGCCGGGCTTCGACCGGTTCATGAAATCGTTCGCCGAGTTCTCCACTGGCGCCATGGCGAAGGCCAACGACGCGCTGATCCGGTTCACGCGGACCCTCAACACCGGCAAGGTGTCCGGTGGCACGAGCGAGTTCATGGAGTACGTCCACGCGAACGGGCCACTCGTCCGCGACACCTTGTCCAAGCTGGCGCAGGCCCTGTCGAACATTCTTCAGGCTGCTGGGAACGTGGGCCCTGGCCTGCTGACGGTGGTGAACGCGCTCGCCGGGCTCGTGTCCGCGCTGCCGCCGGGCGTGATCACTGCGATGCTTCAGCTGGCGCTCGCGCTGAAGGCCGTACGCCTGGCTGCGGCCGGGGCGGCCGCCATCTCGGCTGGGGTGACCGCGTTCTCTGCCGCTGTGACTGGGATGCAGACAGCGGCCGCTGGCGCGTCAGGCGTGCTGCCTACGTTGGCTGCCGCGTTCGGCAGCCTGTCTCGCGCCGCGAAGATCGCTGTCGCTGGTACGGGCATCGGACTGCTGGTGATCGCCCTCTCGGAGCTGTCGAGCGGCAGCAAGAAGGCACCCCCGGACGTCGACAAACTGACGACCTCGCTGAAGCGACTCGGTGCCGAGGGGAAGGCCACTGGGGAGGCCGCGAAGCACTTCGGGTCCGATCTCGACGGCCTCTATGGCAAGGTGCGCTCCCTGACGGACCCGTCGACCGCCGACAACATTCAGCAGTTCGTTGTCAGCCTGGGGGGCCTCGCCAGCTGGGACAGCACCCCGGTGAAGGACGCGAAGGAGAACCTGAACGCGATCGACGAGGCGCTGGCCGGTCTCGTCAAGAACGGGCAGGCCGACCTCGCCGCTGCCGCGCTGAAAAGACTGACCGCGGAGTACGGCAAGGGCGGCAAGGACACCAAAGAGTTCACCAGCCAGCTCGACGGCTACAAGGAAGCCCTCGCGGACGCCAAGTTCGAAGCTCAGCTGACGGCCGACGCGATGGGCTTGTTCGGTGACCAGGCGCAGAAGACGTCGGCCACGCTCGCCGAGCAGAAGGCGAGCGCGGATGGGCTGCGGCAGGCGATCCAGGCGTTGAATGACGTGAACCGGTCGGCGCTCGGGGGACAGATCGCCTTCGAGGCGTCCATCGACGCGGCGGCGAAGGCCGCGCAGGAGAACGCTGGCTCGCTGCGCATGGTCAACGGTGTGCTGGATACGAATAGTCCGAAGGCTCAGGCCGCGGCGACCGCTCTGAACGATCTGGCGGTGAAGACGGATGAGGCTGCGGCGGCGAACCGGGAGTCGACGAACTCGTGGGCTGGCGCGGCCAGGATTTATGAGCGTGGCCGTCAGCAGCTCATCAAGAACGCGATGGCTATGGGGCTCACTCGCGAGGAGGCTGCCCAGCTGGCGTCGCAGATCTTGAAGACGCCTGACAAGACGGCGATGTTGAAGGCGGATATCACCGACTGGAAGTCGAAGATCTCCGAGGCGGACAAGCAGCTCAAAACGGCGAAGGGCGAGAAGAAGGCCAAGCTCACTGCGGACATCGACAACTGGCGGGTCAAGGTCGCGGAAGCCGAGCGGCAACTGCTCGGCGCCAAGGCGACCAAGCAGGCGAAGCTCACCGCGGACATCGGCGTGTGGCAGGCGAAGGTCAAGCAGGCCGAGACCCAGCTGAAGACAGCCAAGGGCAGCAAGCGGGCCACGCTGACCGCGAGCATCGGCGACTGGCAGTCGAAGATCGCCGCCGCCCGGTCGTCGCTCGCCAACCTTCCGTCCTCGAAGACGGTCACCGTCCACTACCGCAGCGACGGCGCGAACTTCCTCGGCCCCTCCGGCCGGTACGCCGAGGGCGGCCTCGTCCGCTACGCGCGCGGCGGCCGCATCCCGGCCTTCCCGACGGGCGGCGCCGTACGGGGTCCGGGTACGGGCACCTCGGATTCGATCCTGGCCCGGGTGTCCAACGGCGAGTTCGTCGTCAACGCCAAGGACACCGCGAAGAACCTGCCCCTGCTGGAAGCCATCAACGCCGGACAGCTCGGCATGGCCACCGGCGGCATGGCCGGCGTGGGGACAGCAGTCGCGGCAGGCCTGGCGGCCGGCATGGGCGCCGCGACACGCAGTGTGGAACATGCCGCCCGGGCAATGGCGGCCGCGGTCGTCGCCGGGATCCGCGAGGAGTTGCAGATCACTTCCCCGTCGAAGCGGACCGCGGCGCTCGCGAAGGACGTGGGTGCCGGGTTCATCAAGGGCCTCACCGGATCTCAGGCGAAAATCAAGTCAGTCTCCGCCGACCTCGCGAAAGACATCTGGGCTGCGTTCACCGGCCGCAAAGACAACCAGCTCGTCGCCATGGTCAACCGGCAGACCGGCAGGCTGCTGTCGCTGGCCAAGCAGCGCGACTCGATCGCCAAGCGGCTCGCCGACGCCAACAAGTTCGCCACCGACACCGCGAGCAAAGCCCGTGCGACGGGCAACCTCGCGGGCATCGTCCAACAAGACGCCTTCAGCCCCGCATTCGTCCGACAGCAGATGCGGGCATCCCTCAACGACATCAAAACGTTCACGGCAAACGTACAGAAGCTGCAGAAGCAGGGCCTCAACAAGGACCTGCTGCGACAGATCCTGGAAATGGGGCCCGAGCAAGGCGCCCAGTTCGCGAAGGCCCTCGCCAACACGGACAAGGCCACGATCAAGCAGTACAACAGCCTGAACACACAGATCGGCAGCGCCTCCTCGAAGCTGGGCAAAGTCGGCGCCGACCTGCTGTACGACTCCGGGAAGAAGGCCGGAGCCGGTTTCCTCACCGGTCTGAAAGCCCAGCAGAAAGAGATCGAGAAGCTCATGCTGTCGATCGCGAAGGGCATGCAGAAAGCCCTCCGCAGGGCTCTCGGGATCAAGAGCCCGGCACGCGCCCTGATCCCCGACGGCATCAACACCGCCCGCGGTATCGCCGTCGGCGTCGTACGGGGCCTGCCGGAAATCGACAGCGCCATGCGGAAGGTCGCGGGCCGAGTGGCCAACGGAGCGCGGATGCCGGCCGTCGCCACGATGCCGGGCGCCCGAGGCGCCGCGCCGGTGCAGGGCGCGACGGTCATTCACCAGCACAGCTACTACCTAGTGAACCAGGGCGCGATCGGCTCGCAGCACGAGCTGCAGGACTGGTTCACGAAGATGCTCGACAACACCGGCCGCACCAACCGCGTCCCTCCCAGCCTGGTCACCGCACTGCGCCGGGCCGCGTGAGGAGGGATGCCGGATGCCACTGACCGAGGAACTCCGCGACACTTTCAACGACGGCGTCGTCGACACCGTCAAGTGGCCGAGCAACTACAACACCGGCCCGGGCGGCCTCCCCACCGAGACCGGCGGTCGGGCCCGCGTCGCCTGCGACACCGGGTTCTCCGCGTTCACCAGCGACAACACCTACACGCTTGCCGACTCCCACGCCTGGGTGGAGACGTACCCGCCGGCGGCCGGAGGCGCCGCCACCGAAGCGTGGGCCCAGCTACTGATCACATCGTCGACGTCCGGCACCGACGTCATCTTCGAGGTGAACGCCGTCACCGGCCTGCTGACGATGGCCGTCCGCACCGGGTTCTTCGACCCCGGCGCCACCACCCTCACCTACGATGCGGCTGCGCACCGATGGTTGCGTATCAGCGAAGCTGGGGGGACCCTCACCTGGTCGACCAGCGCGGACGGCCTGACCTGGACCGTACGCAGGTCGACGGCCTCACCGGCGTGGGTGGGGGACGCGGACCTGGAAATCCAGCTCATCACCCACCGCGACAGCGGGACCCCGGACTTCGCCGAGTTCGACAACTTCAACGTCACGCCGTCCACCGCTGTCTTCGCCGACCTGACCGACACCTTCGACGCCCCCACCGTCGACAGCGTGAAATGGCCCGACAACTACAACACCGGCTCCGGCGGCCTGCCCGACCAGAGCGACGGCCGCGCCCGGGTCCCCTGCGACACCGGATTCGCCGCCTTCGCCTCCGCACCCATCTACCGCCTCCAGGACTCGCACGCCCACACCCAAGTGACGCCCCCTCCCGGCGCAGACGCCAACGAGGCGTTCGCCCAGATGCTGATCCTCAGCGACGTCACCGGGACCCAGCTCGTCTTCGAAATCGACACGGCCACCAACCTGCTGCTGATGACCAGCCACGTCGACTTCATCGACATGGGTGGCGCGGCGATCCCCTACAGCCCGACCGACCACGCCTGGCTCCGGATCCGCGAGGACGCTGGAACCCTGCACTGGGAGACCGCACCGGACGGCCGCGAATGGACGCCCCGCCACACCGCCACCTCCCCGGCGTGGATCAGCGACAACGACCTGCAAGTGCAGCTCCTCGCCCACTGCTCGCCCCTGGTCACCGGCGGCGGACCCACGGGCGAGTACGCCTACTTCGACAACTTCAACATCACACCCACGCTCACCGACGGCTACACCGTCGCCGTCGACTGGGCAGGTGACGGCAGCTTCGACGGCGCCCACGACGATGTCACCGACGACGTGCTCCAGCGCGGTCCCGTCACCTTCGCCTACGGCCGCGACCAAGCACGCCAGCTTGCCCCGCCCCGCGTCGGCACCCTGTCGATGACCCTGTGCAACGCCGACCGTATCTACAGCCCGGAGAACCCGGACTCGCCGATCGCCGACGACCTGTCACCAGCCGCCCCGGTGACAGTGGAGACCGTCTACGACGACGTGCTGTACCCGCTGTTCACCGGCCGCGTCGACGACTTCGACGTGCACCCCGACCGAGGCGACCGTTCCGCCGACATCACGGCCCTGGATCTGCTGTCCCTCCTGCAAGGCGTCAAAGTCTCCACCGAGCTGTATCAGGCGCAGCGCACCGGCACGCTCATGCACGTCATCCTCGACGCGGTCGGCTGGACCGGGCCGCGCGACATCGACCTCGGCGCCACGTTTGTGCCCTGGTGGTGGCTGGAGGAAGCAGACGCCTTCACCGCGGTGTCCGACCTCCTCGCCTCGGAGGGACCGCCATCGATCGCCTACGTCGGACCGGACGGCACATTCATCTTCCGCGACAGGCACCACCGCCTTCTGCGCGCGGCGTCGCTCACACCGCAGGCCAGCTTCAGCGCCGACGCCGTCGGGGAATGCAGCCCCGTCTACGGCTACGGCACGGGCGGCTTCGGCGACGGCGGATACGGAGGGACATAGGCATGGTCTTCGCACCGATCACATACGGCACCCGCCGCTGGGACATCCCACTCAACGCGGCCCTCACCGATCTGCAAGACCAGATCGCCGCCGCCACCAGACCGGTCACCGAGTACGGGGCCGTCGGCGACGGCGTCACCGACGACACGGCCGCCGTGCAGGCCGCGATCAACGCAGGCGGCGTCACCTACTTCCCCGCGGGCACCTACCTGGTGACAGGCCTTCAAGCGCGCCTCGGCATGACCCTGGAAGGCCCCGCCCGGTCCGGCTACATCCCGTCCTCCAGCGGGCAGGCCGCCACACTGAAACTCGCCACAGGCAGCAACGACCACCTCCTCAACGCCGCCGACCAGATCAGCAACGTCACCATCCGCAGCCTCAACTTCGACGGCAACAAAGCGGGCAACACCAGCGGCAACATCATCAACCTGGAAGCAGGCTCCGCCCAGGACACCGCCTGGCACATCGTCGACTGCTTCCTCGACAACTCCGCCAACGACGGCATCGCCATCGGCAGCGGACGCCAAGCCGTCAAAGTCTCCCGCACCTGGATCATGCGATCCGCCAACAACGGCATCACCGCGAACGGAGCCGACGGCGGCTACGAAAGCGTCCTCATCGGCCTGTCCGGCGCCAACGGCATCTACGCCGGCGCCTGGGTGCAGCACCTCACCGGCTGCGACATCTGGTCCTCGGGGGCCAACGGCGTCCTGTGCGACAACGCCCACATGGTGTCCCTGACCAACTGCGGCATCGACCGCCACCAGCAGTCCGGCATCGTCGTCCAGACCGGCGGCTCCGTCTCCATCATGGGCTGCCTCTTCCACAGCAACTCACAGGCCGCGAACGCCACCTACCCGCACATCGCAGTCGGCGCCGGCCAGGTCGCCGTGATCGGTAACACGTTCGCCACCGACGGGTTCGTCAACAACCCGAACTACGGCGTGAACATCACTGGCGGCACCGTCCGCGAGTGGGGCAACAACCAGGTCTCCGGGTCGTTCGTCACCGGCTTCATCAACCCGACCACCAGCGTCAACAACTTCATCACCGGCAGCATCTCCATGGACGGGGCCCGGCAGATCAACGTCGGCGCCTCCGGCTCCGGCGCCACGTTCGCAGCGCTACGCGCCAACGCCACCGACGGCCTGCTCAGCGGCCGCGCCACCGGCGACACCGTCAACCGGTTCTCCGCCACCGCGGGCGGCAGCCTCGCGTGGGGGCCCGGCGGCGCCACCGCACAGGACATCACCCTCAGCCGCGGCGCCGCCAACCGCCTGGACCTCAGCACCGCGGACCTCAGAATCGCCACGGCCGGCCGCGGGCTGAGGGTCGCCGAAGGGTCCAACGCGAAGATGGGCCGCGCCACCCTCGTCGCAGGCACCGTCACCGTCAACACGACCGCAGTCGCCGCCACCAGCGAGGTGTTCCTCACCTGCCAGACCCCGGGCGGAACCCCCGGCTTCCTCCGCGTGTCCGCCCGTACGGCCGGGACGTCGTTCACCATCCTCAGCTCCAGCGGCACCGACACATCCGTCGTCGCCTGGATGATCGTCGATCCCGCCTAGGAGGCTAGTGGTGGTCCTGTCTTTCATCGAGCCGTTCGGCTACAGCCACGGCTGGCGCGACATCGTCAACGACGTGTCCTTCGACGTCACCGAACGTGTCCCCGAAGACGCCTACACGCCCGTGTGGTCAAGCGACACCGTCATCGACCTGACCCTCGGCGAAAGCATCCAGGTGCAGGCCAAGGCCAGCGACCCGTTCCGGGGCGCGCTCACCCCCGTCTCCGGTACCGACATCCTCTTCACCGGCGCAGGCACCATCGCGGCCACGATCTCCCGCACCTCCGGCCAGTCCACCACGATCAACATCACCGCCATCGGCGGCGACGTCACCATCACCCGCCTCCAGGTCCGCGCACTGCCCGTGCCCGAAGCCCGCACCATCAAAATCACCGCCGTCGACCCCGTGAGTGTGCAGCGGCACAGCCAGCGCTCCAACCCGGGCGACGCCCCGTGGGCCAGCCCCCACGACGCCTACGCGATCGCGCAACTGCTGCTCGCTCACTACGCGTACCGCCGCCCCACCGTCACACTCCGCCTGGTCAGCTCCGACCCCGCTCACCTGCTGCAGATCCTGACCCGCCAGATCTCCGACCTGATCACCATCGCCCACGGTGAACTCGGCCTCAACGCCGACTTCCACATCGAGAGCATCGAGCACACCATCGCCCGCATGCCCAGCGACCAGGAGACTCTGGCAGGCTGCGAGAAGCGCGTGCACTACGCCACGCTGGGCTGCGAACGGACAGGGCTGACCGTGCCCACGAACCCGTTCACGTTCGATGTGGCCGGGCGTGGCTTCGACGACGGTGTTTTCGACCCGACCGCGGCGGACAATCCGGAGACGGTGTTCATCTTCGATGATCCAGTGCGCGGCCAGTTCGACGTCGGCCGGTTCGGTACCTGACCCGCCCCGGAATGATCATGCGGGGGTGGGTTCTACCGTCGCCCGCATGGCCCACCTCATCACGGCGCGAGCCCGCGCGAGAGTCAACCACGGCAGGTGGATCGCCGACTGCCCGCGCCGCCACTGCGCCAACGCCATGAGGCTGGAGCCCGGGCAGCCCGCGTTCCACTGCGGCGGGGAAGGCGGCTGCCGCATGGTCGCGCCCGTGGAATGGCCGCCCAACGCCGACGACATCTGGCAGACCCTCCTCGAACGCCCCGTCCCCGCAACCCGGAACTGGTACCCGGACGGCCATGTGGAAGCGATCCGCCTCGGCTACCCGCACGGTCAAACCCCGGACGAGCTACAGCAGGAGACCCGCGACCACGAGAACGAGGAGGCGGCGTAAATGGTGTGGTCAGCGCCCATGACAGCGGTCGCCAACAGCGTGTTCACCGCCGCCCAGTTCAACACCTTCGTCCGCGACAATCTGAACGAAACCGCCCCCGCCAAAGCCAGCGCCGCCGGATCCCACTTCGTCGCCTCCGGCGTCAACGCCATCGCCGAACGCCGCACCACCGGAGGCGCAGACCTCGACTCCGGCACCACCACCTCCACCTCCTACGGCGACCTCGACAACCCCGCAGCCCCCGGCCCCTCAGTCACCGTCGACACCGGACCCATGGCCATCGTCATCGTCCACGGCCAGATGTCGAACAACGGCACCGGATCGGCACGCCTGAGCTACACCGTGTCCGGAGTCAGCAGCCAAGCCGCCGCCGACAACCAAGGCGCAGGCATCGCAGCCTCCGCAGGCACCCTCCTCATGTCCTCGGCCGTGATCCTCCACAGCGGCGGCACCGCCCTCACCCCCGGGTCGAACACCTTCGACATGAAGTACCGCGTCAGCTCGGGCACCGGCACGTTCCAGTCCCGGCGCATCATCGTCTTCCCCCTGTAAGGAACCCACATGAGCAGCTCCCTGGGCGCAGCCTCGCTTGCCTCCCTGCCGACGGTGGCGTACGGCGCGCACCGCGGTGGCCGGCACGTCGCCCCGGAGGAGACGATGGCCGCGTTCCGGGCCGCAGTCGCTGCGGGGGTCGACTACCTCGACATGGACGCGCGGCTGCTGGGTGACGGCACGGTGGTCATCCACCACGACTCCACCGTGGACCGGATGACGTCATCGACGGGACGCCTGGCACAGATGACGGCACCCGGGTACAAGCGGCTCCGCACCCGCCCGGACGTCCTGGCGGGCACGGTGTGGCCGGATCTGGAACTCCCGACCGCCGCCGAGATCCTTGACGAGTTCGGCGGCCGGATCGTCATGACGATCGAGGCGAAGGACGTCGCGGTCATCCCGCCGCTCGCCGCGATGATCCACGCCCGCGGGCTGGCCGGCTCGGTCCTCATCAACACCAACAGCCCGACGGTCGTCGCCGACATCCGCGGGCACGGCGTCCTCGCACACCTGTGGCGCGACTCCAGCCAGTGCACCGAGGCCGACATCACAGCCGTCGCCGCCTGCGCCCCCGACGTCCTCGAAGTCGACTACGCACTCACCGACACCCGCATCGCCGAGTATCGGTCCGTGCTGCCGGCCACATCGCGGCTGTGGGCGCACTGCACGCCTGTGCATGCAGACCGGGACCGGCTGATCAGCCTCGGCGTGACCGGCATCGTCGGCGACGACCCCATCCACATGGCAGGCCGCGCACCCGCCCTCACCCGCGATCCGTTCGCGCAGCAGACGTGGTGGCACGGCGCCTACCCCGGAGCCGGACCCGACCGAGGCGCCTTCGAAGCACCCGACGCGTGGGGCTTCCCTACGGCTACCGCATCGTGGCGGGGCGTCCACCAGCAGATCCAGGTACCCGACGCGCTCGCCGCCGCCTCGTACACGATCTCCCTCGAAGTGAAACTGACCGCCGCACAAACCAACACACGCTGGCTCGCCCTCTACCTCATGCCCGACGACCGCCCGTTCGTCGACGGCCGCCCCGACCCGGGCCGCAACGGCTGGGGAATCCTCATGCGGCAGCGCGGAGACCTCGACATCTACCGCTACACCGACGGCCAGGGCGTCAAGGCCGGTGAAGGCGGGCAGAGTACGGCCTTCACCTTCGGCGCCTGGGTCCCGGTCACCGTCACCGTGACACCAGCCGCGGTCAGCGCCGCCCGCTCCGACAGCGGCGAGCCCGCAACCACCGTCACCGACCCGAGCCATCGCGGCCGCCACCTGTGGCTTGCCGCGTCCGGCGCCGCAGGCCGCTTCCGCAACATCACCATCAGCTGACCCGCACACCTGAGAGGAGGAGACATGGCCTGGTACCCCGGCGCCGTCAAGATGGAGCTCCAGCCAGAGTCGGACTCGCAGCCCGCGATCCGGCCGACGCAGTTCATCGTCCATTCGATCGTGGCTCCGTGGACGGCCCGCCGCACCTACGAGTACTGGCGCGACAGCACGAACCTCGAATCCCACTTCGCGGTCGACTACGCGGGCACCGTCGCCCAGTTCATCGGCACCGAGACCCGCGCGGACGCCAACGCGGGCGCCAACCGGCGTCCGGACGGCACCGGCGCGGTGTCCGCCGAGACTGCGTCGAACACGTCGGCGTCGGACCCGTGGAACGACAAGCAGATCGAGGACCTGATCGCGCTCGGCGTGTGGCTGCACCAGCGGCACGGCATTCCGCTGCGGATCTGCCGCAGTCACGACGACCCCGGCTACGGCTACCACCGGCTCCACCGCGCCTGGTCGACATCCGGCACCGCCTGTCCCGGCGACGCCCGCGTCCGCCAATTCCGCGAGGTCGTGTTCCCAGGGATCGTTGCCCGGGCCACCGGCAACGCCACCACCACGGGCGAGGAGGAGAACATGCCCAGCCCTGAAGAAATTGCTGCTGCGGTCTGGCGGCACCCGATCGAGAACCAGTTCCGTAAGGACGCCCAGGGCCAGCCACGGCGTATCGCCGCCGAGGACTTCCTGGAGTACGGCGACAGCCACCACGACCAACTGGTGGCGATGCTGCAACAGCTGACCGCGCAGGGCGCCGCCCGCGACGCGGTCCTCGCCAGGCTCGCCGAAGGAGGCGGCCTTGACGCGGCCGAGATACAGGCCGCGGCCGAAGCCGGCGCACAGGCCGCGCTCGACCGGCTCGGCGACGCACTCACGAAGGAGTCCTGACCCATGAAGACCATCCTCGGTCGCGAGCCCGCCCTCTGGCTCAACACCCTGTCGGCCGTCCTCGGCCTCATCGTCACCTTCAACGTCGGCCTCACCGCCGAGGAAGCGGGATGGGCCGTGGCCGGCGCGTCGGCCATCCTCGGCGCCATCGCGGCGGCTCTCACCCGGCCGATCGCCGTGCAGGCCTTCACCACCCTGGTGGCCACGCTCGCCTCGGCCGTCGCCGCGTTCGGCTACGAAGTCGCACCCACCACGACGGCCGCCGTGAACGGACTCGTCCTGGCCGTCCTCATGTTCGTCACCCGGGGCCAGGTATCCCCGAAGGGAGCCGTCGCGTGAGCGCCCTCGACGCACGCATCCGCCACATCGCCCGCGAGGAACTCGCCAGTGCCGAAGGCGGCGCCACGGCGGACAGTCCGCTGCCCGCTGTGGCGGAGTTGGAGAAGCGACTCGATGCCCTCATCGTCCGCGTCGACGAGTTGGCCAAGGCTGTCGGCGACCGGGCCAGGCGGACCCCCCGCAAGACGGCGTCGGAGCCCGGCGAGTGAAGGTCCACGTCTACCCCTCCGACGCCTTCGGCTGCGGCTCGTTCCGGATGCGCTGGCCCGGCGAAGCCTGCACATCCGCCGGGCACGACGTCCACGTCGTCGCACCCCACAACCGCAGGCTCAGGGCCGTGGTGAAGGAGAACAAGGTTGTTGACGTCCTCGACGTCGACGCCGACGTGGTCGTCCTCCAGCGCGTCACCCACGCCTACATGGCGCAGGCCGTCGGCGTCATGCGCGCGAAGGGGATCACGGTGGTGGTTGACGTGGACGACGACCTCTCCTCCATCCATCCGTCGAACCCGGCGTGGGCCGTGCACCGGCCGGGCGCCGGACTCCACTCTTGGCACAACCTCGCGCTCGCCTGCCGCAACGCCTCGCTGGTGACGGTGTCCACTCCGGCGCTGCTGGACGTGTACGCCCGGCACGGCCGCGGCCACGTGCTGCCGAACTACCTGCCCGACATGTACTACGGGCTGCCTCGTACGGACTCCGATGTGGTGGGCTGGCCGGGCTCGTTCCACTCGCACCCGAACGACCCCGAGGTGGTCGGCGGCGCGGTGGCCCGGCTCGTCGACGAGGGCGCGCAGTTCGTGATGCGCGGCGATGCGACGGGTGCGGGCCGCGCGTTCGGGCTCGCGCGGGATCCGGTGGGTGGTGCGGTCGCCATCGAGGAGTGGCCGCGCGCGGTCGCTTCGCTGGGGGTGGGGATCGCGCCGCTCGCGGACACGAAGTTCAACGCGGCCAAGAGCTGGCTGAAACCGTTGGAGATGTCGGCGTGCGGCGTGCCGTGGGTGGCGTCCCCGCGGGCCGAATACCGGCGCCTGCACGAGCTGGGCGCTGGCGTCCTCGCTGACCGGCCGCGCACGTGGTACCGGGAGTTGAAGCGGCTGCGGGAGTCGGCCGCGATGCGGCAGGAGTTGTCGGAGACGGGGCGCGCGGTGGCCGAGCGGCTGCGGCTGTCGCAGCATGCGTGGCGGTGGATGGATGCCTGGGAGCGGGCGTACGAGGTGCAGCAGGCTACGCCGCGGACTGCGGTAGCGGTGTAGCGGCGATGGGTTCCTCGCGCACGTCCCGGATCCAGGAGATCCCGCATGCCAGGCACAGCTCGTGCGGGTCGGCGTAGACGAGCTCGGTGGCCTGGCAGATGGGGCACTTGGCGCGGGTGCGGACGCGGCGCAGCTGGTCGCGCTGGTAGGTGGTCGTCCCGGCCCAGTAGCCTTCGGCGCGGTGGAGCATGGCCCAGGCGAGGCAGCGGGTGCGGGCCGGGCAGGTGCGGCACCAGTGTTCTTCGGCAGTGACGGCTTCCGCGTCGGTCTCGACGTCGGGGACGAAGTCGAAACCGTCGGCGGTGGCGCAGGGGGCGTTGGTCTGCCAGGCGACGTCGTCAGCGGAGAAGTACTCGACGATACTCACGGCCACCCCCTACGGGCAGGGGGTGCCGTCGGCGACGGACCACGACACGGACCCGTTGACGAGGCACTGCCGGATCCGCCCCGCCCTGTGCAGCCGCTGGCAGGACAGTTGCACGATGGCCCGGTCGAGGCCGGTCTGGGTGGCGAGGGCGGCGCGGGTGGCGTGCCCGTCGGCGATCAGCGCGTAGATGGTGTCGTCGCGGGCGATGACGTTGGCGGGGCGGGGGCGTCCTGGGCGGCGTGCGGTCTGCTGCATTGTCGGCCTCGCATTCAGTTCACCGGGCGGCTGAAACTCATTATGCAGTGGTGCGCAAGCGACAGACGCGACCGGAACAAACAACGACACACCGATGCCAGACTTCCGTTCGAACAGCGACACGCAAACACCGCGCCCCGCGTGTCTGAGCGGAGGTACACGTGCCGGATGAACTCACCCTCGGAGAGCTGGCGCGCCGCCTGGACGACCGGACCGGCGACATCCGGGACGACATCCGGGGCTTGTCCGAGGAGATGGCCAAGAAAGTCGACCAGAAGCTCTACGACATCCGGCACGACGCGCTCTCCGCCCGGGTCACGACTCTGGAGACCCTGCGGGAGAAGGACACCGAGAAGCTCGTCGCCACCCGACGGTGGCTGATCGGGGCAGTGATCGTGCCGCTGGTCGGGATCCTCCTGCCCGTCATCCTGCTACTCACCCAAGGAGCGGGGTCATGACCCGGGCAGAGATCCGAGCGGAGGAACGCCGGTGGCGGCGGGGCGATGTCTTCGCCGCCACCGGCGCACTGCTGCTGGGCACGGCGGTGGCGTGGATCGTGCTGAGCATCCAGAGTATGAACCACGACCTTCAGCAGAAGGACACGGCGATAGCTGCGCTGTCGCAGCAGGTACGGGACTTGGGGGGGAAGCCGGTAGCGGGGCCGCCGGGGATGCCTGGGGACGCGGGGCCGTCTGGGCCACCTGGTCCGGTGGGTCCTGAGGGTCCGGCTGGTGAGCCGGGGCCGTCGGGTTCGCCAGGTCGTACGGGCGCGACCGGGGAGGCGGGGGCTGAGGGTTCGGTGGGCGAGCCGGGTGCGGTCGGCGCGACGGGTCCTCAGGGTGTGCCGGGCCCGGCTGGTCCGCAGGGTGAGCCTGGTCCGGCCGGGCCGGAGGGTCCCGCTGGCCAGGATGGGGAGGACGGGCAGACCTGTCCGGACGGCTACTCGTTGCAGGCGCCGTCGTACGATCCGGATGCGTTGGTGTGCAGGCGGGATGGTGCGCCGGAGCCGTCGGAGGACCCGGAGGGGCGGGGGTCTGGGGTGTTGGCGTTGGATCCGCGGCGCATCCAGTACGCGTGAGGAGGTTTTTACGGACCGCCGTGAAAACTGGCCTGACCAGGGCCGTTCGATCCCACCGTCGCTCTGAACGGTCACGCGGCTTCGACGACTTCGTCCCGCATCGCGGTCACCCACTCGTCCCGCAGCTGCTCATACAGGGCCCGCTCCGCCTGCGTCCACGCCCGATCCCGCGCACCCGCGACGACGGCACGGATCGCCGCGTTCACGACCGCAGCAGGCCGCACAGAGCCCGGGGCGGAAGGGTTGGGGGACATGCGGACAAGCCTATCGATCGCATCCCCGTATCACTCATGCGAGCCCCGGCCAATCCCAAGGCCTCACACAAAGAAGGTCTCGCCCCATACCCTGACAGTGACGAGCTGTACAGAGAGGGGCGAGACCGTGCCACAAGATGCTACCCCGGACCCCACCGCAGACGACCTCACCTTCGGCCAGCGCGTGAAGCGCGCCCGCGGACGCAGCGGCAAAACGCGCGCCTACGTCGCCGACGTCATGGGCCACTCCGTCGAATGGGTCAAAGGAATCGAGAACGACCGCTTCAAGATGCCCGGCCTCCCTAAGCTCCTGCGCCTGGCCCACGCCCTCGGCGTCGAAGACCTCACCGAACTGACCGGAGACGACCGCATCACCGCCGCCACCTACACCAAGGCCGAACACACTGCGCTCCCGCGCATCCGCAGCGCCCTCACCCGCTACGAACTCCGGCCCGCAGCCCGCGAGCCCGAGCCCGCCAACGTACTCGCTGCCCGCACCCGCCAGGCATGGAAGCTTTGGCACGCCGAAGGCGACCACCGCACCGCCATCGTCGCCCTGCTCCCTGGCCTCCTCGACGACACACGGCACTCCGCCCGCCTCCTCGAAGGCGCCGACCGACGGCGCGCACAGGTCGCGGCTGCGGAGGCCTACCACCTGGCCCAGTTGTTCCTCAGCTTCCAGCCCGCACCGGACCTCATCTACCTCACCGGCGACCGAGCCATGGCGGCCGCGCAGGACGCCGACAGCCCGCGCGCCATCGCTGCCGCGGCCTGGTACATGAACCACGTGCACCGGGACGCCGGCGAAGCCGCCGAGGCCCGCGTCGACTTGGCCGAGCAGGCGGCCGCGCTCATCCCCAACGCGGAGGACCCGGAGCACATCGCCCGCCGCGGCCTGCTCTACCTCGCGGTCGCCCTCTCCTACGCCAAGACTGGCCAGCAGGGGGATGCGTGGCGGTACTGGGACAAGGCGGATGCTGCGGCGAAGGAGCTCGGGGACTACGTCCACCCGTGGCTGATCTTCGGGCAGGGCATCGTCGACGGGTACGCGATCACCATGCACAACGATCTGGTGCAGCCAGCCAAGGCGCTGGAGGTCGCGGACAGTCTGGACTTGGGGTCGATCCCGTCGGCGACCCGGCGTTCGTATCACCTGATTGAGACGGCGCGGGCGCACGGCATGTTGGGCGAGGGCGTCGCGGCGGTGGCGCTGCTGAAGAAGGCGTTCGAGGAGTCGCCAGAGACGATCCAGTACAACCTGCACACCCGCGCGGTGCTGCCGGAGTTGGTGAAGTCGGGGCCGCGGATGGTGCAGGAGGATGCGCGGTTGCTGGCGCAGGAGTTGGGCGTACCCGTGTGATCGTTTAGGGGGTACAAAAGTACCCCTTGGTGAGGGGGTACTGGCTGTACCCCTTGCTCCGCTTGCGCACCCCTACGGTCTCGTGTGTGAGACGGACCACACGCGACCGGGGAGACGAGAGCATGCCAGGCGAATCCGCAAGCACACCCACCGCGGTCGGCGTGCTCGACACCCTGACACTGCCCAAAACGTCCACCCTCTCCGACGCCCAACTCCGCGGCGCCGTCTGCGTGTGGTGCAGCAGCCCCCTCACCGCCGAGACCGCACGCGACCTCGGCGAACGCCCGGCACCTAACGGCGGGGTGATGTTCCCCCGCGGCTGCGGCAAGTGTGTCCGCTCCGCCGCGGTCCGCTCCTACAACGCCCACTCCCGCAGCTGCGAGCAGTGCGCCGACGACCCCACCCTGTGCGACACCCGCCGCGGTCTGCGGCGTGCTTCGTTGGAGGGACGCTGATGGCGGCGCCGACTCCCGTGCAGGAGGCGCTCATCGCGCTGGGCGATCATTGCGTGCGCTGCCCTGACTGCAAGCCTGAGTGGCACGGGGAAACGCCCATACACAAGCCGTGCCCGGCCGCAGATGAGCTGTACAAGACGTGGCGGCAGCGACGGCGAGACCAGTTGGGCATAGCCCTCCACAGCCCCCCTCCCTCTTGACGGCCGCGCGCCTCGGGTGGGAGGGGTTGCAAGAAGCACGTCCGATCGAACGACAAGGAGTAGGCACATGACGTTGAAGGAAGCCCTCCGCAGCACGATCGCGATGACAGCAGGCGGCGGCGGCGATGACGACGGCGGCGAACCCAACCCGCCCACCGGCGACTCCGACGACGGCCGCGACTACTAGGCACTGACCCCCGGCTGGCCCCGCGCATAGAGTGGCGGGGCCAGCCACCACCAAGGGAGAGGACACGACGATGGCGCGCGACATCAGCGGTACCGGACGGGTGACGATCTTCCCGTTCCTCCACGACTGGGAGACCGGGTCGCGGTGTGTCCTCGCGTACACCACGACCGGCGGCGGCACGACGGCCGTCCTCGGCGTGGTCCCGGTCGAGGGCAACGTGTATGAGCCGGGGGATCTGTTCGCGCTCGCCGGGCGGCACGGCTTCGTCGGCGAGTGGAAGGGGTCGCACGATCAGCGGTCCGGCTGCTGGCTCGCCTGTGTCGGGTCGGGGTCGCGGACGGTGCGGAAGGCCCACACGATCGACGTGCCGGATACGACGTGGGGTGTGGACATGGCGCGGTCGGTCGAGCTTGATGCGGCGTATTACGGGCATCTGCGGGTGGTGGCTGGCCGGATGACGCTGGCGGATGAGGAACTGGCGGCGCAGGCCCGGGCGCTGTTGGAGCGTCCGGTGGGGGCGTGTGAACTGGTTGGGGTGTAGTTCCAAGTGCTGGCCCCGTCTGTCTGCTTCCCCCGTGGCGGATGGGCGGGGCCTTTCGCGGCCCATCTTGTGGCCATAGGTGGCACGGTGGGTGAAATGTTCACAGGGTGGTCACAGGGTCTGGCGTAGATATATGCAGGCCGCACTCTTCCGTAACCGGCGGGAACCGTGTTGACTGCGAGTCAGTAAGCGATTACCTAAGGAGGTCAGCGACATGCACACCCAGGACGTGAGCAATCCGCAGCAGCGTCGAGATGCGCGCATCGACGCGGCCGGCCTCCACGTCCTGATACGTCTTCCGGCCCACCCGCGCGGCGAGGAACACATGCTCCTGGGTGCGGTCCTGGCGGAGCCGTTCGACGCGGATACGGTCACCGATGGCTTGTCGGCGTTGAAGGAGCCAGGTGTCGTCGTCAGGCAGTCGGGGCACCCGTTAGAGACTTAGTCCCTGTTGATCACGTGTCAGCCTGGAATTCCATGCTTTTTGTGATCAAGCTCGGTGCAGGTCGTCACGCCCCAGCCCACTGCCTGCGCCGACACGGCCGCCCGCCCGTGACGAGTCCCCCCTCGGTAACGGACGGGCGGTCCACTCTCCTCCCCGATCGGGTGACGCGCGCGCCGCAGCAACACGTGGGACACGCGCGTCACGCAGGATGGCCAGGGTGGGGGTCTTGTCTGCCTCCGCGGGTGGTCGGCCCTCACCCTGGTCCCCCACGAGAACGGCCCCCGGCGCAGGAATCGCCGGGGGCCGTTCGCTTCCCATGGGAAACGAATGGGGTAAAGATCTTGCTCGGTAGGACCAACTCAGACCAAGCTAGGCTAACTAAGGCCAACACGTCAGACAGGTATCCGCAGGACAGCTCCCTGACCAGCCACAACCCCTTCAGCGCCCCTGACATCCTGTGTCATTCAAGACCAAGCGTCGGAAGGCCGCTGAACAGCGACTTCCCCCCCTCGAAAAGATCAACTGGGGAAGCGATGGGAAACGAAGGCTGCCACAACCCCGCCGACACCACCTGCTTCTCCCACACCTGCTGAAGGTACTCCACGATCCGCCTCTCCATCGACAGAGTCACCTCGCTGTAGACCCCCGCCATCCCCGCGAGCTCGTGCCCCATACGGGCCTCCTTCGCCACGTCGGCGATGTCCGCGCCCGGCTCGTCCAACAGCGCCTTGTGCCAGTGCCGCAACCGGTAGATGTCCTGCCCGGCCATCTCCTCCACGGCCGCCAGCCTCGGCCGGGCCACACGCGCCCCACCCGGCTCCACCTTGACCTCGTCCTGACCGTCCCGGATCGGATACCAGTAGTTCTTCGTGAACCCCACGCCGAGCATCGGCTTGCCCGTCTTCGACACGAACACGAACGGCGCGTCGTGGGAGGCGAGCAGCGCGCTGTGCTGCGCGTGAAGGAATGGCGGAATCACAAGAGATCGGTAGCTGTCGTACTTCGGGCCGGCCAGCGTCGGCTTGCTGTTCGCGTAGTACATCTGGTGCTGCACCCGCAGCACGTGCATGCCGGCGTACCGCTTCTCAGCCTCTTTGCGCCGGTCACGGTCCGGGTCGGAGGCCGGCCAGTGCAAGGAGGAGAAGCCTCGTTGCAGCCCCCAGGCTTCGCCGGGCGGCCTCATGCCCGTGAAGGCGAGGGTCCAGATGTGCACCCAGCCTGCGTATCCCCATACGTGGTAGGCGTTGACGGCGAGCCGGTGTACGGCCTCGATGGGCAGCTCGCTCTTCTGCCGCCTGGTCTGCTTCTTCTCGTACCGGCCGCGGCGCCGCTGGACGATGACGGGAGTCTCGTCTCGGAGCTTGTGTTTGAGGACGGCGTCGTCCATCAGCATTCGGAACACGCTCAGGACTCCGCGCGTATAGAGCTCCGAGTACTTCTTGGTGACATGCGTCCTGAACAGGTCATAGTCAACGGGCGTGATCTGCCCGACAGTCCGCTGCCGCCAGTACGGCTTGATGACGGCGTTCAGGATCGACCCGTACTTGTCCATCGTGCGGACGCGCAGGTCCAGCGAGCTGTACCAGAGGTCGCAGTATTCGACCATGTTCATCTCGGCAGAGCGGGGTCGGTGCCGGTTGTTGCGGACGTCGGACTCGCGGTCGAGGCCGAAGTTGTAGGCCTCGTCCTCGCTCTCGAACGGCACGCCCGGCTCCGGGCCGCTGGCGCTCTCGTACTTCTTCCGCTTCGTCGGTACGCCGCGTTCGTCGAGGTGGTACTCGCCACCCCACCACTTCACGCGGATGCTGTTCCCGCGTGCTTCCACAGAAGGCATGCGTCAGTCCCCCCAGACCGGACAGTGAGTTGGTGTGGAAGTGCCGGCGGTCGGCCGCCGGCCTCTTCCTCGTGACTGCTTACTGTGTCGTGCCGACGGGGCAGCCGCCGCACGTTCCGCAGTCTCGGCCCTGGGCCTGCATGTACTTCCTCACGCGTGCCTGAATCACGCGGTCGGTTGCGGCTCTTGGGCTCAGGACGCACACGTTCTCGCCTGCTACTTGGGTTGGGTATCCGAGGAACGTGGACGCCGGGCCCAAGTCCAGGTTGATGACGTGACTCACCGGTCCCCCTATGTGTCGCCTGTGGGTGACCTCCGCGGGTGGGATGTCAGGGTTACATGCCGAACGTCTGCGCGGGAGGGGGTTGGTGTGGTTTCACCACACCCGGAAGGTCACGATCCTGTTACGGCGAAAAGGTTGTACGGCGAGAAGCGCCAGTTCAGTCGCCGTCCTTGACGAATCCGGCCTTTTGCAAAACCTCCACAAGCTCGTCGCTGAACGCGTCGATCTCCCCGATCGGCGCCCCGGGCAGCTTGGCCCTGGCCGCCTCGAACGCCGCCCGCCGCAACTCATCCGCACTGAGGGAGCCTGAGGGCGCAGGGGCTGGCGCGGCGCCATTCGGGGAGTCGACGAGTACCGGCTCGCGGCCCTCGGTGATCGAGATACAGCCGCCGGTGGCCCAGCCGAGGGCGCGGTCGATCTGCGCGTATTTCACTTCCAGGATGGGCTTGCCCTCCTCGACGCGCTTCCAGGTGTCCTTCGAGATCCCCGCTGCGGTGGCTGCGGCGAGGCGTGACGGATACAGCTCCAGGCGGTGAGCCTTCACGCGCTTCGCGAGGCGGCCGAGATCACGAGTGGTCATGTCGACATGGTGCCAGGGCCAGCTAGGGCCAGCCAGTTCCAACCGGGTAAACGTCCGGTTTTCGCGAAGGTAAGGCTAACCAGGGCGATCCGAACACGTACCCCGGCGCCATCCGCGCCCACCAGAAGCTAACAAGAGCTAGACAAGCAGAGCTAACAAGAGCTAATCTCTGGGCATGCACCAACCGACGACCTTCGAGGTCGACGGGGACGCGGTCCGCGAGGAGCGCATGCAAGCGGGGCTCAGCCGCAAGGAGCTGGCCAGACGGGCGGGAATCAGCCGCCGCTACGTCTGCCACCTCGAAAACGGCACCCGCACACGCATGACGCCCGAGCCGTACGTCGCGCTCCGCGCCGTCCTCAACGCGACCGACGAGCGCCTCCAGCGCAAGCCCCCTCGCCCCACCGAGGTCGACCCCCCAGAAAGGACATAGCCCCATGGCCACCAGGGCCTACGAGCAGTACGGAAAGCCGGTCCCGCCCACTGACCCGGACCAGGAGTACATGACGGTGCAGGAGACGGCATACGTCCTGCATTGCAGCGTCTCGTGGCTCCGCCGGTTCCTGCGGGACAACCCCCACCTCCGCGGCCGGAACGGCTCCCGCGGCCGGATCGTCACGGACCGCGAGCAGCGCGCCGGCATCCACGCGGCCCGCTCCGCCGGCGACCCGCGTACCGGGCGCACGATCCCGCGTCAGCGGCGTGCGCGCCGTACGGCCGTGAAGACACCGGCCGCCGCCTGACAACGAAGCGGGCCCGCCCCGGACGCGCATCCGGAACAGGCCCTCGGTCGCACCGCTACTCAAAGCAGAAAGCAGAGGTCAACCGTGACCACATCATTGCAGACCAGCAGCGGGGTCCTTCCGCTGCACCAGGCGCCGCAGGCGCGGCCGACGGCCATCCCTGCCGTGTTCCGTGCGGCTGCCCGGCTGCTCGCCGCGAATGGCCTGTACCAGGGCGACTACGTCCCGGACGCGATGGACCGGGAGATGTGCATCCCGCACGCGTTCCGGCCGATGAGCGTCGTGGCCGCGCTGAAGTGCGCCGTGTCCGGCGATCCGCACACGTGGTCGCCGCTGGCGGACAAGGCGATCAGCGTACTGGCGCTGCGTCTGAACGACGGCCCGGAGTACGGCGACATCTTCTCTCTGGAGGCGCACGTCGACGAGTGGGGCGACCTTCCGGGTCGTACGACGGAGTCGGCTGTGGCGGTGCTGGAGGCGGCTGCGGACGCGTCGGAGGTGTCCCGGTGAACGCGGCTGCGCTTCAGGTGCCGGTGATGGTGCGCGCGGAGGACGTGGAGGAAGCCCGGCTCGTCGAGGTGGACACCGAGTTCTTGGACTACTTCGGTCCGGACTGGACGCGTTGGCAGTCGTGGCAGGTGGCGCAGTATCTGGACGCGTTGGCGAAGGTGCGCGCGGAGTTCGCCCCTGAGGCGGTGGCCGCGTGAACGCGAAGCTTGTGAACGCCGTGGCCAACGTGATCTGCCGGTCGATGGAGAACGGCAGGAAGACGCCGACTGGTTGGGCGATGGACCTGGAGTCGGCGCAGTTGTTGCAGTCGCCGGAGACGGTCGCGGAGGTTGAGCGGCTGCGTGCTCGGGTGGACGAGGTTGAGCGGGCGTACACGTTCGACACGGCGGAGCTGAAGCGGCGCATCGCCGAGTTGGAGGCTGAGCGGCACGTCACGAACGAGGCGCTGTCGGACGCGGCCGTACAGCTGCGGGCCAACGCGGACCGGATCGCCGAACTGGAGGCTTTGAAGCCCGCGCCGATCCAGACGTGCCGGAAGTGCGGCGCGGGCTACACCTACGGCGAGCCGTGCAGCACGTGCGCTTTCAAGGCGCGGATGGCGGCCGAGGTGGACGGGATCACCGTGCGGATCGCGCCGACGCAGGCGCTGTCGCTGGAGGACCCGCACGACTCCCCGCTCGCGCACACGTACCTGCTGGGCCGGGACCTGCCCGAGACGGGCGGTGCCCGATGAGCGCGTACATGAGCCGTGGCCGTGGCGTCCTCGTCAAGCTCCGCGTCGAGCACCGCATGTCCCTGGAGGAGCTGGCGCTCGTCCTCTTCGCCTCGTACGAGGACGTCGACGCCGAGGAGTTCTTCACGGTCTCCGACATCCGCCAGGTCATCGCCGCGCAGTTGGCGCGGGGCGGCTCGGAGTCCACGTTGGACGCCTCCGACCGCATCGGTGCCGCCGACGAGAACGGCGAGGAAGAAGAGGTGGCCGAGCGTCTGGCGTGGGCTCGCCGCATGGTCGCCAAGGCGTACCGCCGGGACTTTACGAAGTTCCCCGAGGTGCTGGCCGCGTTCGAGCGGGGTGAGTCCGCATGAGCGACCAGATCAGGAAGGCATCGCTCGCCGTCGCCGATCACGCCCGCAATGCCGACGACTGCCGTCAGCTGCTCGACATGCTCGGCATCACCCCGCCGAAGCCGAAGCGGAAGCCGGGGCGTCCGCCGGTGGATCACGGGCACGGCAACCACCGCACGTATCAGAAGGGCTGCCGCTGCGCCGCCTGCCGCGAGGCGTTCCGCCTGTACGCGGCCAGCCTCCGGGAGAAGTGGCGGCAGGACTCGTCCAGCGCAGACCGGGCGGGGCACGGCAAGTCGACGACCTACCGCAACCACGCCTGCCGGTGTGACGCCTGCCGTGAGGCGAACCGGATCGCCATCAACGAGTACCGGGCTCGGCGTCGTGAGCGTGCGGCGCTGGCCGAGATCGGTGGTGCGTGATGGCGTTCCTCGCTGATCTGACGGTCCCGGCCGCTGTGTCGCTTGGGGTCTCCGCCGTCGCGCTGATCCGGCTGGCGATGGCGTTCGTGGACGCCGACCTTGCCTACTTCGACCCGCGCCCCCGGCTGCGTACCGCTGGTGACCGGCTGC
>Ga0307405_10000143_pt1 | contig 27538 bp, 14 predicted proteins | sample 322Cmetagenome_2_FD_203311 | JGI IMG/M metagenome (GOLD analysis project Ga0307405, IMG submission 203311) | Maize rhizosphere microbial communities from greenhouse at UC Davis, California, United States - 322HYB-C-1 | ecosystem: Host-associated > Plants > Roots > Rhizosphere > Soil | place...
TCCAGCATGGCCTGCAGAAACGCTGGTTGGGCATGATCATGGCGTTCCTGCTGCTGATCACCTTCGGCTTCGCCTTCAACGGCCTGCAAGCCCACGCGGTCACCCATTCCCTGAACAACGCCTTCGGCTTTGACACCACCTATACAGGCCTGGGCCTGGCGGTGCTGCTGGGTCTGGTGTTCATCGGCGGGATCAAGCGTATCGCCAAGGTGGCCGACCTGCTGGTACCGGTCAAGACCCTGGCCTACATCGGTGTGACCCTCTACGTGATCGTGCTGCAGTTCGAACACGTACCGGGCATGCTGGCGACAATCGTCAAGAGCGCCTTTGGCCTGGACCAGGCTTTTGGCGGCCTGATCGGCAGCGCCATCGTCATGGGCGTCAAGCGTGGCGTGTTCGCCAACGAAGCCGGCCTGGGCAGCGCGCCTAACGTCGCCGCCGTCGCGTCGGTCGAGCACCCGGTTGCACAAGGTGTGGTCCAGGCGTTCAGTGTGTTCCTCGACACCTTCGTGATCTGCACCTGCACCGCGTTGCTGATCCTGCTGTCGGGCTTCTATACCCCGGGCTTCGAAGGCGACGGCATTGCCCTGACCCAGAACTCCCTGGCAGCCGTGGTCGGTGACTGGGGCCGAGTGTTCATCTCCGTAGCCTTGTCGTTGTTTGTGTTCACCTCGATCCTCTACAACTACTATCTGGGTGAGAACAACCTGCGCTTCATGCTCGGCGAAAACCGCAAGGCACTGATGGCGTATCGCACCCTGGTCCTGGCATTGATTTTCTGGGGCGCCATCGAGAACCTGGGCACCGTGTTCGCGTTCGCCGACATCACCATGACCCTGCTGGCTTTCGTCAACCTGATCGCGCTGTTCCTGCTGTTCAAGGTCGGCATGCGCATCCTGCGTGACTACGATGACCAGCGTGCGGCCGGCATCAAGGTTCCTGTTTTTGACTCGAGCAAATTCCCGGACCTGGACCTGGACCGCAAAGCCTGGCCTGCGACCCCGTCGGCATCTGCCGCCGATGCCGGCAACGCTCCGGCGAGCCTGGCTGCAGCGCAACGCTGATCAACAGTCTGTTTGAAAAAAACCGGGCGCACCCCCAGCGCCCGGCGTGACACAACACAAGGTCGGCGTCATGCTCGACCTTATGTTGTGGCGGCTAACCCAAGCGGCCGTCTTCATCCTCGGAGAACACCCCCAATGAATGCCTCGACCTACCCTGCCGCCCAGCACGTCATGGTGCTCTACACCGGCGGCACCATCGGCATGCAAGCCAGCGCCAACGGCCTGGCCCCGGCGTCCGGCTTCGAAGCGCGGATGCGCGACTACCTGCACAGCCAGCCTGAACTGGTAGTGCCGCAGTGGCGCTTCCGGGAGATGTCGCCGCTGATCGACAGCGCCAACATGACCCCAGCCTATTGGCAGCAACTGCGCGAAGCGGTGGTCGATGCCGTGGATGTGCAGGGCTGCGACAGCGTGCTTATCCTGCACGGCACCGACACCCTCGCCTACAGCGCCGCCGCCATGAGCTTCCAGTTGCTGGGCCTGCATGCGCGGGTCTGCTTCACCGGTTCGATGCTGCCCGCCGGCGTGACCGACAGCGACGCCTGGGAAAATCTCAGCGGCGCGCTGGTTGCCCTTGGCCACGGCCTGGCGCCAGGCGTGCACCTTTATTTCCACGGGGAACTGCTGGCGCCGACCCGTTGCGCGAAAGTACGCAGCTTCGGGCGCCATCCGTTCAAGCGCCTGGAACGCCAGGGTGGCGGCATCAAGGCGACTTCTCTGCCAACCCAGTTGAATTACAAACAGCCGAAGCAACTGGCGAACGTCGCGGCGCTGCCACTGTTCCCCGGCATCGGTGCCGAAATCATCGACGGTCTGCTGGGCAGCGGCATCCAGGGCCTGGTGCTGGAGTGCTACGGCAGCGGTACCGGGCCGAGCGACAACCCGGCGTTCCTGACCAGCCTGGAGCGGGCGCGGGACAGCGGTGTGGTGGTGGTCGCCGTCACCCAATGCCATGAAGGCGGCGTCGAGCTGGACGTGTACGAAGCCGGCAGCCGTTTGCGCGGCGCTGGCGTGTTGTCGGGCGGCGGCATGACCCGCGAGGCAGCGTTCGGCAAGTTGCAGGCGTTGATTGGCGCTGGATTGCCGGTGGATGAGGTTCGGCGGTTGGTTGAGCTGGATCTGTGTGGCGAGCTGATCTGACGGCCTGCAAAGTTTTTGGCCGGCATATAACTTGCTCCGTCTCCAGCCTCCCAAGGCTGGAAACGGACCATGCTGCATTCCCACCTCACCACGCTCAACGCCGTCTCCCTGGTGCTCGACGCCTTCAAGCATGACGGCCTGCCACACGATGCATTGCTGGCCGGCAGCGGCATCAGCACGGCGGACTTGAGCCGGGCCGACACGCGCATCACCACCAACCAGGAGATGCAGGTCTGTGCCAACGCCGTCGCGCTCAAGCGGGATATCGGCTTGGAACTGGGCCGCAACATGCACGTTTCGTCCTACGGCATGCTGGGATACGCCCTGCTCACGAGTGCCACCTTAGGTGACGCTTTGCGTCTCGCGCTGCGCTACCCGGCGCTGTTGGGAACACTCTTCGAGCTGGCCTTGGAAGAGGACGGCGAGCACATCTGGCTCAGCGCTGGCGACTATCGGGAAAACCCGGCCCTGGCGGCGTTCAACGCCGAGTTCTGCATGGTCTCGCTGAAGGTAATCTGCAACGATTTGCTCGGTCACCCGCTGCCCTTGCGCGCAGCGCGGTTCGAACACCCAGCGCCGGATTACCACGCGCGCTACGCCAATCTCTTCGACTGCCCGGTCCGCTTCGATAGCATCGACAACGCCTTTGCCTTCGATCGCCATTGGCTGGAACAGCCCCTGCCGCTGGCCGACCCCATCACTCATCACGCCATGGCCGAACGCTGCCGCCGGCAGAACACCGAATTCACCGGCCGCCAGGCCTGGCTGGGACGCATCCGCCAACTGCTCGTCGCGCAACTCGATGCCGCCCCAGGCCTGGAGGGCTTGGCCGAACAAATGAACTGCTCGGCGCGCACCCTGCGCCGGCACCTCAAGGATCTGGGTTGCAGCTATCAGGAACTGCTCGATGAGCTGCGCTTCGAACGGGCCAAGCAGATGCTCTGTGAAGACCGACTGCCGATCTACCAGATCGCCGAACTGCTCGGTTTCAGTGAAACCGCGAGCTTTCGCCATGCCTTCGTACGCTGGAGCGGCGTGGCGCCGAGTCGGTTCAGGACGTGAAAGTTGGCTTCAAACACGATCCCCGTGGCGAGGGAGCCATAGACTCACGCCCCGAACCAGCGCACACCCGCGCCAACAAGGGGCGATTTACGGTCAAACCTTTTGGCCATTTCGATCCCCTTTTGGCCTTTCCTGCCGTTCTCCTAAACCCTGCGTGGCGCAAGACTTGATCCAGCGAATCAGCCCTGCGGAGAACAAGAATGCTGACGATCTACTCAGACGATCACCACCTGCACCATGGACGCTGCGAATTGATGGACGGGCAGTTGATGCCCTGTTTCGAGATGCCGTCCCGGGCCGACCATGTGCTGGAGCGGGTCAAGGCTCGGGCGCTGGGGCCGGTGGAGGCGCCGCAGGATTTTGGCCTGGCGCCGATCCTGCGTATCCACAGCCCGGCGTATCTGGAATTCTTCAAGGGCGCCTGGGAGCGTTGGACCGAGTTCAACCGCGACGGTGACCTGCTGCCCTACACCTGGCCGGCCCGCACGTTGCGCACGGTGATGCCGACCAGCCTGCATGGCCAACTCGGCTATTACAGTTTCGACGGCGGTGCGCCGATTACCGCCGGCACCTGGCAAGCGGCGTACAGCGCAGCCCAGGTCGCCCTCACCGCCCAGGCCGACATCCAACGCGGCGCCCGTAGCGCCTTCGCGCTGTGCCGTCCGCCGGGGCATCATGCCGCTGGCGATTTAATGGGCGGTTATTGCTACCTCAACAACGCCGCTATCGCCGCCCAAGCCTTTCTCGACCAAGGGCACAAGAAAGTCGCGATCCTCGATGTGGATTATCACCACGGCAACGGCACCCAATCGATTTTCTACGAACGCAGCGACGTGTTGTTCGCCTCGATCCACGGACACCCGGAGGCGGAGTTTCCATTTTTCCTTGGCTACGAAGATGAGCGCGGCGAAGGCGCCGGCGCGGGCTTCAACTTCAACTACCCTTTGCCGGCAGGCTCAGGCTGGGACACGTGGAGCGCCGCCCTGGAGCAAGCCTGCGGTGAAGTCCAACGCTACGACGCCGACGTCATCGTCGTATCCCTGGGCGTGGACACGTTCAAGGACGATCCGATTTCGCAGTTCAAGCTCGACAGCCCGGACTACCTGGCGCTGGGCAAGCGCATCGCCGCCCTCGGCAAACCGACGCTGTTCGTGATGGAAGGCGGCTACGCGGTGGCAGAAATCGGCATCAATGCCGTGAACGTCCTTGAAGGTTTCCAAAGCGCCCAATGAGGAACATCAGCATGAACAGACTCAAGCGTTTGATCGCCCCGGCCCTGTGCGCCGCGCTGCTGTGTGGCGCCGCCCAGGCCGAGGAGCGTACGTTGCGCGTCTACAACTGGTTCGACTACATCACGCCCAAGGCACTGGACGATTTCAAGGCGCAGAACAGCCAGGTCAAGTTGATCTACGACATCTTCGACACCAACGAAGCCCTGGAGGCCAAGCTGCTGACGGGGAACGCCGGTTATGACGTGGTGGTGCCGTCCAATGTGTTCCTGGCCAAGCAGATCGAAGCCGGGGTGTTCCAACCGCTGGACCGCAGCAAGCTGCCGAACTGGAACCACCTCGATCCCAAGCTGATGAAGCTGATCGAAGCCAACGACCCCGGCAACAAATTCGCCGTGCCCTACATGTACGGCACGATCCTGATCGGCTTCAACCCGGACAAGGTCAAGGCAGCCCTGGGCGACAACGCGCCGGTGGACAGTTGGGACCTGATCTTCAAGGAAGAAAACATCAGCAAGCTCAAGCAGTGCGGCGTTGCCCTGCTTGATTCGCCGTCGGAAATCCTGCCCCTGGCCTTGCAGCACCTGGGCCTGGACCCCAACAGCAAGAAGCCGGCGGACTACACCAAGGCTGAAGCGCTGCTGTTGAAAATCCGGCCTTACATCACGTATTTCCACTCGTCCAAATACATGGCGGATATCGCCAACGGCGACATCTGCGTGGCCGTCGGTTATTCCGGCAGCTTTTCCCAAGCGGCCAACCGCGCCAAGGAAGCCAAGAATGGCGTGACCGTGGACATGCGCCTGCCCAAGGAAGGCGCGCCGATCTGGTTCGACATGCTCGCGATCCCCAAGGGCGCGAAGAATCCGGACGATGCCTACACCTTCATCGACTACTTGCTGCAGCCCAAGGTGATCGCGCCGATCAGCGACTTTGTCGGCTATCCGAACCCGAACAAGGACGCCACCGAAATGGTCGACCCGGCGATCCGCGGCAACCCCAACCTGTACCCGACCGAGGCGGCCATGGCCTCGCTGTACACGTTGCAACCGTTGCCCAGGGATGCCGAGCGCGCACGCACGCGGGCCTGGACGCGAATCAAGTCCGGCCAGTAACCAGGAGATCCATACATAGTTACCGCCTTCTCCGTCCCCTGTCTCCCTAGCATGAAAACCCCGAAGCGTTCGGCTTCGGGGTTTTCATCCATCTGCAGACAAGGACGTTCAAATGACACCAGAGCCAACCGGCACCCTCCCGGCCTCCGATGTGAATATCAGAGGTGCGCTGCTCAACCAGCTACTCGCGGGCCCCACATACCCAGAAGTGGCCGCCGTGCTCCTGCGGGATGCGCTCAAAGATCTCTATCCCGCCTTGGATATCAACCCTTTTACCACTGTCGTTGGCGAATCAGCCTGGGACATCGTCGACGGCGACATCGTAGAGCGCCCTAGCCTCTTTATTACCCTTAGCGATTTGCTGGCGGCACGGGTGGACACCGCCCAGCCCACCCTGCTGATCGAGGGATTGCATTTTCTGACGCAACTGCCGCTGACCGTGCCCCCCGTGCATTTGCCGGTGCGCATCGATCAGATCGGGCGCCTGATCAACGAATTGGTACCGGCCATGTTACCGGCCAGCCAGGAGCAACAACTGGCGTACTGGAACGTCCCATTCGGCGACTACGGCCCCCGTTGGCATGAACTCTCCGACACCTTGCGCAAGCTGTGGGACGTCACACAAATCGACGGATGGACAGCGGCTGAATGCGACATGGCCCGGCAACTGTTTCTATTCCCCGACCCGAAAGACCGCGAGGACAGTTATGCCAGCCATGCCTATCTGGTCGACATCAAGGCGGTGCAAGACGGCCAGGAAAGCCGCGTCAACGAAAACTCCCTGGTGGTACTGATCGGCCAGATCGAAAAAAAGGAAGTCATCCTCGCGCATTCATTGCTCAACGGTTATGAGAAATTCGAGTCACGAGAGGCACTCGGACAATCGCTTTCAAACCACCTGGGCGGCCAGGCGCACGTCTCTCGCATACGCTGGCGGCTCTATGAGCCCAAAGGCAATCTCTTCGACAGCAAGGCCTGCGGGATCATCGCCACACAGATCAAAGTGCTGGGTACCCCCGGAATCTGGCGCAATACCCACTTCACCGAAGGGCAACCGCCTACGCCCGAAGGGCTGGAAACAGGACCTGGCGAGCGTTGGTATCAACAACAGATACCCGAATGGCTTCAGGATGCGTCGGTGTCCGACCAGATTCAATTCGCCCAACACATGAAGAACCTGTCGGCACTGAGCAGCGTCCATGCCGGCAAGACTTACCTGGACGATATCCTGCCCATCAAGGAATACGCCTCGCTTGCCCTTAAAGCACAAATGCAATCGGACCATGACGACGCCTCGGCGCTGACTCCGGAAAAGATCGAGATCGAGATCAAAAGTGTTATTGCCTGGGGCACCTTCGTTGTTCCCTTCAAAACAGACGTTACGCGATTCAATCTCGTCGAGCTGGCGTTGCAGAATCTGATCGCGCTGCCAGCGGGTAATAAGACAGTCAGATCACTCGACGGGACCGAGCTTCCCGACTGGATGACCGTGGAATACATCGAGGACCTCATCACTCAGGTGGATATCGGTCGCGTCTATCCCGAGCTGATCAAGCGCAAACTGCTCAATGATCCGAAAGAGTCGGCCCGACGCGAGACGCTATATACCTCCCAGTTACGCATACAGCTGCCGATGCTGGCGCTGGAGAACAAACTGCGCGGGCTGGGCAATATCGATGACTTGGGGTGTCGTTATGTCTCGGCCTTGATGCAGCCCCTGGAAGAGGATCGCAAAGTCGAAGGGCAGGAAATCGTCCTGCGCAAACTGGCCTTCGTGTCCGAGCCGCAAATCGGGCTTTCCGAAGACATCGTCGCCAACATGTTCGTGATCGGCCCACGAACGCCAAGTGCCGGCCCTTGCTTGCTCTATCGGCCCTTGCTGGAACCGCAGCTGTGTCAGTTCCCTTCGTTCAGCAACATGCTGTACGGGATCCGGCAAACCGATTCGTTGCGCAAATCGGTACTGGCCTGGCTGCCCGACGGGGTTCGGGAAAACTACAGTCGCTTTGTTTTCCCGGGCGCCCTGCCCTCGCCCTGGGCCGTCGTGGAGTTCGCGACCAACCCACTGACGCTGTTTTCCGATATCGGCCCCGTCAACCTCAGCAACGAGACGCTGGGCGCCGACTTCATGCCACTGTTGTTCAAGGCCAACGCCAATGCCCTGGTCACGCTCGCCGATCGCCAATCGGTTTCCAATAACGAGAACCGTTGGGAATCTTTCAAGCAAACCGGTTGGTTGATACTCAGCCTGGCGCTGCCCTATCTGGGAAACACGGCAAACACGGCGGTCTGGCTCTGGCAGATTCTCAGCGACGCCGAACGACTGGCTGGCGGCGACGAGGAACTCAAGGGGCAGGCCAAATGGGTGGCAGTCGTCGACCTGATGCTCAACGTGGCATTGGGTGTCCTCAACATCGTGATCGAACGCACCCGGGCGAGCAGCCGTAAACGCCCGATAGAAGCCCCGGAAACCATCCCGGCTCCAGGCCTGCCAAAACCAACACCCGAACTGATCATCGAGAAAGTGGCTCCGTTCATCCAGCCAGAGCTCCCGCAAGAGCACTACGATGTCATCCACACCAGTGGCGCCTTGATGGGCAAATCGAAAAAGGACCTCAGCTTTCTCGACAGTTTCAGCACCAAGGCCCCCGACAGTCTTGGCCCACCCGAAAGCGAAGGCGCACTCAAGGGTCTCTATCAGCACGATGAGCACTGGTATGCGAAGTTGGCGGACAAATGGTTCGAGGTCAGGACAGAGGGAGAGCAGGTCAGCATCATCGACGGAGCACGCAACGGCCCGCCCCTGATGCGCGACGGGCAAGGTCAATGGCAGATCGACAGTCGCTTGCGCCTACGTGGCAGCGGTTCAAAAGGCGCTCGGCGCAAGGTCATTGCTGATGCGCTTCGCCGTAACATTCAATTGCTTGATGAGCTCAATAAATTTGAAAAGCAAAAACCGGCAAACGAACGGCTGCTGACAATGCACGCACAGGCCATGAACCAGGCATCGGGTGCGGCCAAGGAAACGCAGCGCAATAAATACGTGGCCACGCTGGAAACCCAGCGAGAAAACTACGAAAAAGCACTCAACACCCTGATCGAATGGCCTGTCTTCCAGTCCAAGCCCGACTACCCTCGAATAAGCCTCGGGTATCTCAACGCGCAAGTAAATTTCACTTTCGCAGAAATCGACCTGTTGCGAGAGCGCTTCACGCCGGCCATGACCGAAGCGATAAACATGATCTCCTCGACGGTCAAGACGGTGGAACAGCAACACATCGATGCGGCCGAAAACATGGTGTCGGTCGGGGACGCGATGATCGAGCGCCTGGACTACATGGAGACACGTTTCGACAGGCTCAAGCAGCTGGGACGCGAGGGCTTCGAGTTTGTCCGGCGGCATCGCGAACGAATGCCGGCGTACAAAAGCGACGACTTGCGCCTTATCCTGCTGGATATGTATCGCCACCTTTGTTTGTCACTCGAAAGCGTCGAAACAATGCCCGAAGGCTGGGTGGAAATGAACCGTATCGTCGACAACGCCACGGTGGCCTTCCAAAGCCTGCGCGATGCCATCGATGAGCGAAGCGTGATCCGGCTGGACGAGCAAATCGAGGCGCTTGGAAGCCTGACCGAACAGTTCACAGCGATAGAAGAACATCTCGATTACATGAAAAACGAATACCAGGGCAGCGCCATCCCAACGCAACTCATGCGCCTGAGACGGCGAATAAGTGATTCAAAAAAACACGCGTTGCGTCATCTGGCCCAAGCCCTTGATGAGCGAAGCAACCAAAGACGAACCGCCAGCCCCCTGGAACAACGTCCACAGCCCAGGAAGAGATTCATTCGGGCCCGCTTCTGGGGTGTCGTCAGCGGCGTGCCTCGCTTATCAAAGACCCGCGAGGAAACTGACTGGGTCGATGTAAAGAATCCGTTCACGGACGAAAACATCGTCACCTTCCACCGCAAGGAAACCGGCGAATGGGTGCCCCATGTGACGTCCGACGCCGCACCGCTGGCCATACCGCCCTTGGCCACAAGCATGTTGAAAGGCCAAGCGCTGATCGATGGACTGGCTGCCTTCAAGACAGAAATCGAGAAGAACCTGCAACAGCCAAACCGCACGCCTGCCGGTATCGCAATGATCCTCAACGCACATGCCAGCAGGATGGAAAAAGTCAGCGTCGCGATCAGAAAGGCGCTGGACCTGGCGGAAAGTACCGTGACGAACGAGACAACCGGGGTATCGCCGGAGCAACAGCGCGCGGCCGAAACCTTGCGGCTACAACTAAAAAAAGAATCGACGGCCCTCTACGCGAAGGAATTCGAGAGCGTAATGAGCGTCATCAAGCAGAGCCCGCCCAGCATGAGTGGCGTTATCTGGCTGAAAGACCGAAACCAGATCCTCATCACTAAACGACTCGTTCGACAACGCCTTAAAAAACCTGAGAAGAGCTATCTCGACAGGTATGAGATCAAGGATCGGAAAACCGGTAAAACCCTCTGGTTTGCCGACTTCCTTTATTCCGCGTACTGGTTGCCGGACCGAACCTTTCTCTCGGCACGCCTGAGAACCGTGGAACAGGCAAGTTCAACGGTCGACGTTTCAACCAAAAATATGAGCCAACGTCAGTTGATTGATCATTACCGCAGCGAAATTGCCGTGGATCAGGCCCGGCAGGTGTTCTTCCCCAGGGAGCGGCCCTGAGACGATTGAGTCGGGCCGGTCGTCGCCGCCCGACTATAGACGCAAGACTGTCCAAGCCTTCGCCAAGTCTGCCAGCGCGGTGCGTATCGCCGCTGGCGGAACCGCTGCGAACCCCAACACCAGGCCGGCGCGTGCTTGTGATGGGGTGGCGGGCAGCCAATAGCTACTCAGGCCGTTGATTTCGACGCCCACTCTACTCGCCTGGGCAATCAGTTCAGCTTCACGCTCGATGCCATCCACAGGCACCGTGACATGCAGCCCGGCCACCACCGTGGGCATGGTGCCAACCCCTGCGATATCACTGGGCCAACCTGCAAGCAACGCATCACGCCGGGCCAGTGCGGCCCGGCGCATGCGCCGGATGTGCCGCTGGAAATGTCCCGCGGCCATGAACTCGGCCATCACGGCTTGGGTGCTGACTTCCGAATGGCGCACGTCCACGGCACGCCGCCGGGCGAAAGCGTTGACCAGGCCCGCGGGCAACACCAGATAACCCAGGCGCAAGGCTGGAAACGCCACTTTGCCAAACGTACCGACATAAAGCACACGGCCCTGGCGGTCCAACGCAGCCAAAGGCGCCAGTGGCGCGCCGCTGTAGCGGTACTCGCCATCGTAATCGTCCTCGACGATCCAACCCTCGTTGCGTTCGGCCCAGGCCAACAGTTCAAGCCGACGCGCCAAGCTCATGACAACTCCGGTCGGATATTGATGGGACGGCGTGACGTAGGCCAGCCGGCATCGGCTCATTGCGCCGAGCGCTGCGCAATCCAACCCGTCACCGTCGACCGGTACTCCCTTGACGTCGGCCCCGGCGACCGCAAACGCATGCCCGGCGGCGCGATACCCGGGGTTTTCCACCGCGACGATGTCCCCCGGGTCGATCAACAGCTGTGCACAAAGGCTGATGCCCTGTTGCGCACCGCTGGTGATCACAATTTGTTCAGCCGTGCAATGCATCCCTCGTGAACTGCGCAGATAAGCAGCGATCAGGCTGCGCAGGCGCGCATCCCCTTGGGGATCGCCATAGCACAGCCGCTGCAGATCCGGCTTACGCCAGAAAGCCGCGTTCAGCTTGGCCCAAATGTCGAAAGGGAACAGGTCGAAAGCCGGAACGCCCACCCGAAATGCCCGCGGCGGACCACTCGGCGGCTGGGCCAAGTGGTGTTTTTCCACGCGGTTCAACGCGTCGCTGCGCAGGCCTTTACTGGACGAAACCACAGGTAAATCGAGCCAATCTGTGGATAAGCCTGGGGATAAGCCTGTTGAAAACTCTGTGGACAGTTCTGTGGATATATTTAACAGCGGCAAAGTCGTTGTGGACAGTTTTGCCACATAAGTGCCGTCACCGACACGTCCTTCGATGAAGCCCTCGGCATAGAGCTGGTCATACGCCCTGACGACACTGTTGCGCGAGATCGATAACGCCGCCGCCAAATCGCGACTGGCCGGCAGGCGCATGCCGCTGGCCAGGCGTCCATCCAAAACTCGGGCACGCAAAGCCTGGTAAAGCTGGCGACTGAGTCCCTGGCGACGGTCGAGTTCGATTCCGGCGGGATTGAAGGACAGCGGCGGCACTGCGTGACTCATGAGAACCCTCGCGAATTGGCCTATCGAATGAGCCAGAACCGGCTCATGCAACGGACCATTAGCCTGCCTCGGACAGGCGCATTCGCCAAGGGAAATCATCAAGGATCACGGCGGGCATCGCTATCGCGGACGGGCTCGCGACAGCGATGAAATCTATCAGCTACCTGACTTTTTATATTGCCAGGCCCAGTCCGGTATCTGCTTGTGACGGCTTACGTATTCCACAAAGCTCAACCAGTTATGTTCTGCACGATTATTGGAAAGTTCGAACCGGTACAGATTTGCCAGTACTCGCGCTGAAATCGATTGGTCGGCAACGATGTTGGCCACGAGCTGCTCCGCGCGCTGTACGTCCTGCATCAATTGGATAACCAACGATGCGGCGAAATCCGCCTCGGAGTTCAGCGCACCCGCTCGCGCGAGTGTGCCTTGGATATTGCTGTCGCTGTAGTTTTGGCTGATCAGGTCGGCCCAGACGCTGCGAGCTTGCTCGGGAGTGAAGTTCCTGCTCAGGTTGCCGAACAGGTTCGGGGTGCTGAGCAGCATGGCCACCCTGGAGTTGGAAGGTGACTCACCCGCGGCACTGAGCACTCTGATGACCACCGGCATTTCTGCCTTTGCCGACGGCGTCACGTACCTATAGAAGTTCACGATCTCGCTTGAATTGTCCAGGATCCTGCCGATGTTGGGTTCATCAAACAAGTGCACCCATCTGATGTCGATACTCCCGGTGGTCAATAACTCGGCGAGACGCGTATCGGCATATCTGGCGATAGCGCGAATTTTCTCCTGGCTGAACGCCGGTTGGCCAATCCATCTGGCAAACACGGCGATACGCATTCGCCCACCCAGGTTATTCGAAATCACTGGCGAGGCCAGAAGCATCTCGGCTCGATGCAATAACACCGGTTTTTTGCCAAGCGAGGCGCGGAGCAAGCCGATTGTCCGGATGACCGATTGTTCATACCGGTGTAAATGCATCAGCCTCGAGGTATCGGTGACATGCACGCCGGTATTGGTTCTCAGCCTGTCCGCCAGGGCAGTTAACTGGTTCGGGTACACAAAATCTGCCCTGCCCATCGAATCCAGAAGCTCACGCACACTCATTTGCCCATGTACCGCCGTGTCAAACAGCACATAAGCCCTTTGGTTTCTTGGATAAAACCTTTGCAGGTCATCAATGGAAATACCGTATTCGAGCATGATATGCACCAAATCCCGGGTGACCGTAAAAGACGGGTCCCTGAATATGGAATTCAGCATTTCCTTGTTCTCGTTGCCGACTAGAACCTGGCCGATAAACACCCGTATGGCGGTCAGTTGCTCAGGCGTATACGGCTCGCGCAGCCATGCCAAACCATAGCGATGCCGCGTGGGCAACAGGTCGGAAAACCTTTTAAATCGATTCCGCTGTGTTGCAGCCGCAAGGGGTGCCGCATGCGCCGCTGCATCCAGGTATAGGCGAAGCGGTTGGAACAACTCGTTTGCCGTAGGCCCTTCGGAAAAGACCCTTCTGAGTACATGCAGCGTTTCCCTGCCGAGCAGGTTCTCGATCATGGGCTCGACGCCTGACAGCAGCGGCGGGGTCTCCATGAAACTGAACATCTGGCTGTTTTGGCGAATGTACCTGGCGGATGCAGTACGCAGCCCTCTCACAGAAAAAGCATTTCCTCCCTCAAGCGTGTTCAAGCCCAAGGCAACAGCCCTGAAGAAACAATCGCCATCCCTCGGCATCTGTATGGGGGCTGCATGATTGGCCTGCAGCAGTTCGTAATGGTTGCCGCCCCTGCGTCTCACGACGACGTCCGTTTGCAGGTCTGGCGCACTGGTCAGCTGATAGGTCGGGTTGGCTCCCGATGCAAACCGCATCATGGCAATGTCCCGCCCCGGACGCTCATCGATAACCACCAGGCCGCGGTTGTGGGGCCAACTCGCCAGATTGGGCATGAACTCCGGGACCAGATCCATCACCGGATTATCCCATTCGCCGGATCGCTCGACCAAAGCGGCCATATCCTCACCCGACGAAGGAAGCGCATCCACGTTTGAAGAACCGGCGGGAGGCGTGACTGCGGGCCTTGAAGGACCAGGCTTGGGGGATGGACTCCTGGGGCGTTTCGAGCCTCCGCCACCCAAGCCGAATCCGACGGCGCGCCATTCACCATCGGGCATTCGCGCCACGGTGCTGCGCATCACGCCGCTGGAGCGAATGCTCAACCCGGAGTCGGGGTCGACGAGGATGGCCTCGGTTGCGTTTACCTTCGTATGATCGTGCACGCGAAGCACCGTCCCATCCGGTTGCCGAACGTATACGGGACGCGCCGTGACAGTACCGGTTGCGACATCCTGGACGGCCGCGCGATAGAAGCCCCCGGCATCCGGGGAAAGCCCACGTATCACCGATCGGTCAGCCACGGCATAGCGGCTATAGATGGCTGGCTCCAAAGCCAGCCCCGCTGGCTGCTTTTGCTGTTTCAGGCGAGCCATCATCCCTTGGAAAACTGGCCCATTGCGTGACAGGCCCGCCATACCCGCGCCCGGGCGCCGCGTCACACCAGACGCCATCAGATAGCTGAGGATGCTCAGGTGGATCGGGATGCGGCCAGTCTTGGCGACAAACATGAGTACTTTCCAAAAGCCGTGGAAAAACGCCAAGGCCCCCACCACGTCGATAAGCGTCTCGAACGCCGACATCACCGCGATGACGATGGTTTGATGGGTTATTTCCCGGTTGCTATTGGAGCGATGGTTGGCGTGCGCACCCAAAAACTTGATATGGGCGGCATAAAGCGCTTCACCAAGATCACCCGTTATCAGCGAGCCACGAACCAAGGGACGACCGCCTCGCTGACCTAAGAGTCGCTTGATCTCTTCAGCATCGGTGGTGGCGATGCGGGAGGAAAAATAGGTCCGCCAAGACTCAAGCTGCAGCAGGTTTGCGATACCGTCGCCGAGATTGGAAAACTCATGGAAATCATTGCCGTCAGGGCTGTCCGGCAAGTACACGCCCACGGTGCCCTGGAGGTCCGGCCCGTCCTGATCTGAAAAGATCAACACGCCATCGACGCTGGTCGCATTGCCCAAGGTGCCCTGCTGGTTTGCGGCGCCTACGCTTCCTCCGAGCAAAAGCCCATAGACATTGACCTTTTGTCCATGGACCGGCTTACGCACCGTTGCCGATGACGATTTCAGGACTGCATCCAGCCAGAGCGGAACCCGTTTTTCATATCGTCCAGGCTTGGTCGCGTCGAACACCGTGGCCTTGAATACTTCGTCGCCCTTGAGGATGGCTTCGTATCCTTTCAAATTCATGTTGGCTTTATAGGCGTTCCACCAGGCTTGCTTGTGGTCTTTCGCTTGCAGTTTCTCGCCGATGTAAATCTCATAGCGACCGCCGATATCAAGGCGGGTTGCCATTTGGGCGAGTTCAGGTCCGCTCAAGACAATGAGGCAACCGGTGACGGGGTGATAAACAGGCCACCCCGCTTCATCGGCAAGGTAGACAGGCAATATCTCTCTCATCGCATTGGGGTATTGCGCAGGGCGCACGTTATCGAGCATGAGCTGCGTCAGGCTGACCGCTCGCGAATCTTTCAGGCTGCACGCGTTTCCCTGGAACAACGTGATCAACGTTTTATCCGGATCAGGATCTATTTCAACGTGCAAATGGCTGCGAAGGTAGGCTTTGATTTTTTCGCGGGTGAACGCCAAGAGCGACTGGACACGCTCACGAGAAGCCTCTTCTTCAGTTTTCGAAGCTTCCCGTTCTAACGTTCTATACGTCCGCTTTTGTGACGTCGAGGCGGTTATATAAGCGCCGGGACGGGCATTTTTAAGCAAGGTCTCACCACGGGCAGCCAATGGACCTTCGAGCGCCAACGTCGGCAGCTCAAGTGCCACTTCGGTGGCCGAGGCAAAGCTCATCAGGTCGAACTGCGCCTTTTCGGGATCCTTCAGGACGGTCTCGAGCGCGGCATGCTGGATGTCCAACAGCTCTTTCGCAGCGCTCTCGAAGACATGTTCGCAAAGCTCCAGGTCGATGTGCTTGATTGTCCTTTCCCGCCCTTCACAAGAAGGGGTGACCGTCTCTACCAACTCGTCCAAGTCATCGAATCGCTGTATTCCGCCCTCCAGGGAATACAGGAACAATACGTCCAGGCCGACTTGCTTGATCACGAAGGCGGCAGGCCATGCCTGCTCTGCCTCGCTGCCCATATCCAACATGACCTTGTAGACCTGCGCCATTCGCGCCTTGTTAATGAGCCGGTCTCGGTTGGCCTTGGCGGGATGGGTCATGACGAGATTCAACAGCCGGTCTTCGTCGTGCTGAAGAATCCGGGCGGCTTGGCTTGATTGGACAGAGGGGTTTCGATCCGCTTTGTATAAATCGAAAAGGTACAAGAAGCGTTGGGAGAGCCTTAAGGCCAGCGCCTGCTCAACTGTTAATCGGACGGATGGGTCGAGGGAATCGCCCAGGGGTTCTTTAGTACGAAACGCCGTCAGATCATCCAGGAACTGAAGCCTGACGCGGTAATGGGTCGTAGGGTTGGCAATAAAAAAGGCCGATGTCACGGCCTGCTGGGTACTTTCATCGAGTGGCGCAACGAAAACACTGTGGGTATTTTCTACCGAGTCCGGACGGGTGAAGAAACCCACGCTTGCTATCGTGTTGCTGTAGGGCGCGTTGGCGAGCAAACAGTCCCACAGCACATCACTGAAGCTTTTGGATGAAACCAGCGAGCGCTTCCCAAGCGTGTCTGTGGTGAAGTGGTTTACATAACAACTGTCCGGGTCGAGCGCCTGTCGCAATGGGGCGCGAAATTGGCTGGGGTCCACTTTTTCCCTGATCAACGTGACCAATAGATGCTTGAGTACCGTGTCGAATGTCGGCAAGCCGGCAAACAAACGAGCCAGGTCGGCAGCATGGGACGCTAAACGCCGCAATTGTGTGTCTCGGGCCGCTTCACGGGGATCAAGCGGACTGGGTGGACGCACCACCGCAGTATCAGCAGGTTCCTCCCCTCCATAGTCTGACGGGACACCTCCTTGCAGTTTCATCAAGACACTTTTCGACAGCGCAAGGCCATTGACCCGAAGCGCGGAAAAGTCCGGATTCATGCGGTTTCTATAAGGATAAGTGACCCAACTCTCGCACCGGGCCAAGCTCGCGTGGCTGGGAATCGGCTTGCTTTGATAAGCGGCCAGGAAGCCCTGGGTAACGGCCGTACGCAAGTGAACCCATGCGCGCTTGTCTTCCACGGGCTGGTCGGCAGTTTTGACTTCCTGATAAGTCACGCGCACTTTTGCATCGCCTTGCAGCCCCAATTGGAGCAACCACTGATCTGCAAATTCGTGGCATTCGAATGGACTGGCATTGGGCAGCAGTTTGAGGGGGCTTAAGTCTGCAATAACGGGCTGCGCCGCCGTGCTTGGTTCATCTGTAAAAAACGACGACATAAAAGATCCATCTTTAAATGAAGATCTTTAACCGTACCTTGGCGTCGAGCCAGCGACGGCATACATATGTATAGGCCGGTATGTGTAACGTATCGGAAGTGTAAGTCGGCATGTTGAGCTAGCGGCGCGCTGGGATGCTCCGCCGAATGGACCTATGAAAACGATTGGAACTGGCTCTTACATCGGACCAATGGGCGGCCTAGGATGTTTGCATTCGCCAAGGAAAACCCATCATGTACAACCCCAGAGCCTTTGCCGTCGAAGACCTGCCCCAACTGCACCAGATGATGGGCGACTGCCGCCTTGCCGTATTGGTCACCCATGGTGAACACGGCTTGCAGGCCAGTCATTTGCCGCTGCTGCTGGACACGCAACAAGGGCCGAACGGCAGCCTCTATGGGCACATGGCCCGGGCCAATCCACAGTGGCGCGATCTGGAAGCCGGGGCCGAAGCCCTGGTGATATTCGCCGGTGCCGATGCCTACGTCAGTCCGGGGCTGTACCCGAGCAAGGCCGAACACGGCAAAGTCGTGCCGACCTGGAACTACGTGGCCGTCCACGCCTACGGCAGCGCTGAGGTGTTCAGCGACGCTCAGCGCCTGCGCAACCTGGTCGGCGCCCTCACCGACCGCCACGAAACCGGCCGCGCCCAGCCATGGAAGATCGACGATGCTCCGGCCGAGTACATCGACAGCATGCTCAAGGCCATCGTCGGCTTCGCCTTGCCCATCCAGCGCCTGGAAGGCAAGCGCAAGCTCAGCCAGAACCGTAGCCCCGCGGATGTCGCCGGCGTACGCAACGGCCTCGGCGCCAGCCCCGACCCGCAGGACCGAGCGCTCGCCCACCTGATGCCTGAACAATTGTCCAAGGAGTGAACATGAGCCAACCCCAAATCCGCCGCGTCAGCGCCGACGACCACGCCGCCTGGCTGCCGTTGTGGCAGGCCTATCTGCGGTTTTATAAAACCGAACTGCCGGACGCGGTCAGCCAAAGCACCTGGCAACGCTTGCTCGATGACAGCGAACCGACCCATGCCGCCCTCGCCTGGGATGGCGATACGGCGGTGGGCCTGGTGCACTTTATCTACCACCGCTCGAACTGGAGCATCGAGAATTCCTGCTACCTGCAAGACCTGCTGGTGACGGAACAGAGCCGTGGCACCGGTATAGGTCGCCGGCTCATCGAGTTCGTCTACGCCAACGCCAATGCCGACGGCTGCTGCAAGGTGCACTGGTTGACCCACGAAACCAACGCCACGGCGATCCAGCTCTACGAGCGCATCGCCGAACGTCCAGGCTTCATTCAATTTCGCAAAGCCCTTTGAGGAGCGCCGCATGTCGTCTTCACTCGCTGATTGGAAAGGTGTCCCGGCGCCGTCTGCGCACCTGCTCGAGGGGCGTTACATCCACCTGGAAAAACTCGACCCGGCGCGGCATGCCGACGGGCTTTGGCAAGCCCTCGAAGGCCCCGGTGCCGATCCGAAACTCTGGGATTACTTGCCCTATGGGCCGTTCAACGATCGCGGTGCGTTCGATGCCTGGCTGAACAACCATGCGGCCAACAGCGACCCGTATTTCTTCAGCGTGATCGACCGCGCCAGCGGCGAGGTACAGGGCATTCTCAGCCTGATGTCCATCGTCCCGGCCCAAGGCCGCATCGAGATCGGCCATGTGACCTTCGGCGCGCCGATGCAGCGCTCGCCGAAAAGCACCGAGGCGGTTTATTTGCTGGCCAAGGAATCTTTCGCCCTGGGTTATCGCCGGCTGGAATGGAAGTGCAATAACGCCAACGCCCGTTCCAGATATGCCGCCGAGCGGCTGGGATTCACCTTCGAGGGTGTGTTCCGCCAGCACATGGTGGTCAAGGGGCAGAACCGTGACACGGCGTGGTATTCGATGCTGGATTCGGAGTGGCCGGCGATCAGGGCCGGGTTCGAGCGCTGGTTGAGCGTGGAGAACCAGGGCCCCGAAGGACAGTTGCGTGGGCTGGCGCAGTGCCGGTCCTGACTGGCCGGCAACCCTGACGGGACGCCGCTCGCGCAGGCTCGCCGCACATCGCCCACGGTAGGCATTGCGCCTACCGTTTCGGGCCTGATGTGGGGCGAGCCTGTTTGCGATCGATCTCAAGAAGCAGTTGTTCGATGCGTTAAGGTTTTTTTGTCACGGACGGCCTCAGCGATTCCGGCGTTACGCCTTCCCGCGCGTATTGCCACGCCCATTGTGGAACCTCCATGTGGCTTTCCAGGTGCGACGCAAAGTCGACGATGCCATGGCCCAAGCGTTGAGTCGGGAACTCGAAATGGTAGAGGTACTGTTGAGCCTCGCTTTGTCCCACGTCGAGCACTCGCTGGACCAGTTGATTGGCGTGGGCCTCATTGCTGCCCAACCCGGTCCTCAACGCTGTTTCGAACTGCGATGAAGAACGCAGCGCACCGGGCCGCGCCAGGGCCAACCGAATATTCAGATTGCTGAAATGCGGGCCTATCAAGTCATTCCATATTTCTTGAGCTTGCGTTTGCGGGAGCCGCTGAAGCTCAGTCCATAGATTCGGTGTGTTGAACAGAAGCGCAACCCTGCTATTGGAAGGCGCAGCCCCCGAAGCACTGAATAAATCAACGAGCGCCGACTCGCTGGCACTGGCCTGCCTACGGCCCAGGAATGCAATGAATGTATCCAGGGCTTCGATGTGGTTAACGATATGCTGGAGGTTCCTGTCATCGAAACGCTGCATCCACCCGATATCCAGGCCTTCTTCTTTCAATATCGCTTGATGACGAGAGTCGGCATACAACGCTATAAGCCGTAGATGCTCGTCGGACAACGCCGGGTTACGTATCCAGCTGGAAATCGCGCTCAACGGAAACTCATTGCCCAAGGTTGATGAGATAACCATCGACCGCAGGACTATATTGGCGCGATCGAGCAGGGCTGGGTAACGTTCGAGGGCGACCGTAAACAAATCGGTAACCTCCTCGGCCCTGTCATAGGCGATGAACTGTTGGAAGAGCTCGGCTTCGTCTTCCATGACGACACCGAATTCACGCTGGTAGCGTTCTTTTATTCCTTGCAGATCGTCACGATCCACCAGAGAAGCACCATCAAGCACTTCGTCCAGCTGATCGTCGTCCAGATCGCCGTGCAATGCCTCGTCGTATTGAACGAAAGCCAAATCATTCCTGGGGTGATGGTCCGTCAGTTGCCTGGCCGTCACGCCGTACTCAAGCATGACGTGCATGACATCCTGGGAGAGCCACAGGTACTCGTTATTCAGCAGCTCGACGATATGGTCCTCCACTATCGGCTTGAGCAGCACGTCCTCAAAGAACGTTCGCATCGCCTGCTCCTCCGTATAGAACGGCGTGCCGGTAGGTGTCAGTTGTACTGGCGAGCGAGCACTCAGGTTGCGTCCGATCTGCTGCATGATTTCCGGTGGCAGAACACCGCTCTGTGCATTGTTCAGCACATTGCGGGCCAGACTATCGGCGTACAGGTTCAAGTAATCTACTGTCGGCAGGAATAAGCCATGGGGGTTCGGAGCACCATAGGCGATTCGGGTGAGGTAAAGCACAGCCGAATCATCAAGGATGTGCTCCAGCCAGTTAGCGTTTTCGAAGAGCGCCTGTTGCAGCCCCGTGGGTTGCGGCACCACAAACTGGTTCAGTTGCGGGTTTTGCTCGATAAAGGTCGCCGCCGCATTGCGCAGCCCTTGCATCGAGAACGTTTGCCCGGCCTGCCCTTCATTCAAACCGGCGGCAACGGCGTTGAAGAAACAATCACCGTCCGCGGCGAAGCGTCGAACGTTACTGCCCAGCAGCAGATCATAGTGGTTCTGGTCCCTGCGCCTCAGGACGATATCCGTACTTGCCCGATTCGGATGAAGGCCCGACGGATAGATGGTTTCGGCTTGCCCGGGGGTAAAGCGTACAGACCAATGATGGTCAGGCGCGATTTCATCGATTATCAACAGACTTCGATTCTGCGGCCAATTGGGAAGACGCGTGACGAGGGGGGGCACCAAGTCCATGATGTCGTTGTTCCAAGCGCGCGGGCGTCTTATCTGCTCGGACAGAGCGGGAGCCGACACGGCGGGTTTCTTGGGTTTCGAAGGACCGGGCTTCGGCGATGTGTTTCGGGGACGCTTTCCTCCTCCACGACCAAACCCCACAGCGCGCCATTCGCCGTTCGGCATGCGTGCCACGGTATTTCTCATGACACCACTTGAACGGATGTTCGAACCCGTCGCAGGGTCGACGATGATCGCTTCGGTAGCCGTCAACCGCGTGTTGTCGTGCACTCGGAACACCGTGCCATCAGGCTGCCTTATGTAGACAGGACGCGTGACGCCGCCATTGCTGCCGTTGACGATTGTCGCGCGATAGAAGCCTTGGGCGTCCTGCGCCACGCCTCGGATAACTGAAGTGTCGGTGACCGCATAACGGCTATAGACGGATTCTTCCAGGGGCAGGCCTGCCAGCACCTCTTGACTCTGCCGAGCCGGAGAAACCAAATAGGTTGATTGCCCCCTGACTGGCACGGTCGCTTGCCGGGCACTGGTCTTCGCGCCGATTTTCGTCACTTTGAAGATGGAAACGAGGGTCTTGTAATCCAGGGGCAGGGCACCGGTACGGTGGACAAACAGCCCTGCCCTGACGTACCAGGAGAACAATCTGAACCCAGGAATCAGCAGCCCGGCCAAGTCCATCATGATCTCGGTGGCGACCGTCAGCGCCCTGGCATAGGTTTGATGGCGAATTTCCAGGTTGCTGTTGGAACGGTGGTCCGCGTAAGCGCTGTGGAAATTGACATGCGCGCGATGAAGCACATCAAACAGATCGCCGGTGATCAGTGCGCCATGGATCAACGGTCGGCTGCGTTGCCCCAAGGCCTGGGCAATTTCATCGGGTTTGGTCGTGGCGATACGTGCGCGGAAATAGTCCTGCCAGTCTTTTTGCACCAAGAGCTGCGCGAGGCCATCGCTTAAATCGGCAAACTCATGGAAATCGTCGCCGTCGGGGCTATCCGGGAAGTAAACGCCCACGGTGCCCTTGATATCCGGCCCATCATGGCTCGAAAAAATCAGCGGGCCCTCGATGCTGATCGCATTGCGCACCGAGCCGTGTTGCCCGCCAGCCCCCACGCTACCGCCTAGCAACAACCCATGGACTTGCACTTTTTGTCCGCCCACAAGGGTGCGAGTGGTTGTCGAGGGCGATTGCAACACCGCTTCCAGCCAACAGGTGACCAGTTTCTGAACCCTGGGAGGGTTGAAAGACCTGTCGGAGACAGTGGCCTTGAATACTGCGTTGCCCTTGAGCTCGGCCTCGTAGCCCTTGAACTTCAGGTTGGCGAGATACGCCGCCCGCCAGGCATTTTTGTAGTCTGGTTTGTTCATCTTCTCCCTGAGCAACGTTTCATAATTGCCGCCGGCATCGATCGCCGTGGCCATGCCGGCAAGGTCGCGCCCCGTCAAGGTGATCAGAAAACCGCTGGTTGGATGAGGGATTCGCTGACCGTGTTCATCGGCAAGATAAACCGTCAGTACTTCCCTCATTGCGTTGGGGTACTGATGCGGTCGGATATTGTCGAGCATCAATTGGGTCAGGCTGACCGTACGGGACTGTCTCGGGTTGGCTTGGCTGCCGAAGGTCAGCGTCACCATGGTTTTATCCGGATCGGGATCGATCGCGGAATGGACGCATTGCTGGAGGTATTGCTTGATTTTCTGTCGGGTAAATTGAAACAACGTCTCGATGCCACTGCCCAGTTTATAAACCGCTTGGAACACTTGCTCTTCCAGCCGGCGATAGTGGGCCTGCTGCGAGCCTGACGCATTTTTAAAAAAGTCGGGACGGTTGTTCTCGCTGGTCGTCCGCTGGCGCACCGCCAAGGGCCCGGCCAGTGACAACATGGGCAAGCCCAACGCATCTTCAATAACTTTGGCGAAATCTTTCAAAGCGACTTTTTCATTTTCGGGTGCGTCCAGCTCCCTCTCCAGCGCCGCGCGTTGGACTTCCAGCAAATCTGTCGCCGCCACCTCGAATGCATTGCCGGACACTTCTGAAGTCATGTCCCGGACATTGTATTGCTGCCCCTCGTACAGGGGATGCACGGATGCCACCAAGTCTTCGAAGCGATGGAACCGCTGTACCCCACCCTCCAGGGAATACAGGAACAACACTCTGCTCTGCGCAGACTTGATCACCATCGCCCCCGGCCACTTTCGCGGTGCTGCATTTTCTCTCTCGAGCATGACGGCAAAGACCTGAGGAACGGGTTTGCGTAGCAAACGGTTTCTGTCCGCCATGGAAGGATGTGTGGTGATGATGTCGAGCAGTCGATATTCCTCGCCCTGCTGGATACGAGCCTCCTGAGTTGGCAGTGGAACCGAATCGCGATCGGCTTTGTACAGGTCGAAGAAGTGCCGGAACCGTTGGGACAGCAGGTGAGCGAAGGTCGCTTCAACCGTCGAGACCGTTGAAGTGCCTAACGGGTCGCTTGTGTTCTTGTCATTGCGAAACCGCTTGAACTCGTCGAGAAAATGCTGCTTCAAGCGGGGATTGGTCGTGGGGTTGGCGATATAGAACGTTGATTCCATGATGCGCAGGATCTGCTCGTCTACCGGCTTTGCAAAGAGGCTGTGGGCTTGCTCCACCGAGTCGCTACGCGTGAAGAACCCCACCCCGCCCTGGGTGTAGGACGGCGGTGTATCGGTCAGCAAGCAGTTCCATAAAACATCGGAAAAGCGCTGCGAGGAAGTCAGCGTGCGCGCTCCTTTCCCGTCAGCGGTGTAATGATTGACGTAGCAACTGTCCGGTTCGATGGTTTCGAACAACGGCGCACGAAACCTGCTGGCGGCAATTTTCGATTTGATGGCGTTAATCAGGAAATTTTCGATCACGACATCAAATGTCGGAAGGCGGGCAAACAAACGAGACAGCGCCACTTGGTTGTTGTCGAGCAGCGCCAATTGCTTGAATTGAAATTGCTCCTGCACGCTGAGTTCGCCGCCTTTAACCAGCTCGACCGTCGACGGACTTAATGTATTTTTTGAAACAACAGCCATTTGAATACCCAAGTTGTGTGTGAAGTGCACACAACCTAGCGCGGCGGACGTTCAGCAATGACATACATATATATAGGACGGCGGGGATCCGGTTAAAGATCGTAAGCCTATGCAACAGGCCAGCTCAACGCGCCCTGCCCCGTGTTTGCAGAGGCAGGACGCGAGCGGGCTCAACCCAGGTTTTGCGCCAGCACCGCGATATGTTCCGGGCCGATGCCGCAACAGCCGCCCAAATGGCTGGCCCCGCGCTTTTGCCAATCCGCCGCCCACTGGAGATAGCCTGGTGGATCAAGGTCTTCGCGCAGCGGGTCCAGCCCATCATTGGCCGTCGCCTCCTTCGGTTGCGGCGGGAAGGCATTGGCGTAGGCACCGATGTGGATCTTTACCCCCAAACGCTCGAAGGTCCCCCGCGCCGCATCGATGGCCGCGCCGATCACCTCCGGCTGGCTGCAGTTGAACAACAACACCTCGACACCCAACTCGGCCGCCACTGCTGCGGCGTCCGCCACCGGTTCGCCGGAGCGCAGGCGCGGCACTTCATCGGTGTCTTCGTCTTTCAAGGTGAACGACAGCCAGAACGGCTTGCCGTCCTTCGGCAGCCCGGCGTGAATCGCCCGCGCTTCGACCGTGGAGCTCTGGGTCTCGGCCAGCCACAAGTCAATGTGGGGCGCCAGGCCGTTCACCAACGGCGCCAGCAGTTCACTGGCCCGGTTGGCGTCGAACAAATCCGGCCGATAGGAACCAAACAGCGGCGGCAACGACCCGGCCACTCGCACCGCTTTGCCTGAAGCCTGCACCGCCCGCCGCGCCAGCTCCCCGGCCAGCGCGGCCAAGGCCTGCCCTTCTGCGGTGAAACGCGCCTCGCCGATATGAAACGGCACCACGGCGTAACTGTTACTGGTGATCACGTTGGCGCCGCTGGCGATATACGCCGCGTGGACATCCTCCACGGCCTGGGGCGCTTCGCTCAGTGCCAGCGCCGACCACTCAGGCTGTCGAAAAGGCGCGCCGCGGCGTTGCAGTTCACGGCCCATGCCGCCATCGAGAATGACTTTTACAGCGCCCATATGCGATTCACTCATAAGCTTATGAAAAATACTCACTACCGGAGTCGTTCTTATAACTATTTAATGCGCACTCTTCTGCCAATCACAACCTATTTTTCAACCAGGGATCGCTCATGAAATTTCAACCGTTGCTGGCCCTGGGCCTGGGTCTGCTGGCTGCGTCGTCGCAGGCACTCGCTGGCACGACCCTGGATCGTATCGAGCAGAAAAAAGAACTCGTCGGCGTGCTGATGGAAAGCTACCCGCCCTTCTCGTTCCTCAATGACCAGAACCAACTGGACGGTTTCGACGTGGACGTCGCCAAGGCGGTTGCTGAAAAACTGGGCGTCAAGCTGCGCCTGGAAACTCCTTCGTGGGATGTGATTGCGGCGGGTCACTGGAGCGGGCGCTACGACATCTGCATCTGCTCCATGACGCCGAGCAAGGCACGCGCCGAGGTGTTCGATTTCCCGGTGCAGTATTACGCGTCGCCCGCAGTGATCGTGGTCAACGCCAAGGACGACAGCATTCACGGCGCCAAAGACCTGAGCGGCAAGAAAATCGGCCTGACCAGCGCCTCCAGCTACGAGAGTTACCTGAACAAGAACCTGGTAATCGAAGGTGCGGAAGATACCCAGTTGAGCTACCCGTTCGAAGACGTGCAGATCGCCCCGTACGACACCGACAACGTGGCGTTCCAGGACCTCGGCCTGGGCGCCGGGGTGCGACTGGACGCGGTGCTGACCAACCTGGTGACCGCACAGCCACGCCTGACCGAAGACAAGCGCTTCAAACTCGCTGGCGAAGCGCTGTATTCCGAGCCCAACTCGGTGGCCATTGAAAAGGGTGACGCCGAGTGGAACGGCAAGGTGCGTGAAGTCTTCGCCCAACTGAAACAGGACGGCACCTTGAGCAAGCTGTCGCAAAAATGGATCGGCGCCGACATCAGCCAATGACTTCTTTTCCACCCCCTCAGCCACCGCCTTCGGTGGCTGAATCACGCCTGCGGAAAATCTTCGGTTTTCGAACCCGGCTGTACCTGACTTGGGTAGTCATGCTGGTGCTGTTCGCGAGCTTCTTCCTGAGCTTCGACCTGAAGTTCTCGATCATCCTCGACAAACTGCCAAACCTGCTGGGCGTGCACCTGGCGCCCAATGGTTTTTTGCAAGGCGCGGTGCTGACACTGTTTCTGTGCCTGTGCTCGATCGTCGCTTCGTCATTGCTGGGCTTCATCACCGCCCTGGCGCGGCTGTCCAGCAGTGCGGTGGCGTTCGGCATCGCCAGTTTCTACGCGTCGTTCTTTCGCGGCACGCCGTTGCTGATCCAGATTTTGTTGATCTACCTGGGCCTGCCGCAACTGGGCGTGGTTCCCGGTGCCATCGCCGCAGGGATCATCGCGCTGTCGCTCAACTACGGCGCCTACCTGAGCGAAATCTTCCGCGCCGGCATCCTCGGCGTCCCCCATGGCCAACGTGAAGCCTCGCTTGCCCTGGGCCTGAGCGAAACCGTGATCTTCTGGCGCGTCACCCTGCCCCAGGCCATGCGCACCATCATCCCGCCGACCACAAACCAGTTCATCTCCATGCTCAAGGATTCCTCGCTGATCTCGGTGATGGGGGTTTGGGAGGTGATGTTCTTGGCGCAGTCTTATGGTCGTTCCAGTTATCGGTATATCGAGATGCTGACGACGGCGGCGATTATTTATTGGTTGATGTCCATTGGACTGGAGCTGATCCAGGCGCGGATGGAGCGGCATTATGGGAAGGCTTATCTCAAGCGCAGCTGACGGCCTGTGTATGAGCATGCTGTAGGGAAAAGCCACAGACCCCGCCAGCCATCGCGACGATAATGGGCACGGCAACACGACTGGCCTACAGGTTTCCTCCACCAAATCGTGCCCACGGCGAGAAGTTGGCTGGCATCGTCGCCCAGGGTGAAATTTTTAAAGTGTGACCTTGTTCATCACAGGTCACATTCAATGCCTATCCAACACTTATTCCTGCCCCAACATCTCGCGTTGGCGATAGCCTTGGCGCTTGGCTGTGCCGAGGTTTCGATGGCTCAG
>Ga0307405_10000144_pt1 | contig 27364 bp, 21 predicted proteins | sample 322Cmetagenome_2_FD_203311 | JGI IMG/M metagenome (GOLD analysis project Ga0307405, IMG submission 203311) | Maize rhizosphere microbial communities from greenhouse at UC Davis, California, United States - 322HYB-C-1 | ecosystem: Host-associated > Plants > Roots > Rhizosphere > Soil | place...
GGTCAGTATAATCTCATTATTGGTTGACGATTCCTGCCTTGCTATGCCGTTGAGTTCGAGCGCCTTGATGAACCCGTCCACGTCCCCGACCGAAAATACCCCGACGATCTCTCGGTTTGGGATGGTGCCGTCCTTGAAGGTCAACTTTCTCGTCGAGTATCGATTCACCTCCGCGACCGCCTTTGACAGCGGGTCGTGCATGAAAATGAGACGGCCCTCGGTCCATCCCGTCTCCTTCTCCACGTCGGCGTTGGTCAGCGTCCAGCGCCGATCTGTATCGATCACGAGCTGGCGACCCGGAGTCATATCGGTGCCGGTGCCGTTCCCGCTTTCGCTCGCATCCTCGACCCGAACCTTTCCTTCGGCCAGGACGACCGTCAATTCCCCGCGATCCATGCTGACCTCGAATGCGGTCCCCACCGCGCGGACTGTCTTGCCGGCCGCATGGACTATGAAGGGTCTGGATCGGTCGCTCGCGACCTCGAAATAGGCGCGGCCGCGGAGCAACTGCACGCGGCGCTCGTCAGGTAGATCCGAGAAGCGAATGTCGGTTTCGGAGTCGAGCTTCACGATCGACCCGTCGGGCAGTGTGATAGTGGCACGCTGCCCGGTTTCGGTCTGGAAAGACTGCGCCGGATGATCCCGCTCGCCAAACGGGAGACCGCCCAGGGAAAGCCAACCGATGCCTCCCACGAGCAGGATCGATGCAACCGCAGCGAACGTCTTCGAACGGCTGAACCCGGTGCGGGCGGGTAAGGGTTCATCCAACGGGGCAAGATCAGGCGCCGCGGTGCTGGCGACGTACCATGCTCTGTCGATCGCCTCGTAGGCGCCGCGGTGCGCGTCAGATTGGCCGATCCAGTCGCGGAAGCGAACTTCGTCCTCCGCCGTCATATCACCTGCGAGCCGCTCGTTGTACCAGTCCGCCGCCTCGGATCGCAGCTTGGCACAACGGCTCGATTGAGCGCCGGTCATCGGTCAAACTCCCGATCTTCGGCGATGCGGACAAGTGCGCGGTGCATGAGATCTTTCACGGATTCTCTGGAGATGGACATGCGCTCGGCGATCGCCTGATAGGTCAGGTTCTCGAACCGGTGCAGCTCGAAGGCTTCGCGCGTTCGCGGCGGCAAGTTGCGGATTGCTGTGAGCACGCGTTGGTATTCCTCTCGTCCGATCGCGATGCGGTCGGGGGAAAGCGGGTCGGGAGCATCGTGGCCTTCGCCCCAGTCTTCGCGCAGCAGACTGACGCGCGCTGCCTGCTCGCGATACCGGCTGACGAGCACATTGTGCGCGGTTCTGAACAGATAGCCTTCAATGTTCTCGATCGCGTCATTTGCCTGAGCGGACTGGAGCCGCGTAAAAACATCCTGAACCAGATCATCGACGTCTTGCTCGGGAACGCGGCGCCGAAAATAGCGGCGGAGACCCGGTCCGTAAGCTGTCATCCAGGCGCCGTAATCCGGCCGCGGCTGCACGGAGGCCATGGCTAGTCCGTGCTTCCGAGAGGCCAGTTTCGGCAGTGCTCGCCAAGTTCCTCGATCATTCCAAGTTCCGCTCTCGGGCCATAAATGTCCTGGTGCTTAAAGGAATAGACGCAGGAATCGGCGAGTAGGGGGGCCACGATCTGCTTCCATGCAAAATTCTCCCCAGGCATTTCCGTTACGGCGTGGGAGGATCCTCAAAAAAATGATCAACGGGCACCCCCCTGACTCGCATATTTTGCGTCCTATGAAGTGATGGGGCAATCCACATCGAGAACTCTGGGGGGAACTCCCGGATACACAAAAAATAACATGGGAGAGGGATACATGCATTTTGGTGCATCTGCGCTGCAGCAAGTTCTTTTGAGCAGCGTGGCCGTTGTAGGCTTGGCCGCTACAGCAGTGCCCGCACAGGCGGGCGAGAATCTCATAAGCTATAATATTCCGGCGCAACCGCTTGAAAGCGCGTTGCGGGATTTTGGCGTGCAGAACGGCATGACGATCATGGCCGACGCTGCGCTTGTCCGCGGCAAGCGGACGCCAGGCTTCAGCGATCGAGCGGGTCCGGAGGCGGCGCTGCGTGCGCTGCTAAAAGGCACGGGGCTGACTTATCGACGCGACGGTAGCGTTTTCGTGGTTACGCAGGCGCAATCCCAGCCCACATCTCCACAGAGCGCTTCTCCCCGCCCCGCCACGCCAGCGCCGGCCGAGATCATCGTGACCGCTCAGAAGCGCGAGGAATCGATCCAGGATGTGCCGATCGCGATGACGGCGATCACGGCAGAGGGGCTGGACGATCGTAAGATCGAGGGAGGCGCCGAACTGCTGCGGGCGGTGCCGAATGTAAGCTTCTCCAAGACCAATTTCAGCATGTATAATTTCCAAATTCGCGGCGTCGGTACGCAGTCGATTTCGGCCTCGAGCGATCCCGCGGTGGCGGTGAGCTTCAATAACACTCCTCTGGTGCGCAATCGGCTGTTCGAGCAGGAATTCCTCGATCTCGAACGGATCGAGGTGCTGCGCGGTCCGCAGGGTACGCTCTACGGGCGCAACGCGACCGCTGGCGTCGTCAACATCATCCCCGCGATGCCGAGTGACGTGCTCGAAGGCTCGATCAAGGGGGAGGTCGGTAGCTTCAACACGACGCGCGCCAGCGGGATGATCAACATTCCGCTGGGCGATACGCTGGGCTTCCGCGCAGCGGGACAGATGACCAAGCGCGACGGGTTCGACTACAATACGTTCACTAACAAGCGCGTCAACGGCCGCGACCTGTGGTCGACCCGCGCGACGCTGGAATGGGAGCCGAGCAGTCGGTTCAACGCCAACCTGATCTGGCAGCATTTCGAGGAAGACGACGACCGTTTACGGACGGGAAAACAGCTATGCACGACCGATCCGGGACCGGAAATGGTTGGCGATGTCGCAGTAGCTGATCCGAGGGTACGTGGGCGGATCAGCCAAGGCTGTCTGCCCGGGTCGCTGTATGACGATGCAGCGTTAGGTACACCGAACGGTCAAAGCCTCGTATATCTTCGTTTCCCAGCAGTCAGTATGAATGTCGGAACTATCCGTGAACCGGGGCAGCCCGCCATAACCGTTCCGGTAGTGGACACTTTGACTCCATTTGAAGGTGTGACACAATCGCGAAATTTACGTGAAATATCATCAAATTACGATCCTGTATTTCGCGCAAAAAACGATGTAGTTCAATTGAATGTGAATTTTGAAGTATCAGATGCGCTCCAATTCGTTTCCCAGACGGCTTATTCACGTGATCGTTTCTATTCGACTCAGGATTATAATCGTTTCGTCACAGTTCCTTTATTTTCTGACTCGACACAACCCGGCCTCCATGTCGGGCTCACGCCTATCGATCCGGAAATATATCCAGGGCCAACCCCAGGCGGCATTTTTTGTGATCCGCAATTGGGTTGCTCGGATCGCATGATCTCGGCCGACTTGAGCCGATCCAAAAACAGACAATGGTCGCAAGAATTTCGGATTCAATCGGACTTTGACGGCCCCTTGGATTTTCTCGTCGGAGCCAATTACCTGGATTTTAAATCTCAAGATGATTATTATGTTTTCAACAACATGTTTACTCTCATAGCTCAATACTTTTATGGCAGACAAACAACTACTGAGATTGATGGCGTTATACGTACAACGCCTGGAATGGCAATTGACCCAAATTGCATGGAATTGGGGTATGAAGGGCGTGAATGTCCTTATGTCGACCCCAATCCGATCAGCAGCCTGAACGATCAGGGCCACAACTATTTCCTTAGTCAGAATGGTGTTCGAGTTAAAAGTCTTGGCCTGTTCGGGGAAGTTTACTGGGATATCGCCAGCGATCTAAAACTGACGCTCGGCGGACGTTATACGCGTGATCATAAAGTATCGGATCAGGTGCCCAGCCAGTTGCTGCTGGGAGGCGGCAGAGAGCAGCCCGGCGTTGACGAGATACCCGAGCTCATAGGGAATGCTACGGGCGGGAGCGTCAACAGTGGTTATCCGGAGCAGGTGGACATTGTCCAGAAATGGGGCCGCTTCACTGGCCGGGCGGTCCTCGACTGGAAGCCTGATGTAAACTTCACCGACGACACGCTGATCTATGCTTCCGTCTCACGCGGTTACAAGGGTGGTGGCACCAATCCGCCGCGTGTCGATTTCAACCCGGACGTCGTGCAATATCAGTTCCTGCCGCAAACCTTCCGACCCGAATATGTCAACGCTTTTGAGATCGGGACTAAAAATAGCTTCGACGGCGGGCGTTTCACGCTGAATGCTGGCGCCTTCTTCTATGACTACAAGGACTATCAGGTCTCGCAGATCGTCGATCGAATCGCTTACAATGAAAATTTCGACGCCACGAGTTGGGGTTTGGAACTGGAGGCCGCGTGGCGCCCATCTCGCGCCTTTAGCATTGATGGCAATCTGGGCTATTTGAAGACGCGGCTTGGCAAGGGTGCGCAATCGATCGACGTAATGGACCGCACGCAGGGCGACGAGGACTGGATCGTCTTGCGCCCGTGGTTGCAGGTGCCGTCCAACTGTGTCGCGCCGCGCGTTCTTGTGGAACGCATTCTCGAAAGAGGATTATTCCCAGACATTGCGCTTGCCGGTCTGTGCCCCGGTGCCGATCGTGTCGGGAGTTGGGACCCCTCCCGTCCAGGCGGGACCGTTCCCTTCTGGGCACTCTTCGGTTTTACTTATGATCCGCTCGCTCCATATAATCCTAGCACGATCGGCTTACCGGTCGACGAGGGCGGTAGCGGGGCGCCTAATGGAGGCCGTGGTTTTTATGCCGACCTTGAAGGCAATGAGTTGCCAAATGCACCGCGTCTGACGTTCAATCTCGGTGCGCAATACACCTTCTTCCTCGAAGACGGTGATTGGGAGCTGACGTTTCGCGGCGACTATTATCGCCAGTCGAGAAGCTACGGTCGCATCTATAACACTGAGTTCGATCGCCTGCGGTCGTGGGATAATGTCAATGCGGCTGTAACGCTGGAGCGGCCAAATTCCGGCTTGGCATTCCAGCTTTATGTCAAGAATCTCTTCAACAGTTCGCCGATCACCGGCTTCTTCGTCAACAGCGATGACACTGGCTTAACCACGAACGTCTTCACGACGGATCCCCGTATAATAGCATTTAACGCATCAGTGCAGTTTTAGACCTTTTATAGTAAGGAGCTGCGTATGACAATTTAGGAGTGTAGATTGCTATCTAATATGTAATATTTAGTTCGAATCTATGATTATGGGAGAGTAAAATGAAAACATTTACATCTACCGTTGCTGCCATTGCAATGATGGGGTCAGCGGTCGCAGCCAGTAGTGCGGCACATGCAGGGACCTACGAAGGAATTGTCACCGTTACGAAAGGTCTCTCATTTGATTGCGAGGCTAGTGTGGATCTGTATAGCACTCCTGGCAAGGCTATACTTACCATTTCTCCGGGCGCTCCAGAATGTGCGGCACTCAACATTACCAGCAATCCGCATGATTATACGGAGACTGGAGGCGTGCTGACAATCGAGGACATCAGGGTGGAAACGATCACCCTCGGCAATTGCTTTGGCGATCTGTCCGGAACCGTTACTACTAACCCCGATGGCAGCAAAACGCTGACCGTCAACGATTCAATTCCTCCGGAAACGGGTAGTTTGCCCTGCCTCGTCGAAGGTGAGTTGTACAAGCCCCCTTACTGACAATGCGACTCTATAGGGAACTATAGAAATGAGAGGGCGGGCGCATTGTGATGCGTCCGCCTTTCATTAGAAGTGCTAGTTAACCTCGTAGGCTATGTGGATTTTCACAAGATAACTTATCGAGAAACCCGATTGCCCTGTTGCTGCCTTTCGTGCGGTGACATCGCTTACTTGGCGCATAGTCTTATATTTGACCGTGTATTTGATGATGGTTGTAGAAAGTAGTGACTAGTGTCCTGCGTAAATGCATAGCCTGATTGACGGGCGAAGGGGGCGCAACGCTAATCTGTGCAATGATGTATTTGTTTGTGGCCCGGATTCGGTTTCTCGTGTTGCTGTCACTGTCCGTAGCGTACAGTCAGATGGTGTACGCCGAAGAGAACGCCGGGGGGGGCGAGGCGGATAGGCCCACTCCGCCCAATGTGATATCTTTACGTGGCGAAGCCAAGGAAATCCTAGTCACAGCCGATGGCCGCCGTGGCGAGGCGGAGGTCGCGGCGGAGGCCGAGTTTGCCGAAGAAGACATCGCCGTCGAGGCCGTCGACAGCATCGACGAGTTGCTCGACCGTCTCGCCCCCTTCATCGATCCGGACGGGGAAGAACCCGTCATCCTCATCAACGGCAAACCCGCCGGTTTCGACCGCTCCATTCTTTCCTATCCTGCAGAAGCCCTAAGCCGCCTGGCAGTGCTGAAGCCCGAGGCCGCCGCGCATTACGGCGAGCCGGCAGGCAAGCGCGTCGTCAACCTGGTGCTCAAGAAGCACTTCTTGATGTTGAACGCCGACGCCGGCGTGGAGTTCGCCACCGTTGGCGGCCAGTATGGCGGCGATCTTTCTCTCGGGCGTACCGCAATTAGCGGCGACACCCGCTGGAATGTCCAAGCCACGATCGGCCGTGACAGCTCCCTGCGTAAGGACGCGAGGGATATTCCTGCGCAAGACGAAGCTTTCGACAGCGTCGGCTATATCGGGCGCGCTGGAGGCGGGGAGATTGATCCCGCCCTGAGCTCCGCGGTGGGTGAAAGCGTCACCGTCGCGGCTATTCCCGGCAACATGAGGTCAGGTTCGCCGACACTCGAGGACTTCGTCGCAACCGCCGGTCTTCTTCATCCGGTCGATCCCAACGCCTTCGAGACCCTGCGATCGGGCCGACGCAATGCCTCGCTCAGTATCGGCATCACGCGCCCGGTGGGCGCCTTCTCCGTATCGTTGAACCTCAACGCCAACAGCAGCAGCAGCGAGGGTCTGCGCGGTCTTCCGATGGCATCGATCGTCATTCCCGCCGGCCATCCTTCGTCGCCTTTTGCCAACGACATTGTCCTCACGCGTCCGTTCTCCGGCGAGCGCGCGCTGCGCACCGACAATAGCTCGGAATCGCTGAGCGCATCGCTGACGCTAAATGGAAGAATCGAAGACTGGCGAACGAGTCTGGCGACAAGCTATTCGCGCAACTGGGCGGACAGCCTCCTCGAGACCGGGATCGACGTCGAACACGTGCAGCAGTTGATCGATGCTGCCGAGTCCGACTTCAAGCCATACGGCCCGTGGGACGACGGCCTGCTGCTCTCCAACCGCAATCGCACACGCGGAGAAAATCTGAGCGCCCGGCTCAACGTCCGGAAGAATATTGTCGGTCTGCCCGCCGGCCCGGTCGTTTTGAGCGTGACCGCCAACGCTAGCCATAATCGGACGCGAAGCCGGCAGAACGACGGCGGCGAGGAACTCATCTCGGTAAATAATTCGGCTCGGGATCAACTGAACGGCCAGATGTCTCTCAGTCTGCCGATTTCCGCCCGCGATGGAGCCGCGATCGGACCATTGGGCGACCTAACCCTCGACCTGTCCTTCAAGGGGCAGGCAATGACCAACACACGGACACAGACGCGGTTCGGCGGCGACATGACCTGGTCGCCCATTTCGATCCTTCGTCTGCGCGGCTCGCTCGAATACGCCCAGACAGCGCCCTCGTTCGATCAGCTCGACGCTCCGATCGTTACGACGGTCAACCGGATCTTCGATTACATCCGGCAGGAGATCGCCGAACCAGTCTGGATCACCGGAGGCAATCCAGAGCTTGGCCGCGGCAGCCGGCAGAGCCTGGACTTGAGCGCCCTGATAAGGCCGTTCGACGATCAGACGCTGTCGCTCAAGATCGGCTATCGAAAGCATATCGCGAAGGGGGATGTGGCGTCGTTTCCCGAGCTGGCCCCAGTTATCGAGGCGGCGTTTCCCGAGCGCGTGACACGCGACCCGCAAGGACGGCTCGTTGCTGTCGATGCGCGGGCCATCAACATTGCCCGCGACACCGATTCCGTGTTGACGACAGGTATTGCATTACGCCTCGGCCAGGGCCGACGCAGTACACCCGATGCCGATCCGCTGCAGTTCAGTCTCGCGGTCAATCATCGCTGGCAGCTGAAGAGCGAACTACTCACCCGGCCTGGCGTCCCGCCTATCGATCAGCTCAGCAACGGCGGTCAATCGCGCCACAACGTGTCGCTGCAGACAACCGTAGGAAAGGACGGGATTGGGGCAAGCTTGAATGGAAACTGGAGCAGTGCGACCCGAATTCGCGCGGGCGACGATAGCTTCCTCTCCGAACCGCCGATCGTGCTCAATCTCTCGACGTTCATCGAGCCCGATCGCCTCCTCGGCAAGTCGGAAGGCGGCGCGTTGATCGACGGCCTCAAGATTTCGCTCGATGTGCGAAATCTCTTTAATGGCTACCGCCGGGTAACACTGGATGATGGTAGCGTTCCCGCCGGATACAGCCGCGACGAGATCGATCCGCTTGGTCGAACGGTGCGACTAACGCTGCGAAAGAAATTCTAACCTGAAAGCGTCGAGCTAAACCACGGGCAGAGTATGTTCAGCCCGCGACCCAGTGCCATGCTTTCAATGCCATGCCCGTAAGCGCGCAAATCACACCAAAATACATGAACGCGACCAGCGCAGCAAAAAGCGCAATCTCGACCGCGAGGAAGGCTGTTCGATTCAGGCGCATCGGTGATTGTCGCAACAACGATTCTAGCCCAGGCGCGACCATGTTTGAACGTGGACCTGGGCTTGGGGGTACGCACCACGCGACCATCAGCTCAACGCCGCCCGAACCTGTGCTCCAGACCTTCATGATCCTGCCCGGTGGCAAATACTCGGCCGCACGGACTGACGCCACAGCGGGCCAGCGGGCGAATTCGATGCAAGCGAGACGCCGCTTTTTCTGCCGCTCCGACCGTCTCCGGCTCCTTGGGCACGGCTTGGAACGGTCGCGGCGAACGCAAAACCATCGCCCGTGCGGCTTATTTCCCCGCCCGTGCCCCACGGGCTCCTCGCGCCCGCTTGCGCTTCAAATAAGCCGCTTGGCTCAGGTCCTTCGCTTCGCTCCGGCCTGCCGGTTCACGTCCGCCGCTGCGACCGTCCCCACGGCTTGCCCATCGCCCGGAAACGGTTCGGGCGAGCATTTGAAAAGGAGACGCATCATGTCTGCAATCGGTTATGTCACCCGCAGCGGCAACGGCTTCAAGGGTCAGCTTCGGACCCTTTCGATCCGCACCGAAGTCGAGATCGTGCCCAACACGCGCAAGGAGCACGACCGGCAGCCCGACTACCGGGTCATGGCGGCCGGCGTCGAGATCGGGGCCGCCTGGAACCGCCGCAGCGAGACCACCGGCAACGACTACGTGTCGCTGAGTTTAGCCGCCCCCGAGTTCGGGCCGCGCCGGCTCTACGCCAACCTCGGTCGCACCGCCGGTCAGGACGATGACGACACATTGGCGATCATCTGGAATCCTGCCGACTGACGGCATCGCGGCTCCCGCGCCCTAAGCCGGCGCGGGAGTTTCGCACTTGGATGTCGGCAGAAATCGCTCGCACCTACGCCTGCTTCTGCAGCAGGTCGAATTCACGAGGGGGCCATTTCCGACCCGGCCTAGCCCGGCCCGAAGCAGTCAGACGCGGCGGCGCAAGCGGTGCAGCCGGTATCCCGCTGGCAGCGCTTATCGTGGGAGATTCTCAGCGCATTGGCGCTCCGGGAGAGTGGCTCGAACGCGTGACGCAGGCAGAAAGCGGTGGCCCACGCACCAGGACGGGGGCCGATCATCAGCCGTGCAGGAGCCATGGGGCTGATGCGGATCATGTTCGGGACCTGGGCGGAACTGCGCGCCGTCGACGGTCTCCGGCGCGACCTGCACGATGCGCGCGACAACATTCTCGCGGGCGCGGCGCACCAGCGCGCGATGTCGATCGCTTCGGCTATCCGGGTAGTTCGCCGCCTACAACGCCGGACCCGGGTGCTATGCGGGCCACCTCGCGAGCGGCCGACCGTTTCCCCCGAGACGCGAATCTACCTGAAGATCGTCACGGATCGCGCTGACCGACGTGCCGATCCGCGGCGCGCCGGACAGTTCAATGCCTATTTACTGTGCAGCGCTGAACCGACCTTCACGCGGTCCCAGTTCGCAAGGATCCATCTGCGTCACCTCGCTGTTCGGCCGCTTGATAGCCAGTGAATCCGCGCTTCAGAACCGCCACGAAGGGATGATTTGGCCGCAGAGCGTGGGCGGGTAGGGAGGGGGGATCGCCTCGATTCTTCCCAGCATGGCGGCTGTCGGCGCGGCTGTGCAAGGCCGGCGGCCCCTCCAATTTTGCAGCGCAGATGGAGCGCGCTCCGCGCGCGAGTTGTCTTTCGGGGCGCGGCAAAATCGGCTCCTCCGCCGCCGCTGCGCGGTGCCGCCGCCGACGCGGCGGCAGCCCTGACAGCCGCGCCGCCAGCCGCCCGGCGAAGACCGTTCTCTCGACGAGAGGACGGTTACGAGAAGGGAGACATTTCATGACCATGATTGGACAGATCGAAACGGCGCCGGACGGCATCATGGCAGCACTGCTGGCGGGGCTTGAGATCGAGTTCGGACGCGGCGCGGGCGAGGCTTTGGCGGCGCGGTTCCTTGCCGCCGAGGAGGTGGATTTTCGCTGGAATGCGCGGGTTCGAGAGCGCTGGCTCGGCACCTACGACGCGAGCGATGACGATGAATTCATGCTCGATCGGGTGGCGATCTGCGGGGCGATCGGCGGCGAATGGTTCATGGCAACCATGCTTATCGACGGCGATGGCGCGGCATGCGGAATGCTTGGATGCCGCACCTTCACAAGCGCTACGATGGCGCATCAAGCGCTTTTGGCGGCGCGATGAAAGACCGGAATCTCGGCCGAGGCGCGGGTGCCGCAAGGCATTCGCGCGTTTCGCGCTGTCTTCGTTCTGGCTCGCCTGTGAGTGCGGCTACGAGAGAAGGGAAGGGCGGCCAGCGGTGTCAGCAGGCCCGGCGACAGGGCGGCTCTGCGGTGGAAGGCGCGAAGGGCAAGATAAAAGCAATGTCTCGCCCGGTGGTTGAGCCGCTGCCATAGCATTGTCTGCACATCGTTTTTCTAGATCGGATCGCGAGACTCGCTCGAGAGCTGCGAGGCAGTTTCTCGGAGAGTGACGGATCTCTGCGGCTTTCCGATGCCGGATCGCGAGACTCTTGTAGCTGCCCCGAGGACAGGCCATTCTCGCCCTTGGGGAGCGTCACTCCAGTTGGGAAGGACGCCGGATGCATGACGACAAGTTCGATCCCCGCCTTGGCCGAATACAGAGCCGGGGCAAGGAACCGCGCTACCTAGGCCGTGTCGTGAAAGCGGCGCACCGGGCAGGCATGAAGACTGGCAACCGCGGGCATTTCGATGGCAGCCGGATCGGCCGCGGTGCGAGCGTCGCCCGCGTCCTGCGTTCGCGCGATCGGCTGGGCGCCTTCCGATCGCGGCGGGTGATCGTGAAGATGCGGCCTGTCACGCTTAGAGGACAAGGGTTGGGTGGTGCCCGTGCGCACATGAGCTACATCCAGCGCGACGGAGTGACCCGCGATGGACAGCCAGGTGAGCTCTATTCGGCGGATAGAGACGCGGCCGATGGCAAGTCATTCCTCGAACGCTGTGGCGGCGATCGCCATCAGTTCCGTATGATCGTGTCGGCGGAGGACGGCAGCCAGTATTCGGAGCTGAAACCTTTCGTGCGCCGGCTGATGAGCCAGATGGAGCAGGATCTCGGCACGCCGCTCGATTGGGTGGCAGTGGACCATTTCAACACCGGCCATCCGCACACCCACGTCGTTCTCCGCGGTAAGGACGATCGCGGCAACGACCTGGTGATCGGGCGCGAGTACATTTCACATGGAATCCGCGAACGCGCGGTTGAGATTGTGAACCTCGACTTGGGACCCCGCACCGATCTTGAAATCGAGGAGCGACTGCGCGGCGATGTGGAGCAGGAGCGGCTGACAGCCATTGACCGGCGGCTTATCCGTCAGATGGATGTCGCTCGGCTCGTCAGTGGGAGCGATCCCGATCCCTTCCAGCAATCGCTGCGCACCGGACGTCTAAAGAAGCTGGAGCGAATGGGTTTGGCGTCAAACATTGTCGGCGACACCTGGCGGCTCAAGCCCGATCTGGCAGCCACGCTACGCCGGATCGGTGAGCGCGGCGATGTCATCCGCACGATGCAGCGCGAGCTCACCGCGCGGAATGTCCAGCGCGCTGCCGCTGACCGCGTCATCTATGATCCCACCGCGGTAGGCGCAGCACCGATCGTGGGGCGCGTCATTATGCGCGGCGTAGCCGACGAGTATCGCGACCGCCACTATTTGCTGGTCGACGGCATTGACGGGCGGACCCATTACATTGAGATCGGACTAGGCGAGAAGGTCAGTTCAGTCCCTGAGAATGCGATTGTCGAGATCGCACCGCGCCGCGGCCAAGTGCGGCCGGTCGATCGCACCATTCTGGAGATCGCTAAGAGCAATGGCGGGCGCTACACGATCGATGCGCATTTGAAGCACGATCCAAGTGCCACCGAGCGCTTCGCCGAAACCCATGTGCGCCGATTGGAATCGATGCGTCGGCTCATGCGCAGCATCGAGCGCGAGAGCGATGGGGCCTGGATCATCACACCTGATCATCTCGACAAGGTCGAGCGCTTTGAAGCCCGGGAGCTTCGCGACCGGCCTGTCGCTATCGAGATTTTGTCAATCTTATCACTCGATAAGCTGCCAACAACCGAGGCTTCCACTTGGCTTGATCATGAGCTGGTTGCCGAGACCGCGTTGCCGGTGAGGGATGCCGGGTTTGGGCGTGAAGTCAGCATCGCTCTAGCGAAGCGGCGGCATTGGTTGATTGCTGAACAATTGGCCGAAGTGCGCGAAGAGCGAATGGTCTACCGACCGAACATGCTCGCGGTCCTTAAGCGGCGCGAGCTCCAGCGCGTTGCCAATCAGCTGTCGGAGGAGCTCGGGATGCCGTTCGCCGAAGCGGAGCTGAACCAGCCGATCGCCGGCCGTTTGCTGCGGGCGGTCGACATGATGAGCGGGCGTTATGCACTGATCGAGAGGTCGCGTGACTTTACACTGGTGCCGTGGCGCTCGGTGTTGGAGCGGCATGTTGGGAAGAATGTCTCGGGGGTTGTGCGTGAAGGCGGAATCAGCTGGTCGATCGGACGACAGCGGGCCGAGCCAAGAATCTCATGAACGCGCCTCAATGGACGACGTCGCCACAGGGTGTCTTCTGCCTGCCCGGTTTCATACACAAAATCGAAAAAAGGGGGATATTTAGCCGGTCCCGCGAGCCCGTCATCAGCCGCCGACATAGCGGGCTTTCGGTTGCCCAATTCCCATCCCGAAACGCGCCGTCCCATCTTTATCCGGGGTCATGGCCGGAGAGCTGTAGATAGGTCATTTGGGAAGCTGGACAGAACGGTCATGCAGTGTAGCCGCCGCGGCATGAGCATCACCGCCACGATCATGAACACCGTAACCGGCCGGCCGATTCAGAAAATGACCCTCGGGCGTATACCGAAACCCTGGATTAGCTTCAATCTCGAGACCGGTGAACTGGTGACAGCGGAGCGTATAGACGTAGGCAAACCGCCTCCGGGAAAGTTCGTGGCTCCGGTCGACATCTGGGTCACTGTGAAGCCGAAGGAATAAGCCGGCGAACAGGTTACGAGGGGCAGGCAAACTTCGCCGACATTTCGGACGTTCGCGCAGCATTTTGCGACACCTGAAAGGGGCTGTCCGCTCAGCACCAGCGCAGCGGCTGCTACGCTGGCAAACGGGCGTCCACTATTCTACGCTAGCCGCGCTATGCAGACTCTGCGTTCCTACACGTTCAATGAGAGGTTTGCCGCTGGTCTGCTGGTGCTATTTTTCCCGATCTACGTTGCCGGGGCAACTGTTCTGGGACCCGACAGTGTTCTGACGAGCGACGATTTCGGAAGATTTCTCCTTTGGCAGATTACGTGGTGGATTATTGCTTTCGTTGCATTCTGCGCGGCCACCGCAACAATCTTTTTTAAGCCGAGTTATCACCCGTCCCGCCTGCGGATGCATATCGGCCGCATTCTGCCATTATCGGCGCTAGTCGTTGCCATGCTTTTGAGTTCTGTCGCGATCGACGCGCTCTCCGACCGGCGAAAGCAGGCGTTCGCGGAACTGCACAGTGGTGAGCTTGCAGGACCCCCGCCCCGCGCGGTCGTATACCGTGAAGGCATACCGGACGGTGGCATCGCTATCGTTCGATCACCTGGTCGCAACCCGGAAGGTTTCAATCAGGCGATCATGCTCAAGTTGACTGGAGAACGCATCAAATCCTGTGAGCCGGTGAGCGATCGCGACTGGTCCTGTCACTTCGACTAACCTGCGAACGGCCGCGATCGGTTCGTGTGCGGAAAGGCTGCTACAGTCGCAGAATTGCGTTACGCGCTCATTGGCATGCGCGGTGTTGCAGCGCCGGCGCCTGCCGCCGACATAACTGACCTTCACAGCACCTGACTGGATTGTTGGAACCGTTCGTTCACTCAGCCGGGCGACGCTTGAACGACCCGCCTTTCGAGAGCCGAATGACAGCCTCCAGTCCGGAAAGGCAGGCGATCCCGCTTCTTTTAACCCTTGCGAACCGCTACCGTTACCCATCGTTGCGTCACCCGACGTGGGATGCAACGAAGCTTGATCGATCTCGGGAGCTCGCATGCTGGAATTGGTGCTTGTGTTGAGTGCAGGACTTGGCTCACCGGCGCTTGCGTGCTCTGAGACCCCTTCCAGTTCGGGTTATCACATATCAGATGTCTGCAGCGCGTCCTTGGAGGGCGCCCCCGCCTACTCCGCTACATTTGGAGCAAGCCTTTCTCCCGAGCCAGCATCACAGCAGGTGATGATCTATCGCCGCGGCGATGCTTGGTTCATGAGAATTGCAGGTTATCGGTGGGAGCGTGGTAGTACGGTGGTGACGAGGCGCCGCGACGATATTGCCGTCTCTGATGTTGACGCGCAGGCGCTTGTTAGCCGCCTCACGAGAAGGGCTTTGAAGCAGCTAAGCGAGCTTCCGTACTACGGGTCTGAGGATGTGATCTGTACGGACGGAGCAAGTCTTGAATTAGCAATGGCGTCCGGGGGAAGGAAATTTAGAGCCGCGCAACATAGCTGCGCCGGGAAAACTCGGATGAATGAAATAGCCACGATATTTCGCCAGATTGCCCTCAAGTATGATCCAGAGTTCGCAGATTTGCTTTCTGGGCTGAAGAACTAGAGATCTTCGCGCGCCGGGGGGCACCAGTTGCCGATCTAGAAGGTTCTGGACCGTTCGCGACAAATCCCAAGCGTCTGACCAGAACGCGTGGCGTTCCGTCGGCTCTGGGCCGGTTGCGGGCTAGCGGTTTCGCGGGCTTGGAAGTGACTACGCTGCCGCTCCGAGCTAACTACGCGTAGTGCCACTTCCGCCGACAAACAAGACGTTCGAACTCCCAATCGACCGTTCCAATAGCGGCCATTCGAGTCTGCAATCCGCAGAACTGATCAGCGTAGCGTTCAAGCCGGTAGAGCGATATCGTTGGCCATATGAGCGCTGTCAGAATCACAGTCCGAGTTGCTCCAGTCGATTGCTGGAGTTGCGGTGCTGAGTTCAAGATCGTGCCGTCGATTGAGCTCGTGAGGAACGGCTCAAAACTCAAGTGCTGCGTTTCAGATTTCACCGACTATCCAGAGTTGATCAGTGAGGTCCAAGCAAACCTTCCGCGAGACGCAGAGGTCGGGCAACTCAAATCGCGGCACAGTCAGACCTGGGCGCGTTCCTACACCAGCAATGGATGCTATCACTGCGATGCGCTTTATGGGCAGCACTTCGAAATCCACGCACGATACGTCGAAGAGGACGCCGCATGGTTCGAAGGCGCGGCCCGTGACAAATGGCAGGAAATGTTCGAGGCGCTTGAGGCCTCTGAAGATGGGCATCTGATCTAAACGTTCATGACCGCCGACATAGCGGACGTACGCCAGCCTGAAACCACTCGCCGAAACCTGCCATTCGTTCATAAGCTATGCCGGCTTAAGCGGCTTGCCTTTCTGTAAGCCTGCATGATCGAAGGTTTGCAATTCCTTCCAAATGGAAGCCGATCCAGCGTAAATGTTGCTCCAACGATTCTGGAATGTTTGAAAGCATCGAATGGTAAATGCGGCTGACAATCCTTATGCGATCGCAAGGGCCTTTGCTCTCGATTTTGGACGCGCTGAATATGCGCTCAAACGATCGAAATACCTGCGGAAAAACAAAGAAATCGCCGAAGCCGACTGGGAATCGTTCGCACGGGATCTCGGAGCAGACTTCTTCGCCGATATTGTCGCCAAAGGGATGGCAAAGACGCTAATCGGTGATCCGCCCCGGCGTTTGATGGCAGACATGACATGGTCTCCGGAGAAGACCGCGCCGCTCACCAATGTGCACCAGCTCATGATCGAGGGGGTTTGCCGCGTGCGAAACAGCTTGCTGCACGGAGAGAAATTCACGGGAGGCCCAGAGGGCCAGTGGGCTCGTGATCGCACGCTTATTACCGAAGCGCATGCCGTCCTGAACGAGGCGATCGCATACTCGCATCTCGGGCGTGGCTGAGCACGGTATACGTTGCATGCGCTTCACGAAATCCCAAGGCCTGACCGAGTCCGAGGCGCTTCTGGCTTCCTTGTGCGAGCAATCGTTCTTCGACCTGTGGACCTATCCAAACCTCTTCAGGAAGCCGGCCAAAGAACTGGTCGATTTGATGGTCGTTTCCGGGACGATATACTGCTCTTCTCGGACAAGAGCTGCGTCTATCCGGAAACGGGTGACCCCAAGCTCGACTGGCAGCGCTGGTACTCGCGGGCGATCGCAAAATCGGCGCACCAGGTACACCAGGCTGAGCGGTGGCTTCGAAGCCATCCCGGTAGTGTATTCCTGGATGCCAAAGCGACGCAAAAGCTTCCGCTCGATCTGCCAGCGGCCGACGTCATCAACATCCACCTCATCTGTGTCGCGACGGGCGCAGCCGACCACTGCCGGAGAGTGACCGACCAACCGATGCTCGGGCTGGATTTCACGATTACGGGCGATGTCGCGCCGCTCAGCGTCGGAACGGTTCCGGAAGCCAAAGGCTTTCTTCACGTCTTCGATGCCGAAGCGCTCAGGCTGGTGATGCGCGAACTCGACACGATCAGCGATTTCGTCGCTTACCTGAATGCAAAAGCGAACATCGTGGGCACGGGGTTGTTCAAGGGGGCTCCGACCGAAGCGGACGTGCTTGCCTATTATCTTCACAATGGCCGCACCTTTCCCAACGAGGGCAGGGAATTCGTTCTGCAGCCCAATCTTTGGCAACAGGTCGAAGCTCAGGCTCCATTCCACGATGGCCGCCTGCTCAATCAACGTTATCGCCTCTGGGACCGCCTGATCGAGCGCGTGACGCGGCACTATCTGACGGGCGAACTCCAGTTCGGCAACGAGACGACCATGTCCGATCACGAGCGTCTTGTTCGGGTCATGGCGAGCGAAAATCGTTTCTATCGCCGCATATTGTCGCAAGCGATCGAGGATCGAGCACAGCGCGCACAAGGCGGCTGGATTGGGTCGATCCTCCCATCTGAGGACCCCAACGTCCTCTATGTCCTGCTGATGGGGCCAGGCGCTCCTCGCGACGAGTACGACGACTATCGGTCTAGGCGGTCGCAGGAGCTCGTGCTCCGCTGCTATGCGGCAAAGGCGGCGCGACCCAACGCGAACATCATCGTCGGCATTGGTCTCGACGCGCCGGGCCAGCAAGGCTCGTCGGAAGATCTGGTATATCTCGACGCGAGCAATTGGACGGACGAAGAGGCCCAAAAGGCCGAAGCTATCCGCAAGGACCTCGGCTACTTCGTCGAAGGCGTGATGCAGGAACAGCTTGTTGACGCCGAAGAATATCCGGGATCGTCCTGAGGGATATCAACACCAACCCGCCATTACCATGATAGACGTGATTGCACCGATGTTCTAATCCTGTTCCCATGGCAAGCGCTCCCGCCCCAACAAATTCCGACGGCGATTCGCGCGGCATGTGCGTTCATCCGCAGCGTCTTTGCGGGTACCGGACGCCGGACGTTCGTTTATAACCGGGAATATCTGGACGTCTTGCGGGCTGGGGAGGCATCAAAGCGCAATGGCCGGACGCCGGTGTCGGCGAATAAGATGGGGAAGAGGACAAGTTGAGCGAAGGGGGCGGAACGGCGACCCAAGCCGGAATATTCTTCCAGAACAGCGTGGCGGCCTTAGCGCTTGCGGATCTGCTCGACCTCGATCAGCGCAGCGCGCGTGAGCGCACCCTCGAGGTGCGCGTCGAAGCACCCGAGCATGTCGACGATCTCGTTCTCAGCTTTGCCGACGGCCACCATGACTTCCAGTCAGTCAAGCTGAGCCTTCGAATCCGGAGCAAAGCATGGACGGCCCTCTGGAATAGCCTCGCCAGCCAGATGGGCTCGCCCCAGTTCGGACCGGTCGATCAGCTGACAATAGTCGTCGCGGAACGCAACGCGGCCAGCGACGCGGTGGTGCAACTCTGCGAGCGAGCTGGGTCTTCCGTCGATCTTGAGGAATTTTCCAAACGCGTTGCCGACTCCCAGCTGACGGCACTCGCCAGCATAGGGACGATCCTGGGTGGCGAGGCGCCGGCCTTCGAACTGCTGCGCCGAACTCGCCTGCTCCACATCACTGAGGAGGGCATCGAGCAAGAGCTAGGGCGTAGGCGTCTGACCGGTGGACCGCCAACGCTCCCTTCCATCCTTCCGGCACTTCGGGACATGGTGGGGGGTGCGTCGCGACGCCGTGGACTGTTCCGGCCAGCATCCCTTCGTCGCCGGCTGAAGTTGGAGCATGGGCTGCTGCTTGGCGAACCGGCAGAATGGGGCATTGCCGCTTTCCGCGTCGCCACCCGGCAGATGGCGAGGCTTACGATCCCCGGGACGGCGGTGTCCGGCCCGGCGGAGAAGATGTTCGTCTGGCCGCGGGCGAAGGAATTCGACGCCTCGAAGCGGACGGACTTCGAGAGCGAGAACCCGTCACTTCAAGCCGATACGGAGGAGCCGGGCATCGACCTGCGGACATTCCCGACGGACGGCTTCGACCGGGTAGTGGTGGTGGCAGGTCCCGGGCACGGCAAGTCGGCGCTGTTGACCGCGATCGCAGGGCGCCTTGCAGATGGTCCTCTCGTGCCGGTGGCCATTCCGCTCGCGTCCCTGGCAGCAGCGGACGTCGGCATTGTCCATTTCCTCCATTCGACCATGAGCAAGGAACTGGAGGTTAGTGCGGATTGGGAGCGCCTTGCCGAACAAGGGCTGCTTGTCCTGCTCCTCGACGGGCTCGACGAAGTGCCTTCGACCAGTCGACCGGCCCTGATGAAGCGGGTCGTGAACTTCTCTGCGCGATACCCACACGCGCCGTGGATGCTGACCGTGCGCGATGCCGCAGTGCTCGGCGCCCTGCCTCAAGCTTCAATGGTGGAACTCCTTCAACTCAACGACGAGGACATCGAGCGGTTTGCGGACACGATGCGCGACCGGCTCGGCGGGCTGCACCCCTGGGAGGTCGTGCGCCGACTGAACCTCTATCCGGACTTGGGTCGGCTCGCGCGAATTCCGCTCTTTCTGATGATGCTGCTCGCGACCACGGATCTGAACGAACCGAAGCCGCTGACGCGCTCGGATCTCATCGAGAGCTACCTCTCGACCCTGTTCTCGCCGGAACGTCTCAAGACGACCGGCTCATTCGATGATCGCGGGGTCGCGCTACGCGCGATCGCCGAGGCGCTCGCGTTCGAGAAGCTCGAACGGCAGGAGATCGGCACGACCGAGCTGGAGGTCCGCGAGGTTGTCAACCGGCTCGTGGCGGACACTGAGGAGGCGCAGACGCTATTCGAGCGAATGCGCGCCAACGGCATCCTGAAGCCGCAGAGCGCCATTCGGCTCCAGTTCCCCTACCCGATTGTTCAGGAGTATCTGGCAGCACGGCACCTAGTGGAGCGGTATCAGGACACCTTGCATCGGCGGATTGAGGATGCCGTCCAGCGCCCGTGGGCGCAGGTAATCCAGTTTGCTATCGAACTTTCAGCCGATCCCGAACCGGTGATCGAGGCGATGCTGGAACGGGACGACGACGCCTTCGCTACCGGGTTGCGGCTCGTGGGACGTTGCATCGCCAACGGAGCGCGCGTCGGCGAGCCGCTTCGCGGAAAGGTTTGCGAGCGTCTCGTCGATTTCTGGGTGCACGCACCCTCTGAGGCGCGCGAGCGGGTCGGCAGAGTTCTGGCCGACGGCTTCTGGGACATTGCCTCTCAGAAGCTCGACAAAGCCCTCCATCACAGATGGCTTCTCGAAAACGGCGCAGGCGACATTCTCAGCCTCCGAAAAGACACCGCTCTAACTCTTAGCGTGCTCGAGCGACTCCTCGGAGAGGATCGCGATAACATCAGCGTTTTTCACTCATTCAAACACGCAATGCGCGCGGCAGGCGACGATGTCCTGCGGGCGATCATTGGAGCAATGGACCCGGCAACTGAGGACGACGAGGCAATCACTGAGGTGTCGAGCCTGATGGGAAACCTCGACACGCAGTCGATCTCGCCCCAACTTGCGCTGCAGGTCGCGCGCGACGTGCGCATCCCGCGACAGGCGAGGCTGCGGGCTTATCATCTGGCGGGCCCACCGCTGGAACCTGCCGGAGAGGCTCTGGCGATTGAAGGATTCAGGCAGAAAGATTGGGATAGCAACTACGCGGCTCGCGACCTGATCCAGGCTCACGCCGAACCTGCGCTGTTTTTCGAACGGCTGCTGCGCATGCCGTCGATTCCCGCCGAGCGTCGGGTCGATATCGCTGCCAGCATCGGCCGCAACTTCGAAGACTCGAACGACCGGAGCTCGCTTGCGCGCCGACTGATCGACGACGATGCGATCGATGAAGAAGTCAGGATTGCTCTGCGTCTCATGTTGGCCCGCTACGGGGATGCCGAACAGTTCCGTACGTTAGTCGAGGGCATTCCGACGCTGCCGGTGCAGCACGCTGCGACGACGATTGCGCTTTTCGGGCACCACCCGGACCGCATGCTTGCCGAGCAGGCGGCTGTCCTGACGCGCGCCCGGGCGCAGGCCCCCAGCGAAGTCGTGCAGATCGCATCGTCCGTGACGACCGGGTTACGCAACGTGTTCGAGATGGATTGGGGGTTCGGCGGAGTAGTTCGGCCCGCACCGCCCCATCCGGGAATCGCGTCATGGATGGAGCTGCTAGAGGACTGGTCAGATAGGGCCGATCTCCGGCCGCAGGAACGGATGCGGGTCCGCACGGCCGCGGCCGGTTTGGGATCCGAAGCGATCACCAGGACCCTCGAGCGAGACCTGCTCGCAATCGAGGACTTCGACGACGATATCTGGAAGGAGGACGACGAACTAGGCCATGTCCTGAGTAGCGCGCTCAATCAGATCCGCCGAAAACTGCCTAGCGGTTCCGATGGGCTGATCCAGCGTCTTCTGGAGTCGAGCCGCTACAATATCGCGATGTATGGCGTCAGCGCACTCGCGGACCGATCGGACGCAGCCGCTCTGAGGCAGCTAGTCGAGTTTCACCGCTCCAAGTCCGATTGGCACCTTCGCGACACCGTAGCCAACAAGATCGAGCAGCTAGCAGCGCGTCTTCAAATCGTAGTGCACAAGGAAGGGTCCGGCTACAGGATCGATTGAGGTGCAGGTCCCTCGTCAACCAAACCGGGCAATCCGCGACATGCGCACGCGCTGCCACGACAAGTTGCTCCGGCAGAAACGACGATTAGGTCATCGATGTGCCGAGCGACCGCATGGAAGGCGCCAAGCAGCCGACAGCCGCGAACATAGCCGACATTCGAGCCGTCGAACGACTTCCCTAAGAGCGGCCATTCGTTTCAGCGGAGTATGGCCGCTGCTTCAGCAGCATGTGTCATCGCCGGGATTCGGCGGCGGGATCCGCGAGGACGGCGCTACCCTCGCGCACGAACGTGATTGCAGGTTCGATGAAGAAGGCCATCGGCACGCTCGATAGATGATGCTCAGAGCTCGACATGAGGAGCAAGCGGTTGACCGTATTGTCCTGGATGCCACCCGCCGGGAAGGCGCAGTGGATGCGGCCTGACGTTCCCCTCAGCCCGCGCATAGCGAGCAGGGCTTGCACCTGCTTGTGCTCACGCAAGAAGCGGGGGGCGATGGACGCCTCCCAATTGGGCCTTGGACCGCGAGCGGCGATGCGGCTCAGATAGCCGCACACCTTGCCCATCATCTGGGGATAGGCGGCGAACGTGCCTTCGTATCCGAGCCTGGCTACGTCCAGCCCATCGTTGGGAAACCAGAAGCTCGCACCCTCGATCGTATTCGCAAGCGCACCCAGATGCGCGACGACCGGCCCGAAGCGTGGGCGAAGCGCGCGCTGCAGCTCGCGCCAGCGAAACCGGCTATCGGTGACAATCGCGGCGCCGGTTGCCTGCGCGAGATACATAGCCATCTCGAAATTGGGGGCGAGCTTGAAGAATTGAAGTTGGCCACTTTCCTTGTCGCCGCCGAAGATGTCGCCGGCGAGCGCGACGAGTGGGTCGGCTTCCTTGAGGTGGGCGACGCCTTTCAACATGTCGGTCACGCCCGCGTCATCCAGATCGGGGAAATCCTCCTTGAGCTGCGCGATCAGCCCGTCGTCCGGCCACATCAGGAAGCTGCGCTTGAAATCGCGGCGGAACAGCGCATCCACACGCGGCTCGTCCTTGCGGTCGAACTTCGCGCCGAGCGCACGCTCTTGGGCCATGTGCATCATCTGGTCGCGCAGATGGATGTCAAAATTGCAAGGATCCGGGATCAGGTTGACGAGTCCCAGGTCAACCAGCGGCATGATGTTGAGGAAGAGGACAACCGCCTTCAGAAACTCGAGATGATAGCTGCGCGGATTGTCGACAGGTTTGAACTTCTTCGCGACCGCGCCATTGTGGGTGAAAGGGTGCTCGACGATCAGCTCGCCGAAATAGAGCGGTGCGGCAAAGGCGAACTCGATGATCGTCTCAGGGTGGATCGAACCGGTGAACACCGCGCGCGGGCGTCCATCGGGCTTAGGCAGCAATTTGAGAAGATCGGTTTCGAGTGGCCAGAGCGCTTCGTAGAGATGGTAGACCTGACTTATCTGCTCGTCGGTAAGCTCGCGGCGCACCGTCGCCCAGTCCTTGCCCGAATCGAGCCCGAGAATGTTGACGATACCGCGGTGGAGACTGACGTTGCGCTCGCGGATCGAGATATCTTCCCAACTTGGGCGAAGCGCGAGCGGACGCGGCTTGCAACAGGTGCGATAGGCCGCACCTGACCCGCAGCCGCACGCCTCCCCGGCTTTGGGCGGCGCTGCGCGCGCCGGCTTAATCAGGAACTCACGCGGCTTTTCGGTGCGTCCGAAGGCATCCTGATAATGAACATGACCGTCTTCAAACCGGGCGTAGATCTCCCCACCGAACTCCCAGAGCTGGTCCTTGGGAAGAAGAGTGTCGCGCAGTTCGGCCCAAGGTTCGGTCACGGACGTCTCGGGATGCAGCCAATCCTCGCGACCGGCGGCAATGTAGCGGCGTGCGCGGGATTTGAGGACCTGATTGATCTGCGCGACTTGATGATTATCGAGCTTGCGGGTGCGCACGAAGGCGATCGTGCTGACCATCGAGCTACGATAATTGCGAGCGAACGTCCGTTTCTCAAGCGGCGGCCCGTCGGGCGCCCGCGCATATTCGAGATTGGTGAGGATCAGGCAGAAGTCCCGGCTCAGTGGAAACAGCGTTTGCGACGCCTTAAGCGCGATGCCCGGATCGTTCGGGTAGGTACACAATGCGGCATCCGGCGGCACGGCGTGGTTGTAGATGGTGACCGGAGAATCACTTACGATGAACTTGGTACCCGCCTCCTCGGCCGACACGATCTCGCGCACGCCTTCAGTCCATATGGTGCAGTGGAAATTGCGCAGCCCCTGCATCTCCATCATCAGCTCGTTCTGACTGAGCGCGGGATATTGGGCGCGCAACCAGTCGAGGCCCTTGGGCGTGCGCAGCCTCTGGACATCGATAAATTCGAACAGGTCCTGGAAATGGTTGTGCCACGCCGATTCATCGGCACTGAGATAGGCTTTGACTGCCTTTGCCCCGCGGTCGTCGATCGCGCCGAACAATTTGCGCTCGATCTCGTCGTTGACCAACGTTCCAAAGAAGGTCGAGTAGAGATCGGTCTGAAAGAAGCAGCGCTTCGGCTGCGCCCGAAACCGCGATTTCCCCACGATCGCGCGACCGTCGTCGAGGGTTCGGCGGTGCGGCTTCATATCGAGATAGGCGAGCGTGCTTTCGCCGGGCTCGACAAACAGCCGCTGATACCACTGCGGTACGTAATGATTATCGCGCGTCAGGGGCATCCGGTTGAACTAGCATGTGCGAGGATGGCGTGCAGCTTGCTCCTGCGGCGGGCCAATCACGCCCAATCCGGCGGATCGTGCCACAGCTTTAATTCTTCGCCGTAATCTGCTGAATCTGTCCTTCAATGCCAGCGACCCTGCCCAGCAGCGCCTCGCGGTCGTCGTCGGTCGCTTTGGCCAACCGGGCCCTCGCTTCGTGCATCTTCTTGTGCTGCCGAAATGGGGCAAGCAGTTCCCCGTCCCGCACGACAACGCCGGTGACTTCGGCCGGTTGATCCACGAACGTCTTTTCTTTGTGGTAGCGCAGGCCCATACCGTGGATCATCTTTCGCACCTCCCAGATGTCCGCCTTCGGAACACGGGTCCCAGAGATTGTGACATCGTCGATGTACACCGTGAAGGTGTAGCCGCGCTCTTTGCAAAACGCGGCAATGCGCTCCCACAGATCGTAATAGGCGAAGTAGGCCATGATTGGGCTCAAGGGAGAGCCCGTGGGCAAATGCCCCTGGTAGCAAGCAAGGTTCGCAAGGAGCCCAGCGATATCGCGCTCACACTGCATGATGCGATAAAAGAACCAGAATACCCGTCGCTGCGGGGTGCTGGGGAAGAACTTACGAATGTCGATGCATTGGACAACGGGATTGCCGCGATGTGCGGCCGCATTCGTGACGTAACAACGCCTCTTCACGGGGCAAAACAGAAAGTCTGGGGGATTGATGCGGGCCAGCAGCTTCGCCAATCTCGCCTGCACCCGCTTCAACGCCCTGCATGGATTTTCAACGTGCCTCAGGCCGCCACCTGATTTCTTCGGTATGTCAAATTCGGAGTAGAGGGTGTCGCCAACAGACAATGCGCGTAGGTCTGCGGTCGCAATGCCCAGGAGCGCTGCCAGTTTCGAGCGGCTTCGTAATTTGAAGAGCGACGATTGGTTCAGGGAATGCGTCGGTCTATTCGGCATAGGCCCGGTCCGAACGTGCCTCCAAGAACTGCATAAGCCCGACCATCTTGCCAGCAACGAAAGTGCGCGCACGGTCGGCCGAACCGCCACCTTCAACGCTCTCTGCGAAGAACATGATCGAAGAGACTGGTAGGCCGAAGACGTCCGAGTAGCGCTGGATCACTTCAAGCGTTGGCGTCTTATGTCCCTTCTCAATTTCGGACAGATATGAAGTCGATATGTCGAGCCGTTCAGCGACCTGTTTCTGTTTCAGGTCGTGATAAACCCGAATGAGCCTGAGGGCTTCACCAAGCATGTTGGCTCCTTAAAAATCTGATGCGCAATGCAGGGTGGGCGGATCATCCTTTGAACAGCTTTACTAGCTCAATCGTCAGACGGAGGATTTTCGCAATCCAAGGCCCAACCGCCAGTATCACTTTCAGCGTCTGCGGGTTCACCAATCGGTTTGCCCACCTCGGCTTATTCTCCAACTTCAACCGCCCACGTTCCTTGTCGTCGTCCCGATGAGTCATCGACTTTCTCCTTCTTCACCAACCACCTGGAACGGTGGCGCTGCCATCTGGCTAGGAAGGTGGGGAAGGAACGTGCTTACCCTGATCGCCTGAGCGGTCCCCCGCCATCGGGGGCCGCCTGTGGCCGCCACACGGATCGCATGACACGGCCATAATGGTAGGAGGTTCACACCCCCCGCGAAGGTTGCCCTTCAGTGAATGATGGCAGTCCCCTTTCTGACTAACGACACAGCCTGTCTGTCACAGCGGCACCGGCTCGTCTAGAACTTTCTTCGCTGACAGCGAAGTTTATCCACAGTGTTTTGCGCGAACTGGGGGCGCGAAGCTGTTCCGTCTTATCGCCCGTTCGAGCGGCAGCTTACAGCCTTTCCGGCTTCCAAAGGCGACTTTCGGGTTCGTCCAACGAAGCCGACCTTCGATGTCTGTCCGATTGCAAGAGTGAGGTCACGGAGTGTCAACAGAGTGTCGGTCAGATTCATCTATCGCAATGAGCGACATACCTTTGCTCTCGCGCATGATGAGCGCAGCGATCGGGCTGATGGCCCCTACAAACAGGATGTAGAGGGCGATCGGCTTCCAATCGTCATACTCGCGCAGCAGCGCCGTGCCGATCAGCGGCGCCTAGGATCCGGCGATGTTCCGGTCACCTGATAGCCGAGCGACACGCCCGAATAGCGCCTCTGTGCCGGCCATCGACGCGCCGACGACTTTGCGCAGCGAGGGCACGTCGGCCTGTTCTTCGTGCCGCATTCCTGTTGGCTCCAGTTGTGCCGGCTATGACGCAGGGTGGTGCGAACTTAAAGAGCAGACTCGCTGGAAACGCGAGGGCTTGGGTGACGAGCACTCGACCTAATCTTTTTGGGTCTGGTAGCAAAGAGACACCCAAGCGACACCCAAGAGGGACTATAATCGACCTCAGCAACAGGTGAGACTCTCTCCAGGTCAGGACACTTCCTGCCCTTTCCGGAGAGAATGTGTGACTCCCACGAAGCTTCTGATTGGCCAAATCCTGATTGTGTTAGCGATCGTAATCGCGGGAGTCTGGGCGGCGACGCAGTGGTGCGCATCCATGCTTGGATACCAGCCCGAATTAGGCCCTGCCGCGTTCACGATGTTCGAAATGCCCATCTATCGACCCTGGGCGATCTTCCGTTGGTGGTATCATTACGATGCCTATGCGCCTCATGTGTTCGACAAAGCTGGCGCACTTGCCGCGGCGAGCGGTCTCATCGGTTGCGGTTCAGCCATGGCAGGTTCGCTGTGGCGGGCACGGCAATCACGCAAGGTCACGACCTACGGCTCCGCGCGCTGGGCCAAGCCGCGCGAGATCAGCTGCGCCGGCCTCTACAACGACGCGGGTGTGTTCCTGGGGCGTCAGCGGAACCGCTACTTGCGCCATAAT
>Ga0307405_10000145_pt1 | contig 27341 bp, 21 predicted proteins | sample 322Cmetagenome_2_FD_203311 | JGI IMG/M metagenome (GOLD analysis project Ga0307405, IMG submission 203311) | Maize rhizosphere microbial communities from greenhouse at UC Davis, California, United States - 322HYB-C-1 | ecosystem: Host-associated > Plants > Roots > Rhizosphere > Soil | place...
TGCAAGGCGCTTTTTCGGGCAACTGCACTCGCAGCGCCAATGTGCTCGCCTGCGTAGATGGACAGGGCAATGCCTACAGCGTCGCTACGACTGGCAATACGATTTATCTGCGTGGATACGAGGTGGCTGGCCACCGCTACTGGGCCCAGACAAACAGCCGTTACGGCCAACTGACTTTCTTCACCGGACTGGCCTCCGATGGCGAAGCTTGGATTGGATACAGTCGCCGCGTGGGCTGGACGACAATCAACCGTTTTTCCAGCTCTGGCGGCACCAGGGGCAGTTTTATGTGCGGACGCATGAACGGCTGCCAAGACTCTCCACGCTGACGTTTCACGTGGAACTATCGGAGATGAAACTCTGTTCATGAAAAAGGTCTCGTCGCTTTTATTGTTATACTATAACATTAAAAACGAACCTCTCATGGACCTCGAAAATGAACGCGTTAACTCTGCCGGACATTGCGGCGCAAGCGTCTCGTCAAGCCATGCCGCTGGATTGGGTGGGCATGTGTGGCATCGCCGTTCCGGTGCTGTTGGACGGCCAGCGTTTGAGCGCCTCTGCCGATGCGGGCGTCAGTCTCGATGATGGCGAAGCGCGTGGCATCCATATGTCGCGTTTGTATGTGGCACTCGAAAAGCTTGAGGACACTGCGCTTTCTCCGGACCTGTTACGCCGGATCCTGCAGGAGTTTCTGGACAGTCACGAGGGTCTAACCCGGAGTGCCTCACTGACCCTGCGCACCGATCTGATGTACAAGCGCCCCGCATTGATTAGCCCATTGGCCGGCTGGAAGCGTTATCCCGTCGCTATCGAAGCCCATCTGAAAAACTCGATGTTCCACGTGGAACTTCAGGTCGAAATTCCATACTCGTCCACTTGTCCTTGCTCGGCAGCGCTGGCGCGGCAATTGATCCAGCAGAAATTCCTCGACGATTTCGCCAATACAAACCTTGAGCACGCTGAAGTTCTCGCGTGGCTAGGTTCTCAGAAAGGTATCGTGGCCACCCCTCATAGCCAGCGCAGCGTCGCCATCCTGAACCTGCGCTTGGACGCCAAGCTCGATGAGTTTCCGGTGTTACCGCTGATCAACGAGGCGGAGGCGGCACTCGGCACCGCTGTTCAAACCGCCGTCAAACGCGCCGACGAGCAAGCCTTCGCGCTCGCCAACGGGCAAAACCTGATGTTCTGCGAAGATGCAGCACGGCGCTTGAATATAGCGCTGAGGCCGCTGCCCTGGATTTCCTCTCTTGACGTACGAGTCGTTCATGCGGAAAGCCTACACGCCCACGATGCCGTCGCCCAAAGCCATTGGCAACGGGAGGACTCATGATTCGTTGCCAGGGATTGAGTTGGGGTATCCCCGGGCACCCTCTCACTCCACCTCTGCACATGGAGCGCCCGGATGGCAGCCTGACCGCAATCATTGGCGCCAACGGATCAGGGAAAAGCAGCCTGCTGAAAGTTATCGCCGGGTTACAGAAGCCACTGACGGGGAAGGTCTCGCTCAACGTTCAACGGCGCGGCGGCTTGTCGTTCCTGCCTCAACAGCAGCACCTGGACCGGCAATTTCCCATCAGCCTGCAGGAATTGGTGGCAGCAGGTTCCTGGGGTAATCGACAGGAACCTGCCGCACGCAACCAACGACTCAAGGCGGTTCTCGACGACTGGGCCTTGAGCGGCCTGGAACACCGTCCGCTGATGGCGTTATCGGGTGGCGAGTTGCAACGGGCCCTGCTCGCGCGACTGAGCCTGACCGAAGCGCCACTCCTGTTGCTGGACGAACCCCACGCAGCCCTTGATGAAAAAGGCCAGGCGCTACTGTGGGACAACATTCAGCGATGGCATCGCGAAGGGCGCACCCTGGTGGTGGTTTGTCACGATTTGGCTGCGGTGCATCAACACATCCCCCATACCTTGCTGATCAATCCGTCCGGCTGCGTATTGGGTCGCAGCGCCGAATTGATCGCCCCGACGCCTTACACACAGGTCGCTTGATGCTCACCGCCACCCACTTCTGGCAGCCGTTCCAGGAATTTGTCTTCATGCGCCGGGCCTTGTTGGGCGGATTGGTGCTGGCATGCAGCACGGCTCCGCTAGGCGTGTTCCTGATTTTGCGGCGCATGAGTCTGATCGGCGATGCGGTAGCACACGGCATCTTGCCGGGCGCGGCCCTGGGTTTCTGGTTCGCCGGTCTGAGCCTGCCAGCCTTGACGGTGGGCGGCCTGGGCGCCGGCTTGAGCATGGCCGGACTGGCGGCGTGGATCACCCGCCGCACCGGCCTGCGGGAAGACGCCAGCCTGGCGGCGATCTACCCCATCTCCCTCGCCGCCGGAGTGTTGATCCTCGGTATGGCTGGTAAACGCCTGGACTTGCTGCACCTGTTATTCGGCTCGGCGTTGGCGGTGGACGGCCCGACACTCACCGGCATGCTCTGGGTTTCGGCGGCCAGTCTGGTGGCGATGGCGTTGATTTACCGCCCGCTGTTACTCGACACCCTAGACCCACTGTTTCTGCAAACCGTCAGCCGTCTGGGTCCACTGGCCCACGGCGTATTCCTGACCCTGGTGGTGCTGAACCTGGTCATCGGCTTCCAGGCCATCGGCGCGTTGATGGTGGTCGGCCTGATGATGCTGCCGGCGGCCGCGTCGCGATTCTGGAGTCGTCGCCTGCCGATGTTGATGCTGGTCGCTGCATTGCTCGGTTGTCTCTCGGTGTGGCTGGGCCTGCTGTTGTCTTTCTATTTTTCGCTGCCCAGCGGGCCGGCCATCGTCCTGGTGGCGGGCGCGTCATACCTGCTGTCCGTGGTATTCGGTCCGGTGCACGGCTTGCTGCGCCGCCCGCCCCTGCTCACATCCCAATGAGGTGTTACCTGATGCGCGCCCTGCTCCTGATATTCAGCTTGATGCTGTCCATGTCTCTGTCTGCTGCTGAAAAACTCAAGGTGGTGACCAGCTTCAGCATCCTTGCCGACATGACCCGACAAGTCGGAGGCGAGCATGTCCAGATCACCAATATGGTGGGGTCGGACGCTGACGCACATACCTATGAACCCACGCCGGACGACGCCAAGGCATTGCTCGGGGCGAAACTGATCATCAAGAATGGGTTGGGCTTCGAGCCGTGGCTGGATCGCCTGGTGACCAGCACCGAAACCGGTGCCCCGGTCATCAGTGCCAGCCGTGGCGTGATTCCACGATCGCTGGAAGAAGATGGCGAGACCATCCCCGATCCGCACGCCTGGCATAACCTCGCCAACGCCGTGCTTTATGTCGGCAACATCACCAAGGCACTTGAGGCGGCCGACCCGGCGAACAAGGCCGACTACGAACGTAACAGCCAGGCGTACCTGAAGAAGATTTATGCACTGCTCGCCGAAGCCAAGGCGAAGTTCGCTGCGTTGCCACCGGGCAATCGCAAGATCGTCACGTCCCACGATGCGTTCGGTTACCTGGGCCAGGCTTATGGTATCGAGTTTTTGGCGCCGCAAGGGTTGTCTACCGAGCGTGAACCGTCAGCCGCGGAAGTCGCTGCGTTGATCACCCAGATTCGTCAGGCAAAAGTCAAAGCCGTGTTCATGGAAAACATCAAAGACGCGCGCCTGCTCAAGCAGATCGCCGACGAAAGCGGCGCGCACATCGGTGGCACGCTGTACTCCGATGCCCTCGCCGCCAGCGGACCGGCCAGTACCTTTACCGGTCTCTTCGAATACAACCTCAACACACTCTACGAGGCACTGGGCCGGCCCTGATAACAGGCCGCTGATCAAGCCCTCGGCTTGACCGTCCCGCAATCCTGCCCCAGCCATACGGCGCGGGTGTCCAGGCTACCGTTCTGCTGGATACCCGTGGCGTTGAACGTGCCATTGACCTTGGTGGTGAATTCACGATCGCTCTGGAATGTCGCGATACCGTTGCCTTGGGCTTTCGGGCAACTGAAGCGAAATTTCCACTGGTTGCCGGTACGCTCGGTGATCTGCTGCTTGCAGCCTGATTGCGGATCTTGCAGCGGGATGTCATTGGTCTGCACCTGTGCCGGGGTCAGGCACACCCGAATCCCCTTGCCCCCCATGGTGATGCCCTGCTTTTCGAGCATCGCCCGCTGTTCAGGCGTCATCTGGTTCTGCAGTTGACCAAGGATCAATTGCAGGTCCGGCAGGTTCTGGTTGTCGACTTTCATGTTGCTGGTCGTCAATTCCCACAAGCCTGGTTGAAGCATCTGCGCCTGAGCCGCCACAGGAACCGACAAGCCAACGGCCAAGGCCAAACCCAGCAGACGAACATTCATTGCACAAACTCCAGAGGACAAGTGGCCGTTAGACGCCGCCTTCAGGCTTCGGTTCAGACCCTCTCCGGGTGAATTAAATAGCGACATTCGCCCTGGAACATGGTCTGTTAAGCATTGAAGTTTCAGGAGCAAGGCAGCCCCATGGATTTTTTTGGCCCGCATGTTTTCGGTTACCTGATCGCGCTGCTCCATACCCTCGGCTCCATCGCCGCCGTCCATGCGGTGCTGACGGTGCGTACCGCCCAGGGCTCGATTGCCTGGGCCCTGTCGCTGGTATTCATCCCCTACCTGACATTGATTCCTTACCTGGTCTTCGGTCGCAGCACCTTCGACGGCTACATCAAGGCACGTCGACAAGCCAACGAGGAAATGCGCAAGGCGATCTCCGAGCTCAACTGGCGCCCCTGGGTCGAAGAAGCGCTGGCCGCTCGCGCGTCCCAGGCCTACGCCTCGTTACGGGCCATGCCGAAGTTGGGACGCACGCCGTGTCTGGCAAACAATCAGGTGCGTCTGCTGGTTGATGGCCCAGCTACGTTCGAAGCGATTTTCCAGGCCATCGAGAGTGCTCGCGAAGCGGTCTTGGTGCAATTCTTCATCATCCACGACGACCGGCTCGGTCAGCGCTTGCATGCGTTGCTGCTGAAGAAAGCCGCTGAAGGTGTGGCGGTCTACCTGCTCTACGACCGTATCGGTAGCCATTCCCTGCCCCATCGTTATGTCCAGGCCTTGCGCGACGGTGGCGTTCACGTCAAAGCGTTTGCCACTCGCAGCGGTTGGCTTAACCGGTTCCAGGTCAACTTTCGCAACCACCGCAAGATCGTCGCCGTGGACGGCGTCCTGGGGTTCGTCGGCGGGCACAACGTGGGCGATGAATACCTGGGGGAAAAACCACCCCTGGCACCGTGGCGCGACACTCATGTAGAGGTACGCGGCCCAGTGGTAGCGAGCATGCAGGAGTCCTTCGCCGAGGATTGGTTCTGGGCCGCGCGTTCCCTGCCGCCGCTGATCCTGCCGGACGCTTATCCGGACGACGGAGTGCTCTGCCAACTGCTGGCCAGCGGTCCGGCCGATGCCTACGAAACCTGCTCGCTGTTCTTCGTCGAAGCCATTCACGCGGCAAGCGAACGAATCTGGATAACCACGCCATATTTCATTCCCGACGAAGCGGTATTCGCGGCTTTGCGCCTGGCCGTGCTGCGCGGCGTGGACGTGCGCATCCTGTTGCCGTCGCGACCGGATCACCGGATCGTCTACGCTGCGTCCAGTCTTTATGCGTTCGAAGCGGTGCGCGCCGGCGTGCGGGTGTTTCGTTATGAGCCGGGTTTCCTGCACCAGAAAGTGGTGCTGATCGACCGGGAAATCAGCGCCATCGGCAGCGCGAACCTGGACAACCGTTCGTTCCGGCTAAATTTCGAAGTCATGCTGCTGACCGTCGACATGGCCTTTGCCAGCGAGGTCGAGCAGATGCTCGAAAAGGACTTCGCCCAGGCCCACGAAGTGGCCAAACGGGAAAGCCGGGAAACCCACCGCCTGCAGAAAGTCGGGATGCGGATCGCCCGGCTGATTTCGCCGATTCTTTAAGGCGTGTAGATGTCGTCGCGGGTCCAGGGCAGCTCATGGCTACCATCAGCGTGGGCCTTCACCGCGAGGATCTGATGCAGGTTTATCCAGCCCTTGGCGAATGCATAGGCGCAGCCGGCCAGGTAAAGACGCCAGATCCGCAGCGCCTGTTCCGGCACTTCCCTGGAAGCGGCTTCGAGATTGTCCTCAAGGCGCTCGCTCCAATGGTCGAGAGTGCGCGCGTAATGCATGCGCAGGCTTTCCACATCGACAATTTCCAGCCCCGCTTCGCTGATCTCGGCGGAAATCATCGACAGATGAGGCAACTCACCGTTCGGGAATACATACTTTTCGATAAACTCACCCGCGCCGCGACCTACCGGACGCCCGTCGGTGTGCTTGGCGGTAATCCCGTGGTTCATCACCAGCCCACCCTCACGGACCGCGCCGTACAGCGTCTTGCAGTACTGCGGCAGATTGGCATGCCCGACGTGTTCGAACATGCCGACGCTGACCACTTTGTCGAATCGGCCATCCTGGGGCAGGTCCCGGTAGTCCAGAAGCTGGAGCTCTACCTGGTTCTCCAGGCCTTCGGCCTTTACCCGCTCCCGCGCCAACGCAAGCTGCGCCTTGCTCAGGGTAATGCCGAAGACCTTGGCGCCGAATTCCCGTGCGGCAAAGCGCGCGAGCCCACCCCAGCCGCATCCTACGTCCAGCAGGTAATCGCCGGGTTGCAGGCGTAGCTTGCGGCACAGATGGCGGAATTTGGCTTGTTGCGCTTGCTCGAGGGTTTCACTGCCGGTCTCGAAATACGCACAGGAATACACCATGTCGCTGTCGAGCCAGAGTTGATAAAACGCGTTGGACAGATCGTAATGATAGGAGATGGCCTTGGCGTCGGTTTCCTTGTCGTGCACCGCACGCACCGGCAGATGGCTCTCGTCTTCGTCCACCAGAGCCTGGCTCAGCTCGTCACACACCCGGATGACTTCGTTGATCGAGCCCTCCAGTTCGAGTTTGCCTTCGACAAACGCCGCTCCCAGGGCATCCAGGCTGGGATGGGTGAATTGCGCGACCATTTGCGGGTCCTTTACCACGATCGTGACGCTGGGATCGGCACCCAGCGTGAACTCATGGCCGTCCCAGAGCCGCAACCGAAGCGGTAGGTGCAAATTCTGTAAGGCCGGTGGAAGTTGAGCCAGCATGTAATAACCTCCCCATGTTTCAGATTGTTTCAGACGTCTGAAATGAGGGTAGACCATCGTGGAAAAACAGCAGGCTATCGAATTTATAGCCTTTTTCTATCGTTTTCCATCTACCGCCTGAGCGGTGACTGCGTGGATTGGTGGGCCCTCTCGCTAGAGACTGCGGGTGCGGGCGACAGTTCGCTCGAGGGCGTCAGCGGCTACCCGGCTGGATCTTCGCCAAGGGCTCGTGAAACCGGAGCAGTCGTCCCGCATTGCCCAGCACCAGCAATGTGCTCAGGTTATGCAGCAATGCGGCGATCATCGCCCCCGCTGCTCCGAGCCAGCCGAACGCAGCGAAAGCGACGATCGCCAGCGTCCAGCCCAGGCCGATGATCACGTTGACTTGCAACGTGCGTCGACACTGGCGACTCAACCGCACGCAAGTTCCGAGACGTCGCAGATCACTCCCGATCAACACGATATCCGCCGACGCCAGGGCGATATCGGCACCGCCCGCGCCCATCGCCACGCCCACCACACCGGCTTTCAGCGCCAGCGAATCGTTGATCCCGTCACCCACCACCAGCGGCCGGAAACCCTGGTCGATTTCGACCATGACCCGGTCAAGCTTATCCTCCGGCAGCGCCTGTGCCTGCAGCTCGCTGATACCGACATCGTGCGCCAGGGCGGCGGCCACGCTCTGGCGATCACCCGTCAGCAATAACTGGCGCCCCAGTCCCAGCGTCCGCAATTCGGTCATGGCCACTCGCGCTTCCGGCTTGACGCTGTCGGCCAGCAGCAGCCAGGCGCGAAACGTCCCGTCCAGTGCCAGCCCCGCAATCGGGCCATCGTGGCTGGGAACCGTCGGCGTCGCGATACCCAACCGGGCAAACAACTCGGGGCGACCGAGGGCGGCCTCGCCCTGCCCGGTCATGGCGACTACCCCGAGGCCCTGGCGTTCGTGAATATCGGTCAGCGGCAGATGATCTTGCGCTGCCACCAGCCCCGCCAAGGCACGACTGACTGGATGACTGCTGGCCGATCCGAGGCTCGCGGCCAATGGCAGCAATGCGGCAGGATCGTCCTCGGTACTTTCGACCGATTGCAGACGCAGGGTGCCGTAGGTCAGCGTTCCGGTCTTGTCGATGACCAACGAGGTGAGGTCCGCCAGCTCCTCGAGAAAAGCCGAGCTGCGAATCAGGATGCCGTGGCGCGCCGCCACCGCAATCCCGGCGATAGCCGTCGCCGGCGCTGAAAGCACCAAGGCGCAGGGACACGCTGCCACCAGCACCGCCAACATTGCCTGAGCGTCATTGGTGACAAACCAGGTAACCGCCGCCAGCAACAACACCAGCACCAGATAACTTCCGGCGTAGCGTTCCAGCAAACGAGTGATTGGCGGTTTCGAGCGCTCGGCGTTCTGCATCAGCGCAATGACTTTGCCCAGCGTCGATTCATCGCCGGTGCGGGTCACTTCCAGGCGCAACAGACCGTCGAGGTTGATCGCGCCGCCAAAGACTTCAACACCCGCCACCGCCTCCAATGGCACCGACTCACCCGTAATGGGCGCGGTGTCGAGGCTCGCTTGGCCGGACAGCACCCGACCATCGGCAGGCACCCGGTCGCCGGCGCGGACTTCCACTACATCGCCGGGTCGCAACGTAGCGTTATCCACTTCGATGACCGAGCCATCGGCCTGCACTTTGCGGCCCTGGCTGCGGGTCAATTGGCCAAGGGCATCGATCGCTTCCTGGGACCCGATGACGCTGCGCTCTTCCAGCACATGGCCGAAAATCATGATGATCGGCAACAGCGCCGCCGTCAGCAGGTCGCCGGTAGCCCAGGCCCCCAGCATCGCCAGGGCGATCAATTGATCGGTAATCCCATGCAGGCTTGGATAACGCAGGCTGTACCAGGCCGAGCGCATCACCGGCACCGCCACCAACAGCGAGGCAAACCCCAACAGCAGTTGGCTGACGGTACCCTGCTCCGGCAACCACACGCGCCAGGCCAGGCCCAGGGCAAGCAAGCCGAGGGCGAGCATCGCCAGGGTCAGTTGCCTAGCGGCCGCGCGTTGCTCGGCGGTAGACAGCATCGGCATGTTGATAGTCTGCGCGGTCATTGCCCGCCTCCCTGGATGATCAGACGGGAATCGTCTTTCGGGTCGACCGTGGTGACGGAACCAGCCCGACCAAGAATCCCGGGCATGCGTTCGCGGTACAGACGCTGCAGCATCTGCGGATCGCTGTGCTGGGTTTTCGCCAGGCCCGACACCGAGGCTGTGTCGGTCGACGCCTTGGCAAGTCGTTCGCTGGCCTGGGCATGGGCGACTTGTAACGCACGGTCGGCTTCCTCGCGGGCAGCCTGGGTCTGCTTCTCCGCCTCGGTTCGGGCGTTGGCGACCGCTTTGTCGGCCTGCTGGCTAGCCGTCAGCACCGCATTGAATGCGCTCACCGCCGGCCCCGGCAGGCTCGATTGCACGTCGACCCGCACCACTTCGATCCCCAAGCCCTGCCCTGTCGCGGTCAGGTCAGCCAGGCGCCGATTGATGCCCTGCACCAGGTCGCCACGCAAGCGTTCACGGCGCTCCGCGGCTTGGGTATCGCTGCCCATCAGTTCGGGGCGGGCCACCAGAATCGTGTCCAGGTCTCGCGCCGCGGCAAGCGCCACGGCACTTCTCGTCGCCAACCGGTCCAACGCCGGCAATACATGTTCGCCTTGGAGAACAAATGCATAAGGCTCGATCACCTTGTAAAAGAGCCGCACATCCAGTTGCACCACGCCCGCATCGCCGGTCAACAGATAACCGGAGCCCGCGAGTTCGTCGCTGACCGGCGTGGCGAAACTGGCGACGCGATCAGCCTGCAAGGCCGCATCCGAACGCAGCAGACTTTCCACCCGTCGCTCCAGCACCCGGTCTGCCGCCGGCAGTAAAATCACTTGTTCCACGGGACGCGGCCACGCCAATAACAGACCGGCGTTCTGGATTCGGTCCAACGCACCAAAGTGTAAAACCACCGCCCGGCTCTGCGGATCAATTTGCCGCACATTTGAAAATGCCCAGGCCAATGCCGCCAGGACGGTCACAGCATAAAGCGCAAGGAACGCCAGACGCCCGGCCTGAATCCACGGGCTGGATAGCTCATTTGTTCCACGTGGAACCACGCTCATGGTTGTGTTCCACCTTTAGGCTCCAGGGCGGGTGGACCATCCACCAGAACGCGAAACGGTGCCGCATCAGTGCGCAGGATCAGTTTGGTGCCGGGGCCGACAATGGTATTCAAGGTGTCCAGCGAGCGCAGCAAATTATAAAGCTGCGGCGAACCGGCATAGGCCTTGCCGTAGATTTCAGCTGCTTCGACGCGGGACTGCGCTTCAATACTGGCTGCTTTAACCGTGGCATCAGCCTGCATGATCCGCGCATCGCGTTCGGCCGCCGAGCGAATCTGTGCCGCTTCGCGTTTGCCGATGGCTGTGCGCTCCGTGGCGATGGTTTCACGTTCGGCACGCATGCGGTCCACGGTCGCGGTGAGCGTCACCGAGGGCAGCGTCAGGCGTTCGATACCAACCTGCAAAACCCGCACGCCATAAGTGGCGAGCAATTGTTGCTCGATCTGCTGACGCAACTGGGCTTCGAAATCGGCGATATGCACCTGGCTGGCGTCGGTATTGACCAGGTTTGCCAAATCAAAACTGGCAGCGGTTGTTTCCAGCGCCGAGCCGACAAAGGTGCGAATCTGCCGCGCGGCTTCGTCCGGCTGGTTCTGCACGGCGCGCATGAAGCGCTGCACAGGGTCCGGGTCACCTTGAACCTGCCACGCCACATAGGCCTGGACGATGATCCGCAGACCGTCGCGCGTACCGACGTCTTGCAATCCGCTGGAGGTGGTGCGCAGCCTGAGGTCTACCGGGATCGCCGCCTCGAAAGGTGCCGGCCAGCGCCAGCCCAGGCCGGGTTGCAAAAGTACCCGCGCCGGGTTGCCGAAACGGGTAATGACAGTGGCCTCCCCCGAACGCACCTGTACCAGGCTGGCGGCCGCAACGGCAAACGCCACCAGCAGCGCGGCCCAGCCCATCCGCCGCCACGGAAACGGGCCGGCGTGCTGCGGATCGCCATGATGATGGTGCTGCCCGTGATGATGTCCGGCATGACCGTGATCGTGACCGGCTTGGTCGTGATGACCATGGGAAGAGGACTGGCTCAATGGGCAGCTCCTGGCTGGACAGGTTGGTTTGGCGATGCGGGATCCGCCGGCAGCGTGAAAGTACGCAGGTCAACGGTCGGCGCGTTGCCGTTGCCGCCCAGGCGATGGTCAAGGATCAGCAAGCTGGCGCTGCCGAGGCCCTGGCTCAGTTGACCGAGGTATTGCTCCAGCACGAACGCATGGCCAGCCGTCGCGTAGGCTTGGCGTTCGGCGCGAAAGCGCAGGTCGGCGGCTTGGGCAGTGGCGTTGACTTCTCGCGCCGTGGCTTGGGCCTGGTCGTTGGCGGTGCTGGCTTGCAGTTGCGCCTGGTTGAACTGCTGCGCAGCGGCGCCACGCTCGCGGGCGATTAACGCCTGGGCGCCGATCTGCGCCGCTTGCACACCGTGGTAGGCATTGGCTGCGCCGGCCGGCGGATGGATCGCCTCGACCACTGTCGCAAGGATCTCCACACCGCTATCGAGCGATTGCAGATCGGCCTGTACAGCGCGACCGATTTCCTCCGCCAGGCTGACACGGTCCGCGCCCAGCAAGCCATCCAGCGTGCGCGAGGCAAATTCATGCACCAGGACGCGACTCGCCGTGCTGCGAATCAGCGTCGGCACATCAGCACTGTGGTAAGTCGCCGCCAGCGCCGCTGCATCCGTCAGGCCGATGCGATAGACGAAGCGTACGTCCATGTTGACGATCTGGAAGCTCTGCTGATCCGCGCGACGGCTGGCGATAACCTGGGATTTGTCATTCACATGGCTGGCATCCCACAACCGATTGGCGATAGCCGGAGCCGGTCCCTCTGCAGGTTCCGCGACCGAGGCCGTCTTGCCGTCGCCGACGCTGGTCGCCAACTCGTGGACGACACCGTTCTCGACGCTCAATACCCTGCCCCACGGCCATGGCAAACCCGCGTGGAGACCCGGACCAAAGACCTGTACCGGCTTGCCGAAACGTTCATAGATGCCGCGCCCTTGCAGCGGCACCTCATGCACCCCGGTCAGCAGCCACCCCATCAGCGCTACCAATGCCAGCACCGGAAAAAATGCCCGGCGCATGTAGCTGAACGCCCAGATCTGGCGCAGGTCGATGCCAAAACGGTTGTGCAATTCATGCTGCAAGGCCAACAGTGGTCGCGGCGGCCAGCGCAGCAGATCGGCGACCACACTGCGTCCCAGAAGCGTCGGTTCCAAGGTGTTCCGGCGCGGGCTGAATAACGCCAGCAGCGCCCGTAGCAACAACTCCACCGCCACTAGGCCCGGCAGCAAACCGGCCAGCACCGCCAGGCGCACCGGCCAGAGGGACGCATCCCCGGCGAAGAGCAGACACACGGCAGCCAGTACCAGCACGATGATCGGCACCCGTGCCAGTTGCGCCAGCGGCGCCGCTTCGGGCCATTCGATCGGCGACTGTTGAGCCAGTTGGCGCTCGAACACCAGCAACCCGAACGCCAGCACTAACGAAAGCACCGCGCCGACGCTGGCCGCCACGCCAAGCGAAGCGGCAGGCAACGCCAAGTCCCAGGTTTGCTCCAGAACCAGCAACGACAGCAGAGCCCAGCCGGCAAGCCACAGGAGCGGTCCGCCGATTTGCTGCAGCAGACCGATCCAGCGTGCGCTGATCCGCTCAAGCAGGCGCTCGTACCAACCTGAGTTATCAACAGGCTCGTCTTCGACCGGCAGGATATCCACAACCGGCAGCAGGGCCTTGCTACGCCATTGCGTGATCCACCAGGCCGATTGCAATCCGGCCACCAGCACCGATAAAGCCGCGCCTTGGCTCACCAGCAACGCCGGCCATATCGATTGTGGCGAAAAAAGCCCGATGAAAAACGCCGACACCAGCCCCAGCCCCGCGAGGCCGCCCAGTACGAGCGCGGTCCGCTTCAAGCGCAGCCCTTGGAATGCGGCGCGCTGGAAGCGCGGCCAGTCGGCCACGTGTGCCCCGTCTATTTCCAGATCGACTTGCATGTCACTCCAGTGCTTGTGGCATTCGAGAACCGGACACGCGAGGCCTACGTCACCGCATCGCTCCGTTACATGTCGTTACCTTATAACCAACGCTGTGAAATTTCCGTTTCGAATTCTTCATGGCAAACCCTGCGGCGAACGCTTGACTTAAGCCTTGACCGTTATCCGCGAAAACGCTCATATTACGGTCATAATTTTTTTCCAGACATGAGGAAAACGGTAATGAGCAATTACGACGTGATCATTCTGGGCGGCGGCCCCGGCGGTTATAACGCAGCGATCCGGGCCGGACAGTTGGGGTTGAAGGCGGCCTGCGTGGAAGGCCGTGCCACCCTCGGCGGCACTTGCCTGAACGTCGGTTGCATGCCTTCCAAGGCGTTGCTGCACGCCTCCGAACTGTACGAAGCAGCCAAGGGCGCGGAATTCGCCCAGCTGGGCATCAACGTCAGCCCCACTCTCGACCTCGCGCAAATGATGAAACAAAAGGATGAAAGCGTCGCGGGCCTGACCAAGGGCATCGAGTTTCTGTTTCGCAAAAACAAGGTTGACTGGATCAAGGGCTGGGGCCATATCGACGGCCCCGGCAAAGTCACCGCCACCGGTGAGGACGGTGGCAAGACCGAACTGAGTGCCAAGGACATCGTCATCGCCACCGGCTCCGAGCCGACGCCACTGGCGGGGGTCGACATCGATAACCGGCGCATTCTCGATTCCACCGGTGCGTTGTCCCTGAGCGAAGTGCCTCGGCACCTGGTGGTGATCGGCGCTGGCGTCATCGGCCTTGAACTCGGTTCAGTCTGGCGGCGCCTGGGTGCCGAGGTCACCGTCGTGGAATACCTCGATCGCATTTGTCCAGGCGTCGACGGCGAAGCCGGCAAGACCCTGCAGCGGGCCCTGGCCAAGCAGGGCATCCAGTTCAAGCTGAGCGCCAAGGTGACCCGCGCCGTTTCCTCGGCGAGCGGCGTGCAACTGCAAATTGAACCCGCGGCCGGAGGCGAGGCGCAAACCCTGGACGCCGACTACGTACTGGTTGCCATCGGCCGTCGGCCTTATACCCAAGGCCTGGGGCTGGAAAATGCAGGATTGGCGACCGACCAACGCGGCATGCTCGCCAACCAGCGCCACCGCACCAAAGCGCCCGGCTTCTGGGTGATCGGCGACGTGACGTCCGGACCGATGCTTGCGCACAAGGCCGAAGACGAGGCCATGGCCTGCATCGAACAGATTGTTGGCAAGGCCGGCGAGGTCAATTACGACTTGATCCCCAACGTCATCTATACCCGTCCTGAACTGGCCAGCGTCGGCAGGACCGAAGAGCAGCTCAAGGCCGAAGGGCGCGCCTACAAGGTCGGGAAATTTCCGTTCACCGCCAACAGCCGGGCGAAGATCAATCATGAAACCGAGGGGTTCGCCAAGGTCTTGGCCGACGAGCGCACCGATGAAATTCTCGGCGTGCACCTGGTAGGCCCGAGCGTCAGCGAGATGATCGGAGAGTACTGCGTAGCGATGGAATTCGGTGCCTCGGCCGAGGATATCGCTCTGATCTGCCACCCTCACCCCACTCGCTCGGAGGCGTTGCGCCAAGCAGCGATGAACGTGGAGGGGATGGCGACGCAGATGTAGTCACCCCCCCTGTAGGAGCGAGCTTGCTCGCGATGGCGTCCAAAAGCCGCTGCGAGGCTGATGGCCTCATCGCGAGCAAGCTCGCTCCCACAATTAGCTCGCTGCCATTCGAGCCTTGCGCTTGCGCCGACTGATCAGCGCCAGCACCACGGCCACCACCAGCACCGCGCCACCCACTTCCAACCATGTCTTGAACGGCCGCAGCGCCGAGCGAATCGGCGCCAGGGCCTGAGTGACGTAGCGCTTGTCCGCCTGGTCGAATGCCGGTTCCTCGCACTGACGGCCGAAGTCCCAGGCCCATTCCACGTAGGGGCCGTCCTTCACATAACGCTGATACAGCGCGCTTTGTTCTTCGAGGCTGGAGTTGTACCCCACCGCCCTGCATAGCACCGCCGCATACGCCTGGCTGGTGTGCGGCAGATGATCGGCGGCCTGGCTGGCCAGCGCCGTGGCGACAAAACGGTAGTGATAACGCATGTCCGGTTGGGCGGCACTGGCCTGCTGGCGCTGGACCTCGCCGTCGGCCACCAGCGGCCCGACCTTCAGCTCCACCGGCTCAAAACTGTAGTTGCCGTCCAGGCTGGCGTAATCCGGTGCCATTTCGTAGCCCAGCAACTGCATTCCTGATCTGCGCGCGATCACCGACGCCTTGAAATACGCCTCGGCCCGGCTGGTCGGCCACCATTTGGATTCCGCATCCTGGCGCAACTGCCCATAGGTGCGGGCCTTGTCCTGCAGCTCGGGATTGTCGAAATAAGCCGGCGCCTCGTCGTAGCCTCCTTCGCGAAGCAAACGACGCCCCAGCAGGTTGCGCAGGTTCGCCGCCACCGACAACTGCACGTAGTTGTCTCGATCTTCCTGGCTCAACGGCGGCGGTGCCGGAACCTGGGCGTCAACGTACTGCTTGAGCTCCTCCACGGTCAGTACACGCTCGGCGACCGTCGCGGCGTCGTACCAATAGTTGTTCTGGCCGCGATAAAGCTGGTCGAAAGCCTGCAGGTAGTCGCCTCTCTGCAAGGCCAGGATCGCGCTTTCGCCTTCGACCCGGCACTTGGGTTGTACCGTCTCGTAGTCCCAATCCGGCGTACGGCGGTCGCCCCAGGATTCGTCCTTCGGAAACGCCTGGGCGGCCTTGGCATAGGCGGCGGCCGCAGCGGATTTGTCGCCTTCGCGCAGCGCGAGCTTGGCCCTTACCCACCACGCCAGTCCGCTGTCGCCGGCCTTTTGTGCAAATGCTTTCGCGCTGTCGTAGTCAGCGTGTTGATAACTCACTGCCGCCAAGCGGTCGGCATCATCGAGGTTGCCCTGGGCGCTGGCTTGCAACAGCTTGAGGAGAGTTTTCTCGCCGGAGGGCTCTTCGCCGTCCCACCAGCCGACGCGGCTGAGCAGATAAGCAGTCACCAGGCGCTGCACGGCCTTGGCCTTGAGCAATTCGCCCAGGCGCTCCTCCGACTCGACGCTGAGGCCGCCCGCCAACTGCAGCAGCGAACTGTAGCCAACCGGGGAGCCTTGCAGATTCTGGGTCGCATACAGTCCGATGGCACTGTCCCAGTCATCGGCGGTGTAGGCCACCCTGGCTTCTTCGCCCAGACTGGCGACGCCCAGCTCCAACGGGTCGCTGAAGCCGGCGATAGTCAATTCGCGAGCCTGGCGGAACGCCTGCCGTGCCTGATCCCGCAAGGCAGCCGGTTCGCCACGGCCAGCCTCGGTGCTCATGGCAAACAGCGCCCGCCCCAGGGAGTACGCCGCCCAGGTACTGCGCAACCGGCGCTCGTCGGCCGGCAGCGCCAGCAGTTGCTGGAATGATTCGGCTGCGCGCAAATGATCGCCAGCGTTGAACGCTGCCGCTCCGATTGCGTACAGCCGCAGCTCGGCGGGCAGGTTGGCCGCTTCGGCGGCGACCTGCTCGATATCGCCGATTGCCCGCAAGCGCTCCACAACGGCTTGCTGCGGTGGGGTCAGGCCAAGCTGTTCGGCCTTGTTGCGTTGGTCCACGTAGGAAGACACATCGTCGTAGCTGTAGTCAGGATTGCGTGTCGCCTCCGTAGCCGGCTTCAATCCGACGATGGCCTGACCGAGACGACTGACCTCGAAGCGAAAGCTGCCCTCGGGCAGCTCCGCCAGCGATTGGGCCCGGTTATCCAGCAGGCGCATCGGAAATTCCGGCCCGCAGGCCAATGCCTGGCACAGCGGTAAACCGAGGCTCAGGCATAGCAGGCGACGAGGCCACTTACGGGTAGACATTCATTCCTCCTTGGTCGATTTTTGTACAGCGCGCCCAGCCGATCGCCCGTTGGGCACCGGCAGCCAAGCGGCCTTCCTGGATGCGGGTGAAGGTAAGCAGTCCGGGGGTTTGTTGCAACGTATAACCGGCCAAGGCATCGACGCCATCACACCCGCCCACGGCGAGTGTCAGCCGCTGCGGCCAGGGGCTGTCGAGATTGCCCTGGTTCACCAGCCGGATGTCATAGAGCCCGTCCTGCTCTTGCAGGCGCAGAGCCAACTGACTGTCCAGGCGATCACCACGCGCCACCGCGCCAAGAGTGGCCAGGCTCCAGGCGCGCCGGTCCCCCGCCAGCGGCAGGCGAAACCAGATCAATCCGGCCAGATGCTCTGGCGGCTCGGCGCGCAGTTGCGCGACGAGCCCGGCCACTTGTTGTGGATCGGCGAGCAACTCCCGGCGCTCGCCGCCGCGGTCGATGGGCACTTCGCTCTCCACCACCGGTACGCTGTTTTCTTCGGTCAACAGCGCCACGCCGTAAGCCGGCAGGGCCAGATAGAAGGGTCGTGTGGTGAGGTCGCCCCAGCGTTCGGCCCAGACTCCGGCCTGTTTCGGATCGAAAAGCCCCTGCCGCGGGTCACTGACTGCGTGTACCTGCAGGACGCTGCTGTCCACAGCCGTCAACAAACCGGGCAACTCGGGGCTGTCGAGCCAGGCCGGCAGCGCGGTGATGCTGAGCTGCAAGGCGGGCGGCAAGGCCTGCCGCAAGCGGACAAGGAAGTTCCGATAGGCTGGCAGCCTTGCGTTACCGGCATCGTGGTCGATTTCGACGCCCATCGGTGCCAGGCCCAGGGTTTGCCAGTCGGCCAGCAACTGCTGGATCCGCGAGATTATTTCGTCCTGATCGAGGGATTTGAGCTGACCATCCAGGCGGATCACCGCGATCAACGGCCGACCGTCAGCCTTGAGCAATGCCGGATCGATCCGCGCGTGGCTCCAGCCGGCGCCCGGGAAGGCTTGCAGCGCCAGCACCCGCAGGCTGGAAAAGTCAGCATGGCTCTGGCTCAGCGCCAGTTCATGGGCCGGCGTCCACTGGCGTTGCCAGATATAAAGTTGCTGATCAAGGGCAGGCGGAGGGGGCTGGCCGCAGCCGCTCAAAAACAACGCGGCGAAGGTCAGCGTCAGCCTGTGGATAAAAGTCATGAAGCGAAGCCACACCGGGAAAAGGCTGGCAGATTAACGTTTCCGAGGCTCCACAGAAACAAGTGGCGAGGGCAACTGCACGCTCGCCACTTTGTGCCTGTTGCTCAGGCCTCTTTTTGCAAGCCGACAACGGTACGCGGCATCCCCACGAACCCAGGCAAGGCTTCGATCCGCGCCAGCCACGCGCGCACATGGGCATAGTCCTGCAGCGAAACGTTGCCTTCTGGCGCATGGGCGATATAGCTGTAGCCTGCGATGTCGGCGATGGTGGGAATGTCACCGACCAGATAGGCGCTGTTGCTCAGTTCCTGGTCGATGACTTTGAGCAGGTTGTGGGAACGAGCGATCACATCCTCGGCGTTATGAGAAGCACCGAACACGGTGATCAGGCGCGCGGTGGCCGGCCCGGCATGCAGTGGCCCGGCCGCTACCGACAACCAGCGCTGGACGCGAGCGGCGCCGACCGGGTCCGTTGGCAGCCAGCGGCCCTCGCCGTACTTGGTTGCCAGGTACACCAGAATGGCGTTGGAGTCGGCCAGTACCACACCGTTATCATCGATCACCGGTACTTGGCCGAACGGGTTGATTGCGAGGAAATCCGCTTGTTTGTGCGCGCCCTTGGCCAGGTCGACAAAATTGACCTCGACCGGCAACTCAAGCAAGGAAAGCATCAGCTGGACACGGTGCGCATGGCCGGACAGTGGGAAGTGATAGAGCTTGATAGGGTTCATGGTCGACTCCGCCGAGAATGACGCCATCGGTTTGCGGCGTCGATGGAGTCATCTTCTGCTCAAGCACGGAGCTATGGAATCACCTGCAAACGCAATCCATTATTTCTGCAGGCGAAACAATGCGTCAGTTCTTCAAGGCTGGATGTTCTCGTATTGCACTCACCATGAAGTCGACAAAACTGCGAACCCGCGCCGGCGCATTGCGCCCGCCCTGATACACCACGTGGATTGGCAATGGCGGCAGCTCAAAACCGGCCAGGACGATTTCCAGCTCGCCGGCCGCGATATTGTTCGCAACCTGATAGGACAGGACCCGGGTCATCCCCAACCCCTGGCACGCCGCACCGATGGCAGCCTGGTTGGCCGTGACCACGAGCCGGGGCGTGGGCCGGACCGACAACGGCTGACCGGCCTCGATGAACGTCCAGTTCCTGACCTGGCCGATGGCTGATGACGACACCACGGGCATCCGCTCCAGATCCTGCGGATGCTCGGGTCGGCCATGCTGGTCGAAGAACTCCGGAGAACCGCATACCACCCGCCGCACCTCGCCGACACGCACGGCATGCAGGCTGCTGTCAGGCAACTCGCCGATGCGCACCGCGACATCAATGCCCTCCTCGACCATGCTGACGGTGCGATCCAGCAGCAAGGCGTTGACGCAAACTTCGGAAAATCGCCCCAGGTAATCCACCAGCACCGGCATGACGAACAACTGGCCGAACAGCACGGGCGCGGTAATCGTCAGTTGTCCGCGGGGCTGAGCGTGGCTGCCGGCCGCCGAATCCTCGGCCTCCTGCAAATCGCCGAGGATCCGCCGACAGTCCTCAAGAAAGCGCTGGCCCGCTTCGCTCAGGTAAACGTTGCGGGTGGTACGAACCAGCAGCGGCGTACCGATACGCTGTTCCAGCGCCGCCACGGCGCGTGTCACGCTCGCCGCCGACAAGCCCAGGCGCCGGGCAGCCGCTGAAAATCCGCAGTCCTGGGCGACGGCGACAAACACCTGCATTTCCTGAAACCTGTCCATCCGTCCCCCGATGAGAAATCCTGATACAAGTTATGCCTACGCCTCAAAGCCGCGCCGTACCGCCATTGTAGAGGGTCAGGCGGACGAACCGCAGCCCGGCGCAGGACATCGAGCCGCCGAGGACCGCTACGCTTGGTACCATCGAGCACATTGTCGTGACAGGTTCATGACCAAAAGGAAAACCCTGTGGGAGCGAGCCTGCTCGCGAAAGCTATCTGTCAGCCACCATTTGCGTCGCTGACAGCTTTTCGCGAGCAGGCTCACTCCCACCAGGGTTGCGCGGTGTTTGATGGATTGGTTAACCGAAAGGCCCGTTTCGTGAATTTTCTTTACCGAGCTCTCACCCACCCCCACGCTGCCATCACCGCCTTGGCCGGATGCGTGCTCCTGGTCCCACTGGGCCTACGCCTCCTGCTCGGCTGGTCCGACCCGCTGGGCTACCTGTCGGACATGGCCATCGGCAGCTTGTTGATCGTGCTCTTGCATCGACGCCCCTGGTGGCTGGCATTGCCGGTTTTGCTGGCCTGGTGTGCGCTGACCCTGGTCAGCATCGAATTGGTCAATGCCGTCGGAAGGATGCCCACCCCAGCGGACATTCAATACCTGGTCGACCCGCAATTCGTCGAGAACTCCACCAGCAGTGGCTTTGCGCATCCCTGGCTCGCGGCAATCATGCTGGCGGCCCTGGCACTCTGGCTGGCCAGCCGATGGGCCAATCGGAGCCGCCAGGCACCTCCCTTGCCCCGCCATGCCTGGGCGATCCCCATGGTGTTTTTCCTGGCCCACGGCACGGCGCAAACCTGGCGGCCCAGCGAGGCAGACCAGTGGAATCTGTTCAACCTGCCTCATCAGCTGATGACGGCTGGCGTCGCCGCCGGCCAGGAGCACTTCGAACAATGGCTCGCAGGTGATACGCCGGACCAGGCGCCACCGATACAAGGGCTTACCCGGCTCGATCTGGATGGGCAGAAACTGCTCACCGAGCCGGGTAGCGCGCGCAATGTGCTGATCATCGCCCTGGAGGGCATTCCCGGTGCCTATCTGGAAACCAACCGCCAAGCGCTGAAAAGCAGTTATCAGGAAAACCTGATGCCGCGCCTCAGCACCTGGGCCGAGCGCGGCATGAACACGCCCGACTACGTGTTGCACAGCCACCAGACCATCCGTGGCCTGTACGCAATGCTCTGCGGTGACTACGACAAGCTCGACGATGGCACGCCCAAGGGCGTCGAAATGCTCAACCAGCGCCAACGCAACCAGGCCTGCCTGCCGGCCCAATTGCGCCAGCACGGCTTCTCGACTCATTTCCTGCAGGGTGCCGGCCTGCGGTTCATGGCCAAGGACCGGATCATGCCGCATATCGGCTTCGACACGACCCTGGGCATGGAGTGGTTCACCCGACCGGCCTACCTCGAGTTTCCCTGGGGCAAGGACGACAAGACCTTTTTCGAAGGCGCGCTGGACTACGTCGGACAACTGCAACAGGCAGACAAACCCTGGATGCTCACCCTGCTGACCGTGGGCACGCATCAGCCGTACTCCGCGCCAGATGACTACCTGGAGCGCTACGACACCGCCAAACAGGCCGCCGTCGGTTATCTGGACGACGCGCTGGACAGCTTCCTGACGGGTCTGGAACACCAGGGCATCCTGGAAAATACCCTGGTGGTCATCACCTCGGACGAATCCCATGGAATCGACGATGTGCGTCTGGCATCGTCCTGGGGCTTCAACCTGACGCTGGCGCCGGAGCCGTTGCCGCGAATCAAGCAAGGCGTCCATGGCCACGTCGACCTGAGCGCATCGATCCTCGATTACTTCGGATACGCGGTGCCCACCTCGTTATCCGGCCGCTCTCTGTTCAGGGACTACGCGGCGGGCCGGGAAATCATGTCGTTCACCAACGGCAAGCTGCGCTACCACGATGGCAAAGGCACCTTTACCGAATGCGATTTCCAGCAGCGCTGCCGGTATTACGCCAGCAAAGGCTTCATCGCCGACCGCGCCACGTACCTGGGTCAATACAGCGGCCAGCGCGCGAGACTGATCAGCGCCCGGGCCAACGCGCTGGACCAGACACTGCTGAGTTCATCGGTGAACCAGCATTACCAGTTCGGCAGCGCCGAGAAAATCACCCTTCCCGCCCAGGTCTCCAACGACTGGACCGACAACCTGATCGGCGCCCAATACCTGGAAATGCCCAAGGGCACCCGCACCCGCGTCAGCCTGACCATTCGCGCCGTGGAAAACGATCACGCCGCCTACATTTCCCTCAAGGCCAAGGAGTTCGAGCAGGACGTGACGATGGACTTGCCCACTGACGTGACGGTAACCGCCGATCAACCGCTGGTGATGGACATCCATTTCGACAACCCGCAACCGCGCAAGGCGTTTTCCTTTCACTTGCTCGGCCATGGCACAGGGGCGATCGAAATCAGCGACTTCAGCGTCGTCACCGAACTGCTGGAGCAGACCGACCAGCCGGAGTACCTGGACGATATGCAGGACGACAGCGAGGCACAGTCCAGCTGAACAGCAACGGGCAACCGTCAGGACTGCTGCGCGTTTGGATCAATCGCTGATCAACTGCATGATTTCGAAAGCGTTCAGCGCCGCACCACGGAGCAACTGATCGCCGCTGATGAACAGGTCCAACCCATGCTCGCCATAGATCAGGCTGTAGCGAATCCGCCCAACCTCCACCGCATGTTTGTAGGTTGAGGTCATGGGCATCGGATAAGCGCCGAACTCAGGCTCATCCACCACTTCGACCCCTGACGCGTTATGTAACAGCGTGCGCACGCGATCCAGCGACTGGATGGTTTTTTTGAAGCGCAGGCTCAGACTCTCGGCGTGGGACCGCAACGTCGGCACCCTGACCGCAGTGGTGCTGACAGCCAACGCCGGTTCGTCGAGAACCTTGCGCAACTCCCAGACCACTTTCATCTCTTCACGGGTGTAACCATTGGCTTCGAATGAGTCGACCTGGGGAATCACGTTGAACGCCAGGTTATGGGCGAAGTACTCGCTGTCATCGCGATCACCGTAGTCGCTGAAGGACCTGGCTTTCTCCCGCAGCTCCAGCATCGCCGGCTGCCCCGCCCCACTGGCCGCCTGATACGTGGAGATGATCGCACTCTCCAACCCGAACGCGTCGTGCAGCGGACCCAGCACCATCAACGCGATGGCCGACGAGCAGTTGGGGTTGGCAATCAGTTTTTCGCCCCGGTAACGCCGGCCGTTGATAGGCGGCACCAGCAATGGAATGGCTTCGTGGTAACGAAACGCCGAGGAGTTATCGATGACATACGACCTTTCAGCCAGGCGCTCACCGTATTCCAGGGCAAAGGCACCGGAAACACACAGGAAAACGATATCGCACGAGGCGCAACCTTCCACCGAGAAAGGCTCGATCAGATGGCGGCTCCCGCCCACCGCCAAGCGCTTGCCAGCGGAACGTTCCGAGGCCATGCAGACCACTTCATGGTCGGTGTCTTCGAGCAATTGCAGCATGGTCATGCCTACTGCGCCGGTACATCCCACCACGGCGATCTTCTTCATTTTTGATTTTCCTTGCCCGCTTCGCGAGGCCCTACCGTCGAGGTTTCGCCGATTTCCTGACGACGATTGTAGGAAAGCAAGGCTGTCCGCTACAGTGCAGCGCATGACAATAAACGGTGGAATCACGCCAAATGCACGCTCACCCCGGAACAGTGGCGATCCTCGTTTATGAAGGTCTTTGCGTATTCGAATTCGGCATCGCTCTGGAGATATTCGGCCTGCCGCGTCCGGAACTGGATGTGCCGTGGTACGGCCATCAGATCGTTGCCGTCGATCCTGGGCCGATGCATGCGCTGGGAGGCCTGCGCATAGCTGTCGACGCGGGACTCGAAGCGCTGGATAGCGCACGAACCATCATCATTCCCGGCTGGCGCAGCCACCATGAACCGCCACCTGAAGCGTTGCTGCAAGCATTGCGCCGCGCTCATGCCCGCGGTGCCCGCTTACTGTCCATCTGCTCTGGCGTGTTCGCACTGGCCGCCACCGGATTGCTGGATGGCAAGACCGCAACCACCCATTGGCAATTCTCATCCTTGCTCGCCGAGCGATTTCCCCGAATCACCGTTGACCCGAACGTGCTGTATGTCGATGCCGGCCAGTTGATCACCTCGGCCGGCAGCGCCGCCGGTATCGACGCCTGCCTGCATTTGATCGCCCGGGATTTCGGTACCCACATCGCCAATTCGGTGGCCCGCCGTCTGGTGATGGCACCACAGCGAACCGGCGGCCAGTCGCAATTCATCGCGGCGCCTGTGGATAAATCGCCGCGCAATGAACTGACACGGATCCTGCACTGGGTTCGAGAACATCTGGATCAGCCGCTCAACGTCGCCGACCTGGCTGCCCGCGTCGCCATGAGCGAACGGACTTTCCTGCGGCGCTTCGTTGAAACCACCGGCCTGCCGCCCAAGGCCTGGCTACAGCAGGAACGCCTGAATCGGGCACGGGAGCTGCTGGAAAGTACCGACCAGCGCACAGCCTGCATTGCCCAGGCTTGCGGGTACCGGTCAGTGGAGAGTTTTCGGGCGGCGTTCCGCAACGCCGTAGGCCTGCCGCCCTCAACCTATCGCGAGCGATTCGGCGCCGCGCGGGCCAACCGGATCAATCCAGCAACCGATGCAACTTGGCGTATTGCAGCAACATGATGGTCTTGCCGTCGCAGATCTCGCCGCTCTCGATCATGCCCAAGGCTTGATCGAGAGGCATCTCCAGCACCTCGATTTCCTCGCCCTCCGCCTCAAGTCCGCCGCCTTCGTGCTGTTTGTCCTCATCGGAATACTCACCGACGAAAAAATGCACACGTTCGGTCACCGACCCTGGGCTCATGAACGCCTCGAACACCTTGCGCACGTCTCGCACGATATAGCCGGTTTCCTCTTGGGTTTCCTTGCGGATACAGGTGTGCGGGTCGTCGTTGTCCAACAGGCCGGCGCAGGTTTCGATCAACAGGCCGTCGTGCCCGTTGACGAACGCCGGGAAGCGGAATTGCCGGGTCAGCACTACGGTTTGCTTGGCCTTGCTGTAGAGCAGGATGGTCGCACCATTACCACGGTCATAGGTTTCGCGCGTCAGCTCGCGCCATTGGCCGTTGCGACCGAGGTAATCGTAGGTAGTCTTGCGCAGGATGTACCAGTTGTCCGAGAGGACTTCGACATTCTTGATGCGTACACGGTCTTGCGTGCTGATTGGCTGTGTCATTGACCCACTCCGTTCGGGACCAGAAAACTCACTTCAATACCCGGCTCATTCAACGTGATGCCGGGACGCGTGGCAATGCGCGTTTATGAGCCGTTTTCTGGTAAGCACGTTCAATAATTTCTCGGGCCTTGGGAGACACCGCTTCGCCCATCAGGTACGCATCGATTTCCTCGTAGCTGCATCCATATGCCACTTCATCCAACTTGCCGGGTGCCAGGTCTTCCAGATCGGCGGTCGGTGCCTTGCGCACCAGGTAAGCGGGGGCACCCATCGCGTCGGCCAACAATCGCACCTGGGTTTTGGTCAACCCGGACAGCGGTGCCAAATCGCAGGCACCGTCGCCGAACTTGGTAAAAAATCCCATCACCGCCTCTGCCCCGTGATCGGTGCCAACCACCAGCCCGTTGCTGAGATTGGCAATGGCGTATTGGGCCAGCATCCGTGCCCGGGCCTTGGCATTGCCCTTGGCGAAGTCGATGAGTTCGGCCGAAGGCTGCAAGCCGTCGACAGCGATATGACCCATCAGCCCGTCAACACAATCACCGATGTTGCTGGTGGTGATCGAGTCCGGCCGGATGAAGTCCAAGGACGCTTGGGCGTCTCGCTCGTCTGCCTGGGCCTTGTACGGCAACCGGACCGCAATAAACCGCGCCGTGTAGTCTTCATTGCGCAGTTGCTCCACTGCCAACTGGCAAAGACGGCCGGCAGTGAGGGAGTCGACGCCGCCACTGATCCCCAGCACCAGGGACTTGCAACCCGACTCACGCAGCACCTGTTTTATAAACCCGACGCGGCGAGCAATCTCGGCGGCTTCGCCGCCCTGTTGCAGTTGACGGTCGATGCCCAACTCCCGGGCAATGCTCTCTTGCTGAAGCGAAGACATATCAGGCTCCCCTCTGTGGATTGACCAGGGCGACATTGAACACTTGAGCGGCGTAGCGCAAAAATGAGGCGTCTTCACACACGTTCTTGATCGGATCGTCGGAAAACTTGACGACGGGCTCGCCATGCACCCGCACCAGTTTCATGACGATGCTCAGCGGTTCGACGCCTTCGACGTCGCAGGCCAAGCTGGTGCCCATGCCGAAGCCGAATTTCGCCTTGCCACGAACGTGGCGCAGGATCGGCAGGCATTTTTCGAAATTGAGGCCATCGGAGAACATCAGGTCCTTGGTGCGCGCATCGACGCCCAGCTCCTGGTAACGCCCCAGCACCTTGTCAGCCCAGACGATCGGGTCACCGGAATCCTGGCGCAGACCGTCATAGAGTTTGGCAAAGTACAGATCGAAATCCTTGAGGAAGAAATCCGTACTGATGCAGTCCGTCAGCGCGATACCGAGCCGGCCGCGATACTCGTGCACCCAGTTCTCCAATGCCGCGTTCTGGCTTTCACGCAACCGGCCAAGTTGCTGGTGCACCATCAGCCATTGGTGCGCCATTGTGCCGATCAAGGGGAGATCGAATTCGTACGCCAAGTGAGCGTTACTGGTACCGACAAAGACCCCGGGGAAATCGCTGCGCATGACATTTACTACTTCACGTTGGGCCCTGAATGACAGCCGTCGGCGGGTGGAGAAGTCCGAGACACGAAACTCGGCAAGTTCTTCACGACTGGCATGTTTCTCCAGCCATTCAAACTTCTGGTACAGCTTGCGAGTAACGTCGGCCAACTCGACTTCCGGGTACTTCTCACGGTTGCGCAGCTCGCTGACCATTGCCAATACCGGTTGTTCGAACATGATGCAGTGCAGCATCGGCCCACGAACACGAATGTGCAGTTGGCCGTCGACTTCCGAAACGTGGATGTAGCGCAGGTTGAAGCGAAACAGGCCGAGAAACTGTTCGAAATCCGGTGTCAGGTATTCACGGAAACGCTTGTTGAATAGAAACCGCTGCTCCCCTTCGCGTAGTTGCAACCCGGCGAGCTTCTCCAGTTCGACACGGATGTCTGGAATCAAGTGAGCGAGCCGCTCCTTGGAACGCACGATGAACTGATATTCCACCTCGACATTCGGGTGCTGGTGCAACACCGCCTGCATCATGGTGAAGGTGTAGTAGTCGGTGTCCAGAAGACTCTGGA
>Ga0307405_10000147_pt1 | contig 27227 bp, 24 predicted proteins | sample 322Cmetagenome_2_FD_203311 | JGI IMG/M metagenome (GOLD analysis project Ga0307405, IMG submission 203311) | Maize rhizosphere microbial communities from greenhouse at UC Davis, California, United States - 322HYB-C-1 | ecosystem: Host-associated > Plants > Roots > Rhizosphere > Soil | place...
AGGGAGAGGCCCGATCCCTGTTCGCGCAGGGATATGCAGGCTCAGCCCTAACGGGTTGGGCCTGTTGTTCTTTCTGGAAGACGTAATCGGAGAATTGCATGCGCCGTGTGGTCGTAACCGGTCTGGGTCTCGTCACCCCGCTGGGTGCCGATGTCGAGACGACGTGGAAGAACCTCATCGCCGGCAAGAGCGGGGCGGGGCAGATCACCCGCTTCGACGCGAGCAACCAGAAGTGCACCATCGCCTGCGAAGTGAAGGCGAAGGATCACGAATGGGGTTTCGACCCCGACAAGCGCGTTGATCACAAGGTTCAGCGGCAGGTCGATCCGTTCATCATCTATGGCATCGATGCCGCCGGACAGGCGCTCGAGGATGCCGGCCTTGCCGAGATGGACGACGATCTCAAGCAGCGCACCGGCGTCTCGATCGGTTCGGGCATCGGCGGCCTGCCGGGGATCGAGAGCGAATCGATCGTGCTGCACGAGCGCGGCCCGGGCCGCGTGAGCCCGCACTTCGTCCACGGACGACTGATCAATCTCATCTCGGGACAGGTCTCGATCAAGTACGGTCTGATGGGGCCGAATCATGCGGTCGTGACCGCCTGCTCGACCGGTGCGCACTCGATCGGCGACGCGGCGCGGATGATCCGCGACGGCGATGCCGACGTGATGCTCGCGGGCGGCGCGGAAGGCACGATCAACCCGCTGGGCGTCGCCGGCTTCGCACAGGCGCGCGCGCTCAACATGAGCATGAACAATCGCCCGACCGAAGCGAGCCGCCCCTATGACAAGGACCGCGATGGCTTCGTCATGGGTGAGGGCGCGGGCGTGCTCGTGCTCGAGGAATACGAACACGCCAAGGCGCGCGGTGCGAAGATTTACGCCGAGGTGGTCGGCTACGGTCTCTCGGGCGACGCCTATCACGTCACCGCGCCGCATCCGGAAGGCAAGGGCGCCGAACTCGCCATGCGCATGGCAATCCGCAAGTCCGGGCTCGAGCCGAGCGACATCGACTATGTCAACGCACACGGCACTTCGACGATGGCCGACACGATCGAACTCGCGGCGGTCAAGCGTGTGCTCGGCGACGATCTCAGCGGCGCTTCGATGAGCAGCACCAAGTCCGCCATCGGGCACCTTCTGGGCGGTGCCGGTGCCGTGGAGAGCATCTTCTGCATCCTTGCGATGCGCGACCAGATCGTTCCGCCCACACTCAACCTCGACAATCCGGACGAGGGGACCGAAGGCGTCGATCTCGTCCCGCATACCGCCAAGAAGCGCGAGGTTCGCGCCGTGCTGAACAACAGCTTCGGCTTCGGCGGAACGAATGCCAGCCTGGTGATGAAGAAGGTCGACTGACATGCGCCGGCGCGGCTGCATCGTCGCCGGGGCGATCGCCGCTCTGGCGCTGCTCGCCGCGGTAGTGCTCGGCAACCTGGCGTTCGGCTCCGCGCAAGTGGAGAAGGACACGGCCTTCATCGTTCCTTCGGGCGCGACGCTGACTGCCGTTGCGCATAAGCTGGAGGACGAAGGGCTCGTCACCTCGGCCGACGGCTTCCTCCTGCGCGCCAAGCTGCTCGGCAGTTCCGACCCGATCCAGGCCGGCGAATTCCGTCTCCCGGCGGGGATCGGGCAGGGCGGCATTCTCGACACTTTCCAGCACGGCGAAGTGATACGCCGCTTCATCACCATTCCCGAAGGCACGCCGTCGATCCTCGTTTACGAGAAGCTGATGGCGGAACCGCTGCTGACCGGCGAGATCCCGGTGCCGGAGGAAGGCTCGGTGCTGCCCGATACCTACGCCTTCGAACGCGGCCAGGCACGCACGGCCGTTCTCGCGCGGATGCAGGCGGCGATGCGCAACTATCTCGCCGAAGCCTGGCCCAAACGCGCGCCGGACATCGCGGTCGACACGATCGAGGAGGCGGTGACGCTGGCCTCGATCGTCGAGAAGGAAACCGCGCTGCCGAAAGAGCGCCGCATGGTCGCCGGCCTTTATTCGAACCGGGTGAAGGAAGGGATGTTCCTCCAGGCCGATCCCACCATCATTTACCCGATCACCAAGGGCAAGCCGCTCGGCCGCCGCATTCGCCAGTCGGAGATTGCGGCGATCAACGACTACAACACTTATTCGATGGCGGGCCTTCCGAAGGGCCCGATCACCAATCCCGGGCGTGAGAGCATCGCCGCGGTGCTCAATCCGGCGGAGACCGACGCACTTTACATGGTCGCAGACGGGACGGGCGGGCACGTGTTCAATTCGGATTATGCCGCGCATCAGGAAGCCGTCGACAAGTGGTTTGCAATCCGCCGCGCGCGCGGCGAGATGTGACGGGGGCGGCACCAGCGCCGCTGATCGTGACGGCCGAGCTGCCGCCGGACATTCACCGCTGGGCTACGCGACTGCGCGCGGCGCACTATCCGCCCGAGCGCAACCTCCTGGAAGCGCACGTCACGCTGTTCCACGCTCTGCCTCCCGCCAGCGAGGAGGAGGTGCGCGATCGCCTCGCCAGGCTTGCCGCTGAGCATCCGCCGGTCGTAGCGCGGCTCGACGGCGTCATGTCGCTCGGCACCGGCACGGCGCTCCATCTGACGAGCCCGGACATACTGACGCTGCGCGGCGACCTCGCAGCGCAGTTCCACGGTCTCCTGACCTCGCAAGATGCATACGAACCGCGCCTCCACGTCACGGTCCAGAACAAGGTGACTCCGCAAGCCGCGCGGGACCTCCAGCGCACGCTGTCCGCCGAGATCGAACCGCGCGCTTTCGCCTTTCCAGGGCTCGCGCTGCACCGCTATCGGGGCGGGCCATGGCAGTTCGTGAAGCGGTGGACGTTCCGCGGCAAAAAGCGAGGTTGACCGGCTCGCAAGCCCGCCCTAAATGCGCCGCCTGCCCCCGCGCCGACGGGGGGCCGCCGAACCGCCATGCGGTCGGCAAATGCCCATGGGGCGGAGTAGCTCAGCTGGTTAGAGCAGCGGAATCATAATCCGCGTGTCGGGGGTTCAAGTCCCTCCTCCGCTACCATTCGCGAATCCCTTCCAAACCTCGCATTTTTGGCGGTTTTCCGCCGATCTTGAGGTGATGGAGCGCTCCAAAATCTCACGTTTCGTGCGCGCGCTGGATGGTCAGATTTGGCCATTTTTGGCCCCGTTTTGACGCCACTTGTGTGAGAATTTGTGTGATCGTTTTATCGCCTTGATTGAGCCGAGGCTTGTATGGAAAAGGACGTAAATCTAACGCCTTCGCGTATCGACCAGCTCGAGACGGGGGCGATATTCGACCCCGAGATCCCCGGACTTTGTGTGATCGTTTTGAGGCCGGGCAAGAAGGTCTGGCGCTTCAAACGGCGCATTGCGCGCACAAAAACTATTATAGAACTGAAGCTTGGGGCGTTTCCGGCATACTCGGTCGCCGCCGCGCGCGAGTGGGCGCGCCCGCTGGCAGAAGCGGTCGAACGCGGAGAGGACCCCCGCGTCGCGATGCGCGAAGCGAAGGCTCGCAGTGAAATGACCGTCGCTAAGGCGCATGGTCTCTACATTGCCGCGATGAAGCGCGGCGATCGCAAGAAACTCAAGCCCCGGACGATCAGCGACAAGCAAGCGATCTACAAGCGCGACATCGGGCCGCGAATCGGTGCGATGTTCTTGGCAGACCTGGATGAGGACGCCTGCTGGGACGCCGTCTACCAGAAGGCCGAGGCATCGAAGCACCGGGCCAACAAGATGGCCGGCGAACTCAGCTGCTTCCTGCGCTGGTGTGCAGGGCGGGAAGGGCGCATGGCCGGCATCAGGCTCAACGAGCATCCGGCTCCGACCCTCAACTCCAACTGGTTCGATACCGGCCCCAAGGCGAACAAGCGGTTCCTCAGCGATGATGAGATCGGCTGGTTCTTTCGCGGCCTGGCCGACGAGGATCTGGTCTACCGCCGCGGCTTCGTCCTTCTGCTTCTGACCGCCGCCCGGCGCAACGAGTTGTTCGGCGCGCCTTCGCACGAGATCGAGGGGGGAGTCTGGACGCTTCCCGGAGAGCGATCCAAGAACGGGGAGGTGAATGTTGTCGCTCTCGGTCCATGGGGGAGGTCGCTGGCCCAGACGAACCATGCGTGGTTGTTTCCATCGCCCCGCATCGACGGGCCGCAGCTCCATGGCTGGTTCAAGGCTCGCGACAGGGTGCACGCGCGCATGGAAGAGTATGCCGGCACCCCGCTCGCGCGCTGGCACTTCCACGACCTGCGACGAACATTCCGGTCGAACGCGCGCCGGCTCGGCATCGACCGCGAGATCGCCGAACTGATGCTCAACCACAAGCGAAAGGGGATCGAGGACATCTATAACAAGAACCAGGAACTCGAGTTGAGGGCCGCGGGCTTCGCCGCGTGGGAGAGCTTTCTCACTCAGATCGCACGCGAGTCCGGCGCGGCCGACTCTCTGCTGCTTCCGATATCGGATGATTGGACGTTGAGGCTTAAGGCGAAATGCCGCCTTGCAGCTCCTCTGACCGCGGCTCCCACGCACATCGAGATGGCAATATGAGGCTGGCTCTAGTGTCGGCACAGAAGCCGAATGAAGCGCTGCGTTTTCAGGGGCGGTATATCCATGCCAGACGCGGCTGATCACGCACATCTCCTCACGTCTCCAGCATGAGCACCGCAATGCAGACATCATAGCGCACTCACGGTGCGGCTGTCTCATTTCTGTCGTTGTGCATTACGGCCAGTTCCAACGATACCGTCTCGACAATCTGCGATTGAAACTGAGGCAAGGTATGTTCATATGAGGTGAAGTGTGCCATATCGTGCATATGAAAGGAGAAGATATGGCTACCGTGCCTAGCGAGACACAGGCCCGTGACGGCAGGATACTGACTTCCGCCATCGCGCGCATTGCCGACTTTTGGGGTCTGACCAATTCGAAACTCGGGGCAGTCCTTGGCCTGTCGGCAGCCACGATCTCGCGACTGCGTGCAGGTAAGGCGGAACTCGATCCGGCCAGCAAGTCATTCGAGGCGGGGCAATTTCTGCTGCGGTTATTCCGCTCGCTCGATGCCCTCCTTGGCAGTGATGACCTAGCGGCCCGTTCCTGGCTTGCTACGCCGAACCTCGATCTCGATGCGCGCCCGATCGACATGATCGACAGTTTCAAGGGGCTCATGACCGTTTGTGACTATGTGGACGCTCACCGCGCTCGCGTCTGAGTTCCGCCGCTATCGCAAGACCGTCTGGCGTGTGGTTGAAGCGCAGCACCGCATCTCGACCAATCGTCTGACCGGCAGTCTTGCCGATCAGAAGCGTCTGGAGGAACTCGCTGACACCGCCAAGCCGGATCTGCCAAGAGCGGCGCGAGATCTCCACTATCTCCTCGCATCACCATTCCGCTATGGTCATACTGTCGCCAGCCGATTTCGCCGTGCGCACGAGCGTCCGGGAATTTTCTACGCAAGCGAGCGTGAAATCACCGCAATCACCGAGACAGCCTATTGGCGGTTGTGCTTCATCAGCCGGTCTCCGGGGTTCCTGCCCGGCAATCGCACCAGTGAGCACCTGAGCTTCAGCGTCCCGCTCGCCGCGGCCCGGATCGTGGACCTGACGCGCCCGCCTTTCGATGCCTGCGCTGCGGATTGGACAGATTCCGTCGACTACACCGCCTGTCAGACTCTGGCCGCTACGGCACGCGATGCCGGCGCGCAGGCAATTCGCGTCAGATCGGCCCGCGATCCAGACGGCATCAACGTTGCACTGCTCGATCCCGGATGCTTTGCCAAATCAGAGCCATCTCATGGGCGGAACTGGCACTTGCGGCTCGAGGGTGCTCGTCTGAGCGCATTCGCTGCATTTCCCGGCGACGAGGTGCTGCATTTCACGCCCGAACAGTTCGGCTTGCCTGGCTTCAACTGATCGGACGGGCGGTTCCTCGTACGATAAGCGCGGCCGGGGCGGTCCTTCGAGGCGCCTAGGGTCAGAGCCCGCTTGGCGGCGGCGGCCTGCCGTTGCCCTGTCTCCGATCTCACGGGAATTTTCGCCGAGCCGAGGCCAGGCTGCGATAGAAAGCACGAGAGGGGTATCGCTCTGCGCTCACTTCCGACAATCATGATAATTGTTAGTTTTCGTGCGGGATGAATCCAAAGAGGGAGTACCCCTGCTCGACTGAGGCCCGGCGATCTACCCTCTCGCCAGGCGATCCCAGAGGCGCAAATCGACCGCCGAGGGTCGCTGCGGTCGTGAAATCCCAAATAGGAGAATTGCATGAGATCGAAGTCGCAGCCCAGCATGATGTGCATGACGGTCATTCTCTCTCTCGGCCTGTCCGCTTGCAGCGGCAGCGACGATCCTTCCGACGCGCCAGCCGATGCCGCTCAGGCCGATCCGGCAGAAGCGTCCAGTGAAGAGCAGACGCTCGCTGTTGCAGCTGCAACTCTCTCGGACGGGCCCGATGTTTGCTTCGATGCAATCACTGAGCATCTCGGCGCGGAGACCAAGGTGTCGGAGATCACCTCGTTCTTCAGTACGGGTCCCGGGATCGACGGCACCGAGACCAAGCCTCAGGGCCAGATGACCATCTGCACGGTCGAGTATCAGAGCCCCGACGATCCGCGAAAGCTGGTAAGCACGCGGCTCGACATCGAGAGCGGCGAGTTCACGCCGCCGCAACCGATCGAGATCACGGTGATGGGTAATGCGGCCCAGTTCGATCTTGAGGACTATCTGATCCCGCTCTCGCAGATCGACGCCTCCGGGCTGACCTCGGTGATGGAGGCGCAGAAGTCCAGGCTTGGCGACGTCTACAGCAGTTATGCATGGTCAGGTGTGCGCCTGTCCGCACCCGATGCGTTCAGCGACACGCACACGCTTCGCCTCGATGTGGAAGGCCGCCTCACGTCCAACGATATCAAGGAAAGCGGCTACGCTTCGGTTTCGACCGACGGCAAGACGATCACGGCGGATCACTTGACGCCCTGATCGCCGCTGTGGCGCGCCGTGGCCGATCCTCGGTCACAGCGCGCACGCGGGCTATCGCTGCGGATCGCCCGGTGAACTCCGCGCCGCGCTCATCATTGCCAAGCCAGAAAACGTGCCTTGTCCAGGTCCGCTCTGGCCGCTGCTTCATCGTTCATGACGACGAGATGAGCGGCGGCCGTGGTGGTCCCCATCGTCGATGTCGCCTTTACGACCGTCACGCTGTCAGCTGCGAGATCGAGCGCGAGCGAGGCTTCGGACTTGTTCCCGCCGCGCGCCATGCGCACGGAAAGTTGGTGCGAGCCCGGCGCTAGATCGGCGACCAATGCGCTGCCGGACTTGATCTGGCCCCGATGTGAATTGTCGATCGCGATATTCATGCCCTGTTGACCCCCTACGAAGCCATGCCGAACGATGTAGAGCCGCGCAGCTCCAGATGGAGCTGCCATTCGCCGTGCATCAGCCAGCGCGGCGTCGCTCAGCGCCGCTTCCTTCTTGTTCCCCGACAGGAAGAAGAAGATCAGCGCTCCGACAGACACGAGCGCCAGGACAACCAGCAGGAGGCTGCCGTCCCGACCGATCGAGAACCCGGCGAAGAGGAAGACGGCAAAGACCGCCACTGCGATCAGCACCGTCGTCATGCTGAGTTTTGATTTGTCCATCATGCTTTCCCTGTTGCCCAGACCAGAGCCGGGAGCTTGCACTTGCATGACCCTGCATTTGCAGCCGCATTCCGATGAGCGGGCCTGCTCGTGAGATTAATCGAGTGCGCAGCCGCGAGAAGTCGCTTGCCGCTTTGGCGGAGCGCCTCTGCCGGTTCGGAGGCTGCGAATTTTTGCCGCCGGCCACAGATAGCGGCTGAACGGTATCTGGGACGCAGAGCGGCAGCGTCGGCTGGATGACTATCTGAGTGTCTTCAAGGTAGAAGTCGGCCTCGACTAATTGATGTACGCACGATTGGTGCGCAGCGCCTTGCGATACACACTGCCGGCGGAGAGCAAGATTCACGTTACACGGGTGGGTCTCGTCGAGATTCCGATTACCCCATCGCGGGGAGGTGGATACCCGAACATCGGACATGTCGGTGTGGGCCTGCGCCGGATTCTCGGTGTTTGGACACGAAAGCCGCGCACCATCCGCAGGGGACGTCCTGGTCGAGCGTACCGACGCCGCGCATCGTCCACGGTGCAGCGTCAGCCTTGGGCAGACAGAGAGGTCCGACAGCTGCTTAGGAGACGGGGCGGCGAATTACCGCCGCCCCTGGGACAAAAAGTAGAGTACGCTGGCCGCCTATTGCGGTTCAGGCGCCGTGTCGCCCTCCTGGGGACGGGCTCACCGGTGACGTCGTCAATTCCGTCCCCGTCCTGATCGACCGGCTCTGCTCCGGCGCCGGATCGGTCGGCGCCGGTTCAATAGCGGTGCAGGTGGGGCAGGTTCTTCCGGGGTGGGCGGCGGCGGGGTGTCAGTGTCCTGCGCCTGGATCGCCGTTCCGCCGGTAGCGAGAGCCAAAGCCAAGGCGGCTTTGGCGAGCATGGTGTCGTGGTGTCGGGCGCGTTCGTCGAACCGCGAAAGCACCTCTCGGGCTCGCGGCGGGACCCGACTTTGCTCGATGTCTTCGTTTGTGCCTTCTATCATCACTCCTCGGGTACTGGGTCGCGCAGCATAGAGCAGCCGCGCACGGGATCGGTCATCGAGGCGTTCGAGCGGTGGGAAAGCGATCTCTGGATCGTTCAACGCAGTGCTTTGTTCAACTTCTGCAGCAATTCCGTTTGGGTCCAAGGCTTCGCAACGAATGGCGCATCTTTGAGTATCGGCTCCGTGACGGCGGCTTCAACGAACCCCGAGACAATCACGAAGGGGATGCTGCTCGCGATCAGCTTTTCCGCAATGGCGACAGTCGGGGTGCCGTTCAAATTGAGGTCCAGCATCACCGCATCCGGGCAGTGTCTTGATACGGCATCAAGAGCGTCCGCAACGGTGCAGACGGGTTCCAGAACTTCGCAACCTTGCTCCGCCAACACGTCCTCAAGCTGCATCGCCACCAGAAGCTCGTCCTCCACAATCAGGATACGGCAACCGGCGAGGCGTTGGTGAGCGAAGTCGATGGTGAGTTCCTAGGCGAGAGGAAACACGAGCTTCGCCTTCAAACCACTGGGGTCGAACTTATGTTCCGCCGAGCCCTTCAGCTCGAATCGCATCGACCTCTCGACGAGCCGCGTGCCGAAGCCACTCGTGGTCGGCGGAGTGACTCTGGGGCCGTCCGATTCTCGCCACTCGAGCGCCACGCGTCGATCGCTTTCCTTCCCGGAGATCGCCCACGAGACGCGCAGGTGCCCCTTCGGATCGCTCAACGCGCCGTATTTCACTGCGTTGGACGAAAGTTCATGCAGAATGAGAGCCAAGCCGAGCGCCTGCTTGGGCTTCAGCTCCACCGATGGGCCGTCTGTTAAAATGGCCCTGCGCTCGCCCGCGTCGTAAGCATCCAGCGCTCGCGAGACGAGTTCCTTGATGTCTGCGGATTGCCAATGCGTGGCAAGCAACAGCCCGTGGGCGCGACCAAGCGCTTGCAGACGAGCGATGAAGCTGTCGCGGAACTCTTCGACGGACTCGATAGCGGGGCTGGTTTGTGCCGCCAGGCCTTGGACTACGGCGAGCGTATTCTTGACTCGGTGGCTCAGCTCCTGCGTTAGGAGCTGCCTCTCGCGTTCAGCCTCCTTTCTCGCCGAGATATCCTCGAACAGCATACCCACCTGATGCTTCGTCGCGTCCCCGAAAGGAAATGCAAAGACCTCGAAGCAGCGCTCGCCCAACTTCTCAGCGAAGGCCTCGAACCGCTCCGCCTTGCCCGAAAGCGCAATGCGGCCGTAGGTCTCAAACCAGTGGTCTTCGTGCTCCGGTTCAAGCTCTCGCATGCGCTTGCCAACCGGATCAGCCAGTCCAGTGAGATCCTCGAAGGCAGGATTTACCTCGAGGAAGCGGTAGTCGACCGGCTTTCCCTCCTCGTTGTAGATCATCTCGGCCACGCAAAATCCCTGGTCGAGGGATTCGAACAGTGTCCTGTATCTTGTTTCGCTTTCGATCAGACTTTCTTCAGCGGCTCGCCGCCCGCTGATGTCGACAAAAGTGACGACCACACCCTCTATTCGGTCCTCGATCGTGCGATAGGGCCGAATCCGCATCAAGAACCAGCGGCTGTCGGTACTCTCGACTTCCGTTTCCACCGGCGTGAGTTCACGCAGCACCTTGTGGATGTCGGCTTCGACACCCTCGTAGCGAAGCCGATTGGTGAAATCGGTGAGAGGTCTCCCGACATCGGCCTCCGTTATATTGAACAGGCCTGCGACCGGCGGGGTGAACATCCTGAGGCGTAGCTCGCCGTCGAGGAACAGCGTGCCAATCTCCGTTGCGGCGGTGAGATTTCGCAAGTCGCTGTGCGCGCTGGAGATGCTCTCGAGCTTGTCCTTCAACTCGGAATTGACCGTGCGCAGCTCCTCGTTCATCGACTGGAGCTCTTCTTTGGAAGTCTCCAGCTCCTCAGCAGTCGAACGGTATTCCTCGTTGATCGACTGGAGCTCCTCGTTTGCGGCGCGGAGCTCCTGAACCGATAATTCATGTTCCCTGCGGCTGTGGGAGAGCGCCTCCTTGGCGGCCTTCAGTTCGGAGTGCAGCCGCCTGATCTCGTCCGGTCTCGCCTCGGTCTCACCGAAGTCCTCTGGCTCGTCCCGCACGACCGGCCCGCCATCCATGAAAAGGACAAGCGCCTGCGACGCGGTATTCCTTTCGGCGACCACGGGAATGACATTCATCGCGATTCGCCGCCGTCCGTGGTCGAAGGCCACGGACGCACCGAGAGTGAGCGTGGCTTCTCCGCCGCCGAACGCCCGATCCAGCGCATGAGTCAGATCGAGACGCAACTCCGGCCTGACAATAGCGGACACGCGCCCGCTGAAATCTCCACCCGAGTGCAGAATGTACTTTCCTGCATTGGGCGAAAGATGAAGGATGTGGTGCGCCTCATCCACCAGGATGCTGGGCGGCGCGACCTGCTCGATGGCAGACACATGGAGCCTGGCAGGCTGCGGGCGATCATCAGCGGCGTCATGCCGGCGCTCGATCGGCGGAGCGAAAAAGCGATAGCGGTGCTCGTGGCCGAAAAGCGGCAACGCTCCGGCACCCCCCGGCTTGGAACGGTAGATTCGCGCTTCTCGGCTGACCGAAGTAAACAAGTTGAGAGTAGCATCCGCGGTTTCGGCAGAGCCGAGGAACAAAAAGCGGTTCGGCCTCAGCCCATAGGCGAACAGCGAGCAGAGCTTTTCCTGCATCGATCGTTCAAGGTAGATCAGCAAATTTCGGCAACTGATCAGATCGAGCCTCAAAAAGGGCGGATCTTTCAGAACGCTGTGCGAGGCAAACAGCACGATCTCGCGCACTTCCTTTCGAATGCGGTAATGCGATCCCTCCCCGACGAAGAACTGCTGCAGTCTCTCCTGTGATATGTCTGCTTCGATCGCACGCGGGTAAACACCCTCTCGTGCCGTCGCGAGCGCCCCGTCATCCAGATCGGTGGCGAAAATCTGGACCGGCACCTGCACTTTGCGCCGTTGCATCTCCTCCTGGATCAGGATCGCGATGCTATAGGCTTCCTCGCCCGTTGCACAGGCCGGCACCCATACCCGTATGCCTTCCTCTCCCGGTCCGTCGAGAAGGGGGGCGATTGCCTCGCTCGCCAACGCCTCGAACGCTTCCGGATCACGAAAGAACTGCGTGACCGAGATCAGGAGGTCACGGAACAATTCGTGCGCTTCCTCAGGCTCCTCCTGCAGCAACTCGGCGTATTCAGCGAGGGAACCGAGACGCCGGACCTGCATTCGGCGCAGAACCCGCCGCATCGCCGTCGAACGCTTGTAACTGGAAAAATCGTGCCCGGTACGTGCGTGAAGATACGCCGCAATCCGGCGAAGGTCGTTGGCCGCGCCATCCTTGTCCAGCGACTGCACGGCCTCCTTGCTGCGGGCGACCTCGGCGATGCGTTCAGCCAGTTGCGGAATGGGGGCAATGAAATCGGCCTGCCCCGTGGCGATCGCACTGTGGGGCATTGAGGGAAACTCCGCATCGTGCGGGTCCTGCACGAAGATCACGCCGCCGCCTTCCTTGACTGCGCTTACCCCAAGCGCGCCATCGGCACCTGCACCGGTCAGCACGACAGCCATACCGTCGCCGCGGGTTCGCGCGATGGAACGGAACAGCATATCGATCGGCGCACGGTGAGCGCGCTTCTCGCTGAAGGGACGAGAGCTGACCCTGCCATTCTCGACGACAAGCTCCCGGTCGGGCGCGATGACGTAAACGCAGTTGGCGGTAAGCTCGGGACTGTCATGAACCTGATGCACCGGCATGCTGGTGGCGTTGCCGAGGATTTCGCTCAGCGCGCTCGGATGATCGGGCGCAAGATGAACGATCACGATGTAGGCAAGGCCAAGGTCCGAAGGCAGTTCGCGAAACAGTTCCTGCAGTGCCTTGACCCCACCGGCCGACGCGCCGATCCCGCAGATCGGAATTATTCGTTCGCCTTGGCTGGACTCGGTCAAGTTGTACCCCTTCTCTATTGTGCACTGCTGGACCTTCCTTTCCCCAGAAGTCAAACGGTTAGCGCCGATCGAGGCTGATCGATCCAGCAAGTGCGCCAACATGCGCCTGCGGCGAAGCGAGGCACAGGCGATCCCGACCGGCCCCAATATGAGCCGAGCCAGTCGCTAGAAGTTGCGTGGAGGTTAATCGCCCCTCTGCTTTTCCCCTACCGGGTAGTGGAAATAGGCGGCCTTCCGCCATCGCCCTACGATACGGCCAAATGGCGCGGCAGCCGGGTTGAAACTCGCTGGCCGACCCCAATCGAGCGTCGTCGGCCAGATGAGATTTCACGACTTCGCTGCGAGACGGTTCCATGGGGAAGGGATTCCGCGGGCTGAGTGCGCTGCGACACAGTTCGGAATCTCAGCGTAGTGTCGCCGGACGCTGCTCGCGCGGATGTCCGGTAAGTAGATTGTCGCGCACGGGAAGGAGCATTTGTATCATGTCCTTGTTCCGGCGGTCTCAAGCTTCGCGGAAGTTCCAGCTGGTAATAGTAGAGGAATCGCTCCAGAAGCGCCAATACATCCTGGACGCAAAGAACGAATACGAGGCAATTGCCTCCGCATCGGGCATAAAAATAGGGGATTACGGAGATTCGTCCGTGCCGGTCTCGGCGCTTCTTTTCGATAGCTCCGGTGTCTTCCTCGCCTATGTCGCATAGTTCTCCCGGTCTGATGCCTGTGGCGCGCCCGAAGGCCAGGCCGCGCGAGGACTGTGAGCGACCGAGTGATGGTAGCGGCATCCTAGCCGCGCACGTCGTGCGCGACTCCAAGGAGCGTACCCGAATATTGCTCTATATCTGCCTGTTGCTGCTGGATCTTGCAGCAATATCGATAGGCTTCATGATCGGTAATCTATCACGCTTCATCGATGCGACAGACCCCACCGGATTAAATTATATACTTATGCTATCGCCGCTGTACGTGTTGCTTGCATTCACCTCCAGAGCTTATTCAATAGATGCATTGCAAAACGTCCAGGTAAGCGTGACCCGCTCTTTGCGGGTGTTTGCCCTGTCCGTGGGGTCTCTGCTTTTCATACTATTCTCGATGAAGGCGAGCGCTGAACTCTCGCGTGTCGTATTTGTAGTTGGCGCGGTTGCCTCAAGTCTCCTTCTAGGTGCCGCGCGATACATTTTTGGTCAGATCGCAGGTCGCGCCGAGGATTGGAACTTCATCAGAGAGGTTCTCGTCGTTGATGGCGTTGCGGTGCAGCCCAGGCGAGGGCAGGTGGTCCTTTTCTCGGAGCTGTCCGGCCTGTCTCCGGTTGCCAATGATCCGGACAACTTTGGCCGCATCGGGATTTTACTCTCAAGGTGTGACCAGGTTCTGCTGGCATGCCGCGCGGAATCCAGAGTGGCTTGGGCTCAGGCGCTGAAGTGCGCCGGGGTGCCCGTCGAAGTCCTGACTCCCGAACTCGACCACCTGGGGGCTCTTGGATTTCGGCGTATTGGGGGCCACTCCGCTGTCCTGGTCGCACCAGGATCCCTTGGATTTCGCGATCGCACTCTGAAGCGATCATTGGACCTTTGCGTCGCGCTCCTTGGCATAGCGCTCTGCATGCCGATCATGCTTCTAGTCGGCGCCGCGATAAAGCTGACTTCTCCGGGGCCGGTGCTCTTCCGGCAGGCGAGGCTCGGCCAGGGAAACAAGGTGTTCCAGGTGTTGAAATTCAGGACCATGCGGGCCGAGACTACAGACCAACTCGGCACGCGCTCAAGCAGCAAGGACGATGAAAGGCAAACAGTTGTTGGCCGTCTCTTGCGCCGCAGCAGTCTCGACGAGTTGCCGCAGCTCCTGAATGTTCTCAAAGGCGATATGAGTATAGTCGGACCTCGCCCGCATGCACTCGGCTCGACTGTCGGAGAGAGCCTGTTCTGGCAGATCGATGCACGATACTGGCAACGCGCTGCAGTGAAGCCGGGAATTACCGGCCTCGCTCAGATTCGCGGCTTTCGCGGGGCCACCCTCTGCCAACAGGATCTCATGTCCCGCTTGCAGGCTGATCTTGAGTATCTCTCCCATTGGAGCTTGTGGAAAGATCTCGCTATCATATGCAAGACAGCAAAGGTTCTTGTTCACCCGAATGCTTATTGATGAGATCGCTGGCGTGGGGTTGGCTTGAAGTCCGGTGCGCGGGAATGCGCGTTTTGACGCAGTCGTCATTTTGCACGATAAAGACATTCTGCCGGATTTGCTCGTGGGAACTCAACGCAGTTCCACTGCACTTTATCGGATGCGCCGGATGGCGTGCGACTAAACATGAAGGAAATCGTGTCGATTGCGCTGCCCGGAATCGGGAAGCGCGTCGGACGCTCGTGTCGCCCCGTCCACCCGATCAGCTTGCACTCGTCTCGTCCGGCGCAATGCCGTTCGCCGAGTTGACGGAAGCTATCCGCTCCAGCGCTCGCGTCGAGCGTGACAAGCAATATGCCGGCGTCCGGAAGCGCTGAGCGGTCGGGCAAGCGCTCTTGTGCCGGTCTTGCCATCGAGAGCGCGGGCAGGGCGGTATGCGAGTTCGCCGGCTCGACAGCACCAAGCTGCGGCATTTCCAGATCCGCCAAATTCTCGCTCGCGCCATGCGCTGCCGAAAACGACATGAGCGCTGCGATCCTGGGTTCCCTGCCGGCATGCGATGCGGAGAAATTGCCGGGCCTTCCCGCGTAGGCTTGAAAGAACAGATGCGTGCCGACGATGGCAACCTTGTCGAGGCTGCGGCTCCAGTACGGATGGACCCAGTCGGTATGATAGTGGGTCGCATGACCGATGGTGACGTCGGAATAGCCATCCAGCGCACTGAACGCCGCCGCCTGCGCCCGGCGCCATGCTGCAGAGGACGGGCTGCGCCGCGCCATCGATCCATCGCAAGTGAAGGTGAACTGGCAGCCGGTGCTGCGCTCGGATCCCTGGAAAACGACGCCGCAAATCGATCTAGGGTAGGCTGGATTGCGCACCCTGTTGAGAACGACCTGGATGACCGCGCGCTGACCTGGTCCGTCAGCGCCTGCTTCGTAAACCGCTGCCGCTGCGAGGCAGGCGGCAGCGCGCGCGCGCGCAAGGGGAGGACCTTCAAAGACGAAAGGCGGCGCGGCGCGAAGCGGTGTTGCGATGAAGGGGACGCGCGCGTTGAGCACGCGAGCGACGTCGGGCGAACGAGCGGCGGTCTCCGACCCGAAAGCGCGGTGACCGTCAGTCCCGGACGGAAATCCAAGAGCGCTGCTCCAGGAGGCGGCCCGGGTGGCGGCAAATGATCCCGGGGGAACCGGATAGGGCCCCGCTACGGGAGCGCTTAAAAAGGCGCAGAACACTCCGGCAGCGATGATCCTGGGCAGGATTGTGATCGCCGGACGTCCGAGGGCGAGGGGCAAGCGCATGCATCAGGCAGCGCGCTGGATCCGCGCCGAGGCGGGCGCGTCCTGCGGAAGTGGTCCGGGCGAAGCCAGGATGCCAACGGAATCGTATTTGCGCCTCGCCGGGGCGAAGGCCGAGCGCGCGAGCAATCCGAAGGCGCGCCACCGGGTGTGACGCACGGCGTCTCTCGCGAGGCCACGCTTGGCCAGCCGATCGAATATCTGGCATTCCCAACCGCGCCAGGTAGGCGTGAACAGGCGTGTGAAGCCGTTGTAATGCCAGCGATCGACCGAGAACCCGGTCTTCACGGCCAGCGCTTGCAGCGCTTCAGGGGTGAAAAACCATAGATGCCGCGGCGCATCGAACATCTCCGAGCATTGTCGAAAGAGCTCGAAGTGGTGGCAGCGGGCATTGGGAACCTCGATGTAAGCGAGCCCGCCCGGCGCCATCAGCCGGCGCACGTTCGTCAGCGCTCGCGCGGGGTCGGTGCAATGCTCCAGCGCGTGGGACATGATCACGAGATCGAAGTGCAAGTTAGCGAGCTCGGCAGGCGGTTCCTCGGCTGTGCCAGGCAGCACCTTTAGCCCCTTCGCGCCGGCAAAGGCACATGACCCCGGATCGGGGTCCACCCCCAGGACTGCGAAGCCGCGGTCGCGGAACTCCTCGAGCTTTTCGCCATCGCCGCAGCCCAGATCGAGCACCGTCCCGCCTGCCGGCAGCTGCTTCGCGAGCGCAGCTGCATCGAAAGGGCGCGCACGGTCCACCTGCCAGGCGAGACGGACCAGTATCCGGTCCATCAGCTTGGGGGCTACCGGGCGCATGTGGCTTTGGCCATGGGTATAGTAGGAGGCGAGATCGTAGAAGCGGATCACCTCTTCCGGCCGGGGCATGACCGCCGACCGACCGAGGCCACAGCTTTCGCAGCGAACGATGTCGCCGAACGCCATGAGTTCGTCCTTTTTCGGATCGATCGGCATCGCAATCCAGGCTTGCATGATCCCGTCGCAGACAGGGCAATTCATAGGGCACCTCTTGTCTGCTAGGTTGCGCTCGCAAGGGTGCGCGGACCATCGGTAAAAATGGGAAGGAAGTTCGCCGAGGTGCTTTGCGCCGAAGGCGTTCGAGGTACCCGAACTAGCGACGCGTCAGGCGGCGCTAATCTCAAGTCCGCCCGGAACGGCCGAAACCGGGGATGAGGAAGGCCAGCAACTGCCGAAGCGCGAGATGTCGCGCAAGGTTCCGTCACCGAACATCAGTTCAGCCGCCGGCGCATGGCTGATGAACAGCAAGGGGCTGGCGGTAAGGCCGTAAGCCCCGCTGTTGTGCACCGCGATCAGATCGCCTTCCTCCAGCCGAGGCAACTCGATGCCGCTCGCCAGCTTGTCGATCGAGGTGCACAGAGGTCCCGCGATGTCGACCTTTTCCAACGCCGTCTCTGCCTTGGCGCCAACCTTGTGCATCGAATAGTTCCGGCGAATGACCATTCCGAAATTGCCGGATGCAGGCAGATGATTGTTCATCCCGCCGTTGCAAATCGCGAAGCGCGCCCCCCGCGACCGCTTGATCGAGACGACACGGGTCACAAAATACCCCGCCTCGCCGACCAGGTACCGGCCCAGTTCCAGTCGCAGATGCGTTCCGCTGAAATGCGGCAGAGCGCGCAGCTCATCGAGATCGGGGGCAATCGCGTGAGCGACCTGAAAAAGGTCGAGCGGCGCGTCATTGTCATGGTACGGAATTCCAAGACCCGATCCGAAAATGAGCACTTCGGGAGCAATCGCATATTTTGCACAGAGCGACCGGAAGAGCCCGATGAAGGTCCGGTAGTTCTCGACGATCGCGTCCGGCCGCAAGCACTGCGTTCCCGAATAGATGTGAAAGCCGGCCAATCGAAGGTTCGGCATCGAGGCGATCTCGGGCAGGGCGGCAGCGACATCCTCGATGTCGATTCCGAAAGCCGCGGGTCGCCCCGCCATGTGATCGCCAAACCCTTTGGGCACGCTGTCAGGGGCGATCCGCACCAACACTTTCTGATTTCGCCCGAGCGAACGCGCAAGTCTATCAGCCAGACGAGCTTCCCGTAGCGATTCCAGGACGAGTTCCCCAATCCCCCCGGCGATGGCCTCGCGGAGTTCGCGCTCCTGCTTGGCCGGGCCGGTAAAGCTGAGACGCCGGGGCTCCCAGCCGGCTTGCTGCGCCAGCCGCATCTCGCCGATGGATGACACATCCAGGCATGGAACACGGCCCTTGAGCCACTCAAGCAGGGCCGGATTGGGATTGCTCTTCACCGCATAGCTCAGCGCGAAGCGACCACCGAAGGCCCTCTCGAGTTCGCGGATCCTCCGTTCGATCGTATCCGTGAAATAGACAAAGCACGGCGTTCCGAAGCGCTGGGCCGCTTGCTGGAGAACGTCGTCCAGCGGAACCTTCGTCACGCCGTCCGCCCTTGCGCGAAACGCAAGATCCGGTTCACCGTGTCGAAATTCTCGAGAGTCACCTCGTCCGCGCGAATTTCCATTCCCGAGCGTTCCTCGATGAAGGCAATGAGGGTCAGCATTGCCAGCGAGTCGAGGGTTCCGGTTGAAAACAGCGGCGTGTCCGTGGTGGCGTCTCCGTCCAATCCTGAAAGTTGCCGAACGTTTTGCATCAGCAGGGCTTCGCTAAGCGCCACGGGATTTCCTCCTTTGCTCGGATACCGCATCTGCGGCCAGGGTATGCAGCGGCGCCGTCTCACAGGCTTGCACTACGTCGGGGCGGGCCAGTTTGCCGCTCGGCGTGCGCGGCATGCTCTCGGGCCAGACGTGGATGGCGCGCGGGACCATGTAGGCGGGCATGGTCGTTCGGCAGCGGTCCATCAGCGCCGCGCGGGTCGCGCCCGGCAGGAGCGTTACGGCGATATGAATGCATTGGCCCAGCATCTCGTCGGCAACGCCGAAGGCGACGACATCGGTCACCAAGGCGCTGCGATGAACCAGCTCCTCGACTTCGTCGGGACTTACCCTGTAACCGCTTGTCTTGATCAGCGCGTCGTTGCGCCCGACGAACCATAAGTCGCCGTCAGCGTCCATACGGACGACATCGCCGCTGTATACGACGGGCTCGTCGCCGATCAGCGATGCAAGCTCGGGGCAGGGCCGGATTTTCTCGAGTGTCGCATGGGGGCGCTTCCAGTAGCCGAGGCTGACGAGCGGACCGCGGTGGACCAGTTCTCCCTCCTCGCCCGGACACGCCAGGCCCCCACCGGGTTTGACGAGGTAGACCTCGGCCCCTGGAATGGCGCGCCCGATAGAGCCCATTTTCGCCGAGAATTTGCTCGGGCACAAATACGTGGAGCGGAAGGCCTCCGTCAGCCCATACATGAGGACGATGTCAGCGCCTGGGAACACCTGGGGCATAGCGCGCAGGATGGTGTCCGGGATCGCCCCTCCGGAATTCGTGACGCGCCGCAGCGCTGGAAGACGAGCTGGCGCCGCCTCGAGCAGCCTGACAAGCTGAATGAAGAGCGGCGGGACCGCGGCCAAGCCCGTGGCGCCATGTGTCCGCATCGCGCGCACGACTTCGCTCGCCATGGCGATCGGCTGATGGATGACCGCTGCGCCAAGCAACATCGTCGTCGTGAGCTGGTTCAGCCCGTAGTCGAAGCTGTAGGGCAGGACGCTGAGAAGCCGGTCATCGTCGCGCAGGCCCAGATAGCGCGCGACCGAGCGTGCGCCGGCCAGAATGTTGCGATGGCTGAGCATCACGCCTTTGGGACTGCCGGTCGAACCGGAGGTATAGATTATCGCGGCAAGCTGCGTGTCGAGCGTTGCGATCGGCGCCTGACCGGTGCCGGTCGAGAGGGTCTGCCACTCGGAGCTGTCTGCCAGCAGAACGGCAGAATCGCGCCCCGTCATCAGCGTTGCGGCCGATTCGAGGATGAGGGCCCGTGCGCCTGCGTCCTCCGCAATGAAGCGGAGTTGCTCTCCTGTCAGAGCCGCATTGATATTGACGATCGTGCCGCCAACACGGGCCACGGCCAGCATTGCGGCGACCTCGCGCATGTGCTTGCGAAGCTGGATGATCACGCGGTCGCCCGGACGCACACCGGTATCCGTGAGCCACAAGGCAATCCGGTCGGCTTCTGCGGCAACTTCGCCATAGGTGTATGAGCGATCCGGATCGATGACGAAGACCTTGCCGGCGCGCTCCGCCAGGTTGTCGGCGAAGAGCTCGAAAAAGGTTGTTGCGATCCCGCTCATTGGAACGGCCCCAGGCGCGGATAAATACGGGCGGGCGATCCGACCACGATGGAGTCCGAAGGCACATCGGTCGTGACTGCAGTATTCGCGGCAATCCGCACGCGGTCGCCGATCCGGATCGCGCCAAGCACAGTCGAGTTGACGCCGATGAATACGTCGTCGCCGATCGTCGGCGCACCTTCGCGCATGTTGGTCCCGATGGTGACGTTGTGCATCACACCCATGCGATCGCCGATCACAGCATCAGGGTGGATCGAGAGCGAGCCTTCATTGTTGATGATGTGCAGATCTCCCCCGATCGCGACCTGGGGAGGTATCCAGATTTTGGTCAGGTTCGCGACGAAGAAGTAGACCACACCGTAGCTCTTGGTGGCGATCCTTCGCCCGAGCCTGTTCCGCCGCGTGATGGCCCACCGGCCATAGCGATAGAGGCACAATGACACGAAAGCGCCATTGCTGAGGCGGCTACCGTGTCGGCGGTAATCGGCCCGCAGCACGTCCCACGCGCTTTCGCTGGTCGCGGCAGGTGGGCGGTCGCCCGTCGAGGCCTCGCCATCAGGCGAGATCGAGGGTGCGTTCGATCTCATCGGCATCTGCACTGAATGAGGAGGGCTCCTCGCCTGGGCAGCCCACAACGAAGCTGTAGTCCTGGCCCTGGCGGTCGGTGATGAGCTTGAGCACGGAGACTGCGCGTTTCGGTGGCTGGATCGCCAGCAATCGGCCTTCCGGGGGCATCACCATCAATCCGTGCACGAGGTGGCTGCCTTCGACACCAGCAATGACCTGGGCACCGGCGCAGGCCTCAATGATCTCGGCGAGCGGCGTCACAGAAGGATCGACCACGCGGTAGCCGCGCCGGCGAGCAAGTCGCTCGGCAATCTCCCGCTCGTTCGTCAGTTCTCGCCGATCTCCGCTGCGGCCGCGGAGCAGGAATGTACCGGAATGTCGATCCGGTTCGTTGCGCACGAGACGGCGCCGCAAATCGATGGCGCGGAAACGCTTGCTCTCGTTATGCGAGCGATCGTCGAACAGGATCAGTTCATCGAACCAGGTGTCGGCAACGCGGGTCGCGGTCATGCCCAACTCGCGTTCGTACTCGATCTGGTGTCCGGCGGCCGACTGGGTGGTCACGGGATGGCCGTAGAACGACGCCAGCTGATAGGTGAGGCAATCGTCGCTCAACCAGTTCCCGAACCAGCGATTGCCGAGCCACGATTCGTAGAGCGCAGCCTGCGGTGTTGCACTGGCTTGAAGCCATGCCGAGAGGCGTCGCGCGCCCGGCTTCAAGTGCCGTGCTGCCTTGCCGGCGTAAAGCACCCCGCCGATTATCGCGACATCTTTCAGGTGGAACGCCGTGGTCGACAGCTGCTGTGTTTCGAACCCGCCGAGGAAGTCGCGCACGACCTCTTGCACTGTTCCGAACTCGGCGCCCCTGATCCGCTCGAGCTGGCCAGGCAGGAATTTCGCTTTGCGCACGGCGACCGGCGTTCCCAGGGCAAGCACGCACTGATCGGTCGCGGCCGTGAGAATATCGGGTGAGCCAAAGCCGGCAAGCTTCCTCAGCGCATGAATTCCCGGCCGGACTGCGTGAGCCAGCAGGGAAGCAGAGGGAACCGGAATAGGCGCTGGGAGGTAAGAGTTAGCCACCCGGGATCGCCGAAAAATCCGGACCATCGTCTGGCGAACGAGTGCGTTCAAGCCCCTGCCCGTGCAGTATCCGACCGGCGGCGGCGATGATCGACGCGGACTGCAGAACCACGTTGGGAACGAAACGCATAGGGCCGTCTCCAGGTAACCCCGGGAGTGTCCCACAACTGGGGCGCGCGGCGCATCCGGCAGATGCGGACGGGAGAGTCGACTAGGCGAAACTGGGGATGTTGGTCGGGTGAGCGCTGCGTCATATTCTGCCGCGGAGCAAATGCGCCGGAGGGATATGACGACTGCCAATTCCCGGATCGCCACGAGGCCCAGCGCTCCCAGAGCGGCTGCTCCCGCTTGGCGTACCTCATATCTGGGAAGGAGGACGGCGGCAGGTCCAGACCTCCCCCGCGTGGCCTATCTCACCAATCTATATCCGAAGATCAGCCACAGCTTCATTCGGACCGAAATCGAGGCGCTGGAGCGAGCAGGGTTCGTCGTCGAGCGGTTCACCATCCGGCCTTCCACCGAGGCGCCGGCCGGCAGCGAGGAGCGCGCGGAGCAGGAACGGACACGCGTCCTGCTTGACCGGCACTGGACGAGGCTGCTTTTCGCCATCGGACAGCGACTGGTACGCCGGCCGGGCGGTACGACCCGCGCACTGCTCCACTCGATCGCGGCCAGTTGCCGGCAAGGCGTGAGGATCGGCGCTCTTGCACGGGCGCTGGCTTATTTCGCCGAAGCTGCCTCTCTTGTCGTTCAGATGGAGCGATCCGGCGCGCGCCACGTGCATGTTCATTTCGGCACCAATCCTGCCGCGGTTGCACGGCTTGCGGCACAAATGGGCGCCATCACCTATAGCTTCACCGCCCACGGGCCCGACGAATTCGATGCTCCCGTCGCGCTCGATCTGGCCGGAAAGATAGCCGAGGCCGCATTCGTGGCCGGCGTGTCGAGCTTCGGCCGCGGACAGTTGATGCGCTGGTCCGACCCGGTGCACTGGGATCGCATACATGTGGTGCGCTGCTCCGTGGCACCGCGATTTCTCGATACGCCTGCGCCCCGCGCCCTTCCGAGGCGCCTCGTATGCGTCGCGCGGCTCAACGCGCAGAAGGGTCTGCCGCTGCTGATTGAAGCCGCCGCGCGGCTTTCGTCGAGCCCGCCCTTTCTCCTCGATATCATTGGCGATGGCGAGGAGCGGGCCGCTATCGAGGCTCAGATCAACCGATGGGCGCTCGGACAAAGGGTGCGGCTCCTTGGTTGGCGATCACCGCAGGAGGTCCTGCACGAAATTTCGCAGGCACGCGCTTTCGTCCTGCCCAGCTTTGCCGAAGGCCTGCCGGTCGTGTTGATGGAGGCGCTGGCGCTTGGCCGCCCGGTCATCGCCACTGCGATCGCAGGCATTCCCGAACTCGTCGATGCCGAGTCCGGATGGTTGGTGACCTCAGGTTGCGCGGAGGCACTCGCAGATGCTCTGCAGGAGGCGCTCGAGGCTCCGGCGCAGCGCCTGCGCGCGATGGGCAATGTCGGCAGGGCACGCGTGCACCGCTTGCACCATCCGGACGAGAACGCGCATTTGCTTGCCGAACTCCTGGCGCCGCTTGCCTGACCGCGCTCAGAGACGCGCAGGCGGGATCAGGCGGAACAGGAAGGGTAGCCGGCTGCGCCACTGCGCCGCCTGGCGCTGCCGTTCGGGAAGCGCGCTGGCAAGCCTGGCAATATCGCCGCGCGCCATTCCGGAGCGTTCGCACAGGAAAGGATGGCGCGGGCGCTCTGCGATGTAACTGTAGAAAATGGCAGCCCGATCGCTTGCGGTGGCTGGCTTGCCGCGATGGAAAAAGCGCGCCGTGTCCATGAAGATGACCGTTCCTGTGAGCCCTTCGCAGCTCAACTTGTGACGCGTGAAGTCGCGGCCCAGCCGTCGCTCCAGGTCATCGTCGCCGGCCAGATCGTACACGAAACCTTCGAGATCGTTCTGCATCGGATCCGACCGGCGGACGATTTGAAAGGGCCCGCCTGCTGCGTCAACCGAATGAAGATAAACGCAGACCTTCAGCATGCGCCGATCTTCCCAGTCGCGATGCCACTTTCGAGTGGAGATTTCCCGGCCATCGGCAACGGTGTAGTTAATGCACGCTCCATCATACGCCGGCCGAAGTCCGATATAGGCTTCGGCGATATCCAGCAGCCGGTCCTGCAGTCCCCATGAGAATAACTCAGGATGTTCGATTATCCATTCGGGCGGAACGTACAAGAAGGGTTCGCCTTCCGCGGCGCGCCTGCGTGCTTCGGCCGAGAAGCGGCTGGCCAGTGTCTGGCCTGTCCGTAAGATCTCTTCGCTGGCAGGCAGACCGAGCGCCTCGAGCGAAGTCACGAACACGCCCTCTTGCTCGACGGCCCTGACGATTACTTGGTCGAGGCCGGTGAGTGCAGGCAGACGATTACGATGCTTCTCTAGGGCGTTTGCGTAGCGCCGCCCCAGCAGCGCCCGAATTGTCGGATGGTTGCAAACGCGAAGCGCCGATCTCGCCGGCAGATCCCTCAACCATGCCGATCTGCGAGCAATGAATCCGGAGGCGGGCGTCAGTGGATTTGTGCTCGCAGTATGAACCCGAGGCCCACCCGCCTCAACAGGTCCTGCAAGCGACATCTCCTCACGCGCGGATGGGAGCCGAATGGCATTGCCGCAAGCTGCGAGCTTTGCCGGTCCGGTGTCCGCGCGGCTACGTTCCACGGTAGGATCCGTAGTAGCTTCCATGTCCGGGACTCCACATCGATCTGTTCAGGATTGTCCCTATGGTAGGCGTAGCTTTGAGGCTGGCGGCGGCTTCGAGGATCTGCCGCCGGGAGGTTCGACCTTCCTCGACGACCATCAAGACGCCGTCGACTGCCGGCGCGATCAGCATGAAGTCGTCTTCGACCGTCATCGGTGAGGTATCTACGATGCAGATCGGCTGCTCCTCCATTGCCCGAAGGTGATCGAACAGGCTTTGGAGCGCCTCCGATGTGAGAAGGTTTTCGGCGTTACCGCGGGGGGCCCGCACGCTGTAGACATCGAGAGCAAAGCCGCGAATTCGCCAGCCGAGTTCGTTCCAGACGGCGCTGCCGTCGAGAAAATCATCGATTCCCCGGCGCGGCCGGGACAATCCGAGCCTGGTTGCGATGGAAGGGCGACGAAGGTCCAGTTCCACCAGTGCGGTCGGGGTAATGCGGCTGAGCGCAGCGGCAAGGTTGATCGCGATGTGCGTTTTGCCGGCACCCGGCTCCGCGGAGGTGATCGCGAAGACGCGTTGGCCGGTGTCCGATGCAATATGGATAAGCTGCGATCGCATGCGAATGAAAGGCTGCGCCCGCGCATCGAACTTGTCGAAGCTGGCTATGACATTGCTGGCAACGGGTTCGTGCTCGACCTCCATGGACGGCCGTCCCGCGCTTTCGGGCTCATCCGCTCTGATCGTTGCGCGGCGCAGCGGCATTCCCAGTTCAAGTGGCATCGCGAAAGACTCCTATCTCTCGGCGCGCCAGGCTCGGAATGATGCGCTCGAGCAATGTCCGCGCGGGGTGGTGGTCGAGCGGCACCACGCCAAACGGCGCGGAGCCGAGCAGGCGGGTGAGAGATGCTTCTCCATGGATCGCGCCTCCGAGCATTTCGTACCCGATGATGAGTATCGCCCCGGCGCCCGCCCCGGCGACCAGTCCCATGAACAGGAGAATCGCCGGTGAAGGACCGTCGGGTGCATGCGGCAGGCTCGGTTCGTCCACGACCGTGAAGTGCTCGCCTTTGCCTTCGGTCTGAAGATTTGCCGTAACTTCAGCCTCGAGCTGCTTTTCCCTGCGTTCCTCGTACTGGCGCCTGAGATTGTCATACTCGCGCTCGACCACTGTGAGCTCGTATGACGCCTGCGGAGCCAGTGCCGTGCGGCGCTCGATTGCCGCCATTTCGGCAACGAGCTGCGCCCGCCGCTCGGCGAGCAGGTCAAGACGAGCGCGGCCCGCCGAGATCTCGGTCTGAAGCAGGCTCTGATCGCTTTGCGGCAGACCTCCAAGCGCTTGGCGGTGACGCTCGACTGCTGCGCGCGCGGTGATCACATCCGGATGATCGTCCGAGTAGACGGCAGCCAGCTCCCGCAGACGTTCTTCCGCGCGGCGCAGCGCTTCACTTTCCGGTCGAGGGGTTCGCGCGAACTCCTGCTCGCGGGCGGCGATCAGGCTGTTCTGCTGCATCAGCCCCTGACTTTCCGCGTCGATGCGCGAGATTTCGGCGCGCAGTGTGCTCTCCGACTGTGCGGTCACGCCGGCCTGATGGGGAAGCGCGCCAGCGTAGCGTGCTTCGATCCCGCGACGCTCCTCTTCCAGCTCGCCCAGTTGCCGTCTCAGTTCTTCGGCGCCTCGGGTGAGGAAAGCCGTCGTGCCTGTAGCTTGTTCGGTGCGGAACCGCATGTCTTCGCGCAGGAAGAGTTCGGTCAGCGTTTGGGTGACTGCTTGTGCGGTCGGCGCATCTGCGTAGGCGAACGAGACTGTGAACGCGATCGTTCGGCCGGCATCGCCCTGGGCTTCGCTCGCTGGCACGAGGTCGACCGCCATGGCGCCGCGCATGATATTCAGCACCTGATCGAAGGGCAGATTCTGCTGCTCGTCCGGATAGAGCTGATGTTCTGCAATGATCGCGGTGAGACTGTCACGGCTGACGATCTGTTGCCGTATCTTTGAAATTCGCTCGTTCGCGATGCTCGTGAGGGGAGACGCGACCAACGACGTCGGGATCTGCTGGGAATCGATCAGCAACGTGGCCGAGGACCGGTACATCGGCTTTTGCAGCACGATCGCAGCGCCCGCCAGCAGCGCGCCGCACAGAATGGACAGGACCAGCCATAGACGGCGGCGGTAGAGCATCTTCAATATCTCGCGCGGATCAAATGCGAGGCCGTCGGTGTCCGTTTGCGCATTCATCAGCGTTCCAGTCCGAATGTGATGCCGATCTGAAGGACCACGGCATCGTTGCGCGGTGCAGTGAGAAACTTGCGGCTGAGATAATCGACCCCGGCGTTCAACCAGATCCGCTGGTTCAGGCGGTGTCGGTAGGTCATGTTGATACGCATTGCGCTTGTCTGGAGGCCAAGCGTGCCCAGTTCAGCTTTGCGATAGTCGGCCGTCGCCGAGAGCTCGCTGCGCGGGCCGATCCGCCGACTTGCCGTGGTGCCTGCGTAAAATTCGCGCTGCAGACCGCCCAGGCCGCTCACCTCGCTCTGCAACGAGATCGTAAAGCACAGCCCGGTGAACTCGGGCCGATAGCAAATATTGCCGCTCCCGCTCAGCCGCGCACGGTTGCTACCGGCAAGATCGTAGTCGCTCCATTCGACGCCGACTTGTCCGTCGACCTCGAGATTGGGTGCGAGCCGATGTGCGGCAGTGACGAAAACA